>ERZ1034363.167-NODE-167-length-46810-cov-5.965121_pt1 | contig 46810 bp, 47 predicted proteins | sample MGYA00520616_ERZ1034363 | MGnify/ENA primary metagenome ERZ1034363 (study PRJEB33736, sample SAMEA104284506) | Azolla filiculoides | biome: Urban; feature: Water surface; material: Ditch water | place: Netherlands | collected 2015-10-28 | depth 0-0.1 m ...
GTTTTTTTATTCGCCCTTGGCGCGGTGTTTTTTAATTTATTTTGTTCTTTTGTTTTTTACCTTGGTGTGGGAAGCCAAATGGCTTCCCACTTCTGCCTGCAATACAACCGCTTACGAGAGAACACTATGAGATCGATACAAGAGAAATTCCAAGTCAGCGCGCTCGACCTGAGACTGATGATCATGTCCATCGTGCTGGTGGCCATGGCGTTGGCGTTCCACGTCGCCACAGGCAACTTCCTGTCCCCTGAAAACCTCTACAACATCGCACAGCAATCCGCCGTCGTGGGCATCGTGGCTACGGCCATCGGTCTGGTTATCGTTGCCAGACAAATCGATCTATCGGTTGGCTCGGTGCTGGCCACGGTGGGTGTCGCCATTGCCTACCTGATGTACAGCAGGGGCTGGCACTGGGTGCCCGCCAGCATGGTGGGATTGGGAATTTCACTGGCCATCTATCTCTACCAAGGCTGGCTTTCGGCCTATCTGGGCGTGGCTTCTTTTGTTGTAACGTTGGGAGGCCTCGTCTCCTTTCGCGGCATTGCGTTTCTGTTCTCTGACGGACGTACACAACCAATTTCTGACCCCACGTTCCTGCTCATTGGCGGCGGTCTGGATGGTGCCATCGGAACCACGGCGAGTTGGACACTGGGTTTGATTGCTAGTTTGGTCGTCTTGGTCAACTCCTTTCAGCGCAGACGCTCTTTTCTTTCCCACGGGCTGGCACCGCGTCCATTGCTCTTTGACTTCATGATCACCGGCTTCTTCATTGTCGTGATCCTGCTTTTTGTAGGCGTTATGTGTTCGTATCAAATCCAAAGTAAGGAAGAGCCGCAAGGCATTCCCAACCCGGTGCTGATCTGGGCCGTGGTAGTGGCCTTTATATCCTTCATCGTCAACCGCACCAGCTTTGGCCGCTACATCTACGCCATCGGCGGCAATCCCGAGGCGGCCAATCTGGTGGGTATACCCGTGCGCTGGGTCACGCTAAAGATCTATTTGCTGTTGGGGGTGATGACCACCATAGCTGCCATGGTCGCCATCTCGCGCCTCAACGCCGGCACTGCCTCGCTGGGAACCGGCATGGAGCTGTATGCCATCGCTGCCGCCGTAATCGGCGGTGTGGCGCTATCGGGCGGCAGCGGCAGCGTGCTCGGCACGGTGCTGGGTGCTTTGATTATTCAGTTCCTGGAGAGCGGCTTGCTGCTGATGGAAGTGGGAGTGGGACAACGTCTGGTCATCATTGGGCAGGTGCTCATTGTGGCGGTGGTGTTCGATGTGATTTATCGCCGTGCAACGGGAGAGCGTCTGTGATGACTAGCAATACCAAACCCCTCGTGGACATCCAGGGAGTCAGCAAGGCCTTTGGCGGCGTGCATGCCGTGGAGAAGGTCACGCTCAAGCTCTATGCCGGTGAAGTGGTCGCGCTGCTGGGCCACAACGGCGCTGGCAAGTCCACGCTGATGAAGATGCTGGCGGGTGCCTATCCGATTGACAGTGGCTCCATCCATATCAATGGCGAAGAAGCCAAGATCGAGAACCCATCGGACTCGCAGGCCTACGGTGTGGAAACAATCTACCAGACGCTGGCCCTTGCCGATAACTTGGACGCAGTGGCCAACCTGTTTTTGGGCCGCGAGATCAAGACCAAGTGGGGTACGCTGGATGATTACGCCATGGAGCGCGAAGCGCGTGAAGTCTTCAAGCAGCTCAATCCCAACTTCAAGAACATTCGTGTTCCGGTGCGCGCCCTGTCGGGTGGTCAACGGCAAGTCGTTGCGATTTCACGCGCGCTGTACTTCAAGGCCAAAGCATTGGTGATGGATGAGCCTTGTGCCGCCTTGGGGCCAGAAGAAACGCAAATGGTGCACGCTCTGGTTCGCACCTTGAAGGCCCGCGGCGTGGGCATCTTCCTGATCAGCCACGACATGCACGATGTGTTCGCTCTGAGTGACCGCCTTGCGGTGATGAAGAACGGCAAATTGGTGGGTACCTACGCCACCAAAGACGTGACCGAAGACGAGGTGCTCGGCATGATCATCTTGGGCAAGAAGCCCGAGGGCAAACCGCAGACGGAACGTCCGGCGCGCTAACCCACGGCTTTGTGCAGTCCATCGAGACCTGAGCACTCTGCATGAAAACGACCGGTGATTTGCAACTGCTCAAGCGTATCAACCGCAGCGTATTGCTGCGCTTGATACGCAGCCAGCCCGACTTGTCGCGGGCGCGCCTTGCCACCCTGAGCGGGCTGACCAAATCCACAGTGAGCGCCTTGGTGCGCGAACTGTTGGACGAACATTGGCTGACCGAAGCCGAGGCGCCCGTGGCCGCGCAAGGCATGGGGCGGCCCTCGACGCCACTCAATATCGATACCCAAAAGCGCGTGCTGGTTGGCATTGAAATTGCCGTTGATTGCCTACGCCTGGTGTGCGTATCGCTGGGCGGCGTTATCTTGACCCAGACGGAGGTGGCGCTGGAAGACCGGCGACCCGCCAACGCCTGCAAGCAGGCGGGCAAGTTGATGCGCCTGTTGGTCAAGCAACTGGATGCCAAACAATTGGTGCTGTCCGGTGTGGGCGTGTGTTTGCCGGGTGCCGTGGATGACGCCACCGGCATCGTGCGCCTGGCACCGAATCTGGGCTGGCGCGATGTTCCGTTTCTGGACATGGTGTCTGCCGAGTTTGCCAAGCTTGACATTCCGGCGGTGAATATTCACCTGCAAAACGATGGCGACACGGCGGCTGTTGGGGAATACGAATTTGGTGGCGGTACCGCAGATGACCCGCTTATTTTTGTGAATTGCGATGTCGGTGTCGGCGCAGGCATTGTGCTCAACGACCGGCTTTTCACTGGCTTTCTGGGAGCCGCCGGTGAAATCGGCCACGCCATTTTGCAGGTCAATGGCCCCTTGTGTTCCTGTGGTCGCAGAGGCTGCGCCGAAGCCTTTATCGGCGCACGCGCGCTGCGCCAAAAGCAGGGTGTCGAGAAGGCAGGTGAATACCTGGGCGTGATGTTGCAAAACCTGGACGCCATGTTCAACCCCCGCGTGATTGTGGTGGGCGGCCGCTCTGCAGTGGACCACCCCGAACTGGTGGAAAACGCCCGCAAAGCGCAACAGACCTACGCGAAAACCGCCGGTATGCAGGCCCCCACGGTGCGTGCCGCCCGTTATGGCTTGCAAGCGGCAGCGGTGGGTGCCGCTGCCTTGGTGCTGCACCAGTTCTTGCGTCCGCTTTTAAAAGAATCCAACCATGTATCTTGGAATTGATGTCGGCACGTCGGAAGTCAAGGCGCTGCTGCTAAACGACCAGCACCAGGCCATTGCCACCGCAGGTTCGACGCTCGAAGTCTCGCGCCCGCATCCGGGCCACAGCGAACAGGACCCGGCAACTTGGTGGACCGCGACCTGCAACGCCCTCAAAGCCTTGCAAGCCCAACACCCCACGGAATACGCCGCCATCAAAGCGATTGGTCTTTCGGGGCAGATGCACGGCGCGGTGTTGCTGGACAAAACCAATCGCGTGCTGCGCCCCGCTATTTTGTGGAATGACACGCGCTGCGCGCGGGAGTGCGAAGAAATGATGGCCGAGTTGCCTGCCGCCTCGGAACTCGCCGGTAGTTTGATCATGCCGGGCTTTACCGCTCCGAAGCTGCGCTGGGTCGCCAAGCACGAGCCTGCCGTCTTTGCGCAAGTGGCCAAAGTGTTGCTTCCCAAAGACTACGTGCGCCTGATGCTGACCGGTGAGCACATTACCGACTTGTCGGATGCCAGTGGCACCGCCTGGCTGGACGTAGCGAAACGCGCTTGGTCACCCGAGCTGTTGGCGCTTACCGGCATGACCGAGGCCCAGATGCCCCGCGTGGTGGAGGGCAGTGCGCCCGGCGGCCAGTTGAGCGCTGATGCAGCAAGCACCTTGGGCCTGCAGCCCGGCATCGTGGTGGCTGGTGGTGCCGGCGACAACGCGTCAAGTGCCGTTGGCATGGGTGCCGTGAAAGCCGGTGAAGGTTTCCTGTCTCTGGGCACCAGTGGCGTGCTGTTCGTGGTCACCCCTTCTTTTGCCCCCAATGCCGCCAGTGCCACCCACGCGTTTTGTCACGCCGTGCCGGGCACCTGGCACCAAATGAGCGTGATGCTGTCCGCAGCCAGTTGCTTGCAATGGGCCAAAGTGGCTTTGGGTGCTGCGTCTGAGGCGGAGTTGGAAAGCAAAGCCAGCGCCCTCGACTTTTCCGCCCGCGCTGCAGCCCCTCTCTTTTTGCCTTACTTAAGCGGCGAGCGCACCCCGCACAACGATGCCGTGCTGCGTGGCAGCTTTCACGGTATCAGTCACAGCGCGGATCAGGCGGCACTTGCGTATTCGGTGATTGAAGGCGTGAGCTTTGGCCTGACCGATGGCCTCAACGCCTTGAAGAAGGCAGGAAGCCATGTGAAACGCCTCTCGCTGGTCGGCGGCGGTGCCCGCAGTGCCATGTGGGCGCAGCAACTGGCGTCCAGCCTGAATGTGGAAATCGTCACCCACGCGGAATCAGCCGCCGGTGGGGCGCTGGGTGCCGCGCGCCTGGGCTGGTTGGCCACAGACGCTTCCGTTGAAGATGTCTGCACCCAACCCGCCATCACCCAAAGCTACCAGCCCGATCCTGAGGAACAAGCTTTCTTGTCGCCGCGCTACGCCAAGTTTCAGGCGCTGTACCCCGCGCTCAAGGCTTTGCAATAAATCTTCCCTGCAACCCATTCGAACACTCACCGTTATCAGGACATCCCATGAGCACCTACTTCAACGCCATCTCTCCCATCGCCTATGAGGGCCCCCAGTCGCGCAATCCCTTGTCGTTCAAGTGGTACGACAAAAACCGCGTGGTGGCCGGCAAGCGCATGGAAGACCATTTGCGCTTTGCCGCCTGCTACTGGCACAGCTTCTGCTGGGACGGCCGCGACCCCTTTGGTGGTGACACCTTCGAGCGCCCCTGGCACCACATGGCCGACCCCATGGCAGCAGCCAAGATGAAGGCCGATGCCGCATTCGAGTTCTTCCAGAAACTTGGCGCCCCGTATTACTGCTTCCACGACCGCGATGTAGCGCCCGAAGGCAGCACGCCGCGCGAAAGCGTTGCCAACTTCCACGCGATGGTCGATGTGCTGGCGCGTAAGCAGCAAGACACCGGTATGAAGCTCCTGTGGGGAACGGCCAACCTGTTCAGCCACAGAAGGTTTATGTCGGGCGCAGCCACCAACCCCAACCCCGAAATCTTTGCTCTGGCTGCCCTGCAAGTGAAGGAAGCCATGGACGCGACGCTCAAGTTGGGCGGTGAGAACTATGTGCTGTGGGGTGGCCGCGAAGGCTACGAAACCCTGATCAACACCCGTATGGGCCAGGAACTCGACCAGATGGGCCGTTTCCTGAACATGGTGGTGGAGTACAAGCACAAAATCGGTTTCAAGGGCACCATCCTGATCGAGCCCAAGCCGCGCGAACCCTCCAAGCATCAATATGACTTTGACGTAGCCACGGTGTTCGGTTTCTTGCAAAAGCACGGTCTGGAAAAGGAAATCAAGGTCAACATCGAAGCCAACCACGCGACGCTTGCTGGCCACAGCTTTGAGCATGAAATCGTCAGCGCGATTGACCTCGGCATCTTTGGATCCATCGACATGAACCGTGGCGACATGCAGTGCCAGTGGGACACCGACCAGTTCCCCAACAACATCCCCGAGACCGCGCTGGCCATGTACTACATCCTGCAGGGCGGCGGCTTCACCACTGGCGGCCTGAACTTCGACAGCAAGGTGCGCCGCCAGTCGATCGACCCCGAAGACATGTTCCACGGTCACATTGGCGGCATGGACACCGCAGCGCGTGCGCTCCTGATTGCTGACGCGATGATCACCGACGGCCGCTTTGCCCAAATCACGGCGGACCGCTACGCCGGCTGGAATACCGATTTCGGCCGCGATGTGATGGCCGGCAAACTGGGACTGGACGCCGTAGCCGCCCGCGTGCTCGAGCACAACACCGACACCCGCCCGGTTTCGGGCCGTCAGGAACACATTGAGAACCTGCTCAATTCGTTTATCTAAGGTCTGCCCATGAAAAAAGTCGTATGGGGCGTGCTGAGCACCGCCAAGATTGGCTGGGAAAAAGTCATCCCCGCCATGAAGAAAAGCGCGCACTGCGAGCTGCGCGCCATCAGTTCGCGTAACCTGGACAAGGGCCGCGCGCTGGCAGATAAGCTGGGTATTCCGGTGGCCTATGGCAGTTACGAAGCACTGCTGGCCGACCCGGAGATTGAGGCCATTTACAACCCGCTGCCCAATCACGAACATGTGCCCCTCACGCTGGCCGCTGCCCGCGCCGGCAAGCATGTCTTGTGCGAAAAGCCGGTGGCGCTGAACGCCAATGAAGCGGCGCAACTGCGCGAAGTCGCCGACAAGGTGCACATCATGGAAGCCTTCATGGTCCGCTTCCACCCACAGTGGCTGTCTGTGCGCGAGCGCGTGCGCGCTGGTGAGTTGGGCGACCTGCGGGCCATTCAGACCTACTTTTCGTACTACAACCGCGACCCGCATAACGTGCGCAACCAGGCCGATATCGGCGGTGGCGCTTTGTACGACATTGGCTGCTACCCGATCGTGACCGGCCGCTTTTTGTTTGGTGCTGAGCCCAAGCGTGTGATTGCGCTGGTGGATCGTGACCCCGAGTTCAAGACCGACCGCACGGTGAGTGCCCTGGTGGACTTTGGTGAAGGTCGCCGGCTGGACTTCACGGTGTCCACGCAGTCGGTGCCGTACCAGCGGGTGCAGATTTGCGGGACGCAAAAACGCATTGAAATCCATATCCCCTTCAATTCCCCGCTCGGCGGCAGCACCAAGGTGTTCACCGACGATGGCAGCCAGCTTGACGGCAGTTCCATCACGGAAGAAGTGATTCCGGCCTGCGACATGTACACGCTGGAAATTGATGCCTTCTCGCAGGCTGTGCGCGGCGAGATTGCGTTACCGTATGGTGTGGAAGATGCGATTTTGAACATGCGTGTCATTGATGCGCTGTTTGCGTCCGAAAGGACTGGGGCTTGGGTTAACGTCTGATTGGAAGGCAAGGGATGGTGAGTAAGAAAATTTGCTATCTGGCGGCGGCATGCTTGGTCCAGCACGCCGCACTGGCCGCCGGCGCGTTGCCTGCAACGCCCCGCTTTGTAGAAGAGACCGAAACCGCCGGGCTGCAAAGCCGCTTTGAAGGTGGAGACGAGTTCATGGTGGGCGGCGGTACTGCGGTGTTTGACTGTGATGCCGACGGGCTGCCCGAGGTGTACGTCACTGGCGGCGTCAACAAGGCGAAGTTTTATCGCAACCAAAGCAAGCGCGGCGGCCCCATCAAGTTGCAAGAGCAGCGTTCCGGGTTGGAGCTCACCAACGCCACCGGCGCCTACCCGATCGACATCGATGCGGATGGCAACAGCGATCTGGTGGTGCTGCGTGTGGGCGAGCTGGAAGTCTTCCGGGGTCTGGGCCAGTGCAAGTTCGAGCGGGCCAATGAACGCTGGAATATTCCCCCCAGCAACGACTGGCACACCGCCTTTTCTGCCACCTGGGAAAAAGGCCAGACGCTGCCCACGTTGGCCTTTGGCAGCTATTACGACCGCAGTCGGCCCGATTTTCCTTGGGGCACCTGCACCCCCGGTTTCCTGCTGCGTCCCGATGCCAGCGGCAAGGCATTTGCTGCACCTGAAAAGCTCACGCCCAGCTACTGCGCATTGAGCATGCTGTTCTCTGACTGGAATCGCTCCGGCCAGGCCAGTTTGCGCATCGCCAATGACCGCGAGTATTACCAGGGCGGCCAGGAGCAATTGTGGAAAGTGACACCGGGCACCCCCGCTGCGCTGTACACCGACAAGGATGGCTGGAAGCACCTGCAGGTGTGGGGCATGGGTATTGCCGGCCACGATATTGATGGCGATGGCTATCCGGAATATTTCATCACCAGCATGGCCGACAACAAGTTCCAGAAGCTGGAGGGCGATGCTTCAAGGCCCACCTACTTTGACCAGGCCTACAAGCGCGGCATCACGGCGCACCGGCCTTATGTGGGTGGCGACTTCCATCCCAGCACCGCCTGGCACGCGCAGTTTGCCGATGCCAACAACGACGGCTGGGCTGACCTGTTCATCGTCAAGGGCAATGTGTCCACCATGCCCGACTTTGCCATCCTCGACCCCAACAACCTGCTGCTGCAAGAGCCCGACGGGCACTTCACCGAGGTCGGGCAGCAGGCTGGCGTGGCCAGCTTCAAGCGCGGCCGTGGCGGCATGATGGCCGACCTCAATGGTGACGGCCTGCTCGACATGGTTGTGGTCAACCGCCAGGACAAGGCTCAGCTCTGGCGCCATGTGGGTTCGGGTAACGCTGAGAAGCCTGCGCCGATGGGGCGCTGGGTTCAATTCCGCCTACAGCAAGGTGGTGGCAACCGCGATGCGATTGGCGCGTGGGTGGAGGTGGATCTGGGCGGTCGCATGGAACGGCAGGAACTCAGCATTGGCGGCGGCCACGCCAGCGGGCACTTGGGCTGGATGCACCTTGGTCTGGGAGAAACCAAAGACGTGAAACTGCGGGTGCAGTGGCCCCATGGCGAATGGGGCCCCTGGCTTACCATGGCCGCCGATGCGTTCTATGTGATTAACCGGGAGACAGGCGTGCAAGCCTGGAAGGCGCCATGAAAATTCGCACAATTGTGCTGGCCGCAGCGGCAACGCTGGCGACCTTGCAAAGCCCAGCGGTCCTGGCCCAGCCGGGTCCTGCTGTCTTGGCCAAGCCGGCTTCGGCCTACAGCTCCGGCGTGGTCTACGACTGGTTTTACCTGGCCTTTCAACTGATTCAGCAAACCCCCGGCTTCAGCCCGCCGGTGGCTGCCCGTGCCCTCGGGTACATGGGGCTCACGCTGTACGAATCGGTGGTGCCGGGCATGCCGGGTTATCAGAGTCTGGCCGGACAAATCAACGAGTTGAGTTCGCTGCCCTGGGCGCAACCTGATGAGCCACTGCACTGGCCCACCGTGGCCAACGCGTCGTTGGCCACCATGACCCGCATGATGTTCAGCAACGCCAGCGCAGAAAACAAGGCCCGCATTGACACACTGGAGCGCAGCTTGCCGCTCAAGTACACGCAGGACTTTGACCCGAACAGCGTGACCGCAGAAATCACCAACCGGTCTGAAACCTTCGGCAAGCTCATGGGCATGGCCATCATGACCTGGGCGCGTACCGATGGTGGGCATGAAGCCTGGGGCCCGATCCGCCGCCACCAGCAGAACTATGTTCCGCCCAGTGGCACCGGCAAGTGGTCGGCTACGCCGCCCGCTTTTGCGCCTGCCTTGTTGCCCTATTGGGGCAAGAACCGACCCTTTGTGATGAAGACGGCCGACGACTGCCCCGCCCCCCCACCGCCGGCCTATTCGGAAGAGCAGGGCACCGCCTTTTACAAGGACGGGCTGGAGGTGTACCAGATCGCCAACGCGGCAACGCAAGAGCAACGCCAGTTTGCGCTGTACTGGGCCGACGACGCGGGCAAGACGCCCACCCCAGCCGGCCACTGGGCCTATGTAGCCAACGATTTATTGCGTGCCAAGAAGGCTGACCTAGGCAGTGCCGCTGAAGTGTTTGCGCGCCTCAACATGGCCATGTCCGATGCGTTTGTGGCGGCCTGGAACACCAAATACAAACTGAATGTGCTCCGCCCCGTGACCTACATTCAACTGGTCATCGACAGCAACTGGACACCCAGCCTCTTGCCCACGCCGCCGTTTCCGGACTACCCGTCCGGCCATTCGGTACAAAGTAGCGCGGCCGCTGCTATCTTGGGCCGGGAGTTTGGTGCCACCACGGCGTTTGTGGACAACACCCACAACGACCGGGGCTGGGGGCCACGCACCTTCAAGAACTTCAAGGCCGCCGCGGATGAAGCCGCAGCGTCGCGCATGTACGCCGGCATTCACTACCGCTTTGCCAGCGATGGCGGTAAACCGCAGGGGCAGTGCGCAGCCGACAAAGTGTTGGCACTGAAGTTCAAGCGCTAAACGGGCGCGGTGGCCCTCCTCGGGTCAGGCTGGGCCTGTCGCGGCAACGTACCAGGCCACGCCCTCGGGGATGAGCGCCGAGGGCATTGCGCAGTCTTGCGCAAAGCGCCAGGAAACCACAAAGTGGGAGTGGTCCACGTTGGGTTCGAAATGGTCCAGTCCCGCTATAAATTGCTGTTGAAGCGCGGCGCTGTACCGCAGCAACTGATCGCTCCAGCGGCGCATCACCAGTTGCAGGTGAATCTCCTTGGTCTCCAGTTGCGGGTCGATGTCCAGGCGTTCGACCTGCAGCCAGCCTTTGGGAATTCCATTTCTGTTGACCGTGTCGGACAGAACCAGATTGGCCAGTTCCAGCGGCTGCAGCCCTTCTCGCCGCGTGGAATGAAAATGGGTCGATGAGCCCACGCCGTCATGGCTGTCCGCACTGGGCAGCGTGGCCTTCTTGAAGAAGTCGAACATCCGAAGCCGCCTTTACAGCTTGCCGAATTGGGAGGTTTTCGCGACGGGCAGGTGCCCCTTGAAGAGTTGGGTGATGTCACGCACGACCGAAGTTGCAGTCGTTTGATCGCTGCAGGAAGCGATGGCATGCATGAGGTCAGGACGCAGGTACCAAAGGCCTTCCATGTCGGTAGCGTAGCGAATGGACTTGCCTAAATGCATATGGGATTCATCGCAATGCTCCTCCAAAGCATTCAGCATCGTGACGCGAATGTGTTCGGTCTGCTGGCTGTCGGTATCGACCGACCGACCGAGGAAAGCCCAAAAGCTGTTTTTTAATCGCATGGTTCCAACGCTAATTCTTTATTGAGTTCCCTTTTTTCGGAAAAAGGTCCTTGGATGGTTTCAAAAAAAGCTTACAGCGCCATTAAAGCCCCGGTTTACTGAAGCTGTTGCGTCTATTCCAGCAATCAGCGCATGACCAGCGCCAGCGCCGCGTAGTCGCCAACCCGCTCGCCGAGCCCGGCCGGAACAATTTCCAGCCCGTCGGTCAGCGACGGCAGCTTGCCCTTCATAAAGGCCTGCAGGCGGGGCAGCAGGTAGTCGCGGTTGTGCCAGAACACACTGCCGCCCAATGAGATGCGCTCCAGGTCCAGCAGGGCGGTAATGTTGAACAGGGCGCGCCCCATCACCAGGCAGAGTTCGTCAATGATGGCGATAGCCCGGGCATTGCCCTCGCGGGCGGCCTTGAACAACACGGCCGCATCGGCAAAGCCTTCGCCGGCAAAGCGGCGCGCAATGGCGTTGCCGGCCACCAGCGATTCCACGTCACCAATCAGGCCGCAGCCGCACAGAGCTTCGTTGTTATCGCTGACAAAGATATGGCCGCCGTGGCCGGCGTTGCCGTTCTTGCCACGCAGAATGTGGCCGTTCACGCACAGGCCCATGCCAATCCCGGTGCTCCAGGTCACGTAGGCGCAGTTGCGCACGCCTTGTAGCGCGCCCCAACGGCGTTCGGCTTCCAGCGCGCCCACACCGTCGTTCTCCACGCGCACGGACTTGAAGGCTTTGCGCAGCGGCGCCTCCAGCACAGCGCTCATCCAGTCGTTGGGCAGGCCCCGCGCCTTACCGGCCATGCCGCCGCAAATGTTGGGCGTGGCCAGTTCCACTAAGCCGTCGTTAAAGATGAAAGGCCCGCACGACGAAACCCCCACCGAGCCGACCGACTCCACCGGAATGCCGGCGGCCGCGCAGCTCTGGCCAATCAGCCGGATGATCTGCTGGCCCAACGCATCGTTGGGGCCTTCCTTGGCGGTGGGCTCGGATACCTTACCCAGAATGCCGCGGTGGTCGGCCATGCTCACGGCCACTTTGGTGCCGCCAATGTCCACACAGGCCAGCGGCGGGCTGCCCACGGGGAGGTGAATGCTGTCGTCGGATGCGTTGGTGTTCATGCGTGTCTCTTCAAATCTTTATGTTCTGCCGTAGTCGTCCTGCAGTCGCTCAATGTCGTCTTCGCCCAGGTAGCTGCCAAACTGCACCTCCACAATTTCCAGTGGTTCCTGGGTCTGGTTGGCCAGGCGGTGTACCTGCCCCAGCGCAATGTCGCAGTGACCGCCCGAGGGCAAGTCAAACACCTGTTCGTCCAGCGTGACGTGCGCGGTGCCCAGGGTCACGACCCAATGTTCGCGGCGCATGCGATGCCGCTGCAGACTAATTTGCTGCCCCGGAAACACGCCAATGCGCTTGATCTTGCTGCCAGCCATGTCCATCACCGTTTCAAACCAACCCCAGGGGCGCGCCGTGCGCTCAATGGTCAGGGTTCGAAGGGTCGTGCTCATGACAATGGAGGGGGCTTCTTATGGTGCTGCTTGTGCGACTAATTGTGAATGGAGATGCTAACTCGGCTTGAGCCCTTCGGGTTACCCACGGGTTACTCCGTCCCGTCTTTTTTGCGGGTCTTCTTTACAGGCGGTGCGTGCGGTCGCCGCGCGCGAAGCCCAAGGTCTCAAACGCCTCGCCCTTGACCAGCCCGATGACCTTGAACAGCTCGCCCATTTCATGTTCCAGAATCAGCTTCTGGGCCGCCACGCGCTCGGGCAGCGGCGCTTCCTGCATCAGTTGGACCAGCCCGCAGTTCATCAAAAAGTGCGCCTGGTTGGTGTAGCCCAGCACGTCCATTCCAGCGTCCTGTGCCGCCACGGCAATGCCGGTGAAGTTGACGTGGGCGGTGATGTCTTTCAGGCCCACGGCGTCCAGCGGATTGTCATCGGCCTGGTGGGCCCGGTGGCACATCACGGTGCCCATGTGGCGCTGCGGGTGGTAGTACTCGGCTTCCGGGAAACCGTAGTCCAGAAAGAAGGCCGCGCCCCGTTCCATGCGGTCGGCCAGCGTGCGCACAAAGGCTTCCGCCTGCGGGTGCACTTCGGTCAGGTAATCGTGCTCGCCTTCGACCTCCAGAGGGGGGCTGGCCGTCGTGGGCCGGTCCGTCCAGGCCCATGCGCCGTCCTTCAGGCCCACGCCGCGCTCGTACCAGACACCTTTGACCCGCGCCAGCAGCGCGACCGGCATGGCATCCAGCACCTCATTGCCCAGCACCACGCCGCTAAAACGCTCCGGCAGCGCGCTCACCCACTGCACCGTGTCCAGGTGTTCCCGCAGCGTGTGGCGTTGGCGCTCTTTCAGGCTGTCGGACAAATCCACAATCGTGTAGCGCGCAACCGGTTGCCCCATGGCCTTGAGCGCGGTAATCACCTGCAGCGCCAGCGCGCCGGTTCCGGCTCCAAACTCCCACACTTCCAAGGTGCCGGTGGCTTGCAGGGCCTGCGCCACTTGATGGGCCAGGCTGTAGCCAAACAGCGGTGACATCTCGGGCGCGGTCACAAAGTCGCTGCCGGCACCCTTGACGCTGCCATCTGCTTCCTTGGTGCCTTGGGGCAGGGTGCCAAATTTGGTGGAACCGTTAGCGTAATAGCCCAGACCGGGCGCGTACAGCGCCAGTTCCATAAAGCGCTCAAAGCCCAGCCAGCCGGCGGCACGCTCCATCTCGGCGGCAATTACCCGCTGCAAGTCCGCGATGACCTGTGCGGCCTCAGCGGAAAGGGGAATGCCGGGGGGGGTGGGTAAACTCGGGGGTGTTGTCATATCGCGTCGAATTGTCCCTCAATGTCTGCCACTGCCTCCCCCTCTGCCTTGCCTCCTGTCGTGCTGGTGACGGGCGCCGCCAAGCGCCTGGGCCGTGCCATTGCCTTGAAGCTCGCCGCCAACGGCTGGCGCGTGGCGGTGCATTACCGTGATTCGGTGGAAGAAGCGCGCCAGACCGTGGCCGACTGCGGCCGGCTAACGCCGGGTGCACAGGCCTTTCGGTCCAATCTGGGGATGGAAACAGCCGTGCGCAACCTCCTGCCCGCCGTGGTGGAGGCCATGGGGCCGGTCGATGCGGTGGTCAACTGCGCCTCAACCTTTGAGCACGACAACGCCGCCACCTTCAGCTTTGCCGCCATGGAAAAGCACATGCGCAGCAATGCCGGTGCCGCCATTCTGCTGGCGCAAGGGCTGCATGCGCACCTGAGCGCGCGGCAGGCGCTGGAGCCCAAAGCGCGCGGCGTGGTGGTCAACCTGCTGGACCAGAAGCTCTGGAACCAGACCCCCGATTTTGTGAGCTACACCCTGTCCAAGGCCGCACTCGACGCCGCCAACTCCATGCTGGCCCTGGCCTTGCAACCGCTGGTGCGGGTGGTGGGTGTGGCGCCGGTCATGGGGCAGCACCAGCCCCTGCTGCGGGGCGAAAAGCTGGCCGAACGCAGCGCCAGCCTGCCCAGCCACCACCAGGAAACCGACCTCGACACCACCGCCGCCGTGTTGCTGGCCTTGCAGGAGAGCAGCATCAGCGGCACCACGCTGCTGGTGGAAGAAGAATTGCCCCAGGACAAACCGCAGGCGCCGGTACCTGCACCGCAACCGCCAGCCGCTCCGGCGGGGCGTCGCCATGGCCGCCGCTGAAATCAAAAGCGTACTCGTCACCGGTGGAGCGCAGCGCCTCGGTGCCTTGCTCTGCACCGCGTTTGCGCAGGCCGGCTGGACCGTCTGGTGCCATTACCAGCGCTCTGAAACCGAAGCCCAAGCCCTGGTGGAAGACCTTCGCGGGCAGGGTCATGTGGCGCACAGCGTGCAGGCCGATCTGGCCAGCGAGCCCGAGCGCCAGCGCATGATGGCCCACATCGCAAGCCAGGGCGGCGTGCACTGTCTGGTCAACAACGCATCCCTGTTTGAGGACGACGCAGCCGCCGCATTCGACATCGAAGCAGTGCGCCGCCAGATGGAGGTGAACCTGCTGGCCCCGCTGTCGCTTTCGGCCCTGATGGCCCGAAGCCTGCCGGCCCATGCAGCACCCGGCGCTTGCAGCATCCTCCATGTGCTGGATCAGAAGGTGTTCAACCTCAATCCCGATTACTTCAGCTACACCGTGAGCAAGCTGGCATTGGAGCGCAGCGTGGCGCTGCAGGCGCAGGCGCTGGCACCTGCTGTGCGCGTCTGCGGCGTGGCACCGGGGCTGATGTTTATCAGCGGGCCGCAATCGCCGGAAAACTTTGCCCAAGCCGGCAAGGTCAACCTGATGCAAACCGCGCTGGACCCCCGCCAGGTGGCCAATGCCTGTGTCTTTCTGGCCGAAAACCCTTGCATCACCGGGACAACCCTGTGTGTCGACAATGGACAACATTTGGTCCCGCTGGCACGTGATGTGATGTTTGCCGTGCAAGACAATTTGCCACCCTCAACATGAACCTAGACCCCCTTAGCCGGCTCACGCTCTCGTGTCGCCGCATCTTCCTGCGGGACCACGAGGTCCTGGTGCAGATTGGTGCCCATGACTTCGAGAAGCAAAAGCCCCAGCGCGTGATTTTTAACGTGGAACTTTTTGTGCCCTATGCCGTATCGACCCCCCAGACCGACGCCTTGTCGGAAGTGGTGGATTACGACTTTGTGCGCGAGATCATTGCCCAGCGCGTAGCGGGCGGCCATGTGGAATTGCAGGAAACCCTGTGCGATGACCTGGCCAGCCGCATGCTGGCCCATCCACGGGTGCTGGCCGTGCGCTTGTCGAGCTGCAAGCCCGACGTGTACCCGGACTGCGCAGGCGTGGGAGTTGAAGTTTTCCGCATGAAAGACGCACCATGAGCCACACCTCCGGCAACCAGACACTGACCCTGACCGGCCTGCGCTTTGACGCCAGCCTCGGCATTCTGGAATCGGAAATTGCCGAGCCGCAGCCGATCCGGGTGGACGCCGAACTGTGCCTGGGCTGCCAGCCCCTGCTGCCGCAGGACGACGAGATCAACCATGTGCTGGACTACCGCAAGGTGCGCCAGATCATCATTGACGAGTGCACCGCCGAGCATGTGAACCTGCTGGAAACCTTGATCGGCAAACTCACGCACCGGCTGATGCAGTTGCCCGGTGTGATCGGGGCGCGGGTGAAGATTGCCAAGCTGGAAATTTTTGAAGATTGCGAAGTGGCGATTCGCATGGAAACCGGAAACTGGACCTCAGTTCCCCAAGGAGATGTGAAATGAGTGCGGTGTGGGGTGAAGAAGAAGCGGTCGCGGCAAGCCCGGACAAGCAGGCCAAGATCGAACGCGAAACCCACAAGCTGGAAAAGCGCCTGTGCCGCCAGATGGGGCAGGCAATCGTGGACTACAACATGATCGAAGAGGGCGACCGCGTCATGGTCTGCATGTCCGGCGGCAAAGACAGCTACGGCATGCTCGACATCCTGCTGAAGATGCAGCAGCGCGCGCCCATCAACTTCGAAATCGTGGCCGTCAACCTCGACCAGAAGCAGCCCGGTTTCCCCGACCACATCCTGCCCGAGTACCTGAAAAGCCTGGGTGTGGAGTTCCACATCGAGACGCAAGACACCTACTCCATCGTCAAGCGCAACATCCCCGAGGGCAAGACCATGTGCAGCCTGTGCAGCCGCTTGCGCCGGGGCATCTTGTACAGCGTGGCACGCCGGCTGAAGTGCAACAAGCTGGCGTTGGGCCACCACCGCGACGACATGCTGCAGACGTTTTTCCTCAACATGTTTTTCGGCGGCAAGGTCAAGGGCATGCCGCCCAAGCTGACCAGCGACAACGGCGAATTCATCGTCATCCGCCCGCTGGCCTATGTGGCCGAAAAAGACCTGATCCGCTGGGCTGCACACCGCCAGTTCCCCATCATTCCGTGCAGCTTGTGCGGCAGCCAGACCAACCTGCAGCGCGTGCAGATTGGCAACATGCTGCGCGATTGGGAAAAGCAGTACCCCGGCCGCGCCGAGACCATGTTCACCGCGCTGCAAAACGTGGTGCCCTCGCACCTGATGGACGCCAAGCTGTTCGACTTCAAGGGCATCCAGACCACCGGCGTGGAAGACGAAGACGGCGACAAGGCCTTTGACGCTGAAGAATTTCCGGTTCCCAGCCTGCCGGGCCTGCAGGTGCTACAGACATGAGCGCCCGGCGCGTTGTGCGCTTAGGTGCCGCCTTGTGTGCGGTGACATTGACGCTATGGCTGGGCGGCTGTGCCACCGCGCGCATGATCGACAGCGATGTGGTGAGCTTCACCACAGCCCCGGGTGCGGTGCAGCCGGCCACCTACCGCTTCGAACGCCTGCCCTCGCAGACCGTTGACGCCCAGCAAAGCCAACTGGAATCCATGGCGGCCGTGGCACTGGCCAAGGTCGGGCTGACGCCCCAAGCCGCCGCGCCGCGCTATGCAGTGCAGGTCAGCATGTTGATCACGACCATCCGCCCGACGTACCCGCAACCGCATTCCAGCCTGTTCTGGCGTCGGCACGACGAGCGCCGCATGGGTGTTCTGGGCTTTGGCCTGCATCTGGAGCAGCCGTGGTACCGCCACGCCGTGCGCTTGTTGCTGCGCGATGTGGCTACTGCCCAGGTGGTGTACGAAACCACGGCCACTTTTGACGGCCCCTGGGCCGACAGCGGTCGTTTGCTGCCGGTGGTGCTGGATGCGGCGTTGCAGGGCTATCCCAATCCGCCAGCCGGCCCGCGCAAGGTGGTGATTGAACTACCGGCCGGCATGGAAGGGGAGAACTGATGCCCGGAGCGACCCGCATCATTGCCGTGCGCCATGGCGAAACCGCCTGGAATGTGGAGACCCGTATTCAGGGCCAACTCGATATCGGGCTCAACGAAAAAGGCCGCTGGCAGGCGCAACAGGCGGCGCGTGCGCTGGCCGAAGAGCGGCTGGACGCGGTGTACTCCAGCGATCTGAGCCGCGCCTTGGATACGGCACAGACGATTGCGGCACAGGCCGCGCCGCCCCTTCCGGTGCAGCGGCACACGGGCTTGCGCGAGCGGGCCTTCGGCAAGTTTGAGGGCCAGACCTATGCCGCCATTGAGGCGCAATGGCCCGACGAATCCCGCTTATGGCGCATCCGCGATCCGCACTTTGCGCCCGTGGGTGGCGAGTCACCGGTGCAGGTCATGGAGCGGGTCAGCGCTGCCGTTGAGGCAATAGCCTCGAATCACCCTAACCAGCAGATTCTGCTGGTGGCCCACGGCGGCGTGCTCGACATGCTGTACCGCCTGGCCACCCGCCAGAGCGTGAGTGCCCCGCGCACCTGGGAACTCGGCAACGCCGCCATCAACCGCCTGCTGTGGACGCCCGAGGGCATGACGCTGGTCGGCTGGGCTGACACCCGCCACCTGGATGCGGCGGGGCTGGACGAGTTCGGGGCCTAAACGGCTGCTTGCCTCACCCGGCTTGCTCCACCCAATTTTCAACACGCAACCCCGGCACGCGCGCGAACTCGCGGGTGTTGTTGGTAACCAGTGTCCAATCTTCAGCCAGCGCGTGCGCGGCCAGCCAGAGGTCATTGTTTCCAATGGTCTGACCCTGCTGCTGCAAGGTGGCCCGGATCTGACCGTAATGCTGGGCAGCGGCCATTGGTAGCGCGCTGGGCTGGATCATGCGGACCAGTTGCTCCAAAGTATTCAGGGCGCGCTCACGGGCCTGGCTTTTTTCCGCACCAAACCACAGTTCACCCACGGTGATGGTGGACATCGCCATCTCTTGCAGCGTGTGTTGCGCAAAACGGTGGCGCACGGCCAAAGGTTGCCCTTTGGCTATGTAAATGCAGATATTGGTGTCCAGCAAATAACGCACCGGTGAATCGGCCATGCTTAAAACGCCTCGCGCTCTTGCGGTGGCGTGTCTTGGCGGCCGTCGGCCATGAAGTCTTCCGGCAAACTGCCCAGCAGGTCAAACAGCGCAGCCGCATTGGCGGGCACCTGGCGCAACACGACGTCATTGCCCTGGCGAAATATTTCAACCTGGTCGGCCTCAAACCGGAATTCCTTGGGCAATCGCACCGCCTGGCTGTTGCCAGACTGAAAAACCCGGGCATACGTCATGGCAGCTCCTTGAATATATATACATATTGTATATACAAAGTTCCCTTTGACCTCTATTAATTCAAGCGTGGAGCACGGGTGCTTCCGACACGCCGGAGACAGGCTCGGTTTACCGAGCTTGGCTATACTGATTTTCAATTTGCACCGTCCGCTCTAACAGCGTCTGTGCAGCGTCTACTTCACACTCTCCACGCCGGGGCCTTCGGGCCCCGATTGCATTCCAAAGGAAGCCCATGTTTGCATTTCCACTGTCTGCCCGGGTCGCCGGACTCGTATCGCCAGCGCGGCTTGCCAGCGTGGGCGTTGCTGCACTGCTGGCCTCCTGTGGCCAGTCGGCCGCACCGCCGGCTGCTGCGCCCGGTGCCGGTCAGGCTCCGCCGCCGGCCCAGGTCGGGGTGGTGACGGTGCAGCGCGGAACGGTCGGGCTGATGACCGAGCTGCCGGGCCGGACCGAAGCCTCGCGGGTGGCACAGGTGCGGGCCCGTGTGGCGGGCATTTTGCAAGCCAAACGCTTTACCGAAGGCAGCGAGGTGCGTGCCGGCCAGTCGCTGTTCCAGATCGACGATGCGCCCTACCGCGCCACCCTGGCCAGCGCCCAGGCGGCTTTGGCCAAGGCCGAAGCCAACCTGACGCAGACCAAGGCGCAGGCCGACCGTTACAAACCGCTGGCCGAGGCCAATGCGATCAGCCAGCAGGATCTGGTGGTTGCCGTGGCCGCACAGAAGCTGGCTGAGGCCGATGTGGCCGCTGCCAAGGCCGCCATCCAGATCGCGCAGATCAATGTGGGCTATGCCAATGTGACCACGCCCATATCCGGCCGCATTGGCCGTGCGCTGGTGACCGAGGGCGCGTTGGTGGGGCAGGGTGAAGCCACGCAACTGGCGCTGGTACAGCAAACCCATCCGATGTATGTCAATTTCACGCAGTCGGTATCCGACGTGCTGCGCCTGCGTGCAGCGATTGCCAACGGTCAGCTCAAGTCGGCCGGTGGCGCGGAGTCGGCCCAGGTGCGCATCGTGCTGGAAGATGGCAGCGTTTATCCGGTTACAGGCAAGTTGCTGTTCAGTGATTTGAGCGTGGACCCGGGTTCCGGCCAGATCACCTTGCGCGCCGAAATTCCCAACCCCAAGGGCGTGTTGCTGCCCGGCATGTATGTGCGGGCGCAGTTGCAGCAGGCCGAGGTGGCCGGCGCCATTCTGTTGCCGCAGCAGGCGGTGCTGCGCACTGGTCAGGGCGACACAGTCAAGGTGGTGGGCGATGACGGCATGGTCAGCACGCGCCCGGTCAAGGTCAGCACCGGAAAGAACGGTCAGTGGGTGGTGCTGGATGGCCTGAAAGACGGCGAAAAGGTGGTGGTGGACGGCTTCCAGAAGATGCAGGGCAAGGCTCCGGTCAAGCCGGTGCCCTGGACGCCCGGCGGTGCTGCGCCGGCTGCACCAGCCGGAGGAGCCAGCGCCCCCGCAGTGGCGGCTAGTGCCCCTGCGGTAACGCCCACAGCCCCTGCGGTAGCGGCCTCTGCGGCCAAACCCTAAGAGGCCCGCACCATGGCGCGCTTCTTTATTGACCGGCCCATCTTTGCGTGGGTGATTGCCCTGTTCATCATCGTGGCGGGGGCGGTGTCGATCACCCAGCTTCCCGTGGCGCAGTACCCGTCGGTGGCACCGCCCTCAATCGTCGTGTCGGCCGCCTATCCGGGGGCCACTGCCCAGACGCTGGAAAACAGCGTGTTGTCGGTGATCGAGCGCGAGATGAATGGCTCGCCCGGCCTGATTTACATGGAGTCGGTGGCGCAGGCCGACGGCAGCGGCAACATCACGCTGAGCTTTGAGCCGGGCACCAACCCCGACTTGGCGCAGGTGGATGTGCAGAACCGGCTGTCACGCGCGGCACCACGCCTGCCCTCGGTGGTGACACAAAACGGTGTGCGCGTGGACAAGTCGCGCTCCAACTTCCTGCTGTTCACGATTCTGTCGTCGGACGACCCGGCGCTGACGCCGGTGGTGCTGGGCGACTACGCCTCGCGCAATGTGTTGCCCGAAATTCAGCGGATTCCCGGCGTCGGCCAGGCGCAATTGTTTGGTACCGAGCGTGCCATGCGCATCTGGATCGACCCGGCCAAACTGGTGGGCTACAAGCTTTCGCCCGCCGACGTCAATGCCGCCATTGCCCAGCAAAATGCGCAGGTCACCTCCGGCACCATTGGCGATCTGCCCAATGTTCCGGGTCAGAGCATTTTTGCTGCGGTGGTCGTCAAGGGCCAACTCAGTTCGGCCGAAGAATTCGGCAACATCATTCTGCGGGCCAACGCCAATGGCTCGACCGTGCGCCTGCGGGACGTGGCCCGCATCGAGTTGGGTGCGCAGTCGTATGGCACGCAGGCCCGCCTGAACGGCCAGCCCGCCACCGGCATCGGTGTGCAACTGGCACCCAGCGGCAACGCGCTGGCCACTGCCAAGGCGATTCGCGCGCGCATCGACGAGTTGTCGCGCTACTTCCCGCCGGGGGTCAAAGCGACGATTCCGTATGACAGTTCCAAGTTCGTGGAAATCTCCATCCGCCAGGTGGTGGTGACGCTGATTGAGGCGGTGATTCTGGTGTTTCTGGTGATGTACCTGTTCCTGCAGAACATCCGCTACACCATCATCCCGACGCTGGTGGTGCCCATCACCCTGATGGGCACGTTTGCCACGCTGCTCGCGCTGGGTTACTCGATCAACGTGCTAACCATGTTCGGCATGGTGCTGGTGATCGGCATCGTGGTGGATGACGCGATCGTGGTAGTTGAAAACGTGGAACGCATCATGAGCACCGAGGGGTTGCATCCGCTGATGGCCACACGCAAGGCGATGGGTCAGATTTCGGGCGCCATCATCGGCGTGACGGTGGTGCTGGTGTCGGTGTTTTTGCCGCTGCTGTTCTTCAAGGGCTCGGTGGGCAATATCTACCGCCAGTTCGCCACCGTGATGCTGAGTTCGATTGTGTGCTCGGCGTTTATGGCGCTGTCGTTTACGCCGGCCTTGTGCGCCTCGCTGCTCAAGCCGGTCGAGGCCGGACACCACCACGCCAAGACGGGATTCTTTGGCTGGTTTAACCGGGCCTTCAGCCGCACCACGCACGGCTACGAGGGGCTGGTCGCAAGAATTCTCAAGCGCACCGGGCGCGTCCTGATCATCTACGCCGTGCTGGTGGCCTGTATGGGGCTGTTGTTCAGCCGCCTGCCCACTTCCTTTTTGCCCAATGAAGACCAGGGCACGATTCTGGTGAACGTGCAGTTGCCGCCCGGTGCTACCACCAACCGCACTAAGAGCGTGATGGAGCAGGTCGAAGGCTTCATGCTCAAGCAGCCCGAGGTGGGCAATATGGTCAGCGTGCTGGGCTTCAGCTTTGGCGGCACCGGCCAGAATGCCGGCTTTGCGTTTGTGGCGCTGAAAGACTGGAAAGAGCGCGAAGGCGTGGAGCATTCCGCCAAGACGCTGGCGGGACGGGCCTTTGGTGCGCTGATGGGCATTCGCGATGCGTTCATCTTCCCCTTGAGCCCGCCGCCCATTCCTGAGTTGGGGCGTGCCAACGGCTTTGCCTTCCGCTTGCAGGACCGGGGTGGCAACGGCCACGACGCGCTCCTGGCAGCCCGCAACCAGTTGCTGGGCATGGCCGCGCAGAGCAAGATTCTGGCGGGCGTGCGCCCCGATGGTCTGGAAGACGCTTCGCAGTTGCAACTCAGCATTGACCGTGACAAAGCCAGTGCGCTGGGCGTGAACTTCAGCCTCATCAATGCGGCGCTGTCCACGTCGCTCGGCTCGGCCTATGTGAACGACTTCCCCAACGCCGGGCGACTGCAGCGGGTGGTGGTGCAGGCGGATGCACCCACACGCATGCAACCCGATGACCTGTTGCGCATCAACGTCATCAATAACGCGGGCCAGACCGTGCCTTTCTCGGCCTTTGCGCGCACCGAGTGGATCACCGGCCCGATGCAGACCATCCGCTACAACGGCTACCCCACCATGCGCATTGCCGGTGAGCCCGCACCGGGCCTGAGCACCGGTACCGCCATTGCTGAAATGGAAAAGCTCGCGAGCCAGTTGCCACCCGGCTTTGCCTTTGAATGGACCGGTCAGACCTACGAGGAAAAGCTGTCCGGCTCCACGGCTACGGTGCTGTTTGCCTTCTCACTTTTGGCCGTGTTTTTGTGCCTGGCGGCGCTGTATGAGAGCTGGTCGATTCCGTTTGCAGTGATTCTGGTGGTGCCGCTGGGCGTGCTGGGCGTGACCCTGGCCGCCACGCTGCGCGGCCTGGAAAACGACATCTACTTCAAGGTCGGCCTGATCACCATCATCGGTCTGTCGGCCAAGAACGCGGTGCTGATCATCGAATTCGCCAAGGACCTGGTGGCCCAGGGCATGGGGCTGGTGGATGCCGTGCTGAAGGCGGTGCACCTGCGCTTCCGCCCGATTCTGATGACTTCCATGGCCTTCATTCTGGGCGTGCTGCCGCTGGTGCTTGCCAGTGGTGCCGGCTCGGCCAGCCAGCGCGCGATTGGTACCGGCGTGATGGGCGGCATGATTTCCGCCACACTGCTGTCGGTGTTCTTTACGCCGGTGTTCTTTGTGGTGGTGCGAAGCATCTTCAAGGGCAGCGAGCGCCAGCGCCGCATGTATGCGCATGAAAAGCAGGAGGGCGAACTAGCCGCTCCTGTGGCGGTTGAGCCGGAGGATTTCAAATGAATAACCACTTTCCTTCCGCGTTCGTCCGTCGCACCACCGCCGCTGCCGCATTGACCCTGGTGTTGAGCGCCTGTGGCAGCATGGCGCCCGACTACCAGCGTCCCGCTGCACCGGTGCCGGCCCAGTTGCCGGCCGCCGGCCTCACCGCCAGCGCAGGCGTGGCAGCCGATGTGCCGTGGCAGTCGTTCTTTACCGACGCCAATCTGCACAAGCTGATTGGCCTGGCTCTGGCCAATAACCGTGACTTGCGGGTGGCGTTGCTGAACGTGGAGCAGGCGCGCGCCACCGTCGATGTGCGCAAGGCCGACCGCTGGCCCACGCTGAATGCGGGGCTGGGTCTGAGCCGCGGCACGGTCAGCTCTGGTGCCACGACGACAAGCTGGAATGCCGGGCTGCTGGTCAGCTCCTACGAGCTGGACTTGTTTGACCGCCTGCGCAGCCAGTCCGATGCCGCCTTTGCCCAGTACCTCGCCACCACGGAAGCCGGCAAGACCGCACAGATCAGCCTGATTGGGTCGGTGGCCAACGCCTACTTTGCGTTGCAAGCCGATGCCGCGCTGCTGAACCTGGTGCAGCAAACGCTGAAAACGCGCGAAGAGTCGCTGCGCCTGATTCAGTTGCGCTTTGACAAGGGCGCCAGCTCGCAGCTTGATTTGAGCCAGGCGCAGTCGCTGGTGGAAGCCGCCCGTGTCAGCCTGGCCCAGACCACGCGCTTGCGCCTGCAGGACGAAAACGCACTCAATCTGCTGCTGGGTCAAACCGCGCCGGCCGAGCTGATTCAGCCGGTCTCGCTCAGCACGGAGCCGATGGCCGCAGTGCCTATCGGCCTGTCCAGCGAATTGCTGCTGCGCCGGCCCGATGTGGCGCAGGCCGAGCAGCAACTGCTGGCGGCCAATGCCAACATCGGCGCGGCCCGTGCTGCGTTCTTTCCCAAAATAGCGCTGACCGCCAGCGCCGGCAGCGTCAGCAATGAACTCGACAAGCTGTTCAGCAGCGGCACCTTCGCCTGGAACCTGGCACCGCAGTTGCTCATGCCCCTGTTTGACAAGGGCCGCAGCGAAGCCAATCTGGCCAGTGCCAAAGCGGCGCGCGAGGTGGCGGTAGCGCAGTACGAAAAGGCGATCCAGGTGGCGTTCCGCGAAGTGGCCGATGCACTGGCCGGCCGCGCCACTCTGGCTGACCAGCTCAAAGCGCAGCAGGCACTGACCCAAGCCGAAACCGTGCGCACAGGCCTGGTGGACTTGCGCTACAAAAATGGCGCAAGCAGCTACCTGGAAGTGCTCGACGCTCAGCGTTCGCTGTTTGCCGCGCAGCAGGCCGAGTTGCAACTGCGCGCGCAGGTGCTACAAAACCAGGCGGCGCTGTACCGCGTGATGGGCGGGGGTTGGACGGCAGAGGCGAAATAGGCAGCGGGGCTAGTGGTAGTCGTCTTCGCGCTGGTGGCGGATGGCCAGGATGTTGACGTGTGCTTTGCCCTCAATTTCGTACAGCGCAACGTAACCCGTGTGGCCGAAGGCGATGACCGTTTCCCGCAAGAACGGACTGGTGCCCGCCTTGCGGTACACAAAGGGCGCACGGCTCAAATGGTTTTCGATGTCGTCCCGCAGGCAACGAATGACGTACTGCGCCGCATCGCAATCTTCAGCCGTTTGGGCTTTGTCGAGCAAGAAGTCGAATAGTCGCAACAAGTCTTCGCGGGCCGCAGCGGTGTAGCGGACTTCAAAGCGGTGCATCAACCGCGCACCGTTCGGCGCTTGGCATCCAGTCGGCTTTGCAATTCGTCATGCACCGACGCCGCAGCGTAGTAAACCCCCGTTAATTGCGCGTCGTTGCTGGCGGCAAGTCCCCGGGCTATGAAAGCTTCCTGCTGTTGCCTGCGGTGAATCGCTTCACGCAAGGCGGTTTCCATTAGGGCGGAAAGCGTTTCCCCCTCTCGCAGAACACTTTGCGCCGCCTCACGCAGTTGCGAGTCCACCCGCAGCGAGGGTAATGTTGAATCTTTCATGGATGGGATTTGCGTTGCAATTGCGATGCAACAAGTTTACCGGGTCTGACGGCGCTTGCAACGCAGGTGACAAGAGCACACCGGTGCCTGTTCAATAATCCAGCCTCACTCAATGCACACAAGGAAGACAAACATGTTCAAAGGCATTCTGGTTAACAAGATCGACGGTGTGTATGGTGCCGCCCTGCAGGACATTGACGACACGGTGCTGGGTGATGGCGACGTGACGGTTGGCGTGGAGTGGTCCACGCTGAATTACAAGGACGGCTTGGCCATCACCGGCAAATCGCCGGTGGTGCGCAAGTTCCCCTTGGTGCCGGGAATTGACTTTGCCGGCACGGTGTTGGCCAGCACCCACCCGAAGTGGAAAGCGGGCGACAAGGTGGTGCTCAACGGCTGGGGCGTGGGCGAGTCGCACAGCGGCGGCCTGGCTCAGACGGCCCGCGTCAAGGGCGATTGGCTGGTGGCCTTGCCGGCCGCCTTCAGCACCCGGCAAGCCATGGCGGTCGGCACGGCCGGCTACACCGCCATGCTGTGTGTGATGGCACTGGAAAAGCATGGCGTGAAGCCTGCTGACGGTGAGGTGCTGGTAACCGGTGCCAGCGGCGGCGTGGGCAGTGTGGCGGTGTCGCTGTTGTCCAAGCTCGGCTACACCGTGGTGGCGTCCACCGGGCGCATGGAAGAGGCCGCCTACCTGCAGTCGTTGGGGGCCGCGACTGTGATCGACCGCGCCGAACTTTCCAACCCCGGCAAGCCCTTGGCCAAGGAGCGCTGGGCCGCCGTGGTGGACAGCGTGGGCAGCCACACGCTGGCCAATGCCTGTGCCTCCACGAAATACGGTGGCGCGGTGGCCGCTTGCGGGCTGGCGCAGGGCATGGACTTCCCGGCCTCGGTGGCACCGTTCATTCTGCGCGGCATCACGCTGCACGGCATTGACAGCGTGATGGCCCCATTGGCCAAACGCGAAGAAGCCTGGGCCCGCCTGGCCAAGGACCTGGACCTGGCCAAATTGGATGCACTCACCTCCGAGGTCGCCCTGGAGAACGCCGTGGGCGTTGCCGCCGATTTGCTGCAAGGCAAAGTGCGCGGCCGTGTGGTCGTAAAGCTCTAAGCGCCCGGCGTGCAAGCCACCCCTGGCGTGCAGGAAGAAGAGTCGGCCTACGCTTGGCTGCGCCTGCTGGTGTCGCTTACGCTGATGACCATCGGTGGCAGCGGCATGTATGCCATCACGGTGGTGCTGCCGCGCATTCAGCAGGAGTTCGCGGTAGGCCGCTCGGAGGCCTCGTTTCCGTATGCCATGACGCTGGTCGGGTTTGGCATCGGCGGCATTTTGATGGGCAAACTGGCGGACCGTTTTGGTGTGCTGGTGCCGGTGTTGCTGGGCGGCGTGGCGCTGGGCGGTGGCTTTCTTATGGCCGGGTCAGCCAGTAGCCTCTGGCAGTTCAATCTGGCGCAAGGCGTTTTGATCGGCGCGCTGGGCAGTTCGGCCACCTTCGCGCCGCTGGTGGCCGACACCTCGCAGTGGTTCACACGCCGACGTGGCATTGCGCTGGCCATCTGCATGAGTGGCAATTACGTGGCGGGTGCCGTGTGGCCGCCGGTGGTGCAGCATCTGGTGGAGCTGTGGGGCTGGCGCGAGGCGTATCGTGGCATTGGCATCTTTTGTATGGTCAGCATCTTGCCGCTGGCTCTGGTGCTCAAACGGCGTCGGCCCGAGGCTGTGCCTGCAACCGGCAGCGCCGCCCCTTCAACGCACGTCAGTTCTGACCGCCCGCTCAACCTGAGCCCGCACTTTTTCACCGTGCTGCTCAGCGTGGCCGGTTTGGCCTGTTGCGTGGCCATGTCGATGCCGCAGGTGCACATCGTTGCCTATTGCATGGACCTGGGTTTCGGTGCCACGCAGGGCGCGCAAATGCTGTCGCTGATGCTGGGCGCGGGCATTGTCAGCCGCCTGGTTTCGGGCTGGTTGTCCGACCACCTGGGTGGGCTGATGACGCTGCTGCTCGGATCGTTTTTGCAACTGGTGGCGCTGCTGTTGTTTTTGCCCTTTAAGGGGCTGGTGCCGCTGTATGTCATCTCCGGGCTGTTTGGCCTGTTTCAGGGCGGCATCGTGCCGTGCTACGCGCTGATCGTGCGCGAGTACAGCCCTTCCGGCCAGGTGGGCACGCGCGTGGGCACGGTGCTGATGGCCACGCTGTTTGGCATGGCGCTGGGCGGGTGGATGTCCGGCGCCATTTTTGACTGGACCGGCTCCTACCAGGCCGCGTTTCTGAATGGCATTGCCTTTAACCTGCTCAACGCCGTGGTGGTGGCCTGGCTGCTGCGGCGCGCCTGGCGCTTGGCGCTGGCATCGCCTTCCCCCGATGGTTCCCGCCTGGGCGCCATCGCCCATCGTATGAACGCACGATTTCAAAGGAATAACTGAATGCAATACAAACCACTCGGCCGCACTGGCTGGAACGTGTCCACCATCAGCTTTGGCGCTTGGGCCATTGGCGGCACCTGGGGCGAGGTCAGCGAGGCGGAGGCCATGGGCGCGCTGCACAAGGCGCTGGACCTGGGCGTCAACTTCTTTGACACCGCCGATGTGTATGGCGACGGCCGCAGCGAGCGGCTGATTGCCCGCCTGCGCAAGGAACGTAGTGAGCCGTTTTATGTGGCTACCAAGGCCGGTCGCCGTTTGAGTCCGCATGTGGCCGAAGGCTACAACCGCGCCAACTTGCGCGCCTTCGTGGAACGTAGCCTCACGAACCTGAATGTGGACGCGCTGGACCTGCTGCAACTGCATTGCCCGCCCACGCCGGTGTATTACATGCCCGAGGTGTTTGATGCGCTGGACACCATGCAGCGCGAGGGCAAGTTGCGCCACTACGGCGTGAGCGTGGAAAAGGTCGAAGAAGCCCTGAAAGCGATCGAGTTTCCCGGCGTGCAAAGCGTGCAGATCATTTACAACATGCTGCGCCAGCGTCCGGCAGATTTGCTGTTCAAGGAAACGCAGCGTAAGGGCGTGGGCATTCTGGCGCGCCTGCCGCTGTCTTCCGGCCTGCTCACCGGCAAGATGACTTCAGATACCGCATTTGCTGCCGACGACCACCGGCTGTTTAACCGCAATGGCGAACAGTTTGACAAAGGCGAAACCTTCTCCGGACTGGAATACTCCAAGGGCCTGGCTGCCGTAGAAGCCTTGCGCCCGCTAGTGCCAGCCGGCATGAGCATGGCGCAATGGGCGCTGCGCTGGGTCACCATGCATCCGGCCGTCACCTGCGCCATTCCCGGTGGCAAACGCGCTGCGCAGGTGGAAGACAACATGCGCGCCGCCGATTTGCCGGCGCTCTCAGACGCGCAAATGCAGGCGGTGCAAACCGTCTACGAACAATGTGCCAAGCCCTGGGTGCACCATGGCTGGTAAGTCCCACACCACGGAAACCGTCGGCTTTATCGGCCTCGGGCTGATGGGCCATGGAATGGCCAAGAATCTGGTGGACAAGGGCTATCCACTGTCCATCTTTGCCCGCAAAGCCAGCGACGCAACAGTCGATTTGCAGCAGCGCGGTGCGGTGCTTCGCGCATCGGCGTTAGATGTGGCGCAAGCCTCCAGCGTGGTGTTTTTGTGTGTCACTGGCTCCAAGGACGTGGAAGCGCTGGTGCGCGGGCCGCAAGGCTTGAAGGCGGGCCTTCGGCCCGGCAGCGTGGTAGTGGACTGCTCCACCTCCGACCCGGTTTCCACCCAGGCGCTGCAAGCCGAGTTGCAAGCGGTGGGCGTGCATCTGGTGGACGCACCCCTCAGCCGCACGCCCAAGGAAGCCTGGGCTGGCACGCTCGACACCATGGTGGGCGCCGAGCCTGCGGTATTCGCCCGCGTTGAGCCGCTGCTGCAAACTTTTGCCGGTCGCATCGTGCATCTGGGTGGCCCCGGCACCGGCCACCGCATGAAGCTGATCAACAACTTTGTATCGCTGGGTTACGCCGCGCTCTACGCCGAGGCGCTCACCCTGGCGCAGGCCGTGGGCGTTACGCCGCAGATGTTTGACGCGGTGATTCGCGGCGGGCGCATGGACAACCTGTTCTACCAGACTTTCATGGAGTACACCCTGCGCGGCGACAAGGAGGCGCACAAGTTCACCCTGACCAATGCCTTCAAGGACCTGCGTTACCTGGAGTCGATGGCGGACGATGCCGCAGTGGCCAACCCGATGGGCAATGCTGTAAAGAATGCGTTTGGTCTGGCCGTGCAAAGCGGCGGGCCACAGACTATGGTGCCGATGCTGCCGGAGTTGGTTGCCGCGCTGAGCGGGGTCGATTTGGCACCCAAGGCCCCGAAGGAAAGCCCATGAAACGAAACCCCTTGCTGCATGCAGAACTATCGCAGGTGATTGCCAGCATGGGCCATGGCGACCTGCTGGTGCTGGGCGATGCGGGCCTGCCGATTCCGTTGGGCACCAATGCACCGCAACGCATCGATCTGGCGGTGTGTCCTGGCACGCCCAGTCTGGATGCGGTGTTGCAGGCCGTGCTGTCGGAGCTGCAGGTACAAAGCACGGTGATTGCACAAGAGGCCATCGATCGCAACGCCGGTGCCATGCCCACCTGGTATCCGCAGGCACTGGGTGTTGCACACCAGGTGGTTTCGCACGAGGACTTCAAAAAGTTGTGCGCGAATGCCCGCGCCATGGTGCGCACCGGTGAATGCACGCCCTACGCCAACATCATTCTGGTGGCGGGCGTCACCTTTTAGCAGCGGCTCACTGCGGGCGCGCCGCCAGCACCGTACCCCGGCACTCGCCAAAGCCGATGCGCCGTGCGCCGGGCGCTTGGGCATAGGCTTTCAAAACTACCGTATCGCCGTCTTGCAGGAAGGTGCGCGTCTCGCCGTTGTCCAGCGCAATGGCGTTCTTGCCGCCTTGGCTGAGTTCCAGTAGCGAGCCGCCCTGGTTGGCCTGTGGCCCCGACAGCGTGCCGGTGCCCAGCAAATCGCCGCAACGCAGGTTGCAGCCGTTCACGGTGTGGTGCGCCACCAGTTGCGCCAGCGTCCAGTAGGCGTCGGTGAAGTTGGAGTGCGATAGCAACTGGCCGGCATGGCCCGCTTGCTGCATGGCGGGCGTTTGCAGCCACACTTCCAGCGTGATGTCGAAAGCGCCCTGGCTGCGGTTGGCTTCGCTGTCCAGATAGGGCAGGGGCTGCGGGTCACCATCCGGGCGGATGGCGGGCTTGCGAAAAGGCGCCAGCGCCTCCAGCGTCACCACCCACGGCGACACGGTGGTGGCAAAGTTTTTGGCCAGAAACGGGCCCAGCGGCTGGTATTCCCAGGCTTGCACATCGCGCGCGCTCCAGTCGTTGAGCAGGCTCAGGCCCCACACATGGTCTTCGGCCTGTGCCAGCGGCACTGGCGCGCCCAACGCGTTGCCCTGCGCCATCCAGATGCCCAACTCCAACTCGTAGTCCATGCGCTGCGTAGGCAGCAGTTGCGGCGTTGTGTCGCCCGGCTTCATCACCTGGCCCTTGGGGCGGTGAAACTGCTGGCCGCTGACACCGATGCTGGAGGCACGGCCGTGGTAACCAATCGGCACCCATTGGTAGTTGGGCAGCAGCGGCGCTTCCGGGCGGAACAACTTGCCCACCGTGGTGGCGTGGTGAATGCCGGTGTAAAAGTCGGTGTAGTCACCAATCTCGCAGGGCAGACCGACTTCTACATCGCGCATCGCGTGCAGCGCGCTTTGCCAGGCGGCTTGCTGCGGACTGCCTTCCGACAGACCGGAAAAAAGGGTCTGGCGCAGCGCGCGGCGTACAACCGCCGGGTGGTTGATGGCGTCGCCGATATCGGGGCTGGGAATCAGGCCGGCCGCGTGCAGGTCCAGCACCTGGTCACCAATCGCCACACCCGCACGCCAGGCCTCCTGGTAGTTGCGGCGAAAGCGGCCGAAGGGCAGGTTTTGGATGGGAAAATCGCAGTCCGGTGCGTTGGCCGACACCACCCAACTGCGCGCCTGCGGGTTGTGGCTTGCATCAAGCATGGGTGTTGAATTCCTTGGCGTGCAAAAAGGCGGCCTGCTTGGGCGCGCGCTTGGTCTGGCTCCACTCCTCCAGCATCTCCCACTTTACGGCGTCCAGCTTCTTCAGGGTGGCCGCTTCATCGGGGTCGGGGCAAGCCAACTCCACGCGGTGGCCGTTGGGGTCGAAGAAATAAATGCTGTGAAAGGCGCCGTGGTCGGTCACACCCAGCACCTTGACGCCGTTCCCTTCCAGATGCGCCTTGAAGGCCAGCAACTCGGTCTGGTCCTTCACCTTGAAGGCGATGTGCTGCACCCATTCGGGCGTGTTCGGGTCGCGGCCCATGGGGGCTTTGGTCGGCAACTCAAAGAAAGCCAGTACATTGCCGCCGCCCGCATCCAGAAAGATGTGCATGTAAGGGTCGGGTTCCTTGGTGGAGGGCACCAGGTCTTCGGCAATGGCCAGCACAAAGTCCATGTGCAGCATCTTTTGGTACCAGAGCACGGTCTCCTTGGCGTCTTTGCAGCGGTAGGCAACGTGGTGGATGCGGTCGATTTTCATGGCGGGTCCCGGCAGGCTCAAGCGGCTTCCAACACGCCACGGCGCAACTGGTCGCGCTCCATCGATTCGAACAATGCCTTGAAGTTGCCCTCGCCAAAACCGTCGTCACCCTTGCGCTGGATGAACTCAAAGAACACCGGGCCGAGCAGTGTTTGCGAGAAGATTTGCAGCAGCAGGCGGCGCTCGCCGTTTTGGCTGGCTCCGTCCAGCAAAATGCCGCGCGTCTGCAGCGCCTGCACGTCTTCGCCGTGGCCGGGCAGGCGACCTTCGAGCATCTCGTAATACGTGGCGCTGGGCGCGGTCATCAGCGGCACACCGGCGGCCTTCATGCTGTCGAGCGTGCCGATCAGGTCGTCGGTCAGCAGCGCAATGTGCTGGATGCCTTCACCGTTGAACTGCATCAGGAACTCTTCAATCTGCCCCGACTTGCCGTGCGCTTCTTCGTTGAGCGGGATGCGGATCTTGCCGTCGGGCGCGGTCATGGCCTTGGAGGTGAGGCCGGTGTACTCGCCCTTGATGTCAAAGAAACGGATCTCACGGAAGTTGAAAATGCGCTCGTAAAACGCCGACCAATACGCCATGCGGCCGCGGTACACGTTGTGCGTCAGGTGGTCGATGATCTGCATACCGTGGCCCTTGGGGTGACGGTCCACGCCGGGCAGGAATTCAAAGTCGATGTCGTAAATGCTCTGGCCGTCTTCAAACCGGTCAATCAGGTACAGCGGCGCACCGCCAATGCCTTTGATGGCGGGCAGGCGCAATTCCATCGGGCCCACGGGCATGTCCACCGGCTGGGCACCGTTTTCCAGAGCCAGGGCATACGCTTTCTTGGCGTTCTTGACCCGAAACGCCATGCCGCAGGCGCTCGGCCCGTGCTCGGCAGCAAAGTACCAGGCGGCGCTGTGCGGCTCGCGGTTGATGATGAAATTGATCTGGCCCTGGCGGTACAGGTCCACATCTTTGGAGCGGTGGCGCGCCACATGGCTGAAGCCCAGTTTCTCAAAAACCGGTTCGAGCACACCCGCCACAGGCGATGCGAACTCCACAAACTCAAAGCCCATCAGCCCCATCGGGTTCTCAAACAAATCAGCCATGGCAGTCGTCCTCGTGTAATGGATTGAAGTCATGGATTGTTCTGGAAACCGCCCGCAACAGGTGTGCAACTTGTGGCGACAAATCATGCTTTGGTGCATGATTCATGCATGAAATTATCAAAAGTTGAGGATAAAACGCTCGATTCCTATGACATAGGACTTTTAGCAGCGCTGCAGCGCGAGGGCCATGCCACCCACCAGCAGATTGGCGAGCAGATTCATTTGTCGGCCTCCCAGGTGAGCCGCCGGGTCCAGCGCTTACAGGCGGCCGGCTACATCCAGCGCGTGGTGGCGCTGCTCAACCCAGCCGCCGTGGGTCTGGGCGTGCGGGCTGTGAGTTATGTGGCGCTAACCCGCAACAGCGGTGAAGAGGGGCAGGTGTTCGAGCGCGAGGTGGCGCTGATTCCGGAAGTGCTGGAGTGCTATTCCATTGCCGGCGAGTCCGACTATTTGCTGCACATCGTCTCGGAAGATTTGCAAAGCCTGTCCGAAGCCGTGCTGCGTCGGGTTACGCGCATCCCGGGCGTGGGCAGTGTGCGTTCCAACATCGTGTTGAACTGCATCAAGGCGACGACGGAGTTGCCCTTGGAACAACTCACTAAACGTTAGGAGGCGGGAGGGCAAAGCGTTTTGCGCAGGTAAAGGAGGAGCCCGCTTTAGGGGGCGGGTGACACGGAGCAAAACACTTTGCCCTCCCACCTCCGTCCCGCCGGAGCAAAAGGACTAACGACCAGCCAGCCGCATCCGAGCCTCAACTATCGTCAACAAGCCCCCGGCCGTGCCACACAGCGCAATCAAACCGATGCCAATCAACGAGAAGTGATCCGGAATGTGGTCAAACATGATCCATCCGCCCAGCATCGCAAAACCGATCTGCATATACATATAGGGCATCAGCGTGGCCGCTGGTGCGCGCTCAAAGGACTTGATCATCAGCACGTGCCCCACCGTACCGGCGGTGCCCATCAGAATCAGGCCCGCCCAAAGGTACAGGTTCGTTACCGGAACCCAGAACCAGACCATGGGAATGCTGGTCAGAATGGCGCCCACCCAACTGGTGTAGAACTGGGTGGTCATGGTCGCCTCGGTGCGGGCCAGTTTGCTGGTCATCAACTGGAAGCCGGTGTTTGCCAGTACCAAAAGCAGCGGTAGCAGCAGGTACCAACCCATGCCCTCGCCGCTGGGCCGCACGATCATGGCGACCCCTGCAAAACCACCGGCCACCAGCGCGATACGCAAGCCCGACACATGTTCACCCAGCAGACGCGCCGCCAGCAAGGTAACGAGCAGCGGCGTGGTCATCACAATCGCGGTGAACTCGCCGACCGGCAGCACATTCAGGCTGGCAAAGGCCAGCAGGGTCACCATGATCATCAGCAGGCCGCGCACGATCTGTTGCGCCACATGGGCGGTGTTCAGGACCGACAGGCCTTGGCGGGGCAACACCCAGGCACTGGTAAGAACCGCCTGAAAGAAGTAGCGCGCCCAGACCGCCATCAGCAAAGGCACTTCGGCCGTCACCCGTTTGGTGGTGGTGTCCAGCACCGCAAAACAGGCCACCGCGGCAACCAGCAGACCAATGCCGGCCAGCATCCGGGTGGGTGGGGCGTTGTTGGGTGGAAGGGGGGCGGCCATGGTGAATGCGGGGGGATGGGTGCCAGTGTAGTGTGGGTTAACCCTAGGCTTGGTCGGGCACTGTCACAATGCCGGCATGTCTACAAACCCATCTTCTACCGGCGTCAGCACGACCTGGCGCGCCGCCACCTACTTTCTGCTGGTCGTCATGGCCATTGCCGGTGCCGCCGGTGCCAGCATGTACGAGCAGTTTGTCGCGCAGGTTCACGACCTGCAGCAAAAACTGCAAAAGACCGCACAGTTGCAAAGTGTGGCGGTGCTGCTCGATGACAAAGGCGCCCCCGCCATGCTGGTCACCTGGAACGCCGGCGCCGAATCTTTGCAGTTGCAGCGACTCAACGCCGTGGTCGAGGGGCGTGAAGATACCCTGCAACTGTGGGCGCTCTCAGCGACGGGCAGCCCGCGTTCGTTGGGCATCTTGCAGCGTGGAATCGTGACGCCACAAGTGAAAGCCAGTGAGCAAGCGCTAACCCAGGTGGAGCGGTTGGCGATTAGTGTGGAAGCTAAGGGGGGCGTGGCGGAAGGCCGGGGGCCCAGCTTGCCGTATCTGTTCAACGGCGCCTGGGTTCGCAAAGCCCTGTAGGGCCGGCAGTGCACCGTGTTGGTGCATTTAGGGCAAAAACCTCTCCGGTGCCCACTTTTTTTAAAGATTTTTAAAAATAGGCCTAAATTACCCCCTAAATGTGCCGTTATGAAACGTACGTCAACAACCAAAAGTAACCGGAGGGGCCTCGAGCCCGTACTAACGTGTCGCTACCATCCATTGAACGATCCACTGCTCTACGGCCTACGGCTGTGGATGCGGCATTGTCCAAGGCCGGTGTCGTCATTCCGGTCGCGCCGGTCAACCCGGGCGTAGAGCAAAGCCCTCCACTGGAGCCCACACCGGGTGTGGTGAACCATGTGAACCCGGCTCTGCATGCCAAGTCAGAACTGAAACCGCCCACCGAGGGGGAGACGACGTACACCAGCGTGCCGGATCCGGTCAAGCGCAATGCTTCTGCACAAGCGTCGCCGCGCGATTGGACTTTGCATAAGCCGGCCCCTGAAAAGACCGAACTTCCACCGCCCAAGCCGATTTCGCAGGTTCTGCTGGACCACCTGAAATCCATGTGGAACGCGAGTGCCAGCGCGGTGACGGTGGAACAGGTCAGCAACACGCTGACGCGCACCACCCCCACCGAGCCGACCCAGATTCCCGGTGAATTGACCAAGCAGACGCTGGTGTACCAGCCGTCTAAGGTCAAGAAAAACGAGAAAATATAACCCCCAAGCTCCCCACACTTTGTGTGGGTCGCTGCCCCCAGAGGGGGCGCATTTCGCCTTGGGGCGGCCCGGCGGCGAAACCTAGCCCCCACGTTCGCCCACTGCGTGTGGCTCTCTGCCCCCCGAGGGGGTGCAAGCCAGCTTGGGGCGGCCCGGCGCTGCCTTTAGCCCCCGCGTCGCTCCGGTTGTGCGGTCTTCTTGCTCTACCATCGCGCGATGCACACTTCTGCCCTTGTCCTTTTTTCCGGTGGTCAGGATTCGACCACTTGTCTGGCACACGCTCTGGCGCGCTATGAGCGGGTGGAGACGGTGGCTTTTGACTATGGCCAGCGCCACCACGTGGAGCTCGATGCCCGCCTGAATGTGTTGCGGGAAATCCGCAGTGGTTTCCCTACCTGGTCCCCCAAACTGGGCGAAGACCATTTGCTTGACCTGTCGGTGCTGGGCCATGTGAGCGAGACCTCGCTGACGCGCGATATGGCTTTCAAGATGGAGGCCAGTGGTTTGCCCAACACTTTTGTGCCGGGGCGCAACCTGTTGTTTCTGACGCTGGCGGCGGCGCTGGCCTACCGGCGTGGCTTGCAGGTGATCGTGACCGGCGTATGCGAGACCGATTACTCCGGTTACCCCGACTGCCGCGACGACACCATGAAGGCCATGCAACTGGCCTTGTCATTGGGCATGGACCAGCGCTTTCTGATCGAAACCCCGCTGATGTGGATCGACAAGGCCGCAACCTGGGAACTGGCGCGCACGCTGGGCCAGCAATCGGGCGTGGCGCAGGGCGGGCAGGCGCTTGTGGACCTGATCGTGGAGCACACCCACACCTGCTATCTGGGTGACCGCAGCCACCGCCATGCCTGGGGTTACGGCTGTGGCGAATGCCCGGCCTGCGTGCTGCGCGCCAAGGGCTATGCCGGTTTTTCCGACAGCTTGAACAAAGCCTCGCTGCCCGCGGCCTGAGGCTCCAGCACCCAGCGGCGCTGGTGAAACGCGGCCACGCCGGTGCGGTGGGCAATCGACACCAGTGCACCGTTGCGCTCGGCCACCAGGGCCGTGAGGCGGGTGTACAGCGCGGTTTCATTGGCCGGGTCCAGCGCGCTGGTGGCTTCATCGGCAAACACCCAGCGCGGCTTTTTCAGCAGCACCCGGGCAAAGGCCAGGCGTTGCATTTCACCGCCCGAAAGTTTCTGACTCCAGGCATCGGTGCGGTCCAGTTGGGTTGCCAATTGCGGCAGCATCGCGTCGTGCAGAGCCTGTTGCAAGGCGGTATCCGGGTAGGTCGCGGCCGGTTCCGGGTAGGCCAGCGCATCACGCAAGGGGCCATCGGGAATGTAGGGGCGCTGTGGCAAAAACATGGTGTCCGGGCTGCGCTCCACCGTCCCTTTGGCAAAGGGCCAGATGCCAGCCAGCGCCCGAAACAGCGTCGATTTGCCACTGCCCGAAGGCCCGGTTAGCAAAATGCGATCTCCGGCACCGGCCTGCAGCGCGGTGTTTGCCACCAACACCGCGCCGGTGGGAAGCGAAACGCTCAGGTCTCCGCTTTGCACCGCCACATCTGCTGCCGCCACGCCACCCTGCGGCACCGGATTGAGCGTCTGGAACGAGGCTTCAAAACTGGTTAGCCGGTCGGTGGTGGCGCGCCAGGACGCCAGGCTGTTGTAGCTATCTACAAACCAACTCATCGCGCCCTGCACTTGTCCGAAGGCGCTTGATATCTGCATCACCTCGCCCAACTGAATGGCTCCACTGAAGTAGCGGGGTGCCGCCACCAGAAACGGGAAGATCATGGCCGCCTGACCAAAAAAGCTGGTGAACCAGATCAGCCGCTTTTGCGCACCAATCAGCGCCAGGAAGTTGGACAACACACGCCCGAAGCGCTTTTCCAGTTGGGCCTGTTCCACCGCCTCACCACGGTCGAGTGCAATCGACTCGCTGTACTCGCGCACCCGCACCAAGCGGTGGCGGAAGTCGGCTTCCACCTGTTGTTGCTGAAAATTGAGAGCGATCTGGGGCCGTCCGATGATGTGGGTAATCACGCTGCCGGCCAGGCTGTAGACCAGCGCCATCCAGACCATAAAGCCCGGAATCACGTACTCGCTGCCTGCCCACTGGAAGCTAAAGCCGCCCGAGAGCGTCCACAAAATGCCGACAAAACTCACCAGCGTGACCGCCGAATTCAGCAAGCCCATGCTCAGCGACAACGTCTGCCCGGTGAACAGGCCGATGTCGTCCTGGATACGCTGATCCGGGTTGTCCGGGCTGTTTGATGCTTTGCCCTCGGCGCTACCTGCGCTGTAGCGTGCCAACTCAAAACGGTAAAAGGCCTGGTTGCTCAACCAGCGCTGCAGGTAGTGCGTGGTCATCCAGGCGCGCCAGCGAATTTCGAGCAACTGCGTCAGATAAAACTTGTACACCGCAATCACGATGAAGGCGAAGGCCAGGTAGCTGAAGCGGCCCAGTTGCTCCCAGAATACCTCCGCATTTTTTTCTTGCAGCGCGTCGTAGAACAGCCGGTTCCAGTCATTGAACAGCACGTTCATGTACACCAGCGCCAGGTTCAGCACGATGATGGCCGTGAGCAGGCCCCGGGCCTTCCACTTGTCGTCAGACGCAAAGTAGGGCTTGGACAGGGCCCACACGCGCCGCGTCTGCTGTACCGTGGCCTCCCAGCGTGACGGGATGTGATGCTGTTCCGGGCTTGAGTGAGAGCTGGCGGGAGAGGCGTGGTCGGTCATGCTGCGCGGTCCTTGCAGGGTAATGCGTGAGCGATGGTAGCGGCAGCCGGGTGCGGCCTGCCGCAGGCGGGTTATGCGCGAATCAGGTTGTCCAGCGCGGCGTCCCAGGCAAAGCCGGGAAACAGACGTTCAATTTCTGTGTTGCTGGCACCCTGCGTGGCACGCAGAACCTGCGCGAACACGGCGCGGAAATCGTGGTGCACCGGCAGGTCGCGCGCTTCATGCAGGTTGCCCTGCGCCAGCCCGCTCCATTGCCCGTGCCAGCGGCCACCCTGAATGCGGTTGCCCATCAGCCACAGCGCGTTGCCGTGGCCGTGGTCGGTGCCGCGCGTGCCGTTCTCGGCGCTGGTGCGGCCGAACTCGCTGCAGACCACCACCACATCGTTGGGTTGTGAAAAATCCCGGCGCAACTGCACCAGAGCGGCTGCGAGATTGCCTAAGTTGTTCGCCAGTGCGCCGGTGGCAGCACCCTGGTTGGCATGGGTGTCCCAGCCGCCGGCCGACAAAAAGCCCAGGCGCAAGCGACGATCCTGCCGCATCAGCGTGCCCAGGTGCTGCGCGTCCAGCAGCAAGCCTTGGGCGGAACCTGCGCCGTTGTTGGCCGCTGCCATTTCTCGTCCAACCATGGCAGGGTCGGCCATTTCAGCGCTCAGAATTTGCGCTGTTTCCATGCGGCTTTGTGCCCCTGCGCGGAAGGCCTGCGACAGGCTGTCCTGACCCGCATACAACTTCATCACCGCATCGCGCGTGCGCTGGTCACCCAACGCGCCTTGCTTGGTGGCCGACTTGCCTCGCGGGACCAGTTGCACCGGGGCTGCGCCACTCAGAATTTGCGGGTTGGCCTCGCCCACGCCCAAGGCTACCGAGCGTGATGCGTTATCGGCGCGCATCTCTGCCAATGTGTTGAGCCAGCCGCTGCGCGCGCCGCTGTGGCCGGGGAGGCCAATTTCCCAGTGGTGCTGCGCATCAAAGTGGGAGCGCGTGGGGTCGGGTGAACCGGCCGCCGGAATGGCCGCCAGCACGCCTTGTTGCCACAAAGGGTGCAAGGGTGCCAACGCCGGGTGCAGGGCAAAGGTGTCGTCCAGACGCAGCGCCGTTTGTGCCGTCCCATCGGGTGCCGCAATGGCAATCGATGGACGCAAGACCGCATACTGGTTGTCGCTGTACGGAACCAGCGCCGACAAACCATCGTAGGCACCGCGCAGAAACACCACCACCAAGCGGCCATCGGAGCGGTTGCTGCTTTGCGCCCAGGCGGCCGGCGCTGCCCACGCGCTACCTGCGGCCAGCAGCGTTCCCAGAAATTGCCGGCGCTGCAAAGCGTTATCGTTTGTTGGCATGCGATCGTCCTGCATTATTTGTACATGAATTCGGGGCTGGCCAGCAGCAGGCCGTTGCGCATCGCGGGTCGTTGCGCTGCCACCGTTTGCAAGGTGGCCGGACTCAGGTAGGGCATCAAGAAGTCCAGGTTTTCTCCCTGTTTGCCCAAGGCCAACGCAAAGTCGGTACGGCGGGTCAGCGCTTCGGGTGCCAGCCAGGTGGCGGCATCGGTCTTGTAGCCGTCGGGCGTTTGCCAGCCGTGCAGGGGTTGACCGGCATTGCTCAAAAAACCGATGGTCAGCAACAGGTGGCGTCGCTCTTGGGCACCCCCCGTGGCGGTGAGCGCCGAGCAGGCGTAGTCCAGCGGGGTTTTGAACAGGCGGTTGGCCGGGTCCCAAAAGGCCTCCGACTCCAGCAGCGTCTGCATCCACAGCCGGATGTCGCCTTGCACTTCCATAAAACGCTGGCTCAGGCGGGCGACCAATTCGGCCGGCGGGTGGTCGGCCACAAAGAACTGCGCCAGCCGAAGGCTCAAGCGCCGCGCCGTGCTGGGGTGGTGCGCCAGCATGCGAATGGCCTGTTCGCCTTCGCTCTCGCCCATGCCCAAAAAACCGTCCGGGTAGGTGTGGCCCAGCACCTTTTTGCTGCCGCCCTCATGCCCGCGCAGGTTGAAGCGAAAGCCACTCGGCATCAGCGGCCCCACCGTCCAGCCGGTGAGCACGCGGGCCAGTTCCCGCACATCGGTTTGGGTGTAGCCGCCGTCCACGCCCAGCGTATGCAATTCCAGCAGTTCACGCGCGTAGTTTTCGTTCAGGCCGCGCCGGTTGCCCTGTGCGCCACCGGTTCCGGGCGCCACGCTTTGCGCCTGGTCCAGGTAATGCAGCATGGCCGGGTGGCGGGCGCTGGCCAGCAGCAGGTCTTCAAACGTGCCAAAGGCGTGGGCCCGTGCCACGTTGATCAGGTAATGGCCGACAAACGGGCGAACCGCGCCCTTGTTAATGTAGACATTGAGGTGGTTGAACCAGAACTCGGTCATGCGCGCCAGCAGCGGGTTTTCCTGTTCCGGCTGGCTGCACGACTGCAGGCGCCAGACGGCGGTCTTTTCGATCATCTCGCGGTTGAAAAACAAGGGTTCGCGCGGGCCGCTGAAGTCCAACCGCTGGCGCTCGTCTTTGGGCTCGCCGCTGCTTTTCAGCTTGGCACGGGCTTCGCGCTCAAGCCGCTCACCTTCAAAAATCCGGGGCAGCGGCGCGTTGATGTCCTGTAGCTCTTCGGACAGCACCGGCGCGGTTTGGCTGGCACGGTAGGCGGTATCCAACTGTTGCAAGGCCCAGCCGCGCAGGCTAACGGTGCCTCGCACTTGGGCGGCCAACGCGGCGTTGGGCCCGTAGCCCAAGCGCGACAGGACGCGCCACTGCTCAGCGCTTGCTTGTTGGACTGGTGTTGCTTGCGCGAGTACCTGGTTTGCCTGACCCGCCGCCAGCAAGGTGACGCTGGTTCCGGCGTATTGCAGAAACTTGCGTCGGTTCACATCAAGGCTTGGGAAGGTTGGCAAGGGCAGTGGCTGGAGCATGGCGCGGTCTGGTTTATTTTGCGGTGAGTGTGCCATCGCAAACGGGCTGCTTCGCCCTCCGGCTGACCGGCTGGCCGGTCTTTACCAGCGGTTTGCTTTGGCCAGGCTATTCCCCGCTGTTGCGCACGCCACTCGCCACATGCCCGCTGGGCACATGGCGGGCGGCAGACTCGATGTGGCCGGTCTGGTCGTCAAAGAAAAAGTCGGGCTCAAACTCGCGCAGGAATTCGCCCTTGTCGAGGCCGCCCAGAAACATGGCTTCGTCCACCTCAATGTTCCAGTCCATCAGCGTGCGGATGGCGCGCTCGTGGGCCGGGGCGCTGCGGGCGGTGACCAGCGCGGTGCGAATGCGCATGTGCGGAATCTCGGCCTGCTGCATGCGGTGCAGCGCCACCAGCAAAGGCTTGAACGGGCCGTCCGGCAGTGGCTGCGTGACCTTGTCCATTTCGTGCTTTTGAAAGGCGTTGAGCCCTTCGCTCTGGTAAACCATTTCGGCTTCGTCGCTGAACAGCACAGCGTCACCGTCAAAGGCAATCCGCACTTCGGTGGGGTGGGCGTGGCTGGCGTGGGCCGAGTGCGGGTACACCTGCGCGGCCGGAACGCCGGCGGCCAGCGCGGCGCGCACGTCGCTCAGGTGGGTGCTCAAAAACAGGTTGGCATGCAGGGGCCTGAGGTAGCGCCAGGGCGCTTCGCCCCGCGTGAACGAGCAGCGGATGATGGGCAGCGCGTAGTGCGCCGCCGAGCGCATCACGCGCAGGCCGCTCACCGGGTCGTTGCGCGACAAAATCACCACCTCGACCCGCTGCGAGGGCGTTTCGTTAAACGCTAGCAGCTTTTTCACCAGCGAAAACGCCACACCCGGCTTGGCCGGAATGTCGAGCCGCTCCCGTTGCAACTGCATGTAAGCGCGGTCGTCGCCCTGCTCAAACACCTGGTTCTCTTCTTCAAAGTCAAACAGGGCGCGGCTCGAAATCGCCACCACCAGCCGTCCGTCGAGGTTGATACCCATGGTGCCCAGCCTTTCAGGTTAGGGTTGCAAAAACATGCGGTAGACCGGGTTGGCGGTCTCTTCCACATAAGGGTAGTTCAGTGTCTGCAGGAACTTGGCAAACGCCTTGTCGTCGGATTTGGGCACCTGCAGGCCCACCAGAATACGCCCGTAATCCGCACCCTGGTTGCGGTAGTGAAACAGGCTGATGTTCCAGCCCGGACGCATCAAGCTCAAAAACTTCATCAGTGCACCCGGCCTCTCGGGGAACACAAAGCGCAGCAGCCGCTCGTCGAGTGCTAGCGGTGCGCTGCCACCCACCATGTGGCGGATGTGCTCCTTGGCCAGCTCGTCACCGGTCAGATCCAGCGTGTCAAAGCCGTGCTTGTTGAAGGTGCCCGCAATCTTGACCGACTCGCCCTTGCCATGCGTGGTCAGGCCGACAAACACATGGGCTTTTTGCGAGTCGCGCATGCGGTAGTTGAACTCGGTCACGCTGCGGGCCGCACCGGGAAGCTCGCCAATCAGTTCGCAAAAGCGCTTGAAGCTGCCGCGCTCCTCGGGAATGGTCACCGCGAACAGGGCTTCGCGCTCCTCACCCACCTCGGCCCGCTCGGCCACAAAGCGCAGGCGGTCAAAGTTCATGTTGGCGCCGCACAGAATGGCGGCGTAGGTCTCGCCCTTGGTCTTGTTCTTGGCCACGTACTGCTTGATGGCCGCCACGCCCATCGCGCCGGCCGGCTCCACGATGCTGCGGGTGTCAATAAAGATGTCCTTGATGGCGGCGCACACCGCATCGGTATCCACCGTGATGTAGTCGTCCACCAACTCGCTGGCAATGCGAAAGGTTTCTTCTCCCACCAACTTGACGGCCGTGCCGTCAGAGAACAGGCCCACGTCGTCCAGCGTCACGCGCTGTTTGGCCGCCACCGACTGCAGCATGGCGTTGGAGTCGTTCATCTGCACGCCAATCACCTTGATGCGGGGGTTCACCGCCTTGATGTAATTGGCCACACCCGAGATCAGACCGCCGCCGCCAATCGCCACAAACACCGCATCCAGCCCGCTGCTTTCCTTGCCGCGTTCCTTGATGCCGGCCTTGGCCGCCTTGTCCGCACCCAAGGTTTGCACCTGGCGCAGCATTTCCATGGCCACCGTGCCCTGGCCGGCAATCACGTCCGGGTCGTCAAACGGGTGGACAAAGGTCAGGCCCTCTTTTTTCTCCAACGTCAGCGCGTGGCCGTAGGCGTCCGAATAGCTGTCGCCAAACAACACCACCTCGCCCCCAAAACCCCGCACCGCATCCACCTTAACCTGGGGACTGGAGGTCGGCAACACGATCACGGCGCGCGCGCCCAGGCCGCACGCGCACAGCGCAACGCCCTGCGCATGGTTGCCGGCCGAGGCGCAAATCACGCCTTTGGACAACTGCGCAGAGGTCAGGTGCGCCATCTTGTTGTAGGCGCCGCGCAGCTTGAAGCTGCGCACCGCCTGCTGGTCTTCGCGCTTGAGCAGCACCGTGTTGTGCAGGCGGCGGCTCAGGTTGCGGGCCGGCTCCAGCGCGGTTTCACTGGCCACGTCGTAGACGCGGGCCGTCAGAATTTTCTTCAGGTAATCGGCGGGTGTGAGGGGCGCGGGCAGGGGGCTGGTCATCGTGGGTAAACTCCTGTACCCATTATAGGCACGGATATTTTGCTCCGCGCGGGGCAATTTTAAGGACGAAATCATGGAATGCACAGTGAGCTGGACCGGCGCTTTGGCGACCCGTTCGGGTATGGGATTTGTGGCGGAAACCGGCAGCGGCCACACCATCGTGATGGACGGCGCTCCTGACGCCGCCAAGCCTGAAAACGGCGGCCAGAACCTGGCTCCCCGCCCGATGGAAACCGTGCTGGCCGGCACCGGCGGCTGCACCGCCTACGACGTGGTGTTGATCTTGAAGCGCGGCCGCCACAACGTGCAGGGTTGCAGCGTCAAGCTCACCAGCGAGCGCGCCGAAACCGACCCCAAGGTGTTCACCAAAATCCACATGCACTTCACCGTGAGCGGCAAAGCGCTGCCGGCCGCCGCCGTGGAGCGCGCCATCGCCATGAGCCACGAAAAGTACTGCTCGGCCAGCATCATGCTGGCCAAAACCGCCGAAATCACCACCAGCTTTGATCTGGTGGAGGCTTAAAGACCCGATAAACGCCGCAGTCGGCGGGTTAGCGCGATAAGGTTCAGACCTTCTCCGCCACGGTCGTCATGACCTTGGCGGCGCTGCGCATCATCTGCTTGACCACGTAGGGCAATTCCACCGCGCCGGCGGCATGGGCCTCGTGCGCGTGGCGCATTTCGTCGTCGTACATCTGCGCCACGATGGCGCGCGAGGCATGGTCGCCTGCCGGCAACGTTTCCAGGTGGCTTTTCAGGTGCGCGCCCACCTGGTTTTCAGTTTCCACCACAAAGCCCAGACTGATCGGGTCGCCCAGACGCCCCGCCAACAGCCCCAACCCGAACGCGCCGGCGTACCACAGCGGGTTGAGTACGGAAGGGCGCGAGCCCAACTCATTCAGGCGCTCGGCCGTCCAGGCTAGATGGTCGGTTTCGTCGATGCAGGCCTGGGTAAATTGCCGGCGTAAGCCGGCATTGGGTGTAGCCAGCGCCTGCGCCGCGTAAAGGGCTTGCGCGCACACTTCGCCCACATGGTTCACCCGCATCAGCCCGGCAGCCTTGCGCTTTTCCTCGTCGTTCAGCTCTGTGGGCCCCTCCGGCAACGTGGCGCAGGGCGCGGAGGCGCGGGGCTTGGCAAACAGGGTGCGCAGCGCGGTGTCGGCGGCAATAAAAAGAGCGTCCATGGCGAGTGAAAGTGGCGATTGAATGGCTGAGAGTGTAGGCCGCAGACGCCACACCTTGCTGACATCGGGTTGTTGCAGCCATGCAACGAAAACCCTCCCGAATTTGGCAAATATGCAGCTTTTCTTTGCAAAAGGGGCTGCGGTCTGGTGGAATACACACAACTTCCTAAACAGGAGGTTGGCCCGGGGTTCCACCTGGAGCCCTTTGTTTAACCTTGGAGAATTTGTACATGAAAAAGACTCTCGTTGCACTGGCCGTTCTGGCCGCTTCCGGCGCTTCCTTCGCTCAAGTCGCTTTGACCGGCGAAATCGCTTACGGTTATCAATCTCAAAGCCTGAACGGCACCAAGACCTCTGGCTTTGGTGTTGACACTGCTGCTTTCCGCATGACCGCGACTGAAGATCTGGGTGGCGGCCTCAAGGCAACTGCTTACATCTCTATGGGTGGTCTGGCTCGCAGCAACACTCTGGGCGGTGAAGACATGGCTATCTCCGTGTCCGGCGGCTTCGGTAAAGTGATGGGTGGCGCTGTTGAAATTGGTAGCGGCATCCGCGGTCTGGCACAAGCCGGCGCTCCCGTGAACAACATGGAAGGCGAAGTGCTGGGCGCTGCTGCCAATTCCGACATCATCAAGTACACCGCTCCTGCTATGGGTGGTCTGACTTTGTCGGCTTCGCTGACAGAGAACACTGGCGCTGCAAGCGTGGCTCTGGGCGACGGCATGGAAGCCGGCCAGCAACGCGCTATCACCGTTGGTGGTGACTACGCTGCTGGTGCTTTGGCCGCTAAGCTGGACATGTCCAGCTGGTCGGAAGGAACTGCCGACAGCCGTTATCGCATCGCTGCTTCTTATGACTTTGGCGCTGCCAAGGTTGGCGCTGGCTACGAAGATGCCAAGACCAAAGCTGGTGTGTCTACCAAGCAAACCATGCTCGGCGTGTCGGCTCCTATCGGCGGTGCTCTGACCATTGGTGCAGCTTTCACACGTAACGACAAGTCGGATGCGAACAAGGTTCGCGACGGCCTGACTTACGGTCTGTCTTATGCTCTGAGCAAGCGTACTACTTGGAACATGAACTTCACTTCGTGGGACAACGCTGTTACCGATACCGAAAAGTCTACCAAGACTTGGATGGCTCTCGACCACACTTTCTAATTTGA
>ERZ1034363.170-NODE-170-length-46398-cov-7.758144_pt1 | contig 46398 bp, 48 predicted proteins | sample MGYA00520616_ERZ1034363 | MGnify/ENA primary metagenome ERZ1034363 (study PRJEB33736, sample SAMEA104284506) | Azolla filiculoides | biome: Urban; feature: Water surface; material: Ditch water | place: Netherlands | collected 2015-10-28 | depth 0-0.1 m ...
GCTACGGACTATGCGCACTTTGACGCGGTCCTTGTGCAGCACGGCACGCATTTCATTAGGGGGTAAATAAATGTCGGGGGCACCATCGTCGCGGGACACGAAACCGTGGCCGTCGCGATGTCCCTGAACAATGCCTTCTACTTCGTCCAGCAAGCCGCTGGTTGGGCTCATATTTTTAATACAAACACTCTCTTTCCTGCCATGCATGGCAATGAGTATGCGCTAGAAACATCCTGGATTTGAGCACAGCCTGATTGCAGCCGGATGGCCGCGGGATTTACACACGATGGCACAAGCAACCAAAGCGCCACGCAAGAAATAAGAACACTTCATGACAAAAAGAGTGGTGCCAGCCTCGAAAGCCCAAAATGCAGTGCTATACTCTGTGGCGTTGCCCGGGTGGCGGAATTGGTAGACGCATACGGTTCAGGTCCGTACGCCGAAAGGTGTGGAGATTCGAGTTCTCTCCCGGGCACCACTAAATAGACGAGGCCTGTGACGAAAGTCACAGGCCTTTTTCTATTGTCCAAAAGGTTTCGCACAAGGCGCCACACCATGAACCCCGAAGACCTGCAACTCCTGCTCACACGTGAAATGCCTTTCGGCAAATATAAGGGCCGCTGCATTGCCGACCTGCCCGGTGACTACCTGCGCTGGTTCGTGCGAGAAGGCGTGCCCAAAAATGAAATCGGCCGTCTGATCAACCTCATGCATGAGATCGACCACAACGGCCTGTCGGACTTGCTCACGCCCTTGCGGGCGCCGCGGCGTTAGAAAGGTTGCGCGACCAGGTCGTGCCCTTCGGCCCGCACAATGCGCGCCTTGGTGAACTCACCCACCTTCAGCGTCTTGCTGATCTTCTCGGGTGGCAACAAGCGCACCACGCCATCGATCTCCGGCGCATCGGCATAGCTGCGACCCAGGCCGCCCTTCTTGCCCATGCCCGGTGCCGAGTCGACCAGGATTTGCATGGTGGCACCCACACGGCGCTGCAGGCGCGCAGCTGATACGCGCTCGGCCACTTCCATGAAGCGGGCACGGCGCTCCTCGCGCAGTTCGGCCGCCAGCATGCCCGGCAAGGCGTTGGCCGCAGCACCGTCCACGGGGCTGTAGGCAAAGCAACCGGCGCGGTCGATCTGCGCCTCTTCCATGAAGTCGAGCAGGTGCTGGAATTCTTCTTCGGTCTCGCCGGGAAAACCAGCGATGAAGGTGCTGCGCACCACCAGTTCCGGACAAATTTCGCGCCATTGCTGGATGCGCTCCAGGTTCCTCTCGCCACTGGCCGGGCGCTTCATGCGGCGCAGCACATCGGGGTGGCTGTGCTGCAGCGGCACGTCCAAATACGGTAGCACCAGGCCACTGGCCATCAGCGGCAGGATCGCGTCCACGGTCGGGTAGGGATAGACGTAATGCAGGCGCACCCAGGCGCCATAGCCCTGCGCGATTTCGCCCAGGCTTTGCACCAGTTCCTGCATGCGGGTCTTGACCGGCTTGCCGTCCCAAAAACCGGTGCGGTATTTCACATCCACGCCATAGGCAGAGGTGTCCTGGCTGATGACCAGCAGCTCTTTCACACCGCCTTCAAACAAGGCCTTGGCTTCTTTGAGCACATCGCCAATGGGCCGCGAGACCAAGTCGCCGCGCATGGAAGGAATGATGCAGAAGGTGCAGCGGTGGTTGCAGCCTTCGCTGATCTTCAAATACGCATAGTGGCGCGGCGTGAGTTTGAGGCCAGCCTCGCCAAAACCACCAGGCACCAAGTCCAGAAACGGATCGTGGGGCTTGGGCAAATGGGTGTGCACTGCGTCCATCACCTCTTGCGTGGCGTGGGGCCCGGTCACGGCCAGCACGCTGGGGTGCGTTTCCAAGACCATATTGCCACCGCCCTCGGCTGTTTTAGCGCCGAGGCAACCGGTCACGATCACTTTGCCGTTGGTATTGAGCGCCTCGGCAATCGTGTCCAAACTTTCCTTGATGGCTTCGTCGATGAAGCCACAGGTGTTGACGATGACCAGGTCAGCACCCTCAAAAGTTTTGGAAGTCTGATAACCCTCTGCACTCAATTGCGTCAGGATCAGTTCGGAATCGGTCAGCGCCTTGGGGCAGCCCAGGCTGACAAAACCCACTTTCGGGGTCGGGAGGGGGGCAGTTGCAGTCATTTCACTCATGCCCGCATTGTCCCCGCAAAAACGTCTGCGTTGTGACAAAAGGGCATGAAGCGCCCATCAAGTCCTTAAACCCATGACGCCGAGCAACTGCTCCGTGTTCTTCTGGATTTGCTTTTGCATCTGTTCCTGCATCTGCGCCATGACGTTTTGGGACGGATTGGCCAATCCCGAAAACATGTTTTGCATCAGCGGCGTCTGCCACTGCATGAACTGCGCCCAGACTTCCGGGCTCAGGGCCGGGCTGGATTCACCCAGTTTGCTTTGCCAATCCATGAAGGACTGGACGTGGTTCTCTAAATAAGAGCCCATGTGCCCCTGCATGGCATGGCCATAAAACCGGATGATGTTGGACAACACCGCTTCGCTGAACATGGGCACGCCTGCAGATTCCTCTTCCAAAATGATCTGCAGCAAGATAGAGCGCGTCAGGTCTTCACCCGTTTTGGCATCCAGCACGACCACAGGGGACGCCGCCATGACCAGTTTTTTGATCTCGGCCAGGGTCACGTAGGAGGAGGTTTGTGTGTCGTACAAGCGCCGATTGGGGTATTTCTTGATCGTCCGGACATCCGCTGCCGCGGGTGTGCTGGCTGTTTTGATCGACTTGACTGGGGGCTTGACCGACAATGAAAACTCCTGATGAGTGACTGTAAATAGCAAATCTGCTGCAATGCAACATTCTAGGCACATGCCCGGGCAGCTCGAGCCTTGGTTAACCCTGATCCAACCAGGCAGACACGCGATGAAGCTACAGTGCGCTTTTTTGTTGCCGCCCTCCCCGATTAACCCTCATTACCTGCGAAAATAGACAGCTATGTTCACCGGAATCATCACCGGCGTGGGGCGAATCGTCGCCATTCACGACCTGGGTCGCTCTTTACACCACGGCAAGCGCCTCACCATCGAGGCCCCCGCCGGGTACCTTGACGATGTGGGCCTGGGCGACAGCATCGCCCTGAACGGCGCTTGCATGACCGTCACCACCTTCAGCCCCGAGAGCCGTCAGTTCACGATCGACATCTCGGCCGAATCGCTGGACAAAACCAGCGGTTTGGACAGAGAAGGCACCGTCAACCTCGAAAAAGCGCTGCGTGCCCATGACCGTCTGGGTGGGCACATCGTGTCGGGCCATGTGGATGGCGTGGGCCAAATCAGCCACTTCGAGCAAATCGGTGAAAGTTGGGAACTGCGCATTTTGGCACCCCATGCCCTGGCCAAATACCTTGCCTACAAAGGCTCGATCACCGTCAACGGCGTGAGCCTGACGGTGAACAAGGTGGCCGATCTGGCCAATGGCTGCGAAATCAGCATCAACCTGATCCCGCACACCGTGGACAACACCGCCCTCGGTAGCCTCCAAGCTGGCAGCCGGGTCAACCTCGAAATCGACACCGTGGCCCGCTATGTTGAGCGCATGCTCAGCGCCGGACTGATCCAGAAAGACACAGCATGAACGCCCCCGCGCAACTGACCCCCGTGGCGATCTCGCCTGTCGAAGAGATCGTGGCCGAAATGAAAGCCGGCCGCATCGTGATCCTGGTCGACGAAGAAGACCGTGAAAACGAAGGTGATCTGGTCTTGGCGTCTGACCACGTCACGCCCGAAGCCATCAATTTCATGGCCCGCTTTGGCCGGGGCCTGATTTGCTTGACGCTCACCCGCGAGCGCTGCGAATTCCTCAAACTGCCGCCCATGGCCGCCCGCAATGGCACCGTCTACAGCACCGCCTTCACCGTGTCCATCGAGGCCGCCGAAGGCGTGACCACCGGCATCTCGGCCGCCGACCGCGCCAAAACCGTGCAGGTGGCCGTGGCCAAAAACGCCGTGCCGACCGACCTGGTGCAACCGGGCCACATCTTCCCGCTGCAAGCCGTGGACGGCGGTGTGCTCATGCGTGCAGGCCACACCGAAGCCGGTTGCGACCTGGCCGCCATGGCTGGCTGCTCCCCTTCTTCCGTGATCTGCGAGATCATGAAAGACGACGGCACCATGGCCCGCCTGCCGGACTTGCAAATCTTCGCTGCCGAGCACGGCCTGAAAATCGGCACGATTGCCGACCTGATCCAATACCGCAGCCGCAACGAATCGCTCGTCGAGCGCATCGGCAGCCGCAGTCTGCAAACCGCCCACGGTGAATTCACCGCCCACGCGTTTCGCGACCAACCCAGCCAAACCGTGCACCTGGCCTTGGTCAAAGGTCAATGGTCTGCCGACACCGAAGTGCCGGTGCGTGTGCACGAACCGCTGTCGGTGCTCGACGCGCTCGAAGTCAACCGCTCCATGCACTCTTGGAGTCTGGACACCAGCTTGCAGTACCTCAACGCACAAGGCTGCGGCGTGGCCGTGTTGCTCAACTGCGGCGAGTCGGCCGACCAGTTGCTGGCCCAGTTTGAAGGCCGCGCCCGCTCGGCACAAGCGCCCGAGCGCGGCAAGATGGACCTGCGCACCTACGGTGTGGGCGCGCAAATCCTGCGCGAATGCGGCGTGCACAAAATGAAACTCATGGGCCAGCCCCGCCGCATGCCCAGCATGACCGGCTACGGCCTCGAAATCACTGGCTACATCCCCAAGGAATAAACATGCTCGAAGCGAACAAAGGCACAGAACAAGAACTCGACGGGCAATTTCTGCACATCGGCATCGTGCAGGCCCGATTCAACGAAGACATCACCAATGCCCTGGCCAAAGCCTGCATCGAAGAACTCGAAGCCCTGGGCGTGACCAGCATCGACCATGTCATGGTGCCTGGCGCTCTGGAAGTGCCCGTGGCCCTGCAGGCCATGGCCGAGCGGGCCGAATACGACGCGCTGATCGCGCTGGGCTGCATCATCCGCGGCGAGACTTACCACTTTGAATTGGTCGCCAACGAGTCGGGCGCTGGCGTGAGCCGCGTGTCGCTGGACTACAACCTGCCGATCGCCAACGCGATCTTGACCACCGAAAACCTGGAACAAGCCATCGTGCGGCAGACCGAAAAAGGTCGCGACGCTGCTCGTGTGGCCGTTGAAATGGCCTGCATCATGGACGACCTGTCGGCCGACCTGGCCGAAGAATTTGACGACGAAGAGAACACCTGATGACCGACCAGAACAGCACGCCGGACACCACAGCGGCAAGTGCATCGCCCGCAGCCGCAGGCACGCGCAAGTCGTCCGCCAAGCCCGCCCGCAGCCGCTCACGCGAGTTTGCGCTGCAGGCGCTGTACCAGCACATCGTGGGCCGCAACGAAGCCTCAGACATCGATGTCTTCACCCGCGACCTGTCGGGTTTTCACAAAGCCGACTCGGCCCACTACGACGCATTGCTTTATGGCTGCATCGAGCAAGCCACAGCACTCGACGCGATGATCGCGCCCAAGCTGGACCGTCACTTTGCCGAAATCTCCCCCGTTGAGCACGCCATCATGTGGATCGGTGTTTACGAAATGCAGCACTGCCTGGACGTGCCTTGGCGCGTGGTGCTGAACGAGTGCATCGAGCTGGCCAAAGACTTTGGCGGCACCGACGGCCACAAATATGTGAACGCCGTGCTGGGTGGCTTGGCCCCCGAGTTGCGCAGCGCCGAAGTGCAAGCCGACCGCCAGTCCGGCCGCGCCAAATAAACGCCCAGGCCATGCGCATCTCCGAACGTGCCGAACGCATAGAGCCGTTTTATGTGATGGAAGTGGCGAAAGCCGCCTCGCAAAAAGCCCGCGAGGTCGCCCACACCGACCGACCGGTGGTGTTTTTGAACATCGGCGAACCCGACTTCACCGCCCCACCCCGCGTGCAAGAAGCTGCACAAGCGGCTATCGAAGGCGGGCAGACCCAATACACCCCCGCGCTGGGCCTGGATGCACTGCGCCAAGCCATCAGCCACTGGTACGCGCAGCGCTTTGGCGTGCAAGTGCCTGCCAGCCGCATCGTGGTCACCGCGGGCGCATCGGCGGCGCTGCAATTGGCGTGTCTCGCGCTGATTGACCGGGGCGATGAAATCCTCATGCCCGACCCGAGTTACCCCTGCAACCGCCACTTTGTGAGTGCCGCAGAAGGCACCGCGGTCTTGCTGCCCACCACGGCCGAAGAGCGGTTCCAGCTCAGCGCCGCCAAGGTGGCCGCTGCTTGGGGCCCGAAAACCCGTGGCGTCTTGCTGGCCTCCCCGTCCAACCCCACAGGCACCTCGATCGATCCGGCCGAGCTGCGCCGCATCATGGAAGTGGTGCGCAGCCGTGGCGGCATCACCTTGATCGACGAAATTTATCTGGGCCTGAGCCACGACGAACAATTCGGCCAAAGCGCCCTCGCCCTGGGCGACGACGTCATCAGCATCAACAGCTTCAGCAAATACTTCAACATGACCGGTTGGCGTCTGGGCTGGCTGGTGGTGCCTGAGCAGCTCACGCCTGTGCTGGAGCGCCTGGCGCAAAACCTGTTCATTTGCGCCAGCACCGTGGCGCAACAGGCGGCCCTGGCCTGCTTTGAGCCCGAGAGCCTGGCCGAATACGAACGCCGCCGCGCAGCGTTCAAAGCCCGGCGCGACTACTTCATTCCGGCCTTGAACGAGCTGGGCTTGTCCGTGCCTGTCGCCCCCGATGGTGCGTTTTATGCCTGGGCCGACTGCAGCGCCGCCTGCCAAAAGTTGGGCCTCAAAGACAGCTGGGACTTTGCCTTTGCCGCGCTGGAACATGCCCATGTGGCCATCACCCCCGGGCGCGACTTTGGCACCGACCAGACGGCCCGCTTTGTGCGTTTTTCCACCGCCAATTCGATGGCCGAGTTGCAAACCGCCATTGCCCGCTTGAAAGCGTGGTTGCAGCCATGAGCATCTCTGCGGAAATTAACGCCGCTTTCCAGCACCCCATCCGCATCTATTGGGAAGACACCGACGCGGGTGGCATCGTGTTTTATGCCAACTACCTGAAGTTCTTTGAGCGCGCCCGCACCGAATGGCTGCGCGCGCTCGGCTTTGGCCAACAGGTGCTGCGCGACGAATCGGGTGGCATGTTTGTGGTGAGTGAAACCGCCGTCAAATACCACTCCCCTGCCCGCCTGGACGACACCTTGATCGTGACCGCCGAGCTGCAAAGCGGCGGCAAAGCCAGCCTGACCATTACCCAGCGCGCCTACTTGCGCGCCGAGGGCCAAACCGACCGACTGCTGGCCGAAGGCACCATACGCCTGGGTTGGGTCGACGCCACCACATTGAAACCGGGCCGTATTCCGGCCCCCGTTCTGGAAGCCCTGAAATGAACCAAGACATGTCCATCGTCTCGCTGCTTTTGCACGCCAGTTTTGTCGTGCAGCTGGTGGTCTTGCTGCTGCTGACCATCTCTGTTGCCAGCTGGGCTGCCATCGTGCGCAAGCTCGGAGCCATCAAGCGCATCAAAAACCTGAACGAAGAGTTTGAACGCCTCTTTTGGTCAGGCACCAGCCTCAATGAGCTGTTCAACGCGGCCAGCCAAAACGCCAAACTGTCCGGCCCGATGGAGCGCATTTTTGCCAGCGGCATGCGCGAATACCAGAAACTGCGCGAGCGCCACATCAGCGATCCCGGCACCCTGCTCGACGGCGCACGCCGCGCCATGCGCGCGAGCTTTCAGCGCGAGATGGACGTGGCCGAATCGCAACTGGCCTTTTTGGCATCGGTCGGCTCCATCTCGCCTTATGTCGGCTTGTTTGGGACGGTCTGGGGCATCATGCACGCCTTCACGGGTTTGGCCAGCTTGCAGCAAGTGACCTTGGCCACCGTGGCCCCCGGCATTGCCGAAGCCTTGGTAGCCACCGCGATTGGCCTGTTCTCGGCCATTCCGGCCGTGCTGGCCTACAACCGTTTTTCGCATGATGTAGACCGCATCGCCATCAAGCTGGAAACCTTCATCGAAGAGTTCTCCAACATCCTGCAGCGCAGCCTGGGCGGGGCCAACAGCTCGGCTTCGGGTCACTGAAGGAAGCCACCATGCCAGCCGTCTCATCCCGAGGCCGTGGTCGCCGCACCATTGCCGAAATCAACATGGTGCCCTTCATCGATGTGATGTTGGTGCTGCTCATCATCTTCATGGTCACCGCGCCCATGATCACGCCCAGCGTGGTCGACCTGCCCAGCGTGGGCAAAGCCGCCAAGCAGCCCGATAAAGTGGTCCAAGTCGTGATCCAGAAAGACGAACGACTGGAACTGGTGAGTGAGGGCAAAACAGACAGCGCCACCCTGCCCAGCGTGGCCGCCAGCGTGAAACGTCTGGTCGGCGACGAGCAAAACACGGCCGTCGTCATCAGCGCCGACCGCACGGTGAAATACGAGACCGTGGTGCAAGTCATGGACAGCCTGCAGCGTGCGGGCATTGCACGCGTGGGCTTGTCGGTTCAACTGGCCCCTTGAGGATTCAGGTTTGAACGCCAAGGCCGCCCCGCACCTCGAATTTGCCCCGCCACCTCAGCCCGGTGCGGGCCGCGCTTGGCTGACCGCAGGCTTGGTGCACGCGCTGCTGTTCTTGGCCTTGGGCCTCGCCACGGCCTGGAAAACACAAACGCAAACCGTGCAAGCCGAAGCCGAGCTGTGGTCCGCCACACCGCAGGCCGCAGCCCCAAGGCTGCAAGAACCGCCACCGGAGCCGGAGCCAGCGCCCGAGCCGGAACCCGCTCCTCAGCCTAAACCTGCCAAACCCACCCCACCGCCACCGCCTGCCCCCGATCTGGCGCAAGAGAGGCTGGACGCCCAAATCGCGCTCGAAAAGAAAAAACAACAAGAAAAAAAGAAAGAAGCCGAAAAAGCTGAAAAGCTGAAGGCCCAAAAAGAGAAGGCCGCCAAGGAAAAGGCTGAAAAAGAAAAAGCGGAGCTCAAGCGCAAGGAACGAGAAAAAGACCGGGAAAAAGAAGCCAAAGAAAAAGAAAAAGCAGCCAAAGAGAAAAAGGCGCAGGAAGAGAAAGAACGCGACAAGAAAAAGGCCGCCGAAAAAGCCAGCGCAGAGAAGGCCGATGCGGCCCGGGCTGACGCGCTGCGCAAAGAAAACCTCAAACGCATGCAAGGCATGGCTGGTGCCTCGGGCGGCGAAAACGCCACGGGCACTGCGCTCAAATCATCCGGCCCGTCGGCCAGCTATGCGGGACGCCTGGTCGGTCGCATCAAACCCAACATCACCTACCCCGGCGATGTGGTGGGCAACCCGCGGGCAGAGGTCGAAGTCAAAGTCAGCCCCGACGGCACCATTCAAAGTCGCCGTGTTGTCCAATCAAGCGGCAACAAAGCCTGGGACGACGCCGTGCTGCGCGCCATCGACAAAACAGAAGTCTTCCCCAAAGACAGCGACGGCCGGGTGCCGCCTGTGATCGTGCTGGGGTTCAGGCCGCTCGACTGAAGCCTGCCGCTTCAGTCGTAAACGACCCGCGCCTGCCCCTGGTCGGCCTGGGCCATCCAGCTGGCCAGGGCCGCATCGGTCGGGAAGAATTTGGCGGCTTCGCCCAGCGCCAGCTCGGCGCGGGCGGCCAGATCGTCGGAGCGACGCTCAAGCACCAGGCGCACGGACAAGCCGCGCACCAGATCACCTTGCTCGGTTTGCTCGCGCTGCGCGGGGAACTCTTTGACCAGCCGGGCGATGTCGGGGGCACGGCCGTTCACGGCCACGCGCAGGTATTTGCCATAGCGGCAGCGGGCGGCCCCCAGGTCCATGATCTGTTCCATCTTGAGGCGGAAGCCCCCCGAAAAACGGTCGGCCTGCATCTTGGCTGTGACGATGATCAGCTCGTCGTCTTTGAGCAAATGCTTGGCCGAGTTGATCAGGGCTTCGTCGGCCGTGGCCTCCATCACGCCCGACTTGTCGTCCAGCTTGAAGATCGCCACCTTGCCACGCTGGCCGTTGATGATGCGCAGATCGCTCACGATGCCCGCCAACACCATGGAGTCGCGGCTGTCGATCAGGTCGTCGATCTTGCGGCGGGCAAACTGGCGCACTTCGCGCTCCACCGCGTCAAACAAATGGCCCGACAAGAAAAAGCCCACGGCGGTTTTCTCGAGCAGCAGGCGTTCTTTGATGCCCCAAGGCATGACCTCGACCAAGTCGGGCTCTTGCGTGCTGGAGCCGTGCGAGTCGTCGCCCAGCATGTCAAACAAGCCGCCTTGGTTGGCGTTGGCCGTGGTGGCGTTCGAGAATTCAAAGGCCCGGTCGATGCTGGCCGACAAGGCGGCGCGGTTCATGTGCAGCGAGTCAAAAGCCCCTGCCTTGATCAGCGCGTCCACCGTGCGTTTGTTGATGCGGGTGCGGTCCACGCGCACGGCAAAGTCAAACAGGCTGGTGAACGGACCGCCCTCGTTGCGGGCCGCCACGATGGCATCGATGGCTTGCTGGCCCGTGCCTTTGATGGCACCCAAGCCGTAGCGGATGATTTTGTCGGTCACCGGCTCAAAGCGGTGGGTGCCCCGGTTCACATCGGGCGGGTCGAACGTGATGCCGAACTTGACCGCATCTTCGTAGAGCACTTTGAGCTTGTCGGTGTCGTCCATTTCCACCGTCATGTTGGCGCAGAAGAACTCGGCGGTGTAGTGCACCTTGAGCCAACCCGTGTGGTAGGCCAGCAAAGAGTAAGCGGCAGCGTGCGACTTGTTGAAGCCGTAGCCCGCGAACTTTTCCATCAGGTCAAAGACTTCATCGGCCTTGTCCTGCGCAATGCCGTGGGTGGCCAGGGCACCTGCGCGGAATTTCTCGCGGTGTTCGGCCATTTCTTCGGCCTTCTTCTTGCCCATGGCGCGGCGCAGCAAGTCAGCGCCGCCCAGCGAGTAACCGCCCAGGATCTGCGCGGTCTGCATCACCTGCTCTTGGTAAACCATGATGCCGTAAGTCTCAGACAGCATCTCGGCCACTGCCGGGTGCGGGTACTCCACCACTTCGCGCCCATGCTTGCGGGCCACAAAGCTGGGGATCAGGTCCATAGGCCCCGGGCGGTAAAGCGCGTTCAGCGCGATCAGGTCTTCCAGGCGGCTGGGCCGTGCGTCGCGCAGCATGCCTTGCATGCCGCGGCTTTCAAACTGGAACACGGCTTCGGTCTTGCCGTCCGAAAACAGTTTGTAGGTGGCCGCGTCGTCGATGGCGATGTTTTCAAAGGCGAAGTTCTCCTGGCCTTTGTGCCGCTTCATGATGAATTCGCGGGCGATCTCCAGGATCGTCAGCGTGGCCAGGCCCAAGAAGTCGAACTTCACCAAGCCCGCCGCTTCCACGTCGTCCTTGTCGTACTGGCTCACCGCCGATTCGCTGCCGGGCTGCTGGTACAGCGGGCAAAAGTCGGTCAGCTTGCCGGGCGCAATCAACACGCCCCCGGCGTGCATGCCGATGTTGCGGGTCATGCCTTCGAGCTTTTGGGCCAGCTCGATCAGCGTCTTCACATCCTCTTCGCGCTCGATGCGCTCGGCCAGGATCGGCTCCATGGCGATGGCGTAGTTGTTCTTGTCGCCCTCTTTGGGCGTGGCAGGCGGGTATTGCAGCGTGACCGACATGCCCGGTTTGTTGGGGATCAGCTTGCTGATGCCGTCGCAAAACATGTAGCTCATGTCCAGCACACGGCCCACGTCGCGGATGGCCGCACGCGCGGCCATGGTGCCAAAGGTGGCGATCTGGCTGACCGCATCGCGGCCGTATTTGTCCTTCACATAATCGATCACCCTGTCCCGGTTGCCTTGGCAAAAGTCAATGTCAAAGTCGGGCATGGACACGCGCTCGGGGTTCAAAAAGCGCTCAAACAGCAGGTTGTATTGCAGCGGATCGAGGTCGGTGATTTTGAGCGCGTAAGCCACGAGCGAACCCGCACCCGAACCCCGGCCCGGGCCCACCGGGCAGCCGTTGGCCTTGGCCCACTGGATGAAGTCACCCACGATCAAAAAGTAACCCGGGAAACCCATCTTCAAGATGGTGTTCAGCTCAAACTCCAGCCGCTCCACATAGCGCGAGCGCTCTTCGTTGCGTTTGGCTTCGACCGGGTACAGGTGCAGCAGCCGCGCCTCCAGCCCCTCGTGCGAGACGTGGCGGAAATAATCGTCCACCGACATGACGACGCCATTGACCGGCGGAATCGGAAAATTGGGCAGCTGCGGCTTGCCCAGCACCAGGGTCAGGTTGCAACGCTTGGCGATCTCCAAGGTGTTGGCAATCGCACTGGGCACATCGGCAAACAAGGCGCACATCTGCTCGGCCGACTTGAAATACTGCTCGCGGGTGAAGCGGCGCACACGGCGCTGGTTGGCCAGGATTTCACCTTCAGAAATGCAGACCCGTGCTTCGTGGGCTTCGTAATCTTCGGCGGTGTGAAACTGCACGGGGTGGGTGGCCACCACGGGCAAACCCAAGCGAGCGGCCAGCGCCACCGCACCGGCCACCTGAGGCTCGTCTTCAGGGCGGCCTGCGCGTTGCAGTTCCAGGTAAAAACGGTGCGGAAAGATGGAGCCCAGTTGCAGCGCCACATCGGCGGCTTTGTCACTGTCACCCTGCACCAAGGCCTGCCCCACCGGGCCGGCTTGCGCACCTGACAGCAAAATCAAGCCTTCAGAGATTTCTTTGAGCCAGACCAGCTTGACCACAGCCACGCCTTTGACCACGTTTTGCGTCCAGGCACGGGCCAGCAACTCACAAATATTCAGATAGCCTTGGTGGCTTTGCACCAACAGCACCACCCGGCTGAAGGCTGCTGGATCGCCGCCCAGGCCTTCGAGGTTGATCTCGGCCCCCAAAATGGGTTTGACGCCTTTGCCTCGGCCTTCTTTGTAGAACTTGACGCCGCCAAACAGGTTGTTCAGGTCGGTGATGGCCAAGGCGGGCTGGCCGTCTTTGGCCGCCATCTTGACCACATCGTCGATGCGGCAGGTCGAGTCAACGACAGAAAATTCAGAGTGGAGGCGCAGGTGAACAAACATAGGCCCTCATTGTAGGAGGCCACAGACCTCAAATTGACAAATTTGAGGCGATTCAGTCGCGCAAAACCTGCAGCACGTCGGAGCGGAATTCGCGCCCATAAAGGATGAGCACCACCAAGGCTGTGCCCATCAGCAGCGCCAGCGGCGAAAAGAACCATGCCATGGCCGCAAAGGAAAAATAATAGGCCCGCAAGCCGTCGTTGAACGTCTCGGCGGCAGCCCCCACCAAGCGCCCTGCCCGCTCGGCGACATGCTGGCGGTCCAGCCGTCCGGAATCAAACTCTTCGGGCGGGGGCATGCCCCCGATCACCAAGGCCACAAAGGTGTACTGGCGCATGGACCACGAGAAACGAAAGAAGGCATAGACAAAGATGCCCACCAGCACCAGGACCTTGAACTCGAACACCAAGATGGGGGTCGGCTGGGCAAACGGAATCTCACGAACCAACTCGGCCGCCTTGTCAGTGGTGCCCAAGAGCGCAAACAGACCGCCGATGATGATGATGCTGGTCGATGAAAAAAACGCCGGGGTTTGCGACAGATTCTGGGTGATCAGGCCGTCGAGCATGCGGGGGTCGCGTGCGGTGGTTTGCAGCATCCACTTTTGGCGGTATTTGTTGGTGGTGGCGATCAGGCTTTGGTCGCGCTTGCCACGCACCCGGGCAAACCAGGCGTAACCCACCCACAAACCAAAAAATGACAACATGGCCAACCAGTCGGCCCACGGCAACATCGAGAGGATTTTCATGCCCTCATCCTAGCAAGTACGGGGCCCGAGCAGGTGCTTGCGCCCGAAAACGCGCAAAAAAAAGCCAGGGCGTGCCGTGCGCCCTGGCTTGGGAATGGGCCAAGGCCCCAAGATCAGCCGCGCAGTTTCGCAGCCACTGCGGCCACGCGCTCGCCATAGGCTTTGGCCGTGTCCAGGTCACCTTGCGGGATGTCTTCGGCTGGGCTGGTCGGGCCCACTTGGGCCATCAGGCCGGAGTTGGAGCCGATGCGGTTGATGGTGCCGTCGTTCATGGCGGGCTGACCCACCCAAACCATGCCTTGCTGCATGGCCAACGTGATGAAGTACTGGATGGTCGACAGTTTGTCGCCGCTGGGGCTGGCCGAGATGGTGAAGCCGCCTGCGACTTTGTCTTTCCAGGCACTGGTGAACCAGCGCTTGGAGGTGGCGTCGGCAAATTTCTTGAACTGCCACGAGGCCATGCCCATGTAAGTGGGTGAGCCAAAGATGATGGCGTCGGCCGCGTCCAGCGTGGCCCAGTCGGCCTCGGTGATGTTGCCATCGGCATCGATGGTGATGGTTTGGGCGTTCGCGCCTTGGGCCACGAATTGGGCCACGCGTTGGGTGTGGCCGTAGCCGGAATGGAAAACAACAACAGTTTTAGCCATGAGAAAAGCTCCTTGGAGGGGTTGAGGGAAAAGGGTTAAGTAAGGTGCGATGGGGGATGGATTCCCGCATGCGCGGGAATGACAGATCAGTGAGCGGGAATGACAGATCAGCGAGCGGGAACGACAGATCAGTGTGCAGGAGTGAAAGATGAGTGCTCGGCAATGACTGATTCATGCTCAAGGTGCCAGGTCGAAGACCAGGACTTCAGCGTCCTGGCCGTTGGCCAGGGCCAAAGACGGTTCGGATTGCAGCATGGCTGCGTCACCCGCGTTGAGCTGCTGGCCATTGACCTGCAAGCTACCGCGCACCAGAAATACATAGGCCTTGCGGGCGGGGTTCAGGGGCAGGCTGGCGCTTTCTGTGCCATCAAACAGCCCTGCGTACAAGCGGGCATCGGCGTGAATTTTGACGGTGTAGTCGCCCGCATCAGGGGCGGCCACAAGGGCCAACTGCCCGCGCTTGGCGGCTTCGGGCACGGTTTTTTGCTCGTAACCTGGGTCAATGCCCGTCACATTGGGCTCGATCCAGATTTGCAAAAAGTGGGTCTGCGCGCCTTCTGCGTGGTTGAACTCGCTGTGGCGCACACCGCTGCCCGCGCTCATGCGCTGCACATCGCCGGGCGGAATGCCCTTGACGTTGCCCATACTGTCTTGGTGGGCCAGGTTGCCCGACAGCACGTAGCTGATGATTTCCATATCGCGGTGGCCGTGGGTGCCAAAGCCCGTGCCAGGCGCGATGCGGTCTTCGTTGATGACGCGCAGATTGCCCCAACCCATGTGGGCCGCGTCAAAGTAATTGGCAAAAGAAAAGCTGTGAAACGACTTGAGCCAGCCATGGTCGGCGTAGCCGCGTTCGGAGGATTTGCGCAAAGTCAACATGTTGGGTTTCCTGAGTGATTGGGTAGGACTTTAAAGAACGAACATGTCAGCACGGTGCAATTCGTTTGCCGCCATCATTCAAATTATTTGAAATAAAATAGCAAGATCATGCAAAGTCCCAAAGATTGGCTCACCCCCGATGCCCTGTTCATGCTGCAAACCATCGACGAACAAGGCAGTTTTGCCGCCGCCGCCCGCAAGCTGAACTTGGTGCCCAGCGCCCTGACCTACCGCGTACGTCAGCTCGAAGATGCTTTGGACGTGCTGCTGTTTGACCGCAGCTCGCGCCAGGCGCGCCCCACGGCTGCAGGTCAAGAGCTGCTGCGCGAAGCGGGCCGATTGCTGCAAGACATTGACGCCGTGGCCAACCGGGTCAAGCGCGTGGCCACCGGCTGGGAGGCCGTGCTGACGGTGGCGGTGGACAGCATCGTCTCGCGCAGCGTGGTGATGGATTTGTGCGAAGCCTTTTTGGCGCTGAACAGCCCCACCCGCTTGCGCATCCGCCACGAAACCCTGTCGGGCACCATGGCAGCGTTGACATCCGGCCAGGCCGACTTGGCCTTGGGCGTGGCGCTGGGGCAGCATTTGGCCGCCGACATCCAGCACATGGCGCTGGGCGAGGTGCCTTTTGTGTTTGTCGTGGCACCCCAACACCCCTTGGCCCAAGCGGCCGAGCCCTTGAGCGATGCCCAGTTGGTCCAGCACCGCATGGTGGCCGTGGCCGACTCGGTGCAGCGCGGCAGCGGCCTCACCGTCGGACTGCAAGGCGGTCAAGACGTTTTCACCGTGCCCGACATGCAAAGCAAACTGCAGGCACAGCTGCGTGGTCTGGGGGCCGGTTTTCTGCCCCAAAGTCTGGCCGCACCGCATGTGCAGCAAGGCCTGTTGGTGGTCAAAAAAACCGACCAATCCCGCTTGAGCCCGGTCCATGCCGCTTGGCGCGACAGCCGCCTGAGCCCTGCTGGCCACGCCCTGCTGTGGTGGACCGCGCAGCTGGACAAACCCGCCACGCGCCAGGCTCTGCTGAGCGCGGGTTGAGAACGCGTCACAGCATAAGGACAAACCCACCCAAGCGCCATGGCCCGCCTTTTCTGGGCTAAAGTGGCAGCATGACTACACAACACATCGCCATCATCGGAGTCGGCTTGGCCGGCGTGACCTGCGCACGCACATTGCGCCAAGCCGGTCACAACGTCACGCTTTTTGAAAAAAGCCGGGGTTTGGGCGGGCGCATGTCCACCCGAGCCAGCGCTTTTGGCAGCTTTGACCATGGCGCTCAGTACTTCACCGTCCGCGATCCCCGTTTTGAACTGGCGATCGGCACCGCCCCCGGGGTGTGCAAACCCTGGAGCGCCAACGCCGTGCGGGTACTCGACCCCAATGGCCGGGTGATCGAAGCCGGTTTGCCTGGTGGCGAACGACATTGGGTGGCGACGCCCGGCATGAACGGCTTGGTCAAAGCCTGGGCAGCTCCTCTGGTCGAAGACGGCAATGTGCAGCTCCAAACCCGGGTGACACACATCATGGCCGACCCCATGAAGAAAAACGGCTGGCAACTGCAAACCGAAACCGAAGACGGCGGACAGCACATTTTTGCTGGGTTTGACAAAGTCATCCTGGCCATCCCGGCCGCTCAAGCCCTGGCCTTGTTGAATGCCTCTGGCCTGAGCGCACTGGGCAACCCTCTGAACGATGTCCAGGTGGACCCTTGCTGGACCCTGATGCTGGCCTACCCTCAAGCCGTACAGCCGGGACTGATCACACTCGGACCCCAGTGGAACGCCGCACGCAGCACGCACCACCGCATCGCATGGATGGCGCGTGAGTCTTCCAAGCCGGGGCGTGAACGCATCGAACGCTGGACTGTGCAAGCCAGCGCCCCATGGTCGGCAGAGCACGTCAACGACGCCCCCGAGCGCATCAAAGGCAAGCTGATCAAGGCATTTGCCGAAATCACTGGCATCCGCGCCACCCCGGCGCACGCCGAAGTACACCGCTGGCTGTACGCCAAAACAGCACAACCCTTGGGCCAAAGCCACATCTGGGCCAAAGAACAAGGCATTGGCCTGTGCGGGGACTGGTGCTTGGGCCACCGCGCCGAAGACGCTTTTGTCTCTGGCCTGGAGTTGGCGCTGGCGGTGCTCAAAAAACGCTGACCTCTCATGGCGCTAGGGTACACAGGCCGGTTTGCGCCATCGCCAACCGGCCTTTTGCATGCAGGCTCATTGCTGGCTGCGCTGGCCAGCTGGCTCGATGCCCGCGCCCATGGTGGCCAGTGGCTGGTGCGCATGGAGAACGTGGACACGCCACGCTGTGTGCCTGGCGCGGATCAAACCATCTTGCAACAACTGGCCACCTGCGGCATGGTCTCTGACCAAGCCGTGCTGTGGCAAAACCAACGCACAGCGGCTTACCAAGTTGCATTGGACACACTGATCTCGCGCGGCTGGGCTTACCCCTGCGGCTGTTCACGCAAAGACATTGAAACCGCCATCGAAGCCACGCAAGCGCCGTCTGTGGCCCGCCACCAAGCCGCGGTCTACCCCGGCACTTGCCGCGCCGGCTTGAAAGGCAAGCCAGCCCGAGCATGGCGCCTGAACGTGCAGGCGGTGCAAACCGCACTGGATCTGCCGCTGGCCACGCTTTGGCAAGACCGGCGTTTGGGGCCGCAGCAACAAAACGTGAGCGCAGAAGTGGGCGACTTTGTGCTGCGCCGCGCCGATGGGCTGTGGGCCTACCAGCTGGCGGTGGTGGTCGATGACGCCGCGCAAGGCATCAGCCATGTGGTGCGCGGCGAAGACTTGGCCGACAACACCGCCCGTCAAATCCTGCTGCAACAGGCCTTGGACTTGCCCACCCCTCAATACCTGCACACGCCTTTGGTGCTGGGTGACAACGGCGAAAAGCTCAGCAAACAAAACGGGGCCATGGCGCTGGATTTGCAACACCCACTTCGGGCGCTCAATGCGGCGGCGCAGGCACTGGGCCTGCCCGCAATGCCTGAGCACACGCCAATTGCCCAAGCACTGACCCAATGGACCACCGTGTTCGTGCGCAACTCAAAGCCACAGCCGCGATAATGGCAGGCTTTGCCAAGCACCCCGACACCACGCGACACCCGACATGACGACGCCTGAAAACTCTCCTCAGCAGCCTGCCCTCGAATCCGCCACCGAACAGGCCTCCTCTGACGCGCCCTTCATGCGGCAAATCAAAACCTATGTGCTGCGTGCCGGGCGCATGGGCTCGGGCCAAGTGCGGGCGTTTGAGCAGTTTGGTCCGAAGTTCCTGATCCCCTACAGCGCAGCGCGTCTGGATGTGCAAGCCGCCTTTGGCCGCAGTGCCCCTCTGATTTTGGAAATCGGTTTTGGCATGGGCGACGCCACCGCCAAGATCGCCCACGTGCGCCCCAGCGACAACTTTTTGTGCTGCGAAGTGCACGAACCGGGCGTGGGCGCACTGCTCAAGCGCTGCGGTGAGGAAAGCATTGGCAACATCCGCATCGTTCAGCACGACGCCATCGAGGTCATGGACAACATGCTGGGTCCAGACAGCCTGGACGGCGTGCACATTTTCTTTCCGGACCCTTGGCACAAAAGCCGCCACCACAAGCGCCGCCTGATCCAGTCGCCGTTCATCCAGCGCCTGGCCCAGCACATCAAACCCGGCGGCTACCTGCACTTGGCCACCGACTGGCAGCCCTATTCCGAGCAAATGATGGGCGTGCTGCGTGCCGAGCCCTTGCTGGTCAACACCAGCGACGCCGCCGATGGCTTTGCCGCCAAGCCCGACTACCGCCCCCTGACCAAATTTGAAAACCGGGGCCTGAAACTCGGCCACGGCGTGTGGGACCTGGTGTTCCGTCGCGTCTGACATGCGCGAAGCAGGGCACGCCGTCCCCTTGCCCATGCGGGGCATTCAGTTGCCCATGCGGAGCGTTCAATTGCCCATGCGCAATGGCGTGAGCCCCAGCGTCGTCTCCGTTCCCCAGGGCGCAGCCAACCTGCTCGATTTTTTGGCCCAGCGCATGCCCGGCATCTCGCGCAGCGAATGGGCCGAGCGCTTGGCCCAAGGACTGGTGCTGCACGAAGACGGGCAAACCGCCCTGCCCCACCAAAGCTGCCAACCCGGCCAGCGCCTGTATTACTACCGCCATCTGGCCGATGAACCGGCCCTGCCGTTTCAGGCGCACATCCTGTTTGAAGACGCGCACTTGCTTGTGGCCGACAAACCGCATTTCATGCCCGTGACGCCCTCGGGTCGTTATGTGCAGCAAAGCCTGTTGGTGCAACTCAAGCGCCTGACGGGCTGCGCCGACCTGGTGCCGCTGCACCGCATTGACCGAGAAACTGCGGGTCTGGTGCTGCTGGGCAAACGCCTGCCGGACCGCGATGCTTACCACGCGCTGTTTCGCGACAAAGACATCCACAAGACTTACCACGCGGTCGCCGCTGCGCCGCATGGCTTGGCCTTGCCAGCGGTGTACGCCAGCCGCTTGGTGCCCGGCGAGCCCTTTTTCAGAACGAAGGAAGTGGCTGGCCCCGCCAACAGCGAGACCCGCATCCGGGTCTTGAAGACGCAAGGCGAGCGGGCGTTGTACCAACTCGAACCCGTGACAGGCAAACGCCACCAGCTGCGGGTGCACATGAACGCCTTGGGTCTGCCGATTGAAGGCGACGCTTTCTACCCCGAAGTCTTGCGCGGCCCGGATGCGCCAGAAGACTTCAGCCAGCCCTTGCAACTGCTGGCGCAATCGATCGCCTTCACCGACCCCCACACGGGCCAAGCCCGTGTGTTTGAGAGCCAGCTGCAACTGGCGCTTTGATCAGCCTTTGATCTCGGTGGCCGTGATCGTGTACTTGAACGCATCAGGAGCGTAAGAGTCCAAACGACCTTCTGCGGTTTCGGCCACGGGGTACATCAAGAAATTGGCCACACCGCCTTTGGCGCCGGGCAGGCTCACGTCGTGTGCGCTGTTCCAAGCCATCCAGTTGCCTTCCCAGCCGCCAAACAAGTGTTTGTACACCGGGGCCACCACGGGGTGATCGGTCTTCTTGATCCACTCGGCGGTTTCCAGACGCATGACTTTGGCCACATCGGCCGGGTCCATCGCCACCCAGCCACGGGCTTGCAAATACACCTCAGCGCGGCAGTGCTGTGCGCCCTTGAGGCTGGCCGGATTGCCCGACAGTTCTTTGTAGCCAAAAGCCGATGGGGCCAGGCGGATGCCGTAGACATCGCGTGCAGGCAAACCCACCGCGCGGCACAGGCCCACAAACAAAGCGTTCAAGTCGGCGCACTTGCCACCCAGGTTGCCGGTTTCCAGCATGGTTTTGATGTCGCCTTCGCCGCAGCCGCGTGTCTTGGGGTCGCGGAAAGCGTTGGTCACCACCCAGTCGTAAATGGCACGGGCTTTTTGCTCGTCGGTCTTCGCGCCCTTGGTGGCCGCCATGGCCGTGGTGCGCACGATGCCATCGGTGGGCAGCAAGCGTGTGGGTCGGGTGTAGTGGCGCAAGGTGTCGGCGCTTTCGGCCACGAACACGCGGCCCGCGCTCATCTCAGCGGCACGGTTTTGGGTTCTCACGCGGCTGGTGACCTCGATCACAGGGCGCACGCCAGCGGCGAATTCGGCCGACACAAAACGCGCGCCTTCCACCAGATCGCTGCCCATGCGGGCGGTGCCGTTGCTGCTGAAGCGGGTGTCCAAAGATTGTTGCCAAGCGGTGTCCATGCTGGGCACGGGCAACCAGACGCGGGTCGCACCCTGTGGGTCGGCGATTTCAACACGGGTGGTCACCTCAAAGGTGCGCCAAGTGCCCGCTTCGGGGGCAAAGCGGCGTTCAGCCGGGGCCGTGGTTTGGGCGTGCAACCAAGTGGGTGCAGCGATCATGGCGCCCAGAGCGGCGCCTCCTTTGAGCAAAGAGCGGCGAGCGGTGGTCATGGAAAGAACTCCGAAATAAGGATGAGACCTGTCGGCACACACAAGGCGTTGAAAAAACGCCAATGCCCCGAAGGCAGGTCGCCCGGCACAAAGCGCGCAAGGCCCGGCGATTATGACCGACCACGTCGGCCTGTTTGAACGGGTGCGGGACCCAGCGCTTTACTTGGGGGCGGACTGGGATGTCGCGGGCAGGGCTTGCAAGTCCTTCAACCAAGCCCGAGCAATGGGACCGTTCCAATCCAGATCACCCACCACCCGCCAACGCGCCCGGCCATCCGGCCCAATCAAGACCGTGGTCGGGTAAATGCGCACGCCCCACTGCCGCGTCAAATCGCCTTGAGGGTCCAGCACCACCGGCAAATCCAAGTGCTGGGCCGCCATGAATCGGCGTACCGTGCTGGGCGTTTCTTTGACATTGATGCCGATCACGACCGCTGGACGCGCGTCGCTTGGGCCTGGGCTTGGGTCTTTGTGCAAGGCCTGCAAAGACGGCATTTCCTCTTTGCATGGCCCGCACCAAGTGGCCCAGAAGTTGAGCACCACCACCCGACCTCTCAGCGCAGCGCTGGTCCAGCGGTGGCCATGAAGGTCCACCATGTCGATGGCGGGCGTGGCTTGCGTGCGGGGCCAGGGGGTTTTGTCAAACTGGGCATGCGCCAAGCCCTGCCCCAGACAAGCCAGCAAAGCCAGGCACAGGCGCAAGAAAAAGCGGCGTCCGTTTTTCAACATGACGCCGCCTGAAGCTTGAAAAAGAGTTTCAAGCCGGACCCCGGTCAGAGCCGCTCGGTCACCCAAGCCTGCACACTGGCCATCGCAGCAGGCAAGGCCGCTGCATTGGTGCCACCGGCCATGGCCATGTCGGGCTTGCCGCCGCCTTTGCCGCCCACTTGGCCCGCCACAAAGCTGGCCAACTCGCCCGCCTTGACTTTGCCTGTGGTGTCGGCGGTCACGCCCGCAGCAATCTGCACCTTCTCACCGTCCACGGCCGTGAGCACGATCACGGCGGTTTTCATCTTGTCCTTGAGCTTGTCCATGGTGTCGCGCAGGGTCTTGGCGTCCGCACCTTCCAGTTGGGCCACCAAGAGCTTGATGCCCTTGATGTCCACCGCTTGCGTCATCAGCTCGTCGCCTTGGACCGAAGCCAGCTTGCCTTTGGCGGCGGCCAGTTCTTTCTCCAGCGCCTTGACTTGGTCGAGCACCTGGGCAATGCGGTTGTTCAGCTCAGCGGGCTGGGCCTTGAGCGTGCCGGCCGCTTGAGTCACCGTGTCTTCGAGCGACTGCAGATAAGCCAAGGCGTTTTGGCCAGTCACCGCTTCGATGCGGCGCACGCCAGCGGCCACACCGCCCTCGCCCACGATCTTGAACAGACCAATGTCACCCGTCGCCTTGACGTGGGTGCCGCCACACAGCTCGCGGCTGGAGCCAATGTCGAGCACGCGCACAGTTTCGCCGTACTTCTCGCCAAACAGCATCATGGCGCCGGTCTTTTGCGCGCTTTCGATGTCCATGACACGGGCTTGTGCGGCCGCATTGGACAAAATTTCGGCGTTCACACGCGCTTCGATCTCGCGAATTTCAGCATCGGTCACGGGCGCGTTGTGCGCAAAGTCAAAGCGGGTGCGCTCGGCATTGACCAAGCTGCCCTTTTGCTGCACATGGCTGCCCAGCACTTCGCGCAGGGCTTTGTGCATCAGGTGGGTGGCGGAGTGGTTACGCACGGTGGCGGCACGCAGGCCCAAGTCCACATGCGCCTGCACCGCGTCGCCCACCTTCAGGCGACCGGATTTGATTTCGCCATGGTGGCCAAACACATCGGCCTTGATCTTGAGCGTGTCGGCCACGTTGAACTGACCGCTCGCGTTGTGAACTATGCCCTGGTCACCCACTTGACCGCCCGACTCGGCGTAGAACGGGGTCGTGTCCAGCACCACCACGCCTGATTGGCCAGCTTTCAGCTCGGTCACAGCGTTGCCGTCGGCGTACAAAGCCAGCACTTTGGCGTTGGCGGTCAGCTCGTCATAGCCCACAAAGTCGTTGCCAGCGCCGGTGTACTCCAGCGCTTTGTCCATCTTGAACTTGCCAGCGGCTCGGGCCTGGGCTTTTTGCTTTTCCATGGCGGTGGCAAAACCAGCCTCGTCCACGCTCAGGCCGCGCTCACGGCAGACATCGGCCGACAGGTCGAGCGGGAAGCCGTAGGTGTCGTGCAGCTTGAAAGCCACTTCACCGGGCAGCACCTTCACGCCACCTTCGAGGGCCGCGTCCAAAATTTGCATGCCGCTTTGCAGCGTTTCAAAGAAGCGCTCTTCTTCCACACGCAAAACGTCGGCAATGCGCTCGGCCTGATCGGCCATGTTGGGGTAAGCCGCGCCCATCAGCTTGACCAAGTCGGGCACCAGCTTGTGGAAAAACGGGGTTTTCTGGCCCAGCAAATACCCGTGGCGAATCGCGCGGCGGATGATGCGGCGCTGCACATAACCACGGCCTTCGTTGCTCGGCACCACGCCATCGCTCACCAAGAAGGCTGTAGCGCGGATGTGGTCGGCGATCACGCGCAGCGACTTGTTGTTCAGATCGGTGCAGCCGGTTTCACGCGATGCGGCCTTGATCAGCGCGTCAAAAATGTCGATTTCGTAGTTGCTGTGCACGTGTTGCAAGATGGCGGCCAGGCGCTCCAGGCCCATGCCCGTGTCCACGCAGGGCGCAGGCAAGGGCGTGACGGCACCGGTCTCGTCCATGTTGAACTGCATGAACACGTTGTTCCAGATTTCGATGAAACGGTCGCCGTCTTCATCGGGGCTGCCGGGTGGGCCGCCGGGAATGTGTGCGCCGTGGTCGTAAAAAATCTCGGAGCAAGGACCGCAAGGGCCGGTGTCAGCCATCATCCAGAAGTTGTCTGACTTGTAACGCCCGCCTTTGTTGTCGCCGATGCGGATGATGCGGTTCTCTGACTTGATGCGCTCAGGCGTCCAACCGGCTTTGACAAAAATGCCTTCCCAAATGCCATGGGCCTCGTCGTCTTCCATATAGACCGTGGCGTACAGCTTGTCGGCAGGCAGCTTGTAGACCTGGGTCAAGAGCTCCCACGCCCACTCCAGCGACTCGCGCTTGAAGTAGTCGCCAAACGACCAGTTGCCCAGCATCTCGAAGAAAGTGTGGTGGCGCGCGGTGTAGCCCACGTTTTCCAGGTCATTGTGTTTGCCACCGGCCCGCAGGCAGGCTTGCACAGAGGCGGCACGGACATACGAGCGCTTGTCCGAGCCCAAAAACACGTCCTTGAACTGGACCATGCCCGAGTTGGTGAACATCAGGGTGGGGTCGTTGCCGGGCACCAAGGGGCTGGACGCCACCACGGTGTGGCCCTTGGACTCGAAAAAGTCCAAAAAGGTCTTGCGGATGTCGGAGACGGAGAAAGTGGCTTGGCTCATGGGGTGTTTCGCTCAAAGTGCAACCGTGCATTATAAGTTTGGGGCCTCTGGGTACATTGGCTTTTCGACTTGGCTGATTTGCATCCAAAACCCGATTCGCACATAATATGTGCGAATCCACCATTCGGTGTGGCACGCCCACCCTGATCCGTTGAAAAAGGCTCGCCATGAACATCACCCTGTCCGTCGACGAACGCGTCGCAGAATCCGCAAGAGAAGCAGCCCGCAAGATGGGCAAAAGCCTGAACCAAGCTGTGCGCGACTATCTGGAACAACTGGCTGGTCAAGAACGGCAAGCCGCCGAATGGCAGCTTTGGGAGCAGCGTTGCCTGAAGGGTGGCGGACGTCTGCAGGGCTACAAATTAGACCGGGATGCCCTGCATGATCGCAGCTGAGCCCACGCCGTCTTGGGGCCAATTGTTGACCCTGCCCAAAGCCCGTTGCTTCATCGACACCAACGTTCTGGTCTATGCCGACAGCACCGATGAACCCCGCAAACAGCGCATCGCCATCGATTTGCTGCGCCACCTTCGATTTGAGCGCTTGGGCGTGCTGTCCACGCAGGTGCTCAACGAATACATCCAGGTAGGCCTGCGCAAACTGGGCCTGCCGCATGTGCACATTCGCGAACAGCTGCACTGCTACCGCCAACTCGATATCGCTGCCGTGACGCCAGACACCATCGACATGGCACTGGATTTACACCAAAAACATGCTTTGAGTTATTGGGACGCGCTCATCGTGGCCAGCGCTCACATTGCGGGGTGTTCGGTGCTGCTCACCGAGGACATGGGCACAGGGGAGATATTGGCCGGGGTGAAGTTGGTCAACCCTTTCGCTTCGACTTGATAAGCGGACCGAGCATGCAAATGAAAGGGTTAATAGGCCCCAATCAGCCATGGACCCCGACGTTAAATGCGCGACACAGCGCTGCATTTTTGCCCGCTATGCTCACGTTTTAACCGGCAAACCCAAAGCTGCCGAGCCTTTTCATTTCAACTTGAACACCATGACCTCCTCTCCCCTCGCCCTGCTGAACGACCCCACTTTGCTCAAGACCGACGCCCTGATCAATGGCCAATGGGTGGCGGGCAGCCAGCGTTTTGACGTGACCGACCCGGCCACTGGCGAACATTTGGCCAGCGTGGCCAACCTCGGGGCCGCCGAGGCAGAGGCCGCCATTGCCGCAGCCAACGCCGCCTGGGGCCCCTGGAAAACCAAGACCGCCAAAGAGCGCAGCATCATCTTGCGCAAGTGGTTTGACCTGCTGATCGCCAACACCGAAGACTTGGCACGGCTCATGACTGCAGAAAACGGCAAGCCCATTGCCGAGTCGCGTGGCGAAGTGGCCTATGGCGCGAGTTTTGTGGAGTGGTTTGCCGAAGAAGCCAAGCGCGTGAACGGCGAGACCCTGCCCCAGTTCGACAACAACCGCCGTCTGCTGGTGCTCAAGCAGCCCATTGGCGTGTGCGCGGCCATCACGCCCTGGAATTTCCCGCTGGCCATGATCACCCGCAAGGTGGCCCCGGCGCTGGCAGCAGGTTGCCCTGTGGTCATCAAACCCGCCGAGCAAACCCCGCTCACGGCTTTGGCAGCGGCTGAGCTGGCAATTCGTGCGGGCATCCCGGCCGGGGTGCTCAACATCATCACCGCTGACGGCCCGCAAAGCATCGCCATCGGCAAAGTGCTGTGCGCCAGCGATGTGGTGCGCCACATCAGCTTCACCGGCTCCACCGAAGTGGGCCGCATCCTGATGGCGCAGTCGGCCCCCACCGTCAAAAAGATGTCGCTGGAGCTGGGCGGCAACGCGCCCTTCATCGTGTTTGACGACGCCGACATCGACAGCGCCGTCGAAGGCGCTTTTGCCAGCAAATACCGCAACGCGGGCCAGACCTGCGTGTGCTCCAACCGCTTTTATGTGCAGGAGTCGGTGTACGAAGAGTTCGCCACCAAGTTCGCGGCCAAAGTCAAAACCGCCAAAGTGGGTAACGGCTTTGCCGACGGCGTGAACCAAGGCCCGCTGATCGAACCCTCGGCCCTCGACAAGGTCGAGCGCCATGTGAAAGATGCCATCGCCAAGGGCGGGCGCGTTCTCACTGGCGGAAAGCGTCTGGACGGACAATTTTTTGAACCCACGGTGATCGCCGATGCGAGCGCTGACATGGTCTGCGCCCGCGAAGAAACCTTTGGCCCCTTTGCCCCCATCTTCAAGTTCAAGACCGAGCAAGACGCCATTTTTGCAGCCAACAACACCGAGTTTGGTCTGGCCAGCTACTTCTACAGCCGCGACGTGGGTCGCATCTTCCGAGTGAGCGAGGCGCTCGAATACGGCATGGTCGGCATCAACGTGGGCATTTTGGCCACCGAGCATGTGCCTTTTGGGGGCGTCAAGCAGTCAGGCCTGGGACGCGAAGGCTCGCACCACGGCATGGACGACTATGTGGAGATCAAATACCTCTGTGTGGGCGACATCCTGAAGTAAACTACACGGCTTCGCGGGTGTCGTTTAATGGTAGGACTTTTGCTTCCCAAGCAAATAACGAGGGTTCGATTCCCTTCACCCGCTCCAGCTTCAAAGAAGGCCCCGCAAGGGGCCTTCTGCATTTGTACAGCGCGCCATGCACATCACCGTCAACGAAGAACTCAAAGCCTACATCGACCCGCTCACACCTGATGAGCACGCGGCGCTGGAGCGCAGCATCCTGGCCGAGGGCTGCCGTGACGCCCTGGTGCTGTGGGGCGATGTGTTGGTGGACGGACACAACCGCTACGGCATTTGCCAAAAGCATGGCTTGTCTTTTCAGACGGTACAAAACACGCGGTTCAAGTCCATAGAAGACGTGCACCTGTGGATGATCGACCAGCACCTGGGGCGTCGCAGCGTATCGGACTTTCAGCGCGGCGTACTGGCTTTGCGCAAGCGCGAGATCCTGAGCGAGCGCCGCGCACAAGCAGCCAATGCAGTCAGCGCGACCGATTTACCCGAAGCACTGTCAGTGGACGCCAGCGACAGCGCCTTCCACATGGGGGGCAATCCGCTCAAAAGCCGCTCAGACATTGCCAAGGCCGCGAGACTGAGCAGCAGCCAGGTGGTAAACATCGAGAAAATCCAAAAGCAAGCCGCGCCCGAATTGGTGGCCGCCGTCAAAGCAGGCACGATATCCATCAATGCCGCAGCCGCCGTGGCCACACTGCCTGCCGAAGAGCAAAAACAAGCGGCCTTGGGCGGCAAGGACGAACTCAAGCAAGCAGCCCAAAAAGTCCGCGAAGTCAGCCGCAAAACGGTGAGAGAAGATGCGCAAGAACCCAAGGCCTCGCAGGGTAACGAAGTGAGCCACCTGCAAGAACGCGTGGCCACGCTGACCGCCGAAAACCAGGCCCTGCGCGATCGCGTGGCAGAACTCGAAGCGCAGCTGCACTGAACACGGCGTTCAAGCCATCATGAAAAAGGCCCCTCGCGGGGCCTTTGGTTTTTTCAGGGCAAGCGCGCCGATCAGAAGATCAGCTTCACACCCGTCTTGGCCTGCAGTGCCTCAGGTGTCACACCCGGCGCCAACTCGACCACTTTGAGGCCCGCGTCCGTCACGTCCATCACGGCCAGGTCGGTGATGATGCGGTCGACCACGCCCACGCCCGTCAGGGGCAGTGTGCAGCTGGGCAATATCTTCAGGTCTTCAGTGCCGTCTTTTTTCTTAGCCACGTGTTCCATCAGGATGATCACGCGCTTGACGCCCGCCACCAAGTCCATCGCGCCGCCCATGCCCTTGACCATCTTGCCGGGGATCATCCAGTTGGCCAGATCGCCCTTTTCGCTGACCTGCATCGCGCCCAAGATGGACAGGTTGATCTTGCCGCCGCGGATCATGGCAAACGACTGCTCGCTGCCAAAGATCGACGAGCCCTTGATGGTCGTCACGGTCTGCTTGCCGGCGTTGATCAGGTCGGCATCGACCTCGTCTTCGGTCGGGAACGGGCCAATGCCCAGCATGCCGTTTTCACTTTGCAACCAGACTTCTTTGTCTGCAGGCACAAAGTTGGCCACCAGCGTGGGGATGCCAATGCCCAGGTTCACATAGAAACCGTCTTCCAGTTCGTGGGCCGCACGGGCGGCCATTTGGTCTTGACTCCAGCTCATATCAGACTCCTGCTTTCTCAGTGATCGTGCGTTTTTCGATGCGCTTTTCAGGGTGCTGGTTCAGCACGATGCGGTGCACATAAATGCCCGGCAGGTGCACGCTGTCCGGGTGCATGGCCCCGGTTTCCACAATCTCTTCGACCTCGACCACGCAAATCTTGCCGGCCATGGCCACGGCGGGGTTGAAGTTGCGCGAGGTGTAGCGGAATTGCAGGTTGCCGGACTTGTCGGCGCGGTGCGCTTTGACCAACGACACATCGGGCACCAGCGATCGCTCCATCACGTAGGTCTCGCCATCGAACTCGCGCAGCTCTTTGCCTTCGGCCACCAGCGTGCCCACGCCGGTCTTGGTGAAGAAGGCCGGGATGCCCGCGCCGCCCGCACGCAGCTTCTCGGCCAGCGTGCCTTGGGGGGTGAACTCCAAAGCCAGCTCGCCCGCGAGGTACTGGCGCTCGAACTCTTTGTTCTCGCCCACGTATGAAGAAATCATTTTTTTGATCTGACGTGTTTGCAGCAGTTTGCCCAGACCGAAATCGTCCACGCCCGCGTTGTTAGACACCGCTGTGAGGTTTTGCACGCCGCTCTCCTTGAGCGCGTCGATCAGCGCTTCAGGGATACCGCACAGGCCAAAGCCGCCCACGCCAATCAGTTGCCCGTCAGCCACGATGCCCTTCAAGGCCTCGGCTGCGGAGGGATAAATCTTGTTCACGCCAATCTCCAGATAGAGGATCAAAACGCTACGATACTACGTATTCAAATACGTAGTTTTTCGTAATGGTGTGCCCTGATGCCCAATACCTCCACCACTGCCAACGACATCGATTACCGCCTCGCTTTTGACCTGGCCCCCATCGGCATGGTGCTCTCGCGCAACCGCACCATGGTCGACTGCAACCAACGCGTGTGCGAGATGTTTGGCGTGCCCCGCGAACAGCTGATCGGCCAAACCTTCCAGCTGCTCTACCCCAGCGCCGACGAGTACGAGCGCACCGGCCAGCGCATCACGCCCATCTTGAACGCCAAGGGCGTGTACGCCGACGACCGCGTGATGAAACGCGTGGACGGCCGCTTCAAAGGCGAGACTTTTTGGTGCCATGTGACCGGACGGGCGCTCAACCGCGACGCCCCGCACGAAGCCGGCATCTGGACCTTTGAAGACCTCTCGGCCCGCAAACCCGTCAAAGCCGAACTCACCGCCCGCGAGCGGGAAGTCGCCGCCCACCTGATGGACGGCCTGACCAGCAAAGAGATTGGCAAAGCCCTGGGCATCAGCCACCGCACGGTAGAAATTTACCGCGTCAAACTGATGCGCAAATACCAAGCTTCAGGGGCGGCGGATTTGATTCAGAAACTGATGCGGGGGTGAGCGTCCAAACGCTCACACACAGGACAAAGCCACCACCCGCCTCAAATGCTGCGCCACCCCGCCAAACTGCTGCTCGATCACTGTCAGCCGCTTGAATCCATGGCCTATCGCCAGCTCGTCGGTCATACCCATACCGCCGTGCAACTGCACCGCGCCCTGCCCCACCAAACGCGCCGCACGCAGCACCGTCACATGGGCCGATGACACCCGCTCGGCGCGGCGCTCGGGGCTGTCGCCCAGCACATCGGCACAAGCACCCACCGCTGCTGCGGCCTGCACCAGCGCCATGTACATGTCGGCCATGCGGTGTTGCAAAGCTTGGAAGGCCGCCAGAGGCTGGCCAAACTGTTTGCGCTGGCTGGTGTAGTTCAGCGTGTCGCGCATCAGGGTCTGCATCACGCCCACGGCTTCGGCACCTGCGGCCAGCGTGGCCGCATCCCAGGCTTGCGAGAGCGCGGCCAGCGCATCGCCCTGACCGATCAGCGCCTGCACGGGCGCTTGGTCAAAAGCCAACTCAGCCGCCCAGGCACCGTCGATCAGTCGAACATCACGCCGCTGCATGCCGCTGGCTGCGGGGTCGAGCAGGCAGATGCGCAGCTGGCCCGCGTCGTCTCGTGCGCTGACCAGCCAATGCGTGGCTCCGGGTGCGCCACGCACCAGGGCTTTGCGCCCGCTGATGTGCACCTGGCCGTTCGACTTGTGCAAACGGGTCTGCACCCGACTCAAATCCGTGCGCCCGGCAGGCTCCAAGGCCACCACGGCCAAACGCACTTGGCCTTCGGCCAGGCCTTGCAACAGCGCATCGGCTGCCGGGTCACCCTGCGCCTGCAGCAAGTTGGCACCCAAGACCGCCGAGCTGCTGTAAGGCTCGGCCACCAGGGCCGCACCCAGGGCCTGGCAGATCAGCAGCTGCTCGGGCAATCCACCGCCCATGCCGCCCAGGTGTTCAGGCAGCGCAGCGCCCAAGAGGCCCAGCTCGTGCGCCAGGCCTTGCCACAGCGGCCCTATCGCCTCTGGGGTGGCGATCATTTGCGCCCGCTTGTCAAAGGGCCATTTGTCTTGCAGCCAGCCTTGCAGACTGGCCACGAGCATGGCCTGCGTCTCGTCCAGCGGCAGCACAGGCTCGACCACTTCGGCCCCCAGAACGTGGCGGGCTATCAGGTTGCGCTGCACTTCGTTGGTACCGCCATAAATCGACGCAGCGCGGTCGTTCAAATACGCACGGGTCGCAAACACCGACTCTTCGGGCACAGGCAGCGCATGGGCAGCAGCCTCCTCGATGGTCAGGCTGCTGGCGCCATAGGGGCCTGCAATGTCCAGGCCCAGCTCCGTCAGGTGCTGCTTGAGCTCGGTGGCCAGCACCTTGCCCATGGACGGCGCAGCCGGCATCCAAGCAGGTTGCGTGCCGCCGCCAATGCGGGCGGTCAGCACCTGTTGTTCCCACGCGTGCAAGGCGTCGATGCGGCACTGCGCGTTGGCCAAACTCAGGGCGATGTCTTCGTGCTCGGTGACCGACGCGCCTTGCGCAAACGCTTCGTTCAAGGACTCGCGCAAGCGGGCCAGACGGCCCCGCAAGAACGGCGCAGACGAGCCACCCCGCTCGTGCTCCAGCAAAAATTTGGCAATCGTCCAGCCCTGGTTTTCTTCGCCGATCAGGGCGTCAGCGGGCACGCGGGCTTCGTCAAAAAAGACCTGGTTGAATTCGTGGTCGCCCGAGATGCTGATGATCGGCCGGATCTGGATGCCCGGGTTGTTCAGCTCGAACATCAAAAAGCTGATGCCCTGCTGGGGCTTGCCGCTGTTGTCGGTGCGCACCAGACAAAACATGTGGGTGGCATTGTGGGCGTGGGTGGTCCAGATTTTGGAGCCATTGATCACCCATTCGTTGCCTTCGCGGCGGGCGCGGCATTGCAGCGAGGCCAAGTCGGAACCCGACCCCGGCTCGCTGTAGCCCTGGCACCAGTAACTCACGCCGTTGCGGATGTCCGCGAGCCAACGCTCTTTTTGGGCCTGCGTGCCAAACGCCACCAGCACGGGCGCGGCCATCACCAGGCCCAGCGGCGAGACTTTGGGGGCATCGGCCGCCGACATCTCGCTGGCAAAAATATCATGCTGTCTGGGCGTCCAGCCGCAGCCACCCCACGCCACCGGCCAGTGCGGCGCAGCCCAGCCGCGTTTGGCCAGAATCCGCAGCCAGGGAATGCCGACCTCGTAGTCAGAAAAAATGCCCGAGGTGCGGTGCCCGCCCAGACGGATCTCGTCGGTCAACTCGGCCGCCAAAAAGGCGCGCACTTCGTCACGAAATTCCAGTTCGTCTTTGCTCAAGTTCATGGGGTCATCGCTCTCAGAGGCGGCCGCCATCGCCTGATGGCGCCTGGGTCAAAAGTGGGTTCAGAAGCCGACGTAACGCACAAAGTTGGCGGCGTCTTCGCGCACCGACTTCACGCTGTTGGCCACAAAGTCTTCGTCCGGGTAGCCCATGGCGATGCAGATCATGATGTTCTGGTCGTCAGGAATGCCCGCGTGCTCGCGCACCACGGCCGACTGCATGATGCCTTGGCCGTTGATGACGCTGCCCAAGCCGCGCTCCCATGCAGCCAGCACCAGCGCATGCGACAAAGCGCCCAGGTCAAACTGGCTGATGGCCGCAGGTTCGAGGTATTTGTCATAGGTCAGCACCAGCGACACAGGCGCATCGAACTGCCGAAAGCCACGCATGACCCAATCGGTGCGCCGCTCTTTGTCGTCGCGGGCGATGCCCATGGCGTCGAACAGCTGAATCGCGATGTCGACCTGGCGCTTGCGGTGAATGCCGTCGTAGGCCTCTTTCATCGGAAAGTCGCGCTTGGGCGGCACGCCCTTGACCATGTTCTCGGTGTTGCCCCGGCGGATGCGCTCCAAAGGCTCGCCCGTGACCACATGCACATGCCAAGGCTGGGTGTTCATGGACGAAGGCGACCACTTGGCCACCTCGATGATCTCTTCGATCACCTCGCGGGGCACGGGTTTGGGCAGGTAGCCACGAACGCTTTTTCGGGCCTTGATGAGTTCTGAAAATTCCATGGGTTTTGTCTCCTCACCTGAGAATCGGTGAAAAGCCAAGACCCGTCAATGCAGCCCTGTTGCCTTCGTTACTCGCCTCGCCATAGCCCGATCTCGCTCAGGCCAGAGATTCGACCACCTCGGTGACGCTGCGAAAAGCGTCAATCGCGGTAGGAAAGCCACAGTACACCGTGGCGTGCAGCATCACTTCGCGCAGCTCTTCGGGGGTCGCCCCGTTGTTGATGGCGCCGCGCACATGGGCCTTGAGCTCATGCTGCTTGCCCTGGGCCGTGAGCATGGCCACAGTGATCAAGCTGCGGGTTTTCAGGTCCAGGCCAGGGCGTTGCCAGACGTTGCCCCAGGCATTGGCCGTGATGAATTCCTGCATGGGCATGGTGAATTCAGTGGCGGCGCCCAAGGCGCGGTCCACATACTCCGGCCCCATGACCTGGGTGCGGGTGGTGAGGCCCGCTTGGAAGGCGGCGTCATCGGGGCGAGCCTCGCGAGCTTGCTCGATGGGTGAACGTGCGGGTGTGTTGGACATGACAGGCTCCTGAAAAGTTCATCAGCATAATCTGTCAAGTGGCTGCGCCCAAGACAGCCAAAGCCCATCAGATATGGATACCCGCATTCGCGGGTATGACACCCAAAAGGAACGCCATGAACACACGCTACCCCGCCCCCGACATCAATGACCTGCCCGAAGACATCAAAGCCAAGGTGCTCGAAGTCCAGGAAAAAGCCGGGTTTGTGCCCAATGTGTTTTTGGCCTTTGCCCGCCGCCCAGCCGAATGGCGCGCGTTTTTCGCCTACCACGACGCCCTGATGGTGCCCGAGTCGGTGGGGCGCGAGAGTGGCCTCACCAAGGGTGAGCGCGAGATGATCGTGACCACCACCAGCGCGGCCAACCACTGCCTGTATTGCGTGGTGGCGCACGGGGCGATCTTGCGCATTTACGAGAAAAAGCCTTTGGTGGCCGATCAGGTGGCCATCAACCACCGCAAGGCCGACATCAGCCCACGCCAGCGCGCCATGCTCGACTTTGCGCTCAAGGTCTGTAACCAGTCTGACCAAGTGGAAGAAGCCGACTTTGCCGCCCTGCACGCGCACGGCTTCAATGACGAGGACATCTGGGACATCGCGGCCATCACCGCCTTCTTTGGCCTGAGTAACCGCATGGCCAGCTTCAGCGGCATGATGCCCAACCCCGAGTTCTACCTGATGGGCCGCGCGCCCAAGGCCAAGCCAGCGGCTTGACTTCCCCTTTGTCACCCCCGACCTGATTGGGGGTCCATGCCTTCGGCGGCCATGGATACCCGCATGCGCGGGCATGACAGTCAGGGGGATGACAGTCAGGGGGATGACACGCAGGGCTATGACACGCAGGGCTATGACACGCAGGGGGATGACTGGCCGGGGGATGACTGGCCGGGGCACGACAGGCTGGGGCATGCGGCACATTTGTCACCCCCGACTCGATCGGGGGTCCATGCCTTCGATAGCCATGAATAACCGCTCACACCGGGTACGACAGATGCTGCCGGGCCAACAAGGCCCAAGCCACTTGCACCAGCGCGTCTTCGAGCGCCGCACTGCCCAAGAGCGGTGACTTTTCAAGACTGGCACTTCGCAAAGTGCCGATCACCGAGCGGCTGAGCACAAACAACTGCGCGGGAGATGGTGACTTCAATTCAGGATGATTGATGCGCTCAAAGAAGATCGCCAAGCGATCGGCCACTTGGCGCACCACGCTGGCCGTCTCCTGGGGTTGCTCCATCATCCAACCCAAGCGAATCAGGCTTTGGCTAAAGCCTTTTCCACTGGCAAACCCTTGCAGCAAGATGCGCATGGCTTGACGCAACAGGTCTTGCGGGTCCATCGTGGACACATCGGGCCGCAACTCCAGCGCGGCCAGGTATTGCTCAAGGGCTTGCAGCACCATCTCTTGCCCGCGTGCGGCCATGGCACGCACCAACACCTCTTTGCTCGGGAAGTACTGATAAAGCGTACCAATCGAAAAACCTGCAGCGGCGGCCACTTTGTTGGTGGTCAAACCGGCCTCGCCGTCCTTGTCCAAAATCTGAGCAGCCGCTTTGAACAAGGTTTGCATGGTTTGCTGGGCGCGGGCTTGTGAAGGCTGCCGCCTGAGGCTGGATGGGCCTCGCAGCGGAGAGTTTGCTTTATCGGGTTTCGGGCTGGGCATCGGAAAAATCCATTCCAAAATGTGAGCAGATCGCGAGTTGCAAGGTCTTTGCAAAACCTGAACAATGCTCACATTCTGACCGATATCCCAAGGCACGCCCTATGAGCACATACCCTGCAGCCCCCACTGAATTGACAGTTCGCCGACTCAGCGTGGACTTGAGCCAAGGCTTTTCCCGCCACTGGAATGGCGGTGATGCGTTTTTGACGGCCTATGCCAATGCCTTGTCCATGAGTTTCCCTGTGGGAGAACAGTCCTTCATCGACGCGGTCAAAGCAGGCGCAAAAAACCTGCCCGACACGCCAGAAAACGCAGAACTCAAGCACATCGCCAAGGGTTTTGTGGGTCAAGAAGCAACCCACCGCCACCTGCACGCGCTCTACAACGCACACCTTGAAAAACAAGGCTTGGTCAACCACTGGGGGCCACGCGCGGAGCAGCGCCTCAAAAAAGGCCGCGACGAATTTTTCAGCAAAAGCGAGAAGGGTTACCTGCACGAGTTGGCGATCACCGCCGCCTTTGAGCATTTCACATCCATTTTTGGCGACCTGACGCTGGAACGGATGGACCAAGCAGGCGACTGGTTTGCGGGCGCCGAAGAGCCCCTCAAAACCCTGTGGCGATGGCATGCGGCCGAAGAGTCCGAACACAAATGCGTGGCTTTTGACCTCTACCAACGCTTGGGCGGCAACCACAGCTGGCGCATGCGCTGGTTCTGGTACGTGACGATCCAGTTCAGCACAGACGTGCTGCGCCAAACGATCAACAACCTCTGGCACGACAAGACGCTGTTCAAACCCTCCACCTGGTGGTCAGCGGGCAAATTCCTGTTCGGGCGTCACGGCATGGTTTGGCGTGTGGCAAAGCCCGTGTGGGAATACACGCGCAAAGACTTTCACCCCATGCAGGTGGGCCATCCCACCCAAGCCCATGACTGGCTCACCCGTCATGCCAACCAATGGACGGCGGTGGGGGCCAAGGCCTAAGAGGCAGCGCCAAGGTCTGCCCGGCGCTTGTCAGGGGGTGACTTTTTCGCGCACCCAGTCGGGCAAATTCACCGCTTTTTGCTTCGGGAAATCCACCCAAATGGTGGTTGCTCCGCCTGCTGCGTCCACGCGACCGGGTTGGTCCACCCGTTCGAGCGTGCACCAGCTTTCAAAAGTGGTACGTCCCGGGTCGCTCACATACATCTTGGCCAGGATGTCACCCGGGTATTCAAACTGCCGGTAAAAATTGCAAAACGCATTCACAATCACGGGCCCCTCGCCCTGAGGGTTCAGATCAAAGCCAATTTGATCGAACCAATCGATCCGTACCGACTCCAGATACCGAAAATAGACCGTGTTGTTGACGTGGCCCATGGCGTCCATGTCTCCCCAGCGAATGGGAATGACCATCTGATGAACGAGTTTTTTATGCTCAGGCAACTCCAGCTTCATCGGGTGCTTCCTTAAACAGCAAATCCATCGTCAGCCGAAATGACCGCGCCATTGATGAAATGGCTCTGATCGCTCGCCAGCAACATCAACAACGCGTCCAGGTCTTGGGGCTGACCTACGCGTTTGCGCGGCAGCATGCTGATGAGTTTTTGGCCTTGTTCGGTCTGCCAGTGGTGGTGGTTGATCTCGGTGTCGATGTAACCGGGGCAAATCGCGTTCACATTGATGCCAAAACGCCCCCACTCCACGGCAAACGCTTTGGTCATCTGCACCACAGCGGCCTTGCTCATGCAATAAACGCCAATTTGCGGCAAGACTTTCAGGCCGGCCATCGAGGCGATGTTGATGATGCGACCGCCCGTGAAGCTGCCGGGTGCGGCCCCCTTGGCACGGGCCAACATGCGCTTGCCCACCTCTTGCGCGACAAAAAATGCACCACGCACATTGGTGTTCATGATGAAGTCGTAGTCTTCTTCCGTCACATCTTGGATACGCTGGGTGGTGCTGACGCCCGAGTTGTTCACCAAGATGTCGATGCTGCCCATCTCAGTCTCGGCGTGCGCCACTGCGGCAGCAATGCTGTGGCGGTCTGTGACATCGAGCTCCACCACATGGGCGTCACCACCTGCAGCTTCGATTTCGGCGCGCAGGTCCTTGAGCTTTTCAACCCGGCGGCTGGCCAACACGACGCCAGCACCGGCAGCGGCCAGGGTTTTGGCAAATTGAGCGCCCAAACCACCTGATGCACCGGTCACCAAGGCCACGCGGCCCGACAAATCAATTTCATAAGCCATGGCAAATCCTTCAAAGGGGTTCGTATCCGCTTCTGACAACGGGTGACACCATTGTGCGGGGGAAAGGCCTTTGTGCCGCATAAAATGAGTCACACGGCCGACACGCTGCGTGTCGGCCCCGAATTCACCACTTCACAAGAGACGTTCATGAGCCCCGAAGAAATCCTGAGCACCTATGGCCCCCGCGAATCCATGGAATACGACGTGGTCGTGGTCGGCGGCGGCCCTGGCGGCCTGTCCACAGCGATTCGCCTCAAGCAACTGGCCGCCGAAAAAGGCCAGGATGTGTCGGTGGTCGTGCTTGAAAAAGGCGGCGAGCCCGGTGCCCACATCCTGTCGGGCGCCATCATGGACCCCAAGGCCCTGACCGAACTCTTCCCCAATTGGAAAGAATTGGGCGCACCACTGAACCAGCCCGTGACCGATGACGCTTGGAGCTTTTTGAGCGAAACCGGCGCCACCCGCACCCCCGGTATCTTTTTGCCCGAGTGCGCACAAAACCACGGCAACTACATCATCAGCCTGTCCAACTTCACCCGTTGGCTGGGACAGCAGGCCGAGAACTTGGGCGTGGAAATCTTCCCCGGCTTCACCGCCGCGGAGGTGCTCTACAACGAAGATGGCAGCGTCAAAGGCGTGGCAACCGGCAATATGGGCATCGGCAAAGACGGCGAGCCGACCGAAAACTTCCAGCTGGGCATGGAACTGCACGGCAAGTACACGGTGTTTGCCGAAGGCGCACGCGGCCACCTGGGCAAGCAGTTGATCGCCAAATACCAACTCGACGAAGGCCGCGATCCGCAGACCTACGGCATCGGCATCAAGGAAGTTTGGGAGATCGACCCCTCACGCCACACGCCCGGTTTTGTCATGCACACCGCCGGCTGGCCCATGAACAACGACACCTACGGTGGCGCTTTCATGTACCACATGGAAGACAACAAGATCGCCATTGGCTACGTGGTGGGTCTGGACTACGCCAACCCCTGGCTCAGCCCATTTGAAGAGTTCCAGCGCTGGAAAACCCACAACAACATCAAGTGGTACTTCACTAACGACAAAGGCGAAGTCAATGCCAAACGCATTGGTTACGGTGCACGCGCCATCACCGCGGGCGGCCTGATGAGTCTGCCCAAAACCGTGTTCCCTGGTGGTGCGCTGGTCGGCTGCGACGCCGGGTACCTGAACGTGAGCCGCATCAAAGGCAGCCACGCCGCCATCAAGACCGGCATGCTGGCCGCCGAAGCAGCTTACGACGCCCTGTTGGCTGGCCGCCAGCACGACGAACTGAGCGCCTACCCCGAAGCGTTTGAAGCCAGCTGGCTCTACACCGAGCTCAACAAGTCGCGCAACTTCAAGAGCTGGTTCAAAAAGGGCCTCACTGTGGCCACCCTGATGAACGGCTTTGAGCAGTTCGTGCTGCGCGGCCACATTCCGTGGACGCTGCGCCGCGACAAGGCCGACCACACTTACCTCAAGCCTGCGGCCGAGTGCGAGAAGATCGAGTACCCGAAACCGGACGGCAAGCTGACCTTTGATCGCCTGTCCAGCGTGTTCATCAGCAACACCAACCACGAAGAAAACCAGCCTGCCCACCTGACGCTCAAAGACGCCTCGGTGCCCGTCAGCATCAACCTGGCCAAGTACGCCGGCCCCGAGAGCCGCTATTGCCCGGCGGGTGTGTACGAGTTCGTCAAAAACGAAGACCACTCGGACCGCCTGCAGATCAACGCGCAAAACTGCGTGCACTGCAAGACCTGCGACATCAAGGACCCGACGCAAAACATCGTCTGGGTCACGCCCGAAGGTGGCGGCGGTCCGAACTACACAGGCATGTGAGATTGCCCTGTTTTTTAAAGAGGCCCTGAGGGGCCTCTTTTTTTGGTTTGACCCGATGCATTGTTTGGCGTCACCTTGGCATCACCACCCCCGCGAAAACCCGTAGCCTATCTGACCAAAGAGACCTCCATAATGAAACTTGTATGACAAGTTGATTCGCAGCTTGTTGTCGTCCACTGATCCACGAGGAGCTATCGAATGAAATTGAGCAAATTGATGTTGGGCCTGAGTTTGGCTGTTGGTGTCATGGCTACCGCTTCTGCGCAAATCACCATGCGCAACAGCATTTCTGTGGGCCAGAATTCCCACCAAGGCGAGGCCATCGACACCCTGTCCAAAGAAGTCGAAAAGCGCACCAACGGCCGCATCAAGATTCAGAACTTCTACTCCGGCTCTTTGGGCGGTGAGCGCGAGTCCATCGAGTCTGTGCAACTGGGCACCCAAGAATTGGCTACCACATCGACCGGTCCTGTGCCCAACTTTGTGCCCGAGTCGCGCATCTTGGACGTGCCCTTCTTGTTCCGTGACAAAGCACACGCTCGCGCCGTGCTGGACGGCCCCATTGGCCAAGAGTTGCTGACCAAGTTTGACTCCAAAGGCTTCAAGGCTTTGGCTTGGGGTGAAAACGGCGTGCGCCACATGACCAACAGCAAGCGTGCGGTGAATGAGCCGGGCGACCTGAAGGGCCTGAAGATGCGCACCATGGAAAACCCTGTGCACGTGGCCGCTTACAAGAGCTTGGGCATCGTGACCACCCCCATGGCGTTCCCTGAAGTGTTCACCGCTTTGCAACAAGGCACCGTGGACGGTCAAGAAAACCCACTGTCGGTGATCATGGCTTCCAACTTTGACCAAGTGCAAAAGCACCTGACACTGACTGGCCACGTCTACTCACCCGTGGTGATCCTGATGAACAAGGGCTCGTTTGACAAACTCAGCGCCGCGGACAAGCAAATCTTTTTGGACGCAGCCAAAGAAGCGGTCAAGGCCAACCGTGCACGCGTGGACAAAGACGATGCCAACGGCGTGGCTGAGCTGCGCAAAAAAGGCATGAACATCATTGAGAACGTGGACAAGTCCAAATTCTTGGCCACCATGGGCCCCGCCATGGCCGAGTTCGAAAAGCAGTTCGGCAAAGCCAACCTGGACCGCATCCGCAACTACAAGTAATCTGAAGTTTGTGGAAACGCCCGCCCAATCCTGGATTGGCGGGCGTTTTTTGATTTTGTCGTGAAGGATTTTTTATGCGCTCGCTTTATCTGAGCATAGAAAAGTGGACCACCGCTTTCTCCATGTTCGTGGCCTGTTTGATGCTGGTTGTCGCGGCCAGTCTGGGCATGCTGCAAATTTTCACCCGCTTTGTACTGGAAGTTCCGGTTGAATGGACAGAAGTCATCATCCGCTTCAGCCTGATCTGGATGGTCTTCATGGGCATTCCCATGGCCTTCCGTCAGGGTGCGATGGTCAGCGTCGACGTGCTTTACCGCTGGAGCGGCCCGCGCATGAAAAAATTCCTGGACACCGCCGTGGCTTTGGCTGCACTCACCTTGGTCTGCATCATCATTTGGTGGGGCTGGGACTACGCCAACCGGGGCAAGGTCCAGTCCATGATTGGTCTGGAAGACGTGTCCATGTTTTGGGCCTACATGGCTTTGCCTGTGGGTGCGTGTTTCAGCGTGATCAGCATCATTGGCAATTGGCTGGACCCCCAGCGCCTTGAATTGGAGACCGCACAATGAGCGTCGTCATGCTTTGCACCATGGTGCTGTGCTTTGCACTCACCATCTCCGTGGCCGTGTCCATTGGTTTGTCGGCGATTGTCGGTATCCAAATCGGCAACGCCAACATGCTCATCTCCGTCAAGGAGATGTTCAATTCGATCAACAAATTTCCGCTGGCCGCCATCCCCTTCTTCATTTTGGCGGGCAACATCATGGAAACCGGCGGCATCTCGCGCCGCTTGGTGGAGTTCGCCAAGAGCATTGTGGGCGGCGTGCAAGGTGGCTTGCCCATGACCTGCGTGCTGACCTGCATGATTTTTGCAGCCGTCTCGGGCTCGTCGGTGGCCACCACGTTTGCCATCGGCACCATCCTGATCCCGGCGCTGATCAAGCACGGCTACCCCACCACCTACGCGGCTTCTTTGCAAGCCACCTCGGCCGAGTTGGGCGTGATCATCCCGCCCTCGATTCCCATGATCCTGTACGGCGTCAGTGCCGAAGTCTCAATTGGCGAATTGTTCATTGCCGGTTTCGGTCCTGGCCTGTTCATTGGCGCAGCCTTGATGTTCTGGGTTTGGATTTATTGCAAATACAAAGGTTGGGGCAAGAACGACGGCGAAGGCCGTCTGAGCTTTGGCAAGGCCTCCTGGCAAGCCGGCTGGGCGCTCATGATGCCTGTGATCATTTTGGGCGGTATCTACGGCGGGGTGTTCACCCCCACCGAAGCGTCTGCCGTGGCGGTGTTCTACGCGCTGATTGTGGGCACCTTGATTTACCGTGAGATCAAGCTGAAAGACCTGGCCATCATCATGCGCAAATCGGTGCTGTCCAGCGCGGTGATCATGTTCATCATTGCCAACGCGGGCTTGTTCGCCTTCTTGATCACCCGTGCTGGTGTGCCTGAAGCGATTGGCCACTGGTTGCAAGACGTGCTCAAGTCACCCGCTTACTTCTTGTTGGGTGTCAACGCTGCTTTGTTCTTCATTGGCATGTTCATCGAAACCAGCGCAGCCATCATTGTGCTGGCCCCCATCTTGGCCCCAGTGGCCGTGCACTTCGGCATCGACCCGGTTCACTTTGGTCTGGTCATGGTGGTCAACCTGGCTTTGGGCATGATCACACCGCCTTTTGGTGTGAACCTGTTCGCCGCATGCACGGTGGCGCGGATTTCGCTGGACCGGATGATCAAAGATTTGATCCCCTTCGTCCTGGTGATCCTGGTCTGCTTGATGGTGGTGAGCTATGTGCCCGCCCTGTCCTTGACTTTGCGGGATCTGGTCTACGCCAAATAAAGCTAGAATTTCCCGCATTCTCACACCGCCTGGCCCCTTGAGGGCCAGGCCTTTTTGTTACACACCATGTCCATCCAATACTCCGAAGACCACACTTGGCTCCAGCGCAATGACGATGGCCTGACCGCCGTGATGGGCATCACGGTCCATGCCCAAGACACCCTGGGCGACATCGTGTTTGTCGATTTGCCCGACATCGGAAAAACTTTTGCAGCGCGCGAAGTCGCTGGCGTGGTGGAGTCTGTCAAAGCCGCTGCCGACGTGCACATGCCTGCCGCAGGCGAAATCATCGAGGTCAATGAAGCCCTGCGTGCCGACCCCTCTTTGGCCAATTCCGATCCTTTGGGCGCCGGTTGGTTCTTCAAGGTCAAGCTGACTCAGCTGTCGGACCTGGACGCCTTGCACGACGAGGCCAGTTACCAGAAGTTGACCGACTGATTTTTTGTCATGGGCCTGTCAGACTGGGATTCAGGCCGTAGAATCTGAAACACAGGGTGACGCCGGTTTTGCAACCGTCACCCCGAGTCGGACCCAGTCCGACGTTCACTGTGGGAGAGCTTGGGGGCCAAAGGCCCTCAACGCCGAAGGAGCAACCACCCCGGAAACTCTCAGGCAAAAGGACCGTGGTGAACAAAGCACTCTGAAGAGTTGCCGGGATTCGTCCCCCGGCACACCGCAGGAGCAAGCCCCAAGCCTTCCACAGGCAGGGTGAATCTCTCAGGTTTCAAACAGAGGGGGTCGTTCTGCACACATCCGGTGTGCGGTTCGTCTACCCGTTTGAGACGCATCAAAGAGAGTAGCTTCATGAAAAAGCACATTGTCATCATTGGCGGCGGCATCACTGGCGTCACCTCCGCCTACGCCTTGGCCCAACAAGGCCTTCAAGTCACCCTGATCGAGAAAAACCGCTACCCCGGCATGGAAACGTCCTACGCCAACGGCGGCCAGCTGTCCGCCTCCAACGCCGAGGTCTGGACCCATCCCTCCACCATCGTCAAGGGCCTCAAATGGATGCTCAAGAGCGATGCCCCTTTGCTCATGAACCCCGCGCCCACATGGCACAAACTCAGCTGGATGGCCGAGTTTGTGGCCGCCATTCCCAAGTACAAAGACAACACCATTGCCACGGCCCAACTGGCCATCGAATCGCGCGAGCACCACTTCGCCTGGGCCAAGGCAGAAGGCATCGACTTCGACCACAAGCGCGAAGGCATCCTGCACATCTACCGCGACAAAAAAGGCTTTGACCATGCAGGCGAAGTCTCCAAACTGCTGGCCCAAGGCGGCCTGCCCCGCCGCGCCGTGACGCCCGACGAAATGAAGGCCATCGAGCCGACACTGCAAGGCCAGTATTACGGCGGCTATTTCACCGAAAGCGATTCGACGGGCGACATCCACAAGTTCACCTTTGGTCTGGCCAAGGCTTGCGAGCGCCTGGGGGTGAAGATCCTCACCGAGCACCAGGTGCTGAATGTCGCATCCAACGGGCAAACCGCGACGGTGCAGGTGCAGCACCAAGGCCAGACCGAGACCCTCAGCTTTGACAGCATCGTGATTTGTGCTGGCGTGCATGGGCGCAAACTGGCCGAGCAACTGGGCGACCGCTTGAACATCTACCCTGTCAAAGGCTATTCGATCACCGTGGGCTTGAACGACGCCGCCAGCCAAGCCGCCGCACCACAGGTGAGCCTGTTGGACGACGAGACCAAACTGGTCACCAGCCGTTTGGGGACTGACCGTTTCCGCGTGGCGGGCACCGCCGAGTTCAACGGCATTGACTTGGACATCCGCGCCGACCGCATCAAGCCACTCGTCAATTGGGTCAACCAATGCTTTCCCGGCGTGGACACCCGCCGCGTCGAGCCCTGGGCGGGTCTGCGCCCCATGATGCCCAACATGCTGCCGCGTGTGGGTGCAGGCAAGAAAGCCAACGTGTTCTACAACACAGGGCATGGCCACTTGGGCTGGACGCTGAGTGCGATCACGGCGCACCAACTGGCGGGCCATGTGATGGCAGCGATGCAGGACAATGTGCGCTCCTTCATGACCCCTGCAGCCGTCTGACCATGCCACTTCACATCCTGTCCGTTGATTACCAGAACCCCATCCACCGCACGGCGCTGGTGATGTTGCTGGACGCCTACGCCCAAGACCCGATGGGCGGGGGCGAGCCATTGGCGCAGGATGTGAAAGCGCGGCTGTGCGATGACTTGGCAACGCGCACCGATGCGGCCAGCTTCATCGCTTGGCTGGACGATGCGCCTGTGGGACTGGTCAACTGCATCGAGGGGTATTCGACCTTCAAAGCGCGGCCCCTGATGAACATCCACGACATCGCCGTGCTGCCCGAGCACCGGGGTGCTGGGGTCGGTCAGGCTTTGCTGGCGGCAGCCGAGCGACACGCCCAAGCGCGTGGCTGCTGCAAGCTCACGCTCGAAGTACTGACAGGCAACACACGGGCCTTGAAGAGTTACCTCGGGTTTGGTTTTGAGCCCTATGCCCTGGACCCGGCAGCAGGCCAAGCCAGCTTCATGCAGAAGTGGCTTTAGCCAGCTGCCACTGCTCTTTCAGCCAGCGCTTGAGTTCGGCTTCGTTCTGAATGCGGCGCAAATCCGATTCCAAGCTCTCCGTGATGTAGCGTTGATCGGCCTGTAGGCGCTGCAGCGACTGGGCCATGACAGCCTCGTCCGCGTCTGCCCGCACGGGCACACACAACTCGCGGCTCAGGCGGCTTTGCAATTGGTCCAGATCGTCTTCGAGCGCTGAGACTTGCTCTTTGAGCAACACCGACATGGCCATCAACTTGTCATCGGCCATGCCCGCGGTACTTTGGGGGCTGCCCTGCGTGACCTGCATTTGCAGGCGAAGCAAGGTAGTCAGGTCGTTTTTTTCATAAGCGGCGTTGACCTCGCTCATCAAACCGGTTTTGCGCAGGCGCTCCTGCTCATCGGGCTCGCGGTCGGGGTGGAGGGCACTGGCCAATTGTCTGAATACCGTGCGGATGGCGCTTTTGGCGTCCAGCTCGCGCAGCATGGCGGCGGGCACTTCGCCTTTTTCAGTGGCCGCGCTTTTCTTTTTCGCTTGTTTTTCGGCTTTTCGGGCTGTGCGCTTGGCGTTCTTTTTGGCCTCATTGGCCTCTTGCTGCTGCTGCCACTGGCGCATGCCCGCCTGCATCATCTCTTCGGGCGTTTGGTATTGGCTGGGCTTGTTGAGCGGCTGGCCCAGCGCTTCCTCGATGCGCTCGCGCAGCTGCCGGGCGGCTTCGGCCTGCTCCTCGGCGGCTTCCTGCGTGTCTTCTTCACTCACATACAAGTCAGACAAAGCCTGCACTTGCGGATCAGCGCTGGCGGCCAATTGGTCGATCAAGCCACGCACAAGGCCCCTGGCCATCCGCTGCTGGCGGTCGGTGAAGTCGGTGGTTTGCAAGCGTTCGTGCACAAACAGGAGCAGGCTCTTGCGGTGCACCTGCGCTTGCTGCACCCATTCACGCAGGGCTTGAATGTGCCCATAGCGGTGCCGGTCTGACCAGCTTTCTAGCCGCTGAATGTGGCCCGACAGCAGCTCGATCCGGGCCAACAAGTCGTTGAAGCGCTGCTGAGCAGGGGTGAGTTTGGCTTTGGCCGATGCCTGCACCATCAAGGTGGACAAAGCAGGTGCGGTGTCGGGGAGCGCTTCGGGCAAAGGGGTCATCTCAAGGTCAATTCATGCAAGGCAGCTGGGCTGATGGATGTTAACGCCCCCGAGGCCGTTGATAATCCCCCATCTGACCCGACAAGCCACCGCCTGATGCCCAGCCCCACCCCGTTCAAAGTACTCAGCCTCATCCCGCCGATGACGCAGCTCAACACGCCCTACCCGTCCACGGCCTACCTGACGGGTTTTTTGCGTTC
>ERZ1034363.171-NODE-171-length-46375-cov-6.190138_pt1 | contig 46375 bp, 82 predicted proteins | sample MGYA00520616_ERZ1034363 | MGnify/ENA primary metagenome ERZ1034363 (study PRJEB33736, sample SAMEA104284506) | Azolla filiculoides | biome: Urban; feature: Water surface; material: Ditch water | place: Netherlands | collected 2015-10-28 | depth 0-0.1 m ...
CGTCAATACATGCTTCTTTAGTTAGTTGTGATCAGTCGAAAACCTTTCACTCCCGTATAAACAAGTATAGCACCCAAACTGGTATAATTACAATATGGATTATGTTTACATCTGTAGGCCAGGAGAGAATGAAGAGCTTCGGTACTCAATTCGATCAGTGATTGCTAATGCCCCAGAGGGACGTGTGTGGCTTATTGGAAGCAAGCCAGACTGGTATGTAGGTAACTTTATCCCTGTCAAAGATAAGTTTGGTAAGTTTGAGAACATTAGACAGTGTCAAATTGCTGCTGCAAAGAGTGATGACATCTCTGATGACTTCGTATTAATGAATGATGATTTCTTTATTGTTCGCAAACTTTTAGGGGTACCTACACTGTGCGGTAGTTTGTTAAAAGACCGTGTGGACGAGTACAGATTGCTCACAGGAGGCTCTTCATACGTCACTTTGCTCCACCAAACCATGATGTACTTAAAACGTCAGGGTACAAAAGATCCAATTGACTATGATATTCACGTCCCAATGGTATTTAATAAGACTAAACTAAGAAGCATAGTAGATCAATCATTATCCATCAGATCTTTATATGGTAATACATTTGCTATCGGTGGAGAACAGATCAACGATGTTAAGTCATACAAAGATAGAAGGTTTGAATCTAGATCGTATGACTATATTGCTGGCAGCTCTCCATACTTATCCACAGAGGATGATTCATTTGCTCTAGCTTATGAGCATGTGCTTAAAGATATGTTTCCAGACCCATCACCGTATGAAGCGTGAGTTGATCCAGATTTGATCCTGGATACCTTCCCACTGGTAAATGGTTTCACAAAGAAGAAAACCTTTGCTTGTCATTAGATCAATCACTTTGTTATTATCCTTGTGTCCATCATGTCTCCAGAACATTTCTGTTTCTAAATGAAATAGTTTGACATTATCAATTAGATCACCAAGTCCTACAATGAACTCATAACTGTACCCCTCGATGTCCACCTTCACAACGTCAAGGATTTGATCCTGTAGGCCATGTTCATGGAGCAGTGTGTCCATTCTTGCTACAGGAACTTCCAGGGTACGATAGGTAGCACCCTCAAAGAATGAGAAGTTCTTAATAGATGAAGAACCAGCATGGTCCTTGTCGTCTGATAGGATTTGTACAAACTCAGTAGTGCCATCGTAATCCGATACAGCAGTATAGATCACATTAAAGTCTTTATGTCTATGCTTTATAGTCTTGATCGCTCTAGGGTTTGCATCAATGGCATAGACAGTCTCACCATTTAATTGTTCACGCAGGAACTGACCATCGTCACCATCACGAGATCCAACATCAAATATTAGATTTGCAGTGTCACCAAAGTATTGCTTGTAGCGGTCAACTACTGGTTGTAGCCATTGCGTTTCATCCATTATATAAGTATACAGTACCCTCGACAGGATTCGAACCTGCGGCACATGGGGTAGAAACCCATTGCTCTATCCACTGAGCTACGAGGGCGAGTGGTGCTAAAGCTTAATAGCCTTAGCAAACACTACACGGGATGCCATCTTAGATGCACTAATGATAGCAATTGGAGCTGCAATACTCAATACAACACCAGCCCATACCTGTGGGTTTGCGAAGTCCCACTGCCAATAATCGAGGGTATGGAATGCATTAGCAAGAACAGCAATACCACCAAAGGCAATCATACCGATCAAGGCTCCACCAGTCTTCTCAGGCTTACCGTCTTCGTCAATACGAGATGCAAGTACAAGATATGCAATCAAGAAGATCAAGTACATCAACTCAATGAAGAAGAAGAATAGTCCTGCCATCCAACTTGCAGATAGTCCTACAAACTCAGCAACGGCAGTAATACCGTTAAATGAAACAATAGCTGAAGATACAAAGGCAATGCCTACACCAATGATCCATGCAAGAAGCACAAACTTCTGGTCAACCTGTACCTTAGCGGCACGCTTAGACTCCTGAATACGGTATAGCTCTTCACGCTTAGACTCTGTTGCCACAGCCTTAGCCTTCTGCTCTTCTACCAGATCGTTGTACTGGTCTACAAGGCCATTAACGGCATCGGAATAGTACTCAGCTCGTTCTGCTGGAATGATTGTCTCACCCTCAGATAGCATTGCCATTCCTTCTCCAGGTGTAATGGTTTCTGGATTAACTACGATCTTAGATCCATAGCCTGTTTTTTCTACTGACACATCTTCTGTCATATTGTTCTCCTTATTTAGTCTTCCATAGCCAATACGTGACCATGCGTTTCTCTCTTTACTACTCATTAAGTATACCTTACTGAAGGAAGATCCTTGATGTGGTGGGGAATGCTGTAGCGACCAAGTCTCTAGTGGCCTTCGCATAATCTTGAATCTCCTTCTGAGCGTCGTGCTCTACACGTTGCTGAATAAAGTGCATTGCTCCATGTAGTGATACAGTCCAACGCCAACGTACATACATGCCATATGCAGGTAGGAATAGACGTGCCAGCTCAGGTGCAACACCTGCATCCATAGCCTCATGATAAAGGCTAGTCCCAAGACTAATAGTCTTAATTAGTTTATCTGTAAGCTCTTTACCAATAAACTCTTCTACTGGCTCGCCACTACCCTGCTTGGAGTTCTCAGGCTTACTACGCCACTCAGTATCCATAGGCACATAGAACTCTTCGTTCTCAGTGATGTAACGTCGTGAGGACTCATTCCAGCCGTTCTGATCATCCACATGGCTTGACCCAACAGCGTACTTCCACCACTGACGTGCAACAAACAATGGTGCGTATACTTCAAAGGTTAGTGCAGCATGACGGAATGGTGAGGTGTGCTCATTCTTCCATAGCCACACCATGAGCTTCTCGTCACGTTCCTCAAGGACTTCAATCTCCTTGTCATAAGACACACGGGCAGCATTAACTACTGACGCGTCGTCACCTAATGTATCGACAAGACGGATATATCCTCCATCGAGTACGTCGATTTTATTATTCATTATTCTCCTTAAGTTCGGTTCGAGAAAGCTCGGCGGAGATATATCCCCAAACCATGCAAACCTCAAACCTTATATCTGCACTATGGGGTTATACCCTCGTAGCCTCGAATTCCTCAATCTTCATTGCTGAATAGTTCTCGTCAATAACAAACCATTGATCGGACCATTTCTCATATTGCTTGATAAAGTATTTAAGCCTACGTCCATGCCAGTGACTCCATGCTTTTTTAAATGGATTACGGGTTTGTGATACACACACGCAATCGTAGTTAAAGTCATATGGTGTTACCGTCAAATCGGGTTCATCAGGAGCCTGGACATACCGCTGCAGTTCCTCCTCGGAGAACTCTACATCATATGTCACAGGTAGTGGACCAGTGTTAGTAGAGATGTTAGTGATAGTTACAATAGGTTCATCAAGGTAGCCGATATCCTCGGTAACGCCCGAACTTTTGCCGTTATCCATAGAGAGCCTCCAAGCCCTTACGTACGCATATCTCAAGACCATCGTCATACTTGTGCATGAATGTTTTAGCATCCTTGCCATAGAAGTCAGCACGAGTCATGTGTACTTGGTCTGTTACCATATAGCGATGTGTCTTGTCTGTCGCTCCGAATATCTCGTCGCGACCGATGTGTACTTGTTTGATTAGTTCATCATTAACTCTGATGTCAATGTGTATAGGCATATTAGTCCCTTACATATTTTAGTTTAAGATCATCCATAGCACGCTCAAGCATATCGTTATGAAGCTTTTCATCGTTCTCTAGACGTACTTCATTAGCAACAACCTTAAGCTGCTGTGCCTTAAAGTATTCGTATATGCTGATGGGACGACTAAACTCTAATAGACGTACCCCCAAATATGGCTCACGGAACAGCTCTGGGTACACCACCTTGAGGTCACCAAAGATATCTGTCATAGCCTTGTAATGATTTAAATAAAAATTCTTATCACCATTAGCTTGAATAAGCTGACGTTCTAGCTCTTTCTTACGCATATTTCTCTCCTTATATGCCAAAAATTGAATATATTAGTTGTCTTCAGGCTGTAGTTCGGGGTGTGCTTCACGCCACTGCTCTACCTTATCCCAAAGGAATGCCTGAATCGTGTCAAAAGCAGCAAACGCTAGGTTAACGTTCTCTACTTCTTCTTCTGTTAGCTCTACAGCTGGGAGGTCCTCACGTTCGTAAGGTGCTACCTGAAGCACAGGTTCCCACTTTGCTCCGCCAATATTAACCTTCATGTTATCTCTCTCTCGTTATTGGTACTATATAAGTTTACAGGATTACTTCTTTGGTGTCAATACCCGTTCACAACAGGCACAAATTAATGCTCCACAGATATCACACACATACCATTATAAATGGTTTTATTAAGCATCTGAGTCAAGTACAGCATAAGCCAATGCGATGGCCTGTCGTACTGGGGTGGTGTGACGATTGTCTAGGTGGTTGATTCCATATTCTAGGATCGAGATCATTGCTCGATTAAGGTTAGTCTCACGACCACCCTCTTCTTCAAGTTCGGCATCCCATCGATTTAGGGTATTAATTGCCTTAGTTAGTAGCTGTTCAGCCTTCATTGCATCTTCCATTTCAATAAGTCTCTCTCGTCTATTCTACAGTATAAAGATAATGATTGCGATGCCAATACAGATAAATACCCCGATTGCCATCATTTTTGATTTTAAGTCTTGATCTTTGTAATCATTACCCATTACATACCTTGCAATCTCCAGTGCACTCAGTGCAAATATCAATCTCTTCCGAGTGGTAATAGTAAACATTCTTAGGGTCAACCAGGTGTAGGTAGGCGATTAAGTCAATTGCCTTGGCCCTGTCTGGTCTGATGGCGATAAGCTTATCATGCTCAGCACCCACAACTTCCTGTCTGATCAGGTATTTCATTAGAATCTCCACTCACAACAAACAGCATTGATGTATGCCATAGCGGTCTTAGCATCAACATGTCCATTAAGGTTATCATTCACAATCTCACAGATTGCGGCCATTGGGTCTAGCTGGGTGTCCCAGCCTCTCAAATCAACATTCATATATTCAGTATGTCAGAGGCGATTGAAGAAGTCAACACTATTTGACTTATTTTTTCTATAAAATTTTAAGACTTCTTTTTCCACGTTTGGAATGAGTCCTTCGTAATGTGCAATTGATCTGTGCCATGCCTCGTAGTTGTCATTAATAAATATATAAGCATCCTTTATTTCACGCTTAAGATTTTTTGCCTTCGTAATTTTATGTTTTGCTAATTTCTCCTGCCCCACCTTAAACCAGGCGGTAATGAAGAGACCAACAATTAGTCCTGCAATACCCCATAAAAAATTTATCATATATATAGTCTACAGTATTGACATAGCTACCTCACCTCTATATAATTAGAGTATGAGTAAATTTGGACAGTGCTATAGCAACCAACACCAATATTGCTATGGCCAACTTGGCAAAAGGAAGTGCGATTGTGACTGTCATCAAGGATGATGTCTTAACAACCATTGAGTTAGATGGTTTAACTCCAGCAGAGGAACTCGTAATCAATGTAATCATTAACGAGGGACGCAGACGAGAACGAGAAGAGATCATTGAATCTCTTATGACTTTATACAATATTGACTGTTGTTGTGATTCCGCCAGCTTTGGCGACCACTACCTTTCACACGTACAGCCAGACAACCTTATTGATTTAATTAAAAGTAGAAAGATTGGCTAATGAGTAAAAGAATTAAACTTGGTAAGGTAGATCTATTCATGGGTACTACCGATCACTGGGGTTTTGGTATTGAGTATGACCATAACGAACGTGCATTCATGATTGATATTATTCACTGGTATATTGGTATTGAACCACATTGGGATTGGCTCAATGGTGAATGGTGATGAAAGAAAGAAACGTACCCAGTACAGAACACATCCGACAGGGATATCTTAATTCATCCTGGGATGATGATGCTGAATTAGACTTTGATCTATGGTTAGTTAATGAACGCCATCGAGTAGCCAACCTTGCTATTGAGAAAGAACGTAAGCGTATCATTGCTAACATCCTAGATCGTGTCGAAGACTTAAACTCATGTACCAAGAATGACAATTGCCAAGAGCTAGGACAGCTAATTAAATCGTATATCCCTGAATGGATGGAAACAGAATGAGTGAGTGGGAAGAATTTGCAGCTTATGCTCCTATGATTAAGCGAGCCAAAGCCGAAGCATGGGAACACGCAAGGCGGAAACTTCGAGCAATCCCACACTGGTGGAACACAGAAGACCAATACGGTGAGTTCGACCTACAGCCCCTCGGCCCAGATAAGACATCTGAGCAAGGAGCGTTTATGCATGTAAAGCAAATCATGGACAATAACCCTTACCGACAGGGAGAAAAGATTGTCCTATCCAACAACGACTATGACCAACTACGCAAAGCATTGGATGAAGAATGAAAGAGTTTTTATTTAAACCACGATTTTCAATAGCGTGGTTGATGCTGTTTATAACTATATCAGTAGTGATACGAGCTTGGATGGCGTTATGATCGAGGGTATCGAAGAAGCAATCATGGGGGCAGCTCAAGAAGCAATTGACTATGCTAAAACTACCTATGACAAACTATATACATGGCAACCAGTATGGGATATGCTCCAATGGGATGGAGAGGTTTGGAGATCGGTAAATGCTTCAAAACCTGCTACATGGCGTTGGTATGGTAATCCTGGTGATGAAGTTGATAGTATCTTCAGTCCTCGTACTGGTGATATGTGGATGGAGACAAGGTAGTGGCATACAAAAAGCGGTATCTAAAGAGTGATGATCGTAATGTACAACCTAATAAGAGTAATACAAAGAACTTCCAGGAAGGTTCATTAGAACGTAAACTTGGTAGACAAAATAGAGAGCAAGAAAAGTTTGACAAGAGTACTGATGCTCTGATAAACTGGCTACGTAAAACAAACCAATTGAGGGAGAAATAAAATGGCTCGTAAAGCTAATCTACAGAACTATAAGGCAATCTTTGATCTTGAAGTGCAATTGATCCAAGAGAACTTTAATGAACTGTTATCTATGACTGAAGATGGAATCATCTCAGCAGCAGAACTAAATAAGAATATCAAAGCGATGAACTGGTTGAGTCGTACCTATACTGGAAACATTGAAAAATATATGGAACAGTATCAGGAAGATCTCAATGCAGAATATTCGGCGGTATAAAGAACTTCCCCCATCATCCCTATATCAATTAACCCTAGTAAGAACACATAATCCTTATTAGGGTTTTTTGTTGCTTATTCTATACATTTGTCCTGGTTTGTACAGGATAGGATACATAAGGAAAGTGTCTCAGAAGGCATTCTAAGGCTGATCAGAGGTAGTTATACACAGGTTTATCCACAGATAAATGTTACTGATTATTTAGATAAAGAGGGTTTGAGGTTTGATGGTTTGGTTATTGGGTTATGGAGCGTCCCTATATGGCCCTCGTAATGCCAAACCTCCCCTCCCAAACCTCTCAAACCTTCATAGGGGGGCTAGTCCTTACCCTTGATAATCCACCAAACCACGAATAATGGCATAATAATACATGTAAAAACCAGGAAAAATGGGAACATAATGTGTGTAAAACCTTTCAATCTTGTATCAAAACCAGGGAAAAAGGTTTGATATCGTAATGTTTTATATAGGTGTATATATAGAGTGTTGTATTACTATATATAGGGAGAATAGTATTGGGATCGTAATCCCCTACCCCCGAAAATCCCCGAGGGGATCGTAATGTCTGATCGTAAAACCAGGGGTATCAAACCATCAACTCTCCAATATGATCCAAACCCCTATAAGGAATAACAGTATGCCAAATACAACCATGTGATCTTCTTTCTATATATAGGGATAATAAGTATACTGTGGTTTGGAAGGTTTGTCAATACCCTGGGAATTTTCAGGGATTTCGTAATACCTTCGTAATAAGGTTTTGTATGGTTTGATACTTGACAAATCGATCAAGATGTGCCGGGCCGCCAGCCCTGCCCCAAGTCTCCCTGGGACAAGGCTTTGCGGTTACTGACCAGCTTCTAGAAACAGGTCTGCGAGTGTCTCAAACCCTGAGTCTCCCTCAAGCTCAAGTGCTGAGAGCAACAAGTCAAATGTCTCGTTGATAAACAGTTCAGCCTTTGGAGTTGATGTCACAATCTCTGTCGCAATAGCATACGCCAAGGGCAAGCCTAGGTCGTTGTATTCGATAAAGTCTGCGAACTCTCCGTCATTTTTATATTCCACCCACAACTGAGCAAGAATGTCACACTTGTTAGAAAAGGGGGTTTGCTGTTTGTCGCTCATATTCTCGTTTCTCTGCTTCCTTCATTGCGTTACTAATTATATCAAGATTCTCGAACAAATCATAGGGGGCAATCTGATAAAGATACACACCTGTCATTTCTAAATCGAGAGTATAATCATTGACTAAATCTAGTAACTTTCTGGCAGTTTTTTCTTCGTGCGTTTGTCGCCTTGCCATAGTTTACCTCTTACTACCATTTTACAGTCTAGCCTCAACAAAGTCAAGCCATACAGCAACTTTGTTTGGGATATCTTTATAAGTCTCTTTAAACGAATTAGCATCTAACCAGAAGTCGTCAGCTTCAATGTAGTCGCCACCCAGGTCAGTACCCCAGCCAAGTGTGAGTGCCTTCGCATCTTCCTCGGTTAAAACCAGGTTTAGCTCGTGAAGTTCATCACTAATAGAATAGTTAGTGCCATCCCAATCCAAGCGGTATGGACAGAGCACCCATTCATCATAGTACTCTTCAGGAGGAAGAATGGTAGACTCGTCTGCACCACGATTGTACACGTTGATATCAAAGTTATCAGTTACTAGTTCTTTAGTCATCAAAGCTCTCCAAAAAAGTCTTGTCTTCACCACAGTGTTCACAGCATTCAAAGTGATTGCCGTCATAACGTTCTACAGTCTTGTAGACATGTCCAGTCTTCTCGCATTCATCTGGCTCATACAAATCAACATAGAGGTCTTCGCTTTCCCAAGGTACCTCACAGATAATGTATCCCAATCTATTTACATAGTGGAAACCAGCTGAATAGCCACTGTAGTCACCGCCGTCAACGAATGTCCAAACATACCGTTCGTCAGTCTCTTCGACTAACTCAAGGTCTGCTCCATATGTTTCAAGCATAGGTAGGGGTTTATACTTATCTTCAAATTCATCATATGTTATCTCCATATACCTATCCTCTCATGTATAGGGTTGAATGTCAATAGGTATTAGAACCTATTTTTCATTTCTAGCATAAATTCTGCTTCAAGCAGGTCGATCGGATCCATGTCGCTGTGGTCTTGTTCAAACCAATTAGGCCTTGCCACCAGTCATCATCCTTTCAATCTCACGTTCATACTCTGCTTCACGTTGTGCCATTAGTTCCATTTGCTTATAGAAATTATCACTCATTAATTATCTTCTAACTTATCAATGCAATTAGCTGCAACGTCTTCACCAAACATTTGATCGGCTTCCTCGGGAGTCAACCAGATAACACCAGGTGGGTTGGGGGTATAGAAATAAGTAGCACTATCACCCTCTAGATATAATTCATCGGGCTTAAGGTCATTACGCTTAGTGATTAGAATGATAGTACCTCCAGTTCGTATTGTTCATCTCCGTCTACCTCGCCATTTTCATATGCGTCAAGCACATAGTCTTTAGCGTCTTCAATGTCCTCGGCTTCGACAGTTATTTCGATAGCCTTAGTCACTGTAAGTAAAATAGTATGATTAGCCATTGTATTCTTGTTCTCCTTCACATAGTGGACAGAATGGGGTACAGTCAAAGCTACCCTCGTGATTAGGACACTCAACCACGGTACTTACCGTCAATCTCGATAGCCTTGTCAATGCGGTCAAGGTCGTATGATTCTTCAATCTCAAGCCAGTCGTCTTCTGACCAATGGTGTGTCTCAATAAGAAAAACCCTATCAGCCGCACCAAAGTTACCGTCACCAGCAAAGTAGTGTGTTTGTTTGTTAATCAAGTTCATGGCTCCAATACTTATTTGAACAGTCAAGGCACATGCCTAGTTCTTCTTCCCAGATGTCTGCGTCAACGGGGGTATCACAATAGACACAACCCTTAGTCTTCGTCTTCGTCTTCATCAGACTCAATCTCCTCTACGTCAATAGAGTAAACACCGTCATAGGCAGAACCGTCTTCTGTGTAGTCGTATTCCCAAGCAAGGCTTTCAGCCTCAGCCTCAGACTCTGCCTCAAGCTCGAAAGCGTAATCTACTCTCATCTTAATAAAATATTTAGCCATTAGTAACCTTTCAGGATTTCAGATAGTTCATTTAGTTGGGTAGGGGTTAAAGAGTTAAGAGCACTCTCGTCGATAGCATTAGCAAATAGCTGTTGTATTTCGTTCATATATCAAGTATGGCAGCTAAAAATACAGAAAGCAAACGACACGCCGTAGTTTCAGGAAAAATATTTGGTCTATCTTAATACCCCACAGATGATTAACTATCTAAATGGGGGGCCGGGCCGATCCGTGTGGGGAGGGCAGTTTTATCTCATGCCCAGGAGTGTCCGCCTATGCGGTAGCTAGTTGAACAACCTTGAGGAGGCGGTTCTTCTCTGCGTTGATAGCAGGGTCAAAGCCAGAAGCAGAAGCCAGAACGCTTTCGCTGTTGCCATTGCGACCCATGCGGTACCAGTCGAGACGCTCAGTCATAGCGTTGAAAGCACCCCAAGCGGTTCCGCTAATCATGTGGTTGAACTGTCCCTGATAGATGTCTTCAATCAGCTCAATCTTGGTCTGCCACTTCTTGAGAGAGCCCTTGCTGTCTTTCTCTGGCATGGGGTAAGCCAACGCTACGATTTCGTCAAACTTAGCCTTAGAGATTTCGTTCTCAATCATAGCCTTAGCCATGATGTCAAATTCATCCATGTAAGCGTTAGCCAAGCCAAGAGCTTCACGAGCTGCTTGTACCTTGCCCTCAGCGGTCTGAGTGTGGCGAATCTTGAACGACTGCTTGATGTTGCGGTTACGACCAACGCCACCACCGATAGCAAGGTTCAGAGTGTTAGCACAGACAACACGCACAGGGGTGATGCTTGCCTGAATTGCCACAGAGCCGTCGTGAGACGTGTTGACGAGCAGGTAGGTGTTTACCTTGTCACCCACGCCATTGGGGTCAAGAACGGTCTCACGCTCAAGAGCAATGGAGCCAAACACCTGACGACCACCCTTGATGCTTCCAGCGGTCTCCCAGCGACCACCACCGTCTAGGATGTTGTCACCAAAGCTAAACAGGTCTTCGTTCTGAAGAGTGCGGTAACGCTCACCAACAACGCCGAGCACGTCGGTCTGCTTCTTGTTGAATGGGTTAGAACGTGCGACAAAATAGTTAGTCTTGTCAGCGGTGAAACCTTCAGGGAGAGGAATCTCTTCAAGACGAACATTCCAGTTGTCAAGTGATGCCAGCTCAAGCATCTTCTGAGTGTTGACTTCTTCTTCGAAGACGGTTCCCAAACCATGCCAAGCTGGTTCGCGGAATGAGGCAAAAGTGGTCTTGCCAGTAACGGAGTCGATTTCTAGTTCGTGTGCCATGGGCTACAACTTTCTTTTTAGAGGGTTTTTCTTTACTTATATAAGTATGACAGCACCCACTGACAATGTCAATACATCTGGGGACTTATTTTGCTTTCGTAACACAACTGTAACATTCGGGGCCGGGGCGGTAGATCCAGATAGGAGAGCAGTTTCAGATCATGCTCAGGACCTGGCCAAGGAAAAGAAAGGATTAAGAACCTTGGCCATCATCGGTAACCCCTTACCGAGACCTACTCGTGTACGTGCTCAGCTATAGTACTAGCTTCAGTGTACTCTACAGAATTGATATCCTCTTCAGTAATATTGAATTCAGGATAATCTTCTGCATTCGAATATCCTTGTGATACGAAGAAGATGGCCATCGCTTCGTCCTCACTGTTTGCACGTACATCGTACGATTCTCCAGTGGTGATGGACCATAAACCTTTAGACATGTGGTGCCCTTTCTTTGTCGGTAATACTAGTATGACAGCTGCAGGCACCATTGTCAACATCCAGGGCCACATTAATGCATGTCGTAACACAAACGTTACAATCGGGTCCGGGCGACCCTCCCCCAGCCATCACGACAAACGATCAACCAGGGGAAGGTGAGCAGTTTACTTAGACATACTCAGGTCATTTGCCTCGTTAGAGGAGTTCCATTACTGTGTTGTAGGTAGAAGCGTTTACTTCTTCCTGCTGTGTCATACGAAGTACCTTGAGGTTCTTCTCTAGCAATGACTTGCGAGTTACATACTCACGACCAAACGACTCACGCTCATTTGGGTTCTTGGGCTTCTCAGGGTACTCAGGGATACCAAGAGCGTCGGGGTTGATACGAATGTCTACGCTACGACCATAGCCACGAACAATACGAATGGGCGAGTCATATTCCTCACCAATCTGTCCAGCCTTGAGAGCCTCAGTAACAATCTTGATAGTCTCAACCTCGTGTGCCTTGATGTCCTTTTGGAACTGTGCGACAGCGGCAGGGTATTCCGCAATCTCAGCGTCAATGCGAGCAAGAGTGTTCTCAATGTCAGCAATCAGAACAGCGGTGGGGATTTTCACAGAGAGTGAACGAGCCATAATGTTTATCTACTTTCTTATTTATAGGGGTTAGAGTGGGCAGTTTGACTTGATGCCCAGCAAGAAGACTAGGGTCTTACCTTACTTGACGGTAGTCCAACGGTCAGCACCGTTTACCTCAAGAAGAACACGCGAAGAACCGTTCGAGTTCTTTACGATTTCCTTGACGACACCAGTCACGCCACTCTTAGCGGTGGTGAAGTTCTCTCCTACTACTGCGTTCATTGCTTCCTCATTTCTGTTGGCGAGCCAGCCAACTTAGTATTTTTGTTATCAAACCGTTTGCTTGATATATCAAGTATGACAGCATAATACCCTCGTGTCAATAGCAAATCGCATCTTTTTTATAACAGATTGGTAACGAAGGCCCGGGCCCCGATCCTGCCTCCACTACTTTTTAGTAGCAGAGAACAGGATGTCGTTGCGTGCAAACACACACTGAGAGCAAGTGACACAGGCAGAGCCCTTTTCGCTAATCATCTTGACCTTGCCATTATTCTCAGGGCAGGGAATAGCAGACTTAGGTTGAATGTCTAGGAACTCAGACTTACCAATAGCAAATGTCTTAGCAAGATAAGCAAGCTTTACACCGTGCTCAGCCTTGAGAGACTTACCCAACTCACGGTTATCCTCGTCAGTAGAGAAATAGAGACCGAGGTTAGGAATATCTTTGAGAAGAGGAACAGCGAAGTCAGAGCGAGTGTATGCCCAGAATTGAACGTCCTCGAAGTCGCAGATAACGTCACGCCACGCAGTAGTGTAGTCCTCGTTGAAGAAGTCACCGTCCCAGTGAATGCGGAATAGCTTTTCTGCACCACGCTTTTCGCAATCAGATACAAACTCACCAATCATTTCGTGAATGAGGTTATACATAGTGAGGTAATCAGCGTCTTTGAGCAAGTCCCAGTTGTGCAACAGGTTGATACGAACACCCTTGAACACCTTTTCTAGCTTACCAGCGTAGCAAACACTCTCACACACACCAGTGGCACCAGGGCAGCTATATGCTTTTCCCGAGGGAATACCAAAAGTATTAGCAATGTTGGCTTGCTTACCATTAGGTGTAACAGAGTTAGTTACCTTGCGGTCTTTAGAGCGAATGAGTTTCATAGTCTGCCTTTCTTTGGGTACTTTCAGTATGACAGCTATTCTCCAGAAATACAAGCGACACGCCGTAAAGTCGTAAAAAAGTTATCCACAGATTCCCGGATCCACCCGTGAGGGTTGTGCGTTAGCGAGTCGCACCCCTCGTCAGTTTACCAGCTAGCCTGATAAATGAAATCAACAGACTCGCCCTCAGATTTCTTGAGGACAGTCTCCAGTTCACGCTTGGTGAATTGCAGGTCTTTCCAGTACCACTCGTCTACATCAGTAGAGCCAAAGAAGAACCCAGAGGTGGGTGGCAAGAGGTCTGCATCCTTGCTCTTGAGGGTTTGGCTAACAGTCTCAAGCAACAACTCAAGCATGTTGCGACCAACATAGATTGGCTGACATTCGTCAATGCCCTTGCCACAGTTCTGGACAAACCAGTTGTGAATAGAGTTCACCTTACGCCAGTAAATGGCGGTAGATGAAACAGAGAGTCCAACACTCTCGTCAGAGGTGATAACATCAAGCCCAGCCTTATCAAGCATAGACTTGTAGGCAGGGTTATACTCACGCTGATAGTCACCGTCTACAACCTTGTAGTCGTATGCAGGAACAAACTTTCGTACTTCGAGGTACATATCGAGACCCATTAGGGACTCCTTTCTTTTTGAGGTAGTTATAGTTTAGCAGTAGCCACTGACATTAGTCAAGGTCTAATTTAATTATTTCTCCACCGAATTGGATCGCTTCCTCTAGCATATGAAGCATACCCAATTCTTTTGAGGTCAGGTTATGGGTGGTGAACAAATCTGTGGGGGTACCAGTCTCAGTGTCCACTACTCTAATGTGTAGGTCAAGTGCCATTATGCGTACTCCTTAATCGCTTGGTTCTTTACAGCACTACGAGTGCGTAGTCTGTTTGGTCGTTCGTCGTGTGTTCCGCTTGCGTTAGACTTTCTTATCTCTCGCATAGCCACGATGTATGCTGTGTTAGCAATCCTCTGGGGTTTCTTTTCTTTCTTCATAAATACATCGTAACACGACCCACTGACATTGAGGCTCAACGACACGCCGGGCCCCCCTATCTCACCCCCTGCGAGGTTTGATAGGAGTATCCCCAAGATACCAGCGAACAACAAACTCTCTTGCTGCTGGCCAGTAGTCAAGGTTTATGCCTGTGTCGTTATGTGTGTCCACAAGGTCTTGAGCTAGTTGGCGGATAACCTCAAGGTCTTCTACGCTCATGTTGTGTAGTTCAGTCATTAGTCTAACTCACTTTCGATAACCCAGTATGCCAGACGGTATGAGTCAATGACATCTGAAGTCTTGATAATTGGATAGCCTCGGAAGGTGACTCCCTCTGGAAGTCTAATCATCTTATTCCATTTACCCTCGTTGGCGTTATCCAATGCCTCAATGGCTGTTGGCACCATCTGCTGAGGGATAGGTGGATAGCAATTAGTCTGGAAGTGAAGACTAATCTGCTGCTCAAGGCTGAAGTTGAGTTCCTCGTCCTGAAGTGCGAGTGCTGAGAGTGCTCCCATAATACAATTTCCTTTTCTTTAGAATGGTGGTTTTCTTAGTTCTGCTTCGAGTTTAGCATCTTTGTACTTAGAATACAAGTACATAATGATAATTTGTTGGAAAATAATCGATCCCAACATAATGGCAAACAATGCCAGGTATTCCATTAGTCCTCCTGATAGCAAGCGTCAATAAACTTATCAGATAAGAAACGCTCGTTGTCGTTCTCAAACATCTTGACAAATTTCATTACCATATTATCGAAGGCTTCTTCTTGAGCCACCGTAATGGTGTCATAGAAGCTGTTGAGAATATCTGCTGTTGCGACATAGTCTTTTCGAGTCATCATTTTGTTTGTGTCCTTTTCGTTAGGGGCGGTTGCCAGTAATTGTGAAGTAGTCTTCTGCTTCTGCTACTGACCATTCTTGACCAATGTTGTCAATGTAGCCAATAATTTCGTTGTCTTCTCCGAAGATTGGGTCGAAGTTCATTTTAGTTTTCCTTTCGTTGATAAATCAAATCTATCACGACCTACTGACAATAAACAAACCGACACGCCGTAAATCCAGAAAAAACTTATCCACATTCTTAAGAAGTTATCCACAGGCGGCCCGGCCCAAAATCCTGGGAATGTCAAGACGACACGCCCAGGAAGTCGGATCCTGTTTACGCTAGCGAGTAGCGTGAGAGAATACCCTCAAGGCTATCAGCAACAAGAGTGGTGAAACCCTTTGGCGAGTCGGTGTTATCCAACTCTGCTGCGTAGGCAACATATGCCTTACCGAATACACCATTCTTCTTCTGTGCCTCAGCACCGATACGAATAGGGGTAAGCGAAACAATTTCGCCAATGTAGTTGTTATCGTGAGTCTTTACTTTTGCGATTTCCATTTATTTATTTCCTTTTTCTTTTTAGTGAGAGAGACTTATTTGCTCTGAGACTTATTTGCTTAGGCTCACCTTTCGGATTATTTGCTAAGGCTCATTCTCTGAGGCTCATTCTCTCTCTGTTTCTTTATATTATTATTCTTTCACACTATTAGCGAAAAATCAAGGCGACACGCCGTGTTTCGCAAAAGTTTTTTATTACGAATTGGTAACGGCACAAGCGTCAATGAAGGTGAAATATCCCTCAAGGCGAGGGCTAGCAATCTTGTGAAACCAAGTCATTTTGCCAAACAAGTTAGGGGCAAGTGTAGCCTCTGAGTTACAGTTAGGGCAGTTGTTCATTTTAGTTTTCCTTTCTTTATGTTTTCAGTTTACACCCACCCACTGACATTGAAGGGTGCGACACGCCGTATCGTAGAAAAAAAATAAAAAATCTTATCCACAAAGTTATCCACAGGCCCGGGCCCATTATGGGCGGTATGTCAAGCTGACACGCCGAGGATTACGAAACCTTAGCGATCAGCTTACCTGCTGGGTGGAGAGCAATGGCACGCTCTCGCTCACGGTGCTTTCGCAATTCTGCCATGCTAGTGTTGTGGTGAGCAAACTTAGTCTGAAAACCACATTCGGGGCAAGTGTACTGAGTAACTGTCATTTTCTTATTTCCTATTCTTTGTTATTCTAAATCTAGCATGACCCACTGACATTCTAGTCTGACATTAGGGCTACTTGGAGACCAAGCAATTCCTCTGCTGTCATGTCCTCAATGTCAATGACACCTTCTGGAGTGATAACTTTCATGAAACCCATTTTAGTTTTCCTTTCTTTATATCTCCATGGTACACCCACCCACTGACATTTTGGTAAGCGACACGCCGTAAACAAAGAAAATAATTAAATAAACTTATCCACATAGTTATCCACAGGCAGCGCAGATTTTTTAGCGGTATGTCAAGAGACACGCCGATAAGCTAAAGAATCAGCGTGATCCATTAGACACCTAGTGCATAGCTTACCAGGGATACCGATTACTGTATAACGGATACTCTTGATAGAGCACCAATTGCAATACCCGTCATTAGCCTTAGCCTTGATTAGTTCTTTATAGTTCATTTAGTTATTTCCTATTCTTTAGAGCTTAGCCATAGCTTCAGCTTTTACTAACTCTACGATACCGTGAAAGTTAGCTACATTCATTACATCTGAGCGTACTTGCTCAGCGTTACGCAATTCTTTATCAGTACATTCACCGCTAAAGATTACCTCTAGAGCAGGTACTAGCAGGGCTACTAGAGCCTCAGTCATTTCAATTTTATTTACCATTTTAGTTATCCTTTCTAAGATACTTTCTTTTATTTCTATATTTAGTTATTTTGTTTTTCTTTATATTATAAGTCTATACCCTATACGCCAAAAGTCAAGCTAATTTCCTACAAAATTTAAAAGACTTTTTTGTAGGGTACATACATGTGTATAAGTTATCCACAGGCCCGGGCCTATTTTTGGGGTATGTCAAGTAGACACACTGCTATTTAGAAAACATCATAGCTAACCCTAGGCCAATCAGAAGCAGTGAACAGATCATTCCCAGCATTCCGCCTATCCTATCCACTCAGAGACCATACACACAGATAGAAGACATAGAACACAAGCAGGGCAAGGTATCCAATAGTTAGGTATGTGATAGCCCTGGCAATAGAGCGGACAACATAGTAAGCCTTAGAGTGTTGCTTCATTTCTTGATACCTCGCTTGATTAGTTGTTTATCTAGTTCGTGATTGGCTATTAGCAATCCCCCTACTACTAGGGCACTTATTAGCTTAGTGATACCTACTGACATTAGACAAGCCTCCAAGCCTGAATAAGACCCTTCTCAAATTGCTCAGAGTAGAAAGCAATAATAGCTTTCTTGTGTTCAGGGTCGAATGATGGGGTTAGTACATTGCCATTGTGCATTGTGATTTCTACAGTCATTGTTATGTCCTTTGTTTGTTAGTTATATTTTAGCAGGGGGTACTGACAATTAGTCACGAAGACCAAGGGTACCATTTAGCATAGATACGATACGAGAACCTACATTGGTGTATACACGATACTCAATAAAGCTAGGCTCAGCATCTACCATAGTCCAGTGAGTAGTCTGGTACTCACGTTCAGTCTCGATAGTACCAGTCATACGAGGGTTTACAAAGTCCATTAGGTTCTTAGGAACCATAGCCAAAGCCATTTCATAGAGAGCAATATATTCGTCAATCTCTGACTGAGTGAAGGTCTGACGACCAATGTTTGACAAGATAATTTCTGAATACTTTGCGTTAAGTTCTGATACGTTCATTTTATTTCTTTCTCTTAGATTCTTTATACTATAAGCATATATGAGACCACTGACAAAGTCAAGACGACACGCCGATAAGTACAAAAATAAATAAAAAAGATTTAGGGGTGTGTAGTAGTACGGTCGCACTAAATAAGTGACCCCACTCACTCTAAAAGTGTGCATCGTACATCTTCAAAAAATATTGTAATTTTGGTGAAATTGGATTTTCAAAAATTTTTTGTAATTAGATCAAACCCAAAATACCAACAACAGCAATAGCCCAAACCACAATAATCGCAACTAGACCACCCATGGCCCATAGAAGATTTTTCAAGGTAGCAAAACCTCGGGGGTATACTTAATCAAACCATGAACCACAGCCCACTTGTTAACAAGCTTATAACTAATGTGACAATACTTAGCGATCTGTCTGACTGTCATGTGCTGCAACTGACGATCTAGCCATTCTTTGTCTTGATACATTTTGACGTATCCATCTTTTTCTGGTTTAATATCCATTTTCTCTCTCCTAATTTTTCGAGGGTATATTATTTCTTACAAGTACAAGTATCTCCACACATAGAGATCACCACTTTCCTATAGGACATGAAGCTTGCTTCAATGTGGTTTTCAATTGCATGAAGCATCCACACTTAGTGCACTTCATAAGTCTTTGGTTTAAGGCTGGACAGGTTTTGCAGATATCAAGTCTAGCTGCTGCTAGGTCTTTATCTGATCTTGGTTGTCTAGGATCAAATAGATCTAGAAACTCAACCTCTCCGTTATCCTTCATTCTTCTATTATAGCAAATTTCGGAGGGTATCGATCAGCTCGTCTGATCCCGTAGGGGATATGTCCCTGATAAAGATAACTCCTCATATTCGGTCATAGCGTTAATCTTCTTTGAATGTCCTATGCCGTATGAGGAGCTATACATATATTGTACACCCTGATATGAAGGTTTGTCAAGTTCGGGAATAAAAAGAAAATCCCCTACCTGCCGCAGCATCTCAGTAGGGGATCCAATAGGTCGTCGGCTTTCGCAGAGGTCTCTATTGTTACTCTTTTTTTGTGAAGGACTTCCTTCAACATGAGGTGGACCATAAGGCCCATTTGCACAGCCACTAGGAATTGAACCCAGACCAAGAGGTTTGGAAGCTCTTGTGCTGCCTTTACACCACAGCTGCATATTAATTATAGCAAGTAATTTAGCATATTGCAAAAATATGTAAAGAAAATGGCAAAAACTTTACATATCGCCTAAGATGTCTTAGGTCAAATGAAAGATAACTTTACTTTTTAGAAAATAAATGAAAGCTAAATGAGGTTTACTTGCATTTAATGTCTTGTATAGTCGTCATTAAGTGGTTTTATGCCTATTGTGTTCGTCATTATTTCAACTATTCAGGATTTCCGAACAACTCAAATCAGCACGTACCCTCCCAAAAATGGGAAAAGACTCCAGACATTCCCAAATATAGGAATACCGTTACCATTTTGTTACCAAACTGTTACACAAACGTAATAAACCACCCATATTCAAACATATTCTCGGATTTTGGGAGTCGGAGGTTTGAGGTTTGGGTATGTAATTCTCGCCGCGAACTTTTTGCCCGTCGAGCTTATGTGTGTCTAATTAAGTTATCAACATGTTGTGCATAAGTTTTAAAACGGACACTATAATAGTATTATCATGAATTGGTACGAATGGCTTCCCATTGCCCTAGGCATCGCAGGTGTCATTACAGGTACCGCAGCAGGGGTAAGATTCCTTGTTAAACACTATTTTGAAGAGATCAAGCACGAGCTAAGGCCAAATAGTGGATCATCAATGAAGGATCAAGTAACACGGCTAGAAGCAAACCAGGCAGAGATTACAAAGACTCAGAAGGCAGATACAGAGCGATTTGACCACAAGCTAGATAAGCTAGAAGAAAAGGTAGACAAAATGTTCGACGTAATCCTTAAGCACTTCGGTAACTAAAGACCTTATATATATATATATATTATTTATAAGTTATTCTCACTTGCTGTTATAACCATCTTCTCTATTATTACTATTATACACACACAAGTTCGTTTCTTGATACTAAAACCACTGATTTAATTGTTACAATTGTGTAACGTTATCAATATGTTATAATTTAACAAGGCTATTACCTAGGTGACTCTCTCTCATACCCACTTCCCTAGGTAATAGTCTTTTTGTATATCTAAGTTCTATTTCCTGATCTTATATAGCTGGTATAATGGTTATTGAACTTAGGAGATTTATTATGAGTCAATGGGATGATTATCTCAATAGCGTTAATGGGCAACCAATTGACGTAGACGGAAACTGGGGACCACAGTGTTGGGACCTTTGGTCACACTATGCTATGACACAGTTTGGTGCCTCAATGTGGCAAACCTCCACAGACAGTGGTGGAAATGTTCACGTTTCAGGTTATGCCTGTGGAATTTGGCATGGTTTTGGTGGAAACCTTAACTGGGCCTTCTCACCAATTGGTGCAGACCAGCCAGCACAACGTGGAGACGTAGCTATTTGGGAATACGGTTCTGCCGTAGGTCCACTGTCACACGTAGCCCTTGTTGTTGAAGACCGTGGCGACTACCTTTACTGCATGACGCAGAATCCTGGTAATGCTCACTACGGTAACCTATCAAAGTCTGGTGTATTGGGCTACCTACGTCCAGACAACCAATCCATGTTTGGTGGAGGCGGAGCACCTGCTCCAGCACCAGCACCATCAGGTGGAGGAACACAGCACGTCGTTGTACCAGGGGATACACTTTGGGATTTGAGTGCTGCGTATCTAGGTGACGGATCTCGCTACATGGAGATCTTTAATGCGTCAAGCTTTAGATCTGGGAATCCAAATTTGATTTTCCCAGGAGAAATTGCTATAATTCCATAAGGAGGAGAGATATATGGCTAAAACATCTTTTGTTAAGCAGGTATTTGATTACCTGTACCCAAAGAAAAATCGTGTAATTGCTGCTGTTGCGTTTGTTCGTACATTCAAGCAAGCACTTACAGGTACAACAGTTGTAGGTGGTGGTGGTCTTATTGCTATTAACGCACAGGACATTGCTAGCCTAAACTGGGACGTAGTTCTATACACAGCGATTGCTGTCGTTCTAACTGCAACCATTGCTGGTGTCTCAGCTTTTGATGATGTATCACGTAATGGTCTTAACAGTAAGTACCTGGATGCGGCTACTACGCCAGAGCCAGCAATTATTGTTACCCCAGAAGTTGTACAGCAACTAGTACGACCAGCATCATTCACTCCTGCTCCTGCAGTTGCACCAGTTGTAACTCCAGAAGTAGCTGCAGAAGAACAGAAGGTTACTGCAAAGCGACCTACTAGAAAAGCTGCTGCTAAAAAGGAAGAAGTTGCTGCACCAGAGCTAAGAGGCGGAATCGCTCAAATGGCTCCTGCTGTTGAACTACCTTTGTAAAGCAAATAAGATGGATGCCCCTCGACTAAACATCGGGGGGTATTCTTTTGCTATACTTAAACTATGAAGCGTACATTAGACTGGAAGCCTCGATTTGACGAGGAATCAAAGAACTATCCTGTAAGAGGAATCCTAAAAAAGAAGGCCCCTAGAAAAGATACCCTATGGATTCCAGGCCCGATCCTAGATCAAAAAGCAGAAGGTGCATGTGTAGGTTTTGGCTGGACTGCAGAAGCTCTTGCAACTCCATCTGTTGTTAACATAAAGACTATTCCAGGAGTTCCAAAAACTCCACAACCATTTGCAAGAGACGTATATGCAAGAGCAAAACTTATTGACGAATATCCTGGAGAAGATTACGAGGGTACATCTGTTCTTGCAGGTGCAAAGGTGATGCAAGGCCATAGAACGCTTGAGTCGTATTCTTGGGCATTCTCCGTTGACGATGTTATTGATAGCATTGTTCAGAAGGGACCAGTCGTTCTAGGAATTAACTGGTATGACGGAATGTATGAGGCACCAAATGGAGTCTTGTCAGTCTCTGGCGAGCATGTAGGTGGACACTGTATTCTTGCTATTGGTTACACCATTGCGTCTAAAAAGTTTAATGGGCAGCCAACTGTTACCCTTCAAAATTCATGGGGTAAAAGGTGGGGTAATGGTGGATTAGCAGAAATCCTAGTATCAGATCTACAAAGACTTCTAAATGAAAAGGGAGAAGCTTGCATTCCATCTAAGACTGCATACATAAAGAAATTAGGATTTGTGGAGAAGATATTAAGTCTCTTCAGATAGAAGAACATGGTATAATTTAACTATGGCGTTTCCAGGTACATATAACATTAATTACTATAAAGGTGATACCCTCGAATTCCGTGTCTATCCAAAAGACACTTCGGGTGCACAGTTCAACCTAGTTGGATATACAAACGCAAACTTTACTATCTCCAATATTCTTGGAGAGCCAGCAGCTGGTGGTTCTGAAAAGGTTACAATTAATGCCTATGCAGAAATTGATAATTCTCACGAGTTTATTCTATGTACAATTCGTCCAATCGATGGTGCTTCGCTAACCGCCAATAATACATATGTTTATGACGTTGAAATTTCAAAGACATCAGATCCATACGACTATGTTTACACACTTCTATCTGGATCAATTAAGGTAACAGAGCAAGTAACACAGCCAGCAGTTATTCCAACTCCAAACCCTGCTACAGGTGTTACAATCGAAGATACTCAGGCTACAAGCGTTACGGTTTCTTGGACTGCTCCTGCCAGTGGTGCTCCAATTACTGGATACAAGCTTTATGTTCTACCTAATCCATCAATGCCACCAGACTTCGGATCAGCAATTCTTGTACAGACAGTTGCATCTTCAGTCACATCATTTACCTTCACACCACTTTCCCCAGAAACAACTTATGCATTTGGTATTGTAACTTATAACAGTGGTGGAGATGGATCACCTGCAGGTAACTTCACAACTACATTAGCGGTGTAGCATGGCAGACATCGGCGTAGACTTTATCGAGTTTGCTGGAGCTGAGGGGTATGCTCCAAGTAATGTAACCGTATCAGTAGATAGAGGCCTAGATGGTCAACGTGGTACATATATTATTGCTGTACTTGGAAACCCAAATAACCTAACCTTCCCTGTTTATTTCGGTTTTAATAATGACTTGGTTTATGCACAATATTTGGATTGGGCAATCAACCTTGACTATACTGATCCAGAATATATGACGGTATACCAACTTAAGTACCCTGGTACAGATCAAGAATGGGAAAAGATCTACAAGCAAATGCCAAATACCTATAATACAAATGAATCAGTAGATTTTACCCCAGGTATTGGAATGGCAACTCAGGTAATCTCAGCATCTGAAGATGTTTTAGATCTGTTGCAACAATTTGGAAATCCAGAAATTGACATTCCTGCAGATGAAGATTCATTTCTTGTATTTAGCCTTGAAGAAATGTTAGCACTTGACGTACACGATATTCAAACTAACCAATATGCATACCGTCAAGATATTTCTCAATTCTTCAAGCTAACACTTCTACCTGCATCAAATATAGATAACTGGAAACCAGAAATCTCAATTAACCTACATGCTGATATTGAAAATGAATTTCCAATAGCATCTACTGCTAAATGTCAAAAGCCAACCAAAACAATCGTAGATGGTAAAAGAGTTTATACTTTCCCAATTTTTATAATGGCATCTGAAGGAAATACAGAATTTGGCTGGGGCCCACTACTAGGAACCAAGACAGTTCACATAAGTCTCAACGTGATATAATTATCCTATGGCTAATCAGACTACATCAGTAGAAACAAACAACCTTGTTGTTACTGGTGGATCTTCGACGGTAAAAGTCAATGTTGATTTTGGTCCAATTGGAAATCGTGGAGCACTAATTCTTTATGGTGTTGGAAAACCTACAGATGCTGGTATTACTTTTCCTCAAGAGCCACAGCTTTTAGACTGGTATATTAATATCAAGACCACAGACTCCGAATATCTATATATTTATCAATATCAGAACAGAGACTCTGTCAATCAGTGGATTAGAGTGTTCAGACTTACACCCAATATTTATAATACAAATGAAACTGCAATTTTTGTTAATGGTCAAGCTATAGTAAACGTTTTTGTATCAAATACAACCCTTCCGCTTTTATCTACAGCTACACTTCCTCAGCTTAACACTCACGTAGATATTAATACTACAACTGGGTATCCAATTGCTTCATCTTTCGTTCTTGGTGATTATGAAATTGTTCTACAGAATGGTTTACCAGTTGGATACACCCTTCCAATTTATTTGAGTGCTGCTCAGCTAAATCCTACAAACCCATTAGGTTGGGAACCGCTACAAGGTCAAACAACAGCTCACATTTCTATTAACGTGATATAATTGGTCATATGACTACGGATATTGGGACAAGCGGTGCTCCGTATAATACACAGATTCCGCTTCTTGCAGAAAATGCTGACATTCAGGCAGCTCTTCGTATCTATCACTATGGAACAAACACCGATAACCCAAGTCCACTTGTAGATAATTCAATTGCAGGTCATCTAGCTGCACTCGAAGCAAATAAGCTCAATAAGACACCAGTATCTCTTTCTGGTAGCGGAACAAACCTAAATAACTACAACACTAATGGTTGGTGGGCACAGGGATCAAATACTAATGCACGATCTGGATCTAACTATCCAACTTTTAAACTTTCAGAAACGGATAACTCACCATTAGCTTATGCAGGACTGTTGCAAACAGTTGTAGATAATGGTGTTATTTATCAAACATATCACGCAACACTCGATGTATCTCCAAAGAAAACAGCTATGGCTTGGAGAGCATACTTTGCAGGTAGCTGGTCAGGATGGAAACAGTCTTCTGATGACTCTCACACTCACGATAATCGTTATTATCAAAAGAGTGATACAAATACTTCAGCATACAGCACACAGCAAGTAGATGCCTTATTGGTTGTACTTGGTAATACTAAAATCTCAAGTGCTCAAACTGACAACGTCATTACATTACCTGCAGATGCTCAGCTTGTTAATGGTAGCCAAGTGCCACAAGGAAATCCAACTGCACAAAATAATGACCTTTGGTTTTATTAGGAGTTTAAGTGAGCGGTTCATTTGATAGTGGAGACATTTGGAGTGGCCACTACTACGTAAGGGTATATGGAAACTGGACTGATGAACCATCTAATAACAGATCTTATGTAAATGTTTATGCACAATACGGTGGTGCAAGTGGTTGGTGGTTTGCTGGACACCAAGTAACTGGAAATTTATCAGTTAATGGTGGTGCCGTTGTTGGTTATAGCGGTCAGTATTCTATGGCAGGTGCTGGAAGTAGAAATCAGCTAACTGGATGGTCTGGATACATTAATCATAATGCTAGCAATGGTTCTGGAAGTTTTAGTACATCAGTAACTTTTGGTATGGTAAACCAAGGATATTCATACTCCATGCCAGTAATTACGGCATCCTCTGGTGGAACATTTACAGATTACAATCATAGTGCAAATGTCCCATACTTTGATGATATTCGAAGAGCAACGGATGGAAACATTGGACAGTTCTATACGCACTTTGCAAGAACTGGAAACGTAAATGGGTATGGTGGAACCAGCTACTCTCTAGAGCGTGCAACTAACCAGGCAATGACTGGATATAGCAACTTTAGCGAGGGAAGCCTCTCTGATTACGACCAATACTCAGCCTACTTCTTTAGAATGTATGCAGCAGGTCCAGAAGGTGGATGGATCAGAGCAAATGGTGGAAACGGTGATGGAACTTGGGGTCCATACTACGGTAGACCATATGCTCCTGGATGGACAAAAGCATTAAGAAGTTCTACTACCGAAGGAAAAATTGATTTAGAATGGGCAACCCCATCAAATAGTGGAAACTCTGGCTATGGATCATTACAGTATTACCACATTTATAGAGATGGGTCTTATCTTACTCAGGTAACGGGAAACTCATTTGCCGATACTGGACTTACCAAGGGTTCAACTCACTACTATGAGATCTATGCATTAGGTAGTTCTTACTGGTCTCCAGTATCACAAAGTACCTATACCTATCTGGGTAATAAAAATATTATGGCACCAGGTGTGCCTTCAGCACCAACCTTTGTAACTGGAACAACTAATGCACCCAACCCATCGAGGGTAGGAAGAAATCTAACCGTAAAAGCAAACTTAGATTCAAATTTCTATGGAAATACAAGTACAGATTATAGAATTCAGTATGCTAAATCAAGTGACAACTATGCCACATGGTATGGATGGAATGGTACAGCAGATGTACTAGATGGATATAACGATATTTCATCTGGATCATATACCTATAGCATGTTCACGCCAGCAACTACTTATAAGTTTAGAATCTATGCAGTAAACAGTGTTGGTACAGGAGAAAAGACTACAACTTCTACAGGATTCTTCCTCCCAGCCTCTGGCCGTAGATGGACTGGTACTGAGTATGCTCCAACATCTATCGCTAAACGTTACGATTCTTTTAGTGGTAAATGGGTAGATATTTCTATTGCAAAACGCTACTCTACCGCCGCAAATGGTGGTTTAGGTGGCTGGGTAGATCTTACCTAGTTTGACATTTGTTAAAAACGTATGGTAGTCTAGAACTTCATAACTTTTGTGAGGTGATGGCAAATGCTATCTTTTATTATTTCAAATGCAATTATCGTAACACAAGCACTAACTGGAATGAGTCCAGTATTCGTCGAAAGTACGGATTACTCTGATTATTTGAATCAGCCTGGTGCACAATCAGTTACAATCACGTCAGAGGCTCCACAGGATGTGTCTAGAGACGCTATAACCATTACAGAGGCACCGAGAGTACAAACAGCATTCTTACGCTCTCAAATCGCCGTACAGGGCCTCACAGCGTCAAACTCTGCACTTGTCAATGCAGCAATGAAATACGTTGGTCAATATATGGACTGTACAGCCCTTATAGAATATGCATTGCGTGATCTTGGATACTCTGTAGGAGATGAAGGTCCAATGAGTTTTGGCAAGTATGGAACGGTATTTTATGACCCATCTCAAGTACAAGCTGGAGACATCATGATGCGTCCTGGACACGTAGCTCTTTATGCTGGTGGAGGTATGTCTGTTCAGGGTGGGTTTGGATTTGGTGGAGTTGTTTACACTGATTGGCAAGCTACCCCAGAATATTACGTAGCATACGTAAGAATTAATTAAGTGCTCTGACCAGCCTTTTTATTAAAACTCCTGTTCAGAATGAGAATTTGAATTAAAATTAGACGAATAGTATGTTATACTCTTTCTTGGAGGAATCATGTCAGAGTATATTTACCCCACGTCAGCACGTGGAGTGTCCGATAATTTTCAGACACATAAAAACCGTAAACCACCTTCTGTAAATCCTGGAACGGATTATACTTGTGGTTACGGAACAACTGTTGTAGCTGTAAAAAGCGGAACAGTGACAATTGCAGATAGCAATAATGATGGATCTGGTGGACGGTATATTCATATCGATCACCATGATGGAACAGCAACAGAATACTTACACCTATCAATCGTAGAGGTAAGAGTTGGACAGGCTGTAACTCAAGGACAAGAAATTGCTAAATCTGGTGCGTCTGGTTTTGGATCAGACCACGGATATGGTGCACACCTACACATTGCTTTAAAGGTTAATGGAAGTAACGTTGACTTTGAAAAATATGTCGGTCAAGGATCTGGTCCAGCACCAGCACCAGCTGGAGGACTAGCACAAACAGCAATTGACGGTGTACCAGGAGTTATTACTTGGAAACGCCTTCAGACCTGGCTTCAGCGTAGCTATGGCTATACTGGATCAGTAGATGGAGTTCCAGGTCCTAAGACTTGGAAAGCATTTCAGTCATTCCTAAGATCAAAAGGTTACACTGGACCAATCGATGGTGTTCCAGGACCCAATACGTATCGTGCTCTTCAGCGATTTGCTGCTGAGAACGGATACACAGGACCACTTGATGGTATTCCAGGACCTAATACCTGGAAAGGAATTCAGCGGTTCGCAAACACAATCTAACTCCTAAGTTAGAGGGCCCTCAGCATAAGCTGGGGGTCTTTGTTTATATAGATATGCTATCATTGTAGTTGGAGACTAAATGCTAACAAGAATGTATCAACGCCGTGGTACGGCAGCACAGTGGGATGATGTAGCCAATTCTGTAATCCTTTCTTCTGGTGAAATTGGCATTGTCACAGACCCAGCTGATCTTAACAATCCTCTTGAGGGTAAGTTTAAAATTGGTAATGGAATTAATGTCTGGAGTGCCCTTGACTACTATCAGAATGATGGACAAAACTCTGGCATTTATTCTAAGCTTGTTGCCACTCAAACTTTTCAAGGTAGCCAGGTAGTAACTCCATCCAACGCTTCTACCACACCACTTATTGTAAGCGGTACAACCTCTCAGTCAGCTTCACTTCAAAAATGGAGAGATGTTAATGGTAATGCTCTTGCCCAGATTGATGCAACTGGAAAGATTGAAGCTACAGGTGGAAACTTCCTTGCAGATGTAGAAATGAACGCTCATGCCATTACTGGTCTAAAGAATATTGATGGTTCTTCTACTGGAAGCTATGCCGTTAACAAGCAATATGTTGATGACGCCATTGCTGGTCTAGCCTGGAAAACCCCAGTCAACCTAGTCTCTCTAGCCACTGGAACAGACCTGGAAGACTGGATCGATGTACCTCTAACTGGCAATACTGGAACGGTAGAGCTTGATGGTCATGACGCACTAACTCAAGCACACGGCAATGGGTATAGACTTCTTCTTCTAAATCAAACTACACCAGAAAACGACGGTATCTGGCTATACACTGACAATGGAACTACATACGCTCTTACTAGAACAACAGATGCAGATTCCTTTGCAGAACTAAAGGGTGCTTCGGTATTTATTCAAGAGGGAGACCTGTACGGAACATCTTCATTTGTACAAACAAACCACTATATGGCTGACTGGGATGAACAAGACTGGGTACAGTTCAATGGTGCTTCTCAGGTCAATGCTGATGGCGGATTAACGAAGGTAGGAAATACTCTAGCTGTTGGTGCTGGATCTGGTATTCAAGTGAATGCTGACAACGTAGCTATTGCTTCTGGCGGAGTCACATCAGACATGATCGCTAATGGAACAATCGTTAATGATGATATTAATGCAGATGCTGAAATTGCACCCTCAAAAATTGCAGGTACTGCGGTAACACAGGATGACACTGGAACAGTTACCAGCACAATGATTCTTAACGATACCATTCTTAATGCTGACATTCACTCTAATGCTGCTATTGATAAGACAAAAATTTCGGGTACTGCAGTAACACAAGCAGACTCAGGCACAGTAACCTCCACAATGATTGCTAACGATACTATCGTTAACGCAGACATCAATTCTGCAGCAGCTATTGCACAATCAAAGATTGCCAACCTAACTACTGACCTTAATAATAGATCTCTTACAAGTCATACACACGCTCTAGATGATCTCAGCGATGTTGCAATTACAACACCTGGAGATCGTCACGTTCTAAAGTATAAGGGATCACCAGTTAACGGTTGGGTAAACGAGCTACCATCTGGTGGTATCTCTGTTGGTGCAGTTCCACCATCACAACCAGCACAGGGTGATGCATGGTTTGACTCTACAGATGGTTCTCTTTATGTTCGTTATGACGATGGTGTGGCAGGAAACACAATCGCACCAATTACTCCAATCACAGCTGATACGGTTACCTCTGCTTGGACTGGTGGATACCTACTTAAGTTTGCGTATAGCGGCACATACGATGCTGGAACTTCTAGGCACACCATTTCTTATTCATATGAACTTACAACAAATTCATCATCGTGGTTCTCAGGTGTAACTCTTGGAGGAGCACTTGTGCTAGATGGTGTAACCCTATGGTCACCTTCTGGGCAGTACTCACTTGCCCAGTCGTCAACACTTGTTTTAGCATCTGGAACATTTGAAAGATCATTTAACTCCAGTGCTGTAAATGCTTTATCTATTGATGCTAGCGTTCAAGGTCTAAGTCTTGCGTACCCACCACTTAAGACTATTGTGGCGTCAATACCACTATCAACTGGAAGTGTTGGATCTTCTGCTCAATGGGTACAGGTAAAGGCTAACTCAGCTCTTGAGGCTTCTATCCTTACTCGTCTATCAGCTGTTGAATCACGTGATACTAAGCTTGAGGCTGCTAATGCTGTACGTGTTGCAAACCAAACTGAGCGTGACTCCGTATATCCTGCTCCTGTTCAGGGTAACACTGTATTCCGTGCAGATTTGGGGTATGAAGAAAAATACTACGCAGTCTACAATTCATCATCCAACCCAGATGGAACTACTGGTACTGCAGGGTGGTATCGTTACGCTGGTGGAGCCCCACTGAGCCAGAATTACTTCATAAATGGTGATATGGAAGTAAATCAAAGAGGACTTACATCAACACCTCTGGCTAAGTCAGCTGCAAGCTATGGACTAGATAGATGGTATCACTACTTATCATCAGATTGTAGGCTATCGATTCAGCCAGCATCAATTACTGGCGTACCAGTTCGTTATGCAGCAAGAATGGGATCTAACTCCACAATCAGTGCAACTGGTGGACTATTAGCATTCGGTCAAAAACTTGAATCAATCAATGCGGTGCCATTAAGAAATAAGACAATTACGGTTTCCTTTTATATTAAATTTAGTGCAGCTACACTTACTGCAACAACAGGAAACTATGGTAACTTCCAATACCAAATTGGATATAATACATCAACAACTGACAGTGCATTTTCTTCGGGGGCATCAGACTCAGCAACGACGCTAACCTTAACCAATGGATCACTTCCAACAACATGGACAAGAGTTTCAATTACTGGTGTAGTTCCAGCAACAACAAATAATGTATTTTTGGCAACACAATTCTTAAGTAGTAGTGGATATGGATATACCGCAAGCCATGATAGCTTCTATTACGATGTCACGGCGGTACAACTTGAAGAAGGTCCAGTAGCAACACCATTCCGTCGTAACCAACCAAACATCCAAGCAGAACTTGCAGCATGTCAGAGGTATTATTATCGTAAAACATGCGATGGAGCAAACTATGCATCATTTGGTGTAGGATATGCCGATGCTACAACTTCAGCTGTATTTAATATTCCATTCCCTGTAACTATGCGTATAGCACCAACAGGAATAGACTGCTCCGCAGCATCTACATTTATGATTAATGGTACGCCTGGTAATGGTTTTGGTGGGACCAATGGTTATCTTGCAAGTAGAACTTCAGCATCAACTGGAGAGATGTATCTTGGTGTAGCCAGTGGTTTAACTACAAACAATGCCTATAATCTTGCTGCCAACAACACATCTTCAGCCTATATTGGCTGGAGTGCGGAGCTATAATGGCACTAGACTTTCCATCCAGTCCAACTGATGGACAGGTCTATGGTGTTTACACATGGTCTCAAGCAAAGGGAGTTTGGCTAGCAGCAGCTCCAAGTGCAACTGTTGCAACCGTATCGCCAACAAAACCAGTATCTGCAAATAACGGAGATCTTTGGGTAGATACTTCCGAGGGTATTGCATATTTTTATTATAATGATGGAACATCTTCTCAATGGGTAGAGCTAATAGCAAGTGCACAAAAGCCAACAGACTATAGTGTTATAATTGGACTTGGTGGTTTATAATGGCACAAACTTTTAAAAATGCAAGGGCTAGTCTCGGGTCAACAGCAACAGATGTCTATACGTGTCCTGCTGGTACTACTGCCATGGTAATTGGTTGCCAAGTGGCTAATGTCGATGGTTCCAGTAGAACCGTACAGCTATGGTGGACAGATTCATCAGCATCTAATGCAATTACATATCTTGGTTACAACGTTACAATTCCTGTAAACTCTGCTTACGAGCCAATCTCTGGAAAGGTTATTTTAGAGGCTGGTGATAAGGTTGTCGGTCTTGGATCTACAGCAAACTCACTACATGTTTCTCTCTCTATTTTGGAGATTAACTAATGGCTATTGGTGGAATTAAGGGTACTGGTGTAACACCGTCAAAGTCTTATGGTAAGTGGAACATTGAAGATAACTTTAAGGCACGAAACCTTCCAAAAGATGGAAGCACATATGAGCAGGCTGCAAAATCAGCACAAGCCATTCTTGCACTAAATCCATCAGCTACTGATGGTGTTTACTGGATCAACTTACCAACTGTTGGTCCAAAACAAATTTATTGTCTGATGAATGCATCTTTTTATGGTGGTGGCTGGATGATGGCACTAAAGGCAACAAGAGGGGCAACATTTACGTATAGTGCAAGTTATTGGACAAATGCAAACACCCTTAATCCATCAGACACTACAAGAAATGATGCAGACGCAAAGTTTGACACGTTTAATTACTACCAAGGCCAAGACGTGATGGCAATATGGCCAGATATTGGTGATGGTGGAAGCTTGAGTGGACTAGGTAACTGGACATGGATTGAGCCAGGGTATCCAATCAACATTGGGCTATCTAAAAGTACTCTTCTGGGATTATTCACATATGGTAATAGAATTTTTATTAAAGACGCAAAAAGATTCAGAGGTTGGGCTTCAGGCGTATTCAGTTCACAAGTTGATATTAGGTTCTATGGGTTTAACTGGACAGATAACCTCAATTGTCGATGGGGGTTTGGCTGGAATGAAAATGGTGGCGGACTTTATCCTGGTGGAGCCGAAGGGTCAGACGATGTAAATGGTGGTATTGGAACAAACTATCATTCAGCTGGAGACCAAATAAACTGTTGTCAGGATACTACAGGCATGAATAGATCTGCAAGAGTAGAGATGTGGGTGAGATAAGTGGCATTAGATTTTCCCTCTAACCCTGTTAATGGTCAAACTTATGGAAACTACTACTACGATTCCGACAAGGGTATTTGGCGTTCACTTTATAGACCAACCGTACCAAACATACTAGAGTCTCCCACAATTAATAATGCTGTAATTACTACTACTGCTACAAATGCAACGACTGTTCCACTTACGGTAAAAGGTGCAAGCTCACAGTCATCAAACTTACAAGAGTGGAAGAACTCTTCTGGAACCACTTTGACATCAATAAGCTCATCTGGAGATCTCACAGCTACAAATGCAACTATCACTAATTTAATTTTAAATAGAACTAATAGTGTTGAAGAAGGTGGCCAGATTAATTTCAATAGGGCTTCCGATAACGCAAACCACTGGTTCATCGATGTTTTTGGAAGCACATCAACACCATCATTGAGGTTTATTGCATCTACTCAAACGAATATGCAAATTGATAGTGGCGGCAGAGTGACGATGCCATTTCAGCCAGCATTTTATGCACAGCCTACATCCAATAATAATGCGTCAAACTCTGTGGGTGTTTTCCCAAGTACATTGGCTAATACTGGAAACCATTATTCTACATCGACTGGTAGATTTACAGCACCAGTCGCAGGGGTCTATATGTTTGAAGCAGCAGCAATGCCGCAAGCTAATACCACGGTTGAGTTTTATAGATTTAGAAAAAATGGAGCTAAGGTGGGAACTTGGACATACGCTATAAATGGAGATCAGATATTAAACTCAACGATAATTCTATCCCTCGCCGCAAATGACTATGTTGATTTATTTTTTGTAAGTGACGGATATGAATATCTGTTTACGTACTTCTCTGGACACCTGATAGGATAGTGTATAATAAAAATATGGAAATTAAAATTACACTTAATGAAGCAGAGTCAAAGGCTCTAGCTTACGTCGCATATGATCCAACAGAGTGGGCAAATAATGCAGTCAAAGAACGTGCACGTATTGCTATGGATGAAATTTTTCAGGCAGAGGTTACTCGTATGTTAGCTGATCCAAATACCACAGAAATTCCTGCTGACCGTGAAGCGGTTGTTTTAGCTGCAGATGTCAAGAGTGCTGCAGAGCGTCAAGCGGAGGCAGAAGCTAATGGCCCTGGACTTTCCCTCTAATCCAGTTGACGGTCAGGTTTACGGATCTTATACATACAATCTTGCTACTGGAGTTTGGAAGGCATCAGCCCCGTCTGCAACGGTAGCAATAACTTCACCCACAAAACCCTTGGTAGCTAATAATGGGGACATTTGGGTAAATACAGCAACTGGAATTGCATTCGTTTACTATTATGATGGTAACACCTATCAATGGATGGAGCTTCTATCTTCCGCTGTTCCAACCGTAAATGAGATTATGCCATACGGAACAATAGTTCAGACTGCAAGGTTGACAGCACCTACTGGGTGGCTTTTATGCCAGGGACAATTAGTTTCTAGATCCACATACTCTGGATTGTTTGCAGCTATTGGAACAGCATACGGTTCTGGTGACGGATCAACAACATTTGCAATTCCAAACTTACAAAATAGAATACCTGTTGGATTAGGTACTGAGGTAGAGTTTGATACACTTGGAGAAACTGGGGGTAGTAAGACTCACCTACTTACAAGTAATGAAATGCCAAGCCACACCCACACGCAGGCATCTCATTCACATACATTTTCTGGAACAACTAGCACTGGTGGTGCTCACCAACACTGGGTGTATGCATATAAAGATAAGGATGACTTAAACTTTACTGGTAACTCTAATAGACTTCAAGGTTCTGACGCTGTTACACCTTATGACCAACTAACAAGTTCAGAAGGAAATCACAATCATACATACTCTGGAACAACAAGTACAGAGACACCAGGTATCGGATCAACTGGTGGCGGTCTTGCCCACAACAACCTACAACCTTATATCGTTCTTAATTATATGATTAAGGTATAATAAAGATATGGCTTTAGACTTTCCAGCTTCCCCAGATAATGGGCAGGTATATGATAATTTTTATTACGATGCTACGATGGGTACCTGGAGAGCTTTAGCCTTTGCTACAGTTCAGCAAATTCCAGCTGGAGTTATCTCTCAATTTGCTGGTGTAACTGCTCCAGGTGGATATCTTTTATGCACTGGTCAATCACTATCTAGCTCAGATTACCCTGCACTATTTGCTGTGCTTGGATATACCTATGGTGGATCTGGGTCTTCATTTTCACTACCTAATCTTCAAAACCGTGTACCAGTTGGCAAGGGTACAGAAACAGAATTTGACACTCTTGGTGAAACTGGTGGAGCAAAGACCCATATTCTTACAACAGGTGAAATGCCTTCACACACACATATTCAAGATGCTCACAATCATACTCAAAACTCTCACAACCATACTCAAAACTCTCATACTCACAACTTTACTTATGCTGGTGGAGAATATTCATCGTTCACGCCCTCAGCTGGTAGCTCTGCAACTAATCATATTAACTTTCTTGTTGGAACAAATGGTGGATGGGCAAATGTTGGCATTAGCACTGTAACAGCAACAAACATTGCCACTACCGCTACAAATATTGCAACTACCGCTACAAACCAAAACACTGGTGGTGGGCTTGCACACAACAATCTTCAACCATATATTGTTCTTAATTATATTATCAAGACCTAGTGTATAATTAAACTATTATGGCACTAGATTTTCCAGCTAACCCAATTAACGGTCAGATTTATGGATCATATGTATATAGTGCATCCAAGGGAGCTTGGCAGGGCAGAGAAGAATCTGCAGCAGTAGCTATTATTTCTCCTACAGTACCAGTATCAGCAACTTCTGGTGATATCTGGTTTAACTCAGCATTTGGTATTGCCTACATCTACTACAACGATGGTAATTCTGGCCAATGGGTTGAGCTTGTGTCTCCTGCTCCAGCATCTATCAATAGCATTACAGACATTGCCGATGTGGAGATCACAAATCCAACGGCAGATCAGGTAATATCTTATGATGATCAAACCTCTCAATGGGTAAATACAACTATTGATATCAGTGCTACTACTGTTTCTGACTCTGCCCCCACAAATCCACCACCTGCAAATGGGGATGGATGGTTTGACTCGTCTTCTGGATACCTTTATGTATTTTATAATGATGGAAACGGTGCTGGTCAATGGGTTGAGGTTAAGGCTAACTCCGCAGATGCAGCTGCCCTTGCAGCTAGAGTATCCAGCCTTGAAACAAAGAAAGACTTTCCTATTCAACTAAACACTCAAACCATTAATGCCAACTACACCATTCCTTCGGGGTATAATGGAATGAGTGCAGGACCAATCACAATTGCAAATAACGTTGTAGTTACAATTCCTGACGGATCTTCTTGGAGCATTGTATGAGTGAACTTAGTCTTGGACAGTTAAAGGGTTTGACAGTTAATAATAATGTTATTTCTGTTCCTGCTGGACACACACTTAAGCAGGGTGGATCAATCATTCAAGTTGTCCAAGCGACAACGACAACGGCACAAACATTTAATGCTGGTTCACCAGATAATAAAACATTTTATGATATAGCTGGCCTATCGATAACATTTACTCCAAAATTTGCCAATAGCAAAATACTTTTAGAGGGATCGATTTCGGTTGGAAATTATGTCAACGCTTACAACGCATTTCTGAGGTTTTCTAGAGATGGTGCTGGAGTTGGGACATCAAATAGCTTAGGTAATGGTTTTCAGGCAGCAGCAGGATTTAGGTGTGCTGTAGATGCACAGCCAGGAAGTATATCAATGAATTATTTAGATAGTTCAAACACAGTTTTACCAATAACCTATAAGGTTCAAATATGTAATACTGGTGGATCCTCTTATCCAGCATATGTTAATAGATCAAGTCAAACATCTGCATGGGAAGCTGGAATGATATCAACCTTCACTATTATGGAGGTAATGCAATGAGTCAGTTGAGAGTAGGAAGTATTGCTACTACAGCTGGGGTAACAAACATTTCAACATCAGCTAGTGGAGTATCTTTAGATAATAAACCAATTATCTCTGGTCAGGTTGGATCGTTTGGGCAACAAAATTCTGCAACTTTAATAGCTTTTGATGAATTCTGGGTCCAACGTGGAATCACATGGAACTCGTCAACAAAAAGATTTACAGTGCCAATTGCTGGAATATATAGAATAACAATGAACCCATTTTTTGCAAGCGGCGTTGGTGGGTGCAGAATATATGTCGGCATAAATACCGATACGCCAGGAGGAACAACTCATAGAGGCCATTGCTATAGAGAATCTGCAACGTATGATACTGCTTCATTGGATTCTGTGGTGTCGCTAAGTGCAAATGATTACATTTGCTTTTATTTAGCAAATGGTTCGCTATATGGAAATTCTGGAGACAGGTTTTCACAATTTAGTATTGAGAGGATTGCATAATGTCATCAGAATTTCGTGTAGATCAAATAAAAAATACGCTGTCTCCCCAATCAAATATGACTCTAAACGCCGATGGGTCAACCACCCTAGGAGGAAGATTAGTTTTTTCAGATGGAAGCGTACAAAGTAAAGCACCAAAGATTGTTTATCTACCAGATACTAGATCGGGTTGTCCAGGAACCTTGGCAGCGTATGCACCAGCGGTATCTTATACGTTTACATTAAATAGACCTGCTTTTGTATATGTAGCAGTAAACACAATCGGCAACTCAACTGGAAGATTTGATACGCTTTTGTATGCTGACAATGTATCTGTTAGAACTACTTTGACAGACACAACAAACTCTAGTTGGAAACCAGCAATTCTTAATTGGGGTGGAACATTCAGTGCTGGAACTCATACCATTCATTACACAAGCTCATCAGCTACAGTTCTTGGATGCGGTGCTGATTATGGTGGAATGACGATTCAAATCTTTGAGTCATAGGGTATAATAAAGATATGGATATGTTAAATGGAAAAATATTTGGAATCCCAGAAGCTTTACAGTCTTTGGCTCCAGGATCTCAATGGATCCTGACTGGAGAAGATATTGAAGGTCTTGTGTGGTTAGACAAGAACACGGCTCAACCAGGCTCCGAGGAAATTTTGGCAGAGATTGAAAGATTACAGGACGAATACGGTGCACTTTCATATCAGCGTCTTCGTGCCCCAGAATACCCAGACATGTCTGATTATCTTGATGGCATTGTAAAGGGTGACGAAGAACAGGTACAAGCATATATTGCAGCATGTCTTGCAGTAAAAGAAAAATACCCAAAGCCAGAATAGGGTAAACTAGTCTTATGGCTATTGACTTTCCTGCTTCTCCAATCAATGGACAAGTCTATCAGGGGTACTATTATGACTCTTCCAAATCTGCATGGAGATCTGAAACACCATCAGTTGGTGCTGTAGTTACTTCTACAACTACCCCCACAGGAGCCAAAAACGGTGACCTCTGGTATAACACTAATGATGGTACGCTTTATGTTTATTTTGACAATGGTATCACAGCCTACTGGACTGAGGTTAAGGCTAATTCTTCACTGAATACTACCCTCGGGAATAGACTGACTTCTGTTGAAACTGGAAAAGCAAACCTTGCTGGTGGAAATATCTTTAGTGGAAATCAGACGTTTAATTCTGGAATTGTTACTGCTCCAGCACAGCCAGTGTTTGCAGCAATGAGACGAGCTGGGACTCTGGCTAATGCTACAAATGCAATAATTATTTTTGAGTCTACGTATGTCAATATTGGCAATAACTACAACACATCTAATGGTAGATTCACCGCCCCTGTAGCTGGCACATATAGGTTTGATACAAAAGTCCAGAAACGAAGTGGTGGAGCACTAAGTATGTATTGGTACAAAAATGGTGCTCAATATGAGAGATTTGCGTATAGCGATTTAGGTGGAGACTCTCCAGGTCCTGGTGGATTTATATATCTAACTCTTGCGGCAGGAGACTACATTAGCGTGGGCTATACCCACAGTGGTGGTGGAGATATTTATGCTGCGACTGAGTGGTTTACAGTATTTACGGGCCATCTGGTAGGATAGTTATATGGCAATTCAATTTCCAGCAAACCCCACCAATGGTCAGGTATATCAGGGATATTACTATGACGCAACCTTATCTGCATGGAAAGCAAGTCCAGTATCAGCTGGCCCAGTAGCAATTGCTGATGTAGCTCCAACAGGGGCTATCCATGGAGACATGTGGTACAACAGTCTAGATGGATCTTCTTATGTTTATGTTAATGATGGAACTAGTAGTCAATGGGTGGAGGTTCATTCTAATACCGCTGCAACTCCAGGGTCTATTCTGCAGGTAGTTAGCGTCATCAAAACTGATGTGTTTAGCACAACATCAACAGCATATACTGATGTGGCTGGGCTATCCCTATCAATTACTCCAAAACTAAATACTAGTAAAATTTTAGTTACTGGCAACATTGCTCTTGGGTCTAGCACAATTGATAGGTATTCTGTATTCGGAAGAATGCTGAGAGATGGAACAGCAATTGGTATTGCGGACACTTCTGCAAGTGCTAGGGATCGCGGAACCTTTTCCTATCAAATGGGTGGGTTTGAAGGCCCAATGATGCAGGGGTTCTCCTTCTTCGATTCTCCAGCAACTACTTCTGCGGTAACATATAAAGCACAAATCAGAACAGAGTCTCCACAAACAGCATATATCAATAGAGGGCTAGAGGCTGATGGAGATACAGGAATTACACCACGAGTTATATCATCAATAACACTATTTGAGGTGGCACAATAATGGCACTAGATTTTCCTTCCTCACCCACAAATGGCCAGATATTTAATCAGTACGTTTACAACTCAACTACTGGTGCCTGGAAAAATTATAATGACAACAGTGTGGTAACGTCAGCACTGTTAGGTAAAGCTAACGTAGCTGGAGGAAATACGTTCACTGGAACACAGACCTTTAGTGGATACACTCTAACTCCAGGAAATCCAGCATTCTGGGCATGGGTTAGTAATTCAACAACAGTAGCAAATGGTGGGGACTATCCCTATAATTCTACAGTATTTAATATTGGCAATAATTTCTCAACATCAACTTATAGGTTTACTGCCCCAGTAGGTGGGCTATACCATTTTGGTGCTGACGTAGCGGCAGATGACGGTGCAATGTATACTGGAAAAATTATTACATTCTATAAGAATGGCGGACCATATAAAGATATTCTTGAAGGAGAAACTGGAAATGCCTCACACTGGGAAACTCATGCTAGTACATCAGTAGTTATGGCAGCAGGAGACTACATGACAGTTACAGTTAGAGGTGGAGGAACTGTTACCATACCAAATGGTGCAGATGGACCAGCTTATAGAAATTCTTTTTATGGATATTTGGTAGGATAGAGATATGCCCTTAGATTTTCCATCCAACCCATCAGACGGTCAAGTATATGATGGATACTACTTTGACGCTACTGCTGGTGTCTGGCAATCAAATGCTGGAACGGTTCTTCCTAACATCTTTAAGAATGTTCAATATACAACGGCACAAACATATCTAGTTCCAGCGACCATTAAAGGAAAGCTAGGTCAAACTGCCAGCTTGCAAGAGTGGACTGACTCTGCTGGTAATGTTTTGGCATCAATTGATAGTGCTGGAAACATGACAGTTCAAAGCCTAGTTGCACTCCAACCAGTTGTTCCTCCAGGAACTTTAATGCCATATGCAGGAGCTACGGCACCTACTGGATATCTATTGTGTCAGGGACAAGAAGTTTCAAGAACAATATATGCAACACTCTTTTCTATAATTGGAACAACTTATGGTATTGGAGACAACGCTACAACTTTTAATCTTCCAAATCCTAATGGTCGTGTAATTGCTGGTAAGGCTGCTTCTGGAACATTCGCTAACCTCGGCGGTACTGGTGGAGATGAGGCCATTACGCTAACAGCAGCACAATCTGGAGTTCCAGCACACTCACACGCAAATACATTGTCTGATCCTGGACACTACCACAATACATATCACTCTCACTGGGTATATGATCATGCACACTCACAAAATATTTCAGCAAACTGGGGAGGTCCTGGTATTCGATGGGACTACGTTCAGGATGGATCGTGCTATTCATATCCTCAAGGAATTGGAACTGCTGGAAATGGAAATCAACTTGCTTCATATGAAAATCCACAATCAGATACAAAGACAACTGGCATAAGTATTTCAAATGTAAACAATACAGCAGTAAACGCCTCTCAATCTCATTCTAACCTACAGCCATATGTTACCCTAAACTATATCATTAAGGTATAATTGTGTTATGGAAGAATTAACTAGAGAAGAAAAGCTTGCATTACCACCAATGGTAATGTTGGATATTTCAGATGCCCCACTACTTAATGGCCAGCCACCAGTAAGTAATCCTCGTGTTTATAGCATGACAGATGAAGAAGCTATAGAGTGGAATAGAAAAAAAGAGTTGGGCCTTGTTGGCATGACAACAAGATCAAATATAGAGTTGCAACGTAGAGCGGAGTATGCTAGAGTATCTGATCCACTATATTTTGGATGGCAGCGTGGAGAGAATACAGAGCAGGAATGGCTAGATGCTATTCAATCTGTAAAGGACATGTATCCGTACCCACTACCAAATTAATCGGGTAGCCTATGATAAACTAGATTAGGAGAACATATGACCACCGTTTCTAATCTATATGCAGAAAGAGTTTTTGCAGAACACCCAGTCGGTTTGTGGTCACTTGATGAACCAGTAGATTATGTATCTCTTGTTAGTGAAGTCAATAGAGATCTATCAACTGCCACCGCTACATCTCTTCCAAGCGAAGAAACCCCAACAGTACAAATCTATACTCCCGAAGATGTAATCCCATCAGAATTCCCAGCACTAATTTTTCCAGATAGTTTGGTCAATCAGTTAACACTTCCAGACATTGGTGTTGGTGAAACAGAGACTTCGTCATTTATCACATCCGATACTTTTTACTTTCAAGATCTAAACTATTTACTAGGATCATTTTCAATCTCTACCTATGTTTTCCCATTTGCAAAAAGAATTAACCTGACTATTGGTTATCAATACTACGATACTGATATAGAGGATACAGTTAGACATACTAGAACATTTTATATTTCAGATGTTCAGCAGTGGGCATATATTACAGAAACATTTGAGCTACCCACAGTTCCAGAAGATACAGCAGCACAGCTAATATTTGAAATTAGTTATACTGGTGCAACTACTGGATACTACGCACTTCTCCACGGTATTACAGTGGGGCAGTGGTCAGAACAGTTTAGCGTAGAATCTTTAGGCACAAACTTGTTTCCATTTAATCTTCTCAGAAGAGTCGCAGGACTACCAGAACTAATTGTGGGCAATATGGGCACAGAAGCAAATGCCTATGGATTACAGTCAACAAATGGATATTACCTCGCAGATCAAGGGGTATTAAGAGCAACCAACTCTGGATTACCAATGGTATATGGATCTTCTAGTAGCACTGTAGTAACTCCAAACAGCAATGGAGAGCCATCACTGGTCGTCCCTGGTTTTGGATTCATGAATGAGGATGGAAAGTATAAAGATCTTACATTAGAGCTTTGGCTAAAAATTCAATCATCCGCAACTGATCTTAGAAGAATCATTGGCCCCATTAATTCTAGCGACGGACTCTATGTTGATGATGCATTCTTAATCCTTAAGGTAGGCGATCAATTTGGATCCTACTACATTGGAGAGTGGGACCGTCCAATGCTTACAGCCATTCGCATGTCTGGAGATGGAGCAAGCCTAGTTATTAATGGCGAAGAAGTAATCACCCTAAGCTTTATCGGAGTAGACATCAGCTTTCCAGTCAGGTACCACACCGATGGTGGCGGAAGCTACGATAATGACTGGATTGGCGTTTATGCTTATCAAGATGTCCCACGCATTGAGGTTGACTGTATTGGAATCTATCCATATATTGTTCCAAGTATTGTTGAGAAAAGAAGATTTGTTTATGGTCAAGGTGTAGAGGTTCCAGATAACATCTCTGGATCAAACCTTGGCACAGATATTGCTGTTGACTTTACCCTCGCAAACTATGCCAAAAGTTATATTTACCCAGACATTGGTCGTTGGCAACAAGGTATTAATGAAAACCTCTCAATTGATAATTCAGCAATTTCAATTCCAGACTACCCATTACCATCAGTAACTTTTGATAATAAGACAACAGATGCTTGGTACTCAGACATCTCTGACTATACAACTCTCTACGGCCCTGCTGCAACTCTAAAGCCAAATACCAGTTGGGATTCCACAGAAGGTTACATACTATTTGATACTGTAAATCTACTGGAGCAAGATGTAAAAGCTTTTTATGCACTCATGGAATCTGATGAAACTGTAGAAACAAAACAAACTATCTTCTATCTTGAAAATCAAGTAAGCGGTGATATTTTGGAGGTAGCTCTAGAGGGAACTGACACTACCTATACACTCAAATATTTAAACTCAGATGGAACAGTAGAAGAAACGACATTCTATACTGATACAACACACACCCCAGGAGGCTTCCTATTCGTTGGTATCAACATTGATCCATTTGCCACAGCTCCATGGTCAGAACTTCTACCAGAAGCTGGCATTGAATCAATCAATGGTAAACTATTGCAGTTCTTTGGGGCCAAGCAAGAGGTAAAACTTTATGTCGGTGGAAATAGAAACTTTACTAATACGTTTGCTGGAAACATTTTCAGAGTTGGATTCTGTACTGCAAGAAACCTTCAAAAGATTTCTAATGTATTTACATCAAACGGAATTGCTGTTGGATATAACTCAATTGACTCAGTCGGTCCTCTAGATGCAGGAGACATATTCTTTGGTAATGGATACAGCTCTTCAACATCTCCAGACCCAACACAGGTAGATCTATTTACAGGCGATGTTTGGTATAACACATCAGACTCAAACTACTATGTCTTTGATTCAGATATTGCCAATGGTACATGGATTGTTCAGTCCTCTATTCCAAGTACATATTGGGCAGCACTAGCTGATGGCGGTAATCAATACTTTGGTAATCTTAATACTCCATACGATGACATTTATGACGGTGGTGGAGTCTATAGTGTCCTAATCGATACAATGCTTGCTCACATTGCAAGTTACACACTATTTCCAAAATCACTATTCACTGGTTTTGTTCTAGATGTCGCTACAAACGGATACTGGCAAGACTATCAACCACTTAGTTATTTTGGCAAATATGTAGATGATGGAAATGGAAATAAGTACTACGATCTTGACTTTGTACAGTTTAATATCACATACCCACCCATCAACAAGTTTGTAAAGAATGCATACGATACAGCAGATTCAATTGTTAAGACCTATGTTTCATTTCAGTATCTAAAGAGTGCATCCACAGTAAACGTTAACAACTTTAATACTGTTGAGGCAGCTCCTAAAACTGGTGTTATTGAGCCAGGAACTAATTGGCAAAAAACAAAGTATGAGGTTGTTAATGATATGGTTATCTACCCTCCACAAAATGTTGACTTTCAAACTCTTGCCCTAGTTACGCACATTGAGATTTTCTCCAACGGTAAAAAGGAAAACCCAGTAAAGATCCAATCATTACAGCTATCATCACAAGCATTGAACGCATTCATGGCTAATCCTGTGGGTACTAAGTACGGATCAGATATTTATCCATACCGTAAATCTGGAGAATACTTTGACTATAAGGGTCGTAACCCCTTTACCATTTACAAAGGTAGTACGCCACACTTCTACCTGACTTCAACTAGTGGTTTACGCCTAAAGGGTATAACTGGAAGGTCCTATGAGCGTGGATTCAGTATTCCTATCAACAAGAACAGATCAGACTACTACAAGGTAAACGCTTGGCAGATGGCTTTAAGGTTTGATGATGAAACTTTCCCCACCGATGTTACAGAGCTATTCCAAATTGAAGCACGAGGAAAAGAATCTGCATATCAATTTATTAAGTTTTATATGAAGCCAGACATTGGTAATACTAAGCGTGGAGTAATCTATGCTATTGATGCACTTACTGGTCTTGAAAAAGATGGAATCATGTTCTATATTAATGGACGTAAGGTAAAGCATCCAGTCATTAACATTAACTCATGGACAATGCTGGGTGTCGTATTCAATAGCCCAGTAGACTTCTCTGCAAATGTAGGGGCACTCAGAATTACTGGTCCAATTATCTTTAATAACGTTTCGCATTATCAAGCCTCACAGGCAGATGAAGCCTCTAGATCAATCTTCCGTAAATGGTCTTCTGTTAAGTCAGTAGACGCTAGCGACGTTGACTGGGAATACTGGAAAGACCTTGAAGTTGTAGTAGGACAAACCTTTACATGGAGAAACGTTCTGTTCATTTCATCCAATGATGCCGTGGCTATTAACGGTACAACAATCTTTAAAAAGTACACGGGAACAGACAGAATCACAATTGACTCTGACGAGGTTTTCCGTATTCATGATTACCAATATCAGGTATACCAAGACTTAATTTGGAAGTCGGCTGTAGTCACATCAGCATAATATGGTATACTTGTGGTTATGGAACAAGTGATGAAGGGTCAAATTGGTAAGACCCGTGTACAAGTAGTAGAAGAACCCTTTTCAAATGCAGGACTATATATTTGGATTAAACCAGATGGTAAAGCATTTACAGGTGGCAATAACGACCCATTATGCATCGAGTCTATGCGTAATGATCAGTCTAAGATTGATGAACTAACTAAAGCAGCAGCCTATTACGGTCAGTCTGAAGGTCAGGCCATCTTCTTCCCCAACCAGAGAATGGTTAGTGACGAGACTCACAGCGAACAGGTAGACCGAATGGCTCAAGGATATATTCCATCCGACAACGATCTCGGTGCCCTAATTGCTGCACAAAGAACAATTGACGAAATTGGAGTTGAGGCTTACAATGCCTAATGA
>ERZ1034363.172-NODE-172-length-45954-cov-8.407546_pt1 | contig 45954 bp, 44 predicted proteins | sample MGYA00520616_ERZ1034363 | MGnify/ENA primary metagenome ERZ1034363 (study PRJEB33736, sample SAMEA104284506) | Azolla filiculoides | biome: Urban; feature: Water surface; material: Ditch water | place: Netherlands | collected 2015-10-28 | depth 0-0.1 m ...
GACTTGGAGCGAGCCGCACAGAATGCCCTAGAGGCGTTGAAGTCGCTGGGCTACCAGGGCTTGAGCATGGACTTTGCCGTGCGTGGCGTCTGTGCCGATTGCGCCAACACGGCTGCGGAATGATTCGCACGTCGCATTTGTCCTACGCCTTACCCCGGTGGCGCGCCGATCTGGTTTCCGGATCTCGACGTCCCGCAGGGTGCGGTGGTTGTAATGAGCGGACCCTCCGGTTGCGGCAAGTCCACTTGGCTGGCACATAGACCGTCACAAAAAAATCTTGCTTGAACCCCCGTGAAGCAGACTGTCGCGGAAACCAACTTTCGGCCCATCAGAGACATTCCTGCCCCCGGCAAAAGCAATGGCCATCCACCAGAAAATCCGGATACCCAACTGTATTAATGCCCCGCCAAGACCGGTTGCAAATGCAGGTTGCCGGGGTCCAGAACAAACACCGCCTGCGTTTGCGCCAGTTGCTCCACCATCTCGGTGGCCAGTTGACCAAACGCCAGCCGGGTGTGCTCTAGCGTAGAAGTAAAGCCAAACGACTCCGGTGGGCTGACTACGCGCGCGGTGGTTTCAATCACTTTCCAGCTCAAGTCCAGCCGCTTGAAAGACTTCTCCAGCTTCTGCAGGGCCTGCATGCGGGGCGCAACGACGGGTGTGGCAAGGCTCATTTCTGGCTTCTGTGGTTTGAAGTTCCCCTCTATGGAGGCAATAAACGCACCACGGCCCTGCCGTTGCACAGGCTCGCGGGCGGACTTCCCGCCCGCTACGGCGACGGGTTTTACACCACGCCTGCAGCTTGCAGTGCTGCGATACGGTCGGCGCTCAGGCCCATCTCGGCCAGCACCTCGCGGGTGTGCTCGCCCAGCGCCGGAGGCGGGTTGCGCAATACCGGCGGCGTGGCGGTCAGGCGCAGCGGGCTGGCTACGCTGGAAATGGCTGGCACGCTGGTCTGGGCTTGTGCGGCCGCTGAGGTCGTTTGGGTGACCTTGAGCCCGCGGTGCTGCACCTGCGCATCGGCAAAGGCCTGGTCCATGGTGTTGATTGGGCCACAGGGCACGGCCTTGTCTTCCAGCGCGGCAATCCACTCGGCGGTGGTGCGCGTGCGCGTGGCGCCCAGCATCAGTTCCACCAGTGCAATGCGGTGGGTGACGCGGGCCGTGTTGCTGGTAAAGCGCACATCCTTCGCCCACTCGGGGTGGCCGGCGACCTCGCAAAAGCGGGCGAACTGGCCGTCGTTGCCAATGGCCAGCAGCATGGCGCCGTCGGCGGTTTCAAAGTCCTGGTACGGCGCCAGGCTGGGGTGGCTGTTGCCCTGGCGCAGCGGCACCTTGCCGGTGTTCAAAAAGCCGGCAGCCTGGTTGGCCAGAATCGCCATGCCCACGTCGAGCAGCGCCATGTCGATGTGCTGCCCCGCGCCGGTCCGGTGGCGCACTTCGAGCGCGGCCAGAATGGCGCTGCAGGCGTATACGCCGGTGAACACATCAATGATGGCCACGCCTACGCGCATGGGTTCACCCTCGGCCTTGCCGGTGATGCTCATCATGCCGGTCATGGCCTGAATCATCAGGTCGTAGCCGGCCCGCTCGGCATAGGGTCCGTCCTGGCCGAAACCGGTGACCGAGCAGTAAATCAGCTTGGGGTTGAGTTGCTTGAGGCTGGCGTAGTCGAGCCCGTATTGGGTCAGCCCGCCGACCTTGAAGTTCTCCACCACGATGTCACTTTGCAGCGCCAGCGTGCGAATCAGTTCCTGCCCTTCGGGCTTGGACATATCCACCGTGACCGAGCGCTTGTTGCGGTTGCAGGCAGCAAAGTAGCTGGCCTCGCGCGTGTTGTTGCCGTCGGCGTCCTGCAAAAACGGAGGCCCCCAGTGCCGCGTGTCGTCCCCCGCCACCGGCCGCTCCACCTTGATGACATCGGCCCCCATGTCGGCCAGCATCTGGGTACACCAGGGACCGGCAAGCACGCGCGACAGGTCCAGAACCTTGATGTGAGAAAGAGCGCCTTGGTTTTCTGTCGTCATGTTTTTGTCGTTTCTGTCTGCGCTATTTACGCGCTGGTTTTTGTGCCTGCCCTGAGGAGGTTGGGCCGGGGCCTCATGGTGCGGGGGTACGCACAAATCGGCCCCAACCCAACCCCCTCAGGGCGAATCGGGGTGCGAGCTTGGTGCCGCCAGGGATACCGGGCAGCCTTGTTCGCAAACGGTTCCAGTTATTGAACATGGGCTTGGTTTTCACCGTGTGCACGCACTGACGTTTGCGGCGTGACCGGGCATGAGGCCACCGCCCCATGCCCGGTCGCGCCCACCCACCAAGCCCGCGAATTAGAACGCCGCAATACCCGTCTGCGCACGACCCAGAATCAATGCGTGGATGTCGTGTGTGCCTTCGTAGGTGTTCACTACTTCCAGGTTCACCAGATGGCGCGCCACGCCGAACTCGTCGGAGATGCCGTTGCCACCCATCATGTCGCGGCTCATCCGGGCAATGTCGAGCGACTTGCCGCAGGAGTTGCGCTTGAGGATGGAGGTGATCTCCACCGACGCCGTGCCTTCGTCCTTCATGCGACCCAGACGCAGGCAGCCTTGCAGGCCCAGCGAAATTTCGGTTTGCATGTCGGCCAGTTTTTTCTGGATCAACTGGTTGGCCGCCAACGGTTTGCCGAATTGTTTGCGGTCCATGGTGTACTGGCGGGCACGCAGCCAGCAGTCTTCGGCCGCACCCAAAGCGCCCCAGGCGATGCCGTAGCGGGCGCTGTTCAGGCAGGTGAACGGGCCCTTCAGGCCACGCACCTCGGGGAATGCGTTTTCTTCCGGGCAGAACACGCCGTCCATCACGATTTCACCGGTAATGCTGGCGCGCAGGCCGACTTTGCCGTGGATGGCCGGGGCGGAGAGGCCCGCCATGCCTTTTTCCAGTACAAAGCCGCGGATCGGGCCGACCTGGCCGCCTTCGGAAACTTCCTTGGCCCAGACCACAAACACATCGGCAATCGGGCTGTTGGAGATCCACATCTTGGAGCCGGTGAGCTTGTAGCCGCCGGGCACCTTGTGGGCGCGGGTGGCCATGCTGCCGGGGTCGGAGCCGTGGTCGGGCTCGGTCAGGCCGAAGCAGCCGATCCACTCGCCGGTGGCCAGTTTGGGCAGGTATTTCTGGCGCTGCGCCTCGGTGCCAAATTCAAAAATCGGCACCATCACCAGCGAGCTTTGCACGCTCATCATGGAACGGTAGCCGCTGTCCACGCGCTCCACTTCGCGGGCAATCAGACCGTAGGCCACGTAGTTCAGGCCGGGGCCGCCGTATTGCTCGGGGATGGTGGGGCCGAGCAGACCAAGCTCGCCCATCTCACGGAAGATGGCGGGGTCGGTGGTGCCATCGCGAAAAGCCTGCGTCACGCGGGGCAGCAACTTGTCCTGGCAATACGAGGCGGCGGCATCGCGCACCATGCGCTCCTCGTCGCTGAGTTGCGAGTCGAGCAGAAAGGGGTCTTGCCAGTTGAATGCTGCGTTTGCCATGGTGGTCTCCGGATAAAAAGGGGGGTGGCTGACAAGCCGCCTTGCGGGCTTGAACGGCGCAATGGTAGGGCGCGACCGGGCAGTGGGCAAACAATGCTTTTTCATCCAGGTATGCGTTTGCAGAATACTTAAAGCCAAACCGGTGTACAAACGGAGCATCCGAACGACCCTGCCAAACGCCATGCGCCGCAAGATTCCGTCTTCCAATACGCTGCTCTGCTTTGAGGCGGCAGCGCGGCACCGCAGCCTGACCCGGGCGGCGGTCGAGTTGTCGCTGACGCAAAGTGCCGTATCGCGCCAAATTCTTGCGCTGGAGGAATACCTGGGGCAGTCGCTGTTTCGCCGTACCCGCCACGGCATGGAACTGACAGCGGTGGGTGCCGATTACGCCGCCCGCGTGGCGCAACGCTTGGGCGCGCTGGAGCAGGACACGCTCGACATCATGGGCGCGGGCGAGCCCGGAAGCGATGTGCACCTGGCCAGCGTGCCGACCTTTGCCGCCAAGTGGCTGATTCCCCGGCTGGGCGAGTTTGCCCGCTTACACCCGGGCATCACGGTGCATATTGAAACCCGCACCCGTCCGTTCCTGTTCGCCGATACCGCGCTCGATGCCGCCATTTATGCCGGCAGCCCCGAGCAGGTGCGTCAGTGGGCGGGCACGCAGAGCCAGCATGTGATGGACGAAGAAGTGGTGGTGGTTTGCCACCCAAGCCTGTTGGGCGGACGCCAACGGCTGGAGGCCGAAGCCATTGCGGCCATGCCCCTGTTGCAACAAAGCACCCGTCCCGATGCCTGGAGCCAATGGTTTGACCAGGCCGGGGTGGACGCGCCACGCGCCCTGGCCGGGCCGCGCTACGAACAGTTTTCGATGACAGTCGCGGCGGCTGCGCAGGGCCTGGGATTGGCCCTGGTGCCGCGCCTGCTGATTGAGGCCGAGTTGCAGCGGGGTGAACTGGTGATTGCCCACCCGCTGGCGCTGGCCAATCTGCGGGCCTATTGCCTGGTGCGGCCGCAGGGGCCGCAATCCGCTTCAGCGGCCTTGGAGCAGTTTGCCCGCTGGCTGACTAATGCGGCAGGATCTCAGGGCTGACGCACGATGACCGGCTGGATGTTGAACAGCGCATCGCTGCTGGTGTCCACGGTGACCTTGACCCAATGCAGGCTGGGGCTGCCAAAGGTTTGCAGACGGGTCAGGTTGGGCAGCAGTTTGGTCGGGCTGTAGAGGGGTTTGTCCACCTTGAAGTTGTGGGTGTCGCCGTGCACAAACAGCACCTGACCGTGAAAGGCTTCGGTCTCCTTGACCACTTGTGCCATGAAACTGCGGTAGCCGCTGAACTGGGGCAGCAGGCTTTCGTCGTTGTCTTCGGTTTCGGGGAAGTCAAAGCCAGGGTCACCCTGAACCACCAGCACCACGCCCCGTGCCTGCTGTTCTTTGGCCTGCTTGAAGGTTTGTGCCAACCACTGCATGTTGGCGGCATCACGCTCCAGGTATTCGGCATTGGAGGCATCGCACTGCGCGGTGGTGCGGGCGCTCTTGTTGCTGCATTCCTTGGCGTTCAGGATTACGTTGTTGTTGCTGCCCGGCACGTTCAACCCGGCAAACACCACCGCGCCCATGCTGAAGCGGGCGTTTTCCACATACTTTTCGCCGGCCTTGCCCTGGCGCTGCACGGCCATGGTGGTTTGTCCCAGTGTCTGGTTGCCGGTGGGGAACATCACTTTGCGAAGATGGGCCAGGCGTTCCAGCCCGTCAAAGCCTCCGTTGTTGAGGCGGTGGCAGTCGGTCCATTCGTTGTCGCCGGGCACATACAGCACCGGCTTGGCCATGCTGCCAAACATCTGCAGCGCTTCGGTGTACACCTCGTCGGTACATTTGGAACTGCCGTCCTTGATGTCACCGTCATAAATGGAGAAGGCAATGTCGGCCTTGTTGATGCTCTGCAGCACGGCGGGCAACTTGGTCTGGTCGCCGGCCTTCTTGTAGGGCATGTCGCCCCACAGGCCAAAAGAATAGCTGCCGCCAGCGGCACCGGGGGCGGTGGCACAACCCACCAAACTGAGCGCGACTAGGGCGCTGGCAATGCTGCGAATCATCATGGACTGACCTTCCTGCGTTGAGCGAAAGCTCGGAAGGTAAGGCAATGGTGTGACAGCGCGGTGACGATGTGCGGCACGGCCCGCTAACTGCCCTGCACCTTCATGATCACCTGGCCAATCGCCTCGAACTCCGCCATGTGCGGCGAAGTGGAGCGGGTTACGAGGGCGATGGTTCGGGACGGCGCGTTGGCTGCCAGCGTGCGCGCCTGCAGTGGCAGGCGCTTAAGCAGACCGGCCTGAATTGCCATCTCTGGTAGCAGGGCCACGCCCATGCCGGAGGTCACCATTTGCACCAGGGTCAGGAGGCTGGTGGCCTCGATGCCATCGACGCTGGCCACTTCGGTCGCATGGCAAGCCTGCAGCGCGTGGTCCCGCAGACAGTGGCCTTCTTCGAGGAGCAACAGTCGCTCCGACCACTTGCTGCTCACCTGAATGGATTTGCTGGTGATGGCCGGATCGTCCTTGCGCCCGACCAGCAAAAACTTGTCGCTGAACAGCGGCAGCACGCGCAGGTCCTGCGTCTCAAAGGGCAGCGCGATCAGCGCGAAATCCAGTTGGCGGTCACGCAGGCGGTTTAGCAAATGGGCGGTCAGGTCTTCGCGCAAGGCCAGTTGCAGGCTTGGGAACTTCTTGCGCAGTTCGGGCATCACCGCAGGCAGAACAAACGGCGCAATGGTGGGGATCACGCCCAGGCGCAAGGTGCCCTGCATCGGCCGAGCCGCATCGGCAGCAAAGGTGCTCAGGTCTTCGGCGGCAGCCAGCACCCGGCGCGCCCGCTCCACTACGGCCTCGCCCACTTCCGTCAAGGCCACCAGTTGCTTGTCGCGCTCCACCAACTGCACACCCAACGTGGACTCCAGTTCTTTCAGTCCGGCGCTCAACGTCGATTGCCCGACAAAGCAGGCCTCGGCGGCGCGGGTGAAGTTGAGGTGCTCGGCCAAGGCCAGCAGATAGCGCAGTTGTCGCAGGGAGGGAAGTGCGGTCATGGTGGCTCGCGATTGGTTATCGAAATTTTAGATTGAAATTACAAAAATTAGTCATTGGACGGATGGGTGTGCAAATTTCACAATTCAACCCATCGCAACCAACCCAAACCTGAAGGAGTCAAAAAATGGCACGTCCCGAGATCAAAACCTACCAGAACCTCGAAGCAGCTTTTGCTGGCGAATCGATGGCCCACATCAAGTACCGCTACTTCGCCAAGCTGGCCCGCGCGGCCGGTGATGAAGACACGGCGCGCGCCTTCGAGCAGACCGCCGACCAGGAAGTGATGCACGCCTTCGGCCACCTCGACCTGCTCTACCCTGCCGCCGACATGACACCGGCCAAGGCTCTGCAGATCGCCATCGAAGGGGAAACCTACGAGTACAGCGAGATGTACCCGGGCTTTCGCAAGACGGCGATTGAAGAAGGCAACGCCGCAGCCGTGGCCGAGATCGACGGGCAGATCGGCGAATCCCGCGAACACGCCGACCAGTTCAAGGCCGTGCTGGAAAAGGCCGCCAAGCGTTTTGCCGCGCTGGCCAAGGTGGAAGAGCGCCACGCCAACCACTACCAGAAGGCTTTGGACGCCATCAAGGCCTAAGCCGCACCACCACGGATCAACGATTTCATTTAGCAGGAGAACACCATGAAAGTTTGGCAATGCATTGTTTGCGGATTCATCTACGACGAATCCCAAGGGATCCCCGAAGACGGCATCGTTGCCGGCACCCGATTTGAGGACATTCCCGAAGATTGGGAATGCCCGGACTGCGGCGTCGCCAAGGCCGATTTCGAGATGCTTGAAATCGCCTAAGGCGCCAGGAGTACCCGATGGTTCACCCAACACCCAGTCTTGTGATCGTCGGCTCCGGCCTGGCGGCGTGGACCGTCGTGCGCGAGTTTCGCAAGCTCGACAAGCAGTCGCCGGTCACTCTCATCACCCGCGACAGCGGCGACTACTACAGCAAGCCCATGCTGTCCAACGCCCTGGCCAGCGGCAAGTCGGCGGCCCAGTTGGTGAGCACTCCGGCGACCGCCATGGCCGAACAACTGGACGTGCGCTTGCTGGCGCAAACCGAGGTGGCAGCAATTGACGCGGCAGCGCGTGCCGTTCACACCAGCAGCGGCCCGGTGTCTTATGGCCGTCTGGTGTTGGCCACCGGTGCCGACCCGGTGCGCCTGCCCTTGCAGGGCGATGCGGCCGGTCAGGTGTTGTCGGTGAACGACCTGAGCGACTACGCGCTGTTTCGCGAACGCATCGCAGGTGCCAAGCGGGTGACCGTGATCGGAGCAGGCCTTATCGGCTGCGAGTTTGCCAACGACTTGGTGAGTGCCGGTTATGCGGTCGATGTGATCGACCCCGGTGCCCAAGCGCTCGGGCGCCTATTGCCTGTTGTGGCCGGTGAGCGTGTGGTTACTGCACTGGTGGAGGCCGGTGTCCGGTTTCACTTTGAAACCACCGCGCACGCGGTTCACCAACAGGATGGTGCGCTGGCAGTGACCCTGGCCAATGGCCATGCGTTGCCCACCGACGTGGTGCTGTCGGCAGTCGGTTTGCGCCCGCGCACCGCGTTGGCGCAAGCCGCCGGCGTGCACACGGCGCGCGGCATCGTCGTCAACCGCCAGTTGCAGAGCAGCCAGCCCGACATCTATGCCGTGGGTGATTGCGCCGAGGTGGATGGGCAACTGTTGCCGTTTGTGATGCCGCTGATGCAGGCCGCACGCACACTCGCGGCGCATCTGGCCGGCCAGGACGTGCGCCTGCGTTATCCGGCTATGCCGGTGGTGGTCAAGACGCCGGCCATCGCCGTGGTGGTGGCGCCCCCTTCAGCCGGTGCGGCAGGTGAATGGCTTGTCGCGGCCGAACCTGACGGGGTCACAGCGCGCTTTGTTTCAACTGACGGTGCCCTGCTCGGCTTTGCGCTGGTGGGTACGGCCACGTCCCAGAAGGCCGCTTTGCAAAAGGCGCTACCGAACGTGCTGGAGTGAGGGGTGGGTTTGTGCATTCCAGTCCGATTGCGCAACTTGGCCACGGGCAGCAAAGACAGGCTGGCCGTGGCGTAACTGGAACCGGCAAGGATAGGACCGCTACACCTAGTTCACAGCATCGTGGAACCGAATGAAGTTTCGACCCGCTTCTTTGGCTCGATACATGGCGCCATCTGCTCGCTTAATGAGCTCGTCAAGCGGCACTTCTGTCCCCAAAAAGACCACCACGCCGATACTTGCAGTCACGCTATGCACAATGCGGTCGGCCGATGGCTCGGTCCGGCACACGGATAAGGTGTAGAGCTCCGAAAGCTTGGTACGAATTTTCTCAGCAATGATCGCGGCCTGAGAAATGGATTCCACCTTGCTTTCGTGGAGGCTATTCAAAACAACCACGAACTCATCGCCTCCATACCGCGCCACGGCATCCACCTCACGCACACAGGCAGTCAGGCGCCTCGCGGCTTCAACCAGTAGCGTGTCGCCCGCTTCATGGCCATACTGGTCGTTCAGTGGTTTGAAGTGGTCCAGATCGATAAACATCAATGCTCCGTAGCAAGCGCTACGTTTAGTGACCGCCATGGTTTGCTTCAGTCGGTCAATAAGCAGCCGGCGATTCAGCAACTTGGTGAGCGGATCGAAGAACGCCATCGTCCGCACCTGTTCCTCGACTTCCTTTTGCTCGCTAATGTCCAGGCAGTGGCCCACATAGCCAACAAAGTTGCCTTGGCTATCGAACCGGGGTGCGCCATCGTCCATGATCCAGCGATACACCCCGTCATGACGGCGCAGCCTATAGGTCATGCTGAACTTTTCACGCCGCTCAAAGGCCGAGACGTAAGTGGCCAGACACCGCTCAAAATCCTCGGGATGCACGCCTTCGGTCCACCCATTGCCGAACTCTTGCTCGATCGACCTGCCAGTGAAGCGCAACCAAGGCTGATTGAAGTGGTGACACCCCATGTCGAGCCCCGATAACCAAATCAGTGCTTGTCCGTTGTCCACGACATCGCGGTAGAGTTGCTCGCTTTCTCGAAGCGCTTTTTCCGTTTCCCTTTGCGCGGTGATGTCGTGCCAGACGCAAAAAATCACCGATCTGCCGTCAAATTCAATGCACGTAAGTGTCACTTCGGCGATCAGAAGACTTCCATCGGCCTTGATGTGATTCCATTCAAACGCATGTCGACCCAGTTTTCGGGTGAGTTCAAACATCCTCTCCGCTTTGGTGAATGAGTCTGCGCCATCTGGCTGCTTAGGCGGTGACAACCGAGACGGGTGAACGTGAAGAAGTGCTTCCCGGTTGGCGTAACCCAGCGCTTGATACGCCGCGATATTGCATTCGACAAACTGGGTGCCTTCGATGAGCCACGTTGGGTTTGGCGATAGATCGAACAACTGCCGGAACAAGCCTTGCTCCGACACAGCACCCGAAAACTGAATTGATTCGCCCGACATGTAACTACTCCTTGCGATAACGCCTATTTTCTCAAGCAAATCCGACCTTGCAAGCGCTTGTATTTCCCAGGCTTGCCATCCGTAAGGTTGATCCCGGCCGCTGGGTAGGCCACTCACAGGATCTGCGCCAGCTCCAGAATGCTGCTGACGCAATAGTCCACGCGCGTGCTCGGTGCGATTTCACCCAAGCCGGGACCCATCTCATCCGGGCGAGCCACAAAGGCTGTTTGCAGGCCGGCGGCCGCTGCGGCCGCCAGATCGGAGGAGTGGGCCGCAACCATCAAGGTGTGCTCGGGTGCGATATCAAAGGCATCGGCACAAGCCAGGTACACCGCGGGCATGGGTTTGTAGGCGCGCGCGATCTCGGCGCCCAAAATCGCATCCCATACCAAACCGTTGTGCCGCGCCAGATCCACCATCAACGAAATGTTGCCGTTGGAGCACGGAGCCAGCAAAACCTTTTGTCGCAGCGCGGCCAAACCAGGGGCCACGTCGGGCCAGGCATCCAGCCGATGCCACGCCCGGTTCAGCGCGCGTTTTGTTGCCTCATCCAAATGGTCAATGCCGTAGGCCGCCAGCACCACGTCCAGATTTCTCCGGTGCAAAACGTCCAGTTTGGAAAATGGCAAGCGGCCTGAGCGCACTTCTTCCATGGCCGGCTGGTACTGGTCGCGCCATGCATCTGCAAACAGGGGCCAGTCCAGGGCAATACCCAGCGGACTCAGGATGGACTCGGCTTCGCGGGCAATCGAGGTTCGCCAGTCCACCAGCGTTCCGAAGACATCAAACAGGCAGGCCTTGATCATGTGTTTGCTCCTTGGTTCCGGGCTGTCAGGCGCGCCTCATGGCAGCAGCCGATCGATACACTTCAAACGTTCAAAATAACCTGGCGATACCTATGAAAACACGGCTGGTCTTGATTGCCTCGGCACTGCTCGCTGCGATACACGCCGCCTGCGCCGGCGAGGTATCCGTCGCCGTTGCCGCCAACTTTACCGCGCCCATGAACCGCATTGCCACGGCCTTTGCGCAGGACACGGGCCACACGGCCTCCTTGTCTTTTGGCTCCACCGGCAAGTTTTATGCGCAGATCAAGAACGGAGCGCCGTTTCAAGTGCTTCTGGCGGCGGACCAGCAAACACCTGCCAAGCTGGAACAGGAAAAACAGACGCTTGCCGGAAGCCGCTTTACCTATGCCGTAGGCCGCTTGGTGTTGTGGAGCAAGCAGCCGGGATTGGTGGATGACAAGGGGGAAGTCCTGCGCAAGGGCAGCTTCGAAAAAATCGCCATCGCCGACCCCAAGCTGGCTCCCTATGGCGCGGCGGCAGTGGAGGTGATGGAAAAAATGGGTGTGCGCCAGGCGCTACAGCCCAAGGTGGTTCAGGGCGAAAATATTTCCATGGCCTACCAATGGACTAGCACCGGCAACACGCCTCTGGGCTTTGTCGCTCTGTCGCAGGTGATGCTGGACGGAAAAATCGCAGAAGGCTCGGCGTGGGTCGTGCCCCTGTCCCTGCATGAGCCGATCCGGCAGGATGCCGTGGTATTGAACAGCGGCAAAGACAACCCGGCCGCCACCGCCTTGATGCACTATTTGAAGGGCGACAAGGCCCGCGCCATCATCAGGTCCTTTGGCTACGAATAGTTAATCGTCGCCAGGGCACCCACGAACGGCTGCGTCGCTTCAGCTTCCCTTCGAAGTGGCACCGGCCTTTGCCTCGGTCACTTCGATATACAGCGTGCTGATCAGGCCCTGTACCTTCACCGAGTGCTTCGAGTAGTCCTGCCGCAAGGCGGCACGCGCGTCTTCGATGTGGCCCTCGTCCACCAGTTGAACAATCGAACCGGCAGCCAAATGAAACTGACCGTGGGACATCTTCAGCTGGCTAAACACCGGCATATGGCCGTACACATCGCCACCCGGGCCATTGATCCATTTGCCCAGCACGCATTGGTTATCGCGACAAATTTGCCGGTAATCCAGCTTTTCGGTAGAGGTCCCTGCCAGGTAGTTGGCCAACCGGGTTTTCCACTTCTGGTGGGCCGTAATGGCGTCCATAAAGTTCAAGCCTCCGACCTCGGCCGACTGCAACTCTTCGGCGCTGAGGTCCGGCGGAGCCTCGGACTCAGCGGCATTGACCAGGTTCTCTTCCGGTGGTGATGTACTTGTGGTTGGGCTGGTGTTCTCCCGCCTGGTTCTGGCTGGGCCCGAACGTGTGGCAGGCTCGCCTGCGGACGCAGGGCTCGCCAGTTTTTTCATCCAGTCAATAATGCCCATGACATCCCTTTAAGCGGGCAAACGCTGAGAAGCAGCGCTTGCATTCATTGTTGAAAAGATTATGGCATCGAGGTCAGTCGGCAGTGTGATGAGTGCGTTATCGGAAGCGGCGTTGCAGCAACAGAATCCTGTCTCTTTCTTTCGGAGCGGTGCGTGCCTGCGCAGCCGCAGTGTCAGTACCCGTGTGCTGACCGGCGTGGTGCAGGTGCCGGCTCCTCCGGCCCGCTTGGTAGCCGATTGGCAGCGTGATATCAGCGGCCAATTGGCGCTTGAGGCCGGGGATGTGGAGTCCCTGTCGCTTCCCCGCTCCCGCTCCCGTTGGCCGGACTACCGGCTTTGTGTTCAGGCCCTGAGCGATTGGGCCGAAGCGTTCGGCTTGCCCCCGCTGTTGGGAAATAGGGAGGTGGCCCTGATGGCCTGCCGTGGGGCGCGCTATCACCATGACGGCCTGCAGTACGGTGCCAATGCTTTCTGCAACCTGTTTCTGAGCGATGAGCAAGGGCTGGACCTGCATTTCCCCGCCATCGATCTGCGCATTCCACTGGTGCGCGGGACGGCCGTGGTGTTTGACACCTGCCAGCCGCATGGCGTGGTCCGGCGGGGTCGCAGCGGCTTTGATGCCGGTGACTTTCCGGCGGAGTCCGCTTGCGATCTGGTTTTTTTGACGTGGGAGCTTGCGCTGGAAGACCCGCGCGTACACAGTCAACTCGGCATTCGCCTGGACGTCTCGGCCGATGCCGGGTTGCTAGGGGCAGAGCCGCAGGTGCGGATCCATGGTCTGCGCAGTCGCGTGTGCCCGGCCTCCGGCCAATGGCAAGCGGACGAGTGACCCCGCATCTTTACTTCCCCGTTACCTGGGCAGTGATTTAAATCATACGAAGCATCCGCGCCATGCCAAATACTCGCTTCAATACCTGTTCCCTCGGAAAGAATTGCACCCATGAAAAATCTGCATTCCATTGATCAACTGCTGCGTTTGCTGGCGGGCATCCTCTTATTGGAGGCGGCCTTCTTCTGGTTGGCCGGGACGGCGCAGGGGCTGGCCTACGGCGCCGGCGCAATCCTCCTGGCAACCGGAGCCTTGCGCTTCTGCCCGGTGTACCGCCTGCTGGGCATCGGTGCAGGGCCTTCCGCTTCGCAGCCCCGGGGTGGCGTGGCCTTGGCCCTCGGCCTGGTCTTGCTGCTGGCGGCGTTGGCCGGTGGCAGTTACGCCAGCGTCTTTTTCAGCCGCAAGGTGTTTCTCGAAGAGTTCAATGGCATGAACAACTTCTACAAGCAAACCCTGTTTCTGACCGGCAAGGGCCAGCGCGAGAGTGCCAATGCCAACTATGACAAATTGCTTCCGGCCTACCTGTTGTTCAAAGAAAAGTACACGCAGTACCAGCCGTATACGCTAAGAGGCGATGCCCAGTTGGTGGCGGATCTGGGTCGCGTCGATACGATCCTGAAAGATGTCAACGGCCTGGTGCGCAACGGCGATTTGCATCAGGCGCATCTGGACTTGGAAAAGGTGCGTCCGGTGTTTCAGGACGTCTTCAAGCGCAACGGATTTTCCATGCTGTCGGTGGCCCTGGTGGACTTTCACGACACGATGGAACTGATGCTGGATGCTGGCAATGCCAAGGACGCACAAAAGGTGATCGGCCTTTTCCCGCAGGTCAACGACAAACTGCTGGCGGTGGAAGCCGAGGCCAACGACCCTGACATTCAGGCCATCCGCAAAAATCTGGATGCCATGCTGGCCCTGTCCAAGGACAACGCCGCAGACAAACTACCGGCGCAGGCCGAGGCTTTGAAGTCCAGCTTTGTTAAGGTTTACCTGCAGCGCGGCTGACCACCCGCTGAATCAGCGGGTGGTGCACCTTTTTCTCCGCGCCAATGGCGAAGAAATGCTCTTCGACCCCCGCACTGCGGCCCCACTCCTTGAGCTGCAACCCATCCAGCAAGCCATCGTGGGCCATCGCAGTAGCCGGGAATAGCCCCATGCCGCTGGTGCCAAAGGCACTGAGCAAGGCGCTGTCCTCAAACTCGCCGACCACACGGGGCTGAATGCCCATCTGGTCAAACCAGAGGTCCAGCCGGCCCCGCATGGCGTTGTGGTGTGTGGGCAAGAGCACGGGCAATTGCGTCAGGCACTCCGGAAAGCTGGGCGCATCGGCCTGTGTCCAGCTCAGGCTGGAATACCAGGCCACCGGTGACGCGCCCATGCTGTGCGTGGTCAGTTTGATGTTCGGATTGGCGGGTGCCTGCTGATCGGTGAAAACCAGATCCAGCCGGTGCAGTGCCAGATCGCCCAGCAGTTCATCCAGCTCCCCCTCGTTGCAAATCAGGTGCAGATCGGGTGTTCCCAGAATCGGTTCGAGCAGTTTGTGCACCACCGTTTTGGGCAGGCCATCTGAAATGCCCACGGCAAAACGCACGCGCGGCATGCTGGCCGCATCTTTCACGATTTCCGGCAGACGCTCGCCCATCTGAAAAATCTGGTCGGCCTGTCGCAGGGCGGCAGTTCCCGCATCGGTTAGCGCCAGACCCCGTCCGGCGGGCTTGAGCAGGGCATAACCCAGGTCGCGCTCCAGCGCGCGTACCTGTGCGCTGATGGTCTGCACGGTCATGTCGAGCTTTTCGGCAGCGCGCACCATGCCACCTTCTTTGGCTACCACCCAGAAGTAATACAGGTGCTTGTAATTAAAGACTTTGCGCATGGGCTGACTCCTGATGCAGGGCGATGGTTTTTCAAACACTCAACTAAAAACGAACTATCGTATCCAATATTACATATTTATTCGAATGAAGGATGGGCCTACAGTCCTCCTCACACCAGCGCCTTCGCGCCGGATGAAGGAGAAAAAAGCATGCGACTCAGTACCCGTGGACGTTTTGCAATTACCGCCATGATTGATCTGGCATTGCGTGAAAAGGGCTATCCGGTACCTTTGTCTGACCTGGCCTTGCGCCATGGCATCTCGCTCTCGTACCTCGAGCAGGTGTTTGCCAAGTTGCGCCAGCACAGCCTGGTCGAAAGCACGCGCGGCCCCGGCGGCGGCTACAGCCTCGGTTTCCGGGGTGACAGCATCACCGTGGCGGACATCATCGGAGCCATTGAAGAGGGAGATGGCGAGGCCCAGAGCGGCCGCAAGAAGCGCGATGGTGTGCTCGACACCCAGGCCCTGTGGGACTCGCTGAACACCGCCGTGTTTGAACACATGAAGACCATTACGCTCAAAAGCCTGGCCGACGACCAGCGCGCCAATGGGTTTAAGGTGGTGGAACGGCGCAAGGCCCAAAAGGGTGTGCTGCCGGCCGTGGTTCGCCAAGTGGCCCGCCCGATGGTGCCGAACTCGGTGTTTGCGCTGGCGCAATCTTTCCGCACCTGATGATGCAGGGGTGCCACAGTACCGCGATTTCGGTCGCGGTACGTTTCGCCTCGCTTTGATATCTATCAATGGCTCGCGGTACAGTTCTTGCAAACTCGCGCTGCCCACTGGTGTGGGTACGGTTCGATTAACAAGATCAGGAGGCCTTCATGTCCACCAGCAAAAAACCCGCCGCCGCCGCACCCGTGGCTTCCGCAGCGCCTGCCAAGAAAGCACCTGCAGCCAAAAAGGCGGCTCCCGCCAAAGCAGCGGCCAAAGCACCTGCACCCGCTGTAGCGCCTGTGGAGGCACCCGCAGCCAAGGCCGCGGCACCCAAAGTAGCCGCCAAGAAAGCCCCTGCTGCCAAGACAGCAGCGGCTCCCAAGAAGACCGCCAAAACCGTCACGCCAGAGCAGCGCGCCAACTATATTGAAGTGGCCGCTTTCTACATTGCCGAACGTCGCGGTTTTGCACCGGGCAACACGGAAGAAGACTGGCTGCAAGCTGCGGCTGAAATTGATCGCCTGATTGCGGCCGGCCACTTCGGCAAATAAGTTGTCCAGGCGCTGCGCTAGCCCCGCTTGGGGTCGGACCTAGTGCGTACCTTTGAGCGCTGCGGCCTTTTGTAGCGTTTGTGCTGCAGGCCCAAAGTCGTAGTCTCGAATCTGTTGCAACAGAGTTTCGTAGTGAGGCCCCAGTGCGGTGCGCAAAGCGTCTGCCTGGCTGACGCAGTAGTCTTCGGCCTCGGTTGAGCAGCCCCGGACCAGGCCTTCCAGATGGCCCAGCACCTCGCCGTCATTGGCATTGGGCGCCGCCTTCGGCGTGGGTTGGGCTGCTGCGGGCGGGGCTTCCAGATCCATCGCATTGCGAATGGCTTCGGCCAAACCCATGAACACGGGTTCTAAAGTCTTCGTCCGCTCGGCCCAGACCGAGGCATCGGTCTCCTGATGCAGCGCTTGCTCGGCGCTTAGACAAGCCTGGGCACATGCCATCGCCCCCAGATTGAGTGACGTGCCCTTGACCGTGTGAATCACGCGTCGCATAACGGTCACGTCTTCCTGCGCGGCGGCCTGGCGCAGCTCTTCGACCTTGCCCATCAGCGAGACGTGAAACTTGAGCAGCAGCGAGCGGTACAGGCCTTGGTTGTTCGCGCAATGGGTCAGCCCGCAGGCGGTATCTACGCCGGGTATCACTGGAAGCGCAACGTGCGGCCGTTCGGGTGCAGGCGGTGGAGCCATGCGATGACCGGGCACGGCATGGCCCTCGGCCCCCGGTTTTCCCCAGCGCCGCAAACAGGCCAACAGCGCCTGCAGATCAATCGGCTTGGTCAGGTGCTCGTTCATGCCTTCGTCCAGGCAGCGTTGCCCTTCTTCGACCATCGCGTGGGCGGTCATGGCAACGATCGGCAAGTCCTTGAAGCGCGGGTCCTTGCGAATTTCAACGGTGGCCTGGTGGCCGTCCATCACGGGCATCTGCAGGTCCATGAACACCATGGACCACGGCAGCGCCGACGCGTTTTTTTGCAGATTTTGCAAGGCCTCCTGCCCGTTGTTGGCAATGGTGGTTTGCACGCCCAGAGAGGCCAGCATTTCGGACGCAATCTGCTGGTTGATTTCGTTGTCCTCCACCAGCAGCACATGCATTCTGAGCTGCGGCAACGCGCGCTCACGGGCTTGCTCAATAACCTTATGGGCCTTCGATGCGGGCGACACCAGTTCTGCCACCGTATCCCACAGGCGGGACGGGCTGACTGGCTTGTCCAGAAACGCCATGGCACCGGCCTGGGTGCCCTCAAGGCGTACATCGTCGGCGCCAAAGGCGGTGGTGATCACAATCGCTGGCTTGTGCGCTAACGCCGGGTTCTGCAGGATCTGGCGGGTGGCGCTCAGGCCATCCATTTCCGGCATCTTCCAGTCCATCAAGATCAGTGCATAGGGATCCTGGGCTTGTGCGGCCTCCACCATTTGCAGCGCAGCGTGTGCGTCACCGGCCTCTTCGACCCGGAAATGAAGGCCGCGCAGTTGCTCGGCCAGAATCTGGCTGGCATCGGTGTTGTCATCCACCACCAGGGCCCGCAGGTTATGCGGTGCGCCAAGAGCCACCAGCGCGGGCCGCTTTTCGCCCGACTCCTGCAAGCGCACCTGGAAGGTGAACGTGGTGCCCACGCCAAAGTGGGAATGCACGCCAATCGTGCCCTTCATCAACTGCAGCAGGCGCCTTGAGATAGCCAAGCCCAAACCGGTGCCGCCGTACTTGCGGGTGGTTGAGCTGTCGGCCTGGGTAAAAGTGGCAAACAGTTTGTTCTGCTGCTCCTCGGTGAGGCCAATGCCGGTGTCCTGCACCGCCACGTTCAGTTCGATCAGTTCCGGACCGGCCGCCGCGGCCGATACGTTCACATAGACCTGGCCGCGCTCGGTGAACTTGATGGCGTTGGTGATCAGGTTCAGAAAGACCTGGCGCAGGCGGTGCGAGTCTCCGGTCAGGCCCAGCGGCACATCGGGTGCAATGCGCACCAGGTATTCAAGGTTCTTTTGCTGCGCACGGGGCGCCATCATGGTTGAGATGCTGTCCAGCAACTCATCCAGCCAAAACGGTGCCAGCTCCAGGTCGAGCTTGCCGGCCTCGATCTTGGAAAAATCCAACACGTCATTGATGATGTTGAGCAGGGCTCCACCTTCGCTGTGAATCTTGGCAAGGTAGTCGTGTTGCTTGGGGCTTAGCTCGGTCCGAAGGGCCAGGTAAGACAGCCCGATCACCGCGTTGAGCGGCGTGCGAATTTCGTGGCTCATGTTGGCCAGAAACAGGCTCTTGGCCTGGTTCGCCTGTTCCGCCTTGATGGAAGCGCTGCGAAGTTGCTCGCCCAGCGTTTCAGCCTCCAGAATGCGCCGCTTTTGCTGGGTCCACATCAACGTCATGAGCACGCCGGCCGCCACGATACTGGCCAGACTCAACAACCCGCAGACCCATGCCAAGCGGTAAATTGGTGAGTACAACTCGTCTTCTTCGATCTTTGCCGAGATCCACCAGGGCGTACCCGGCACCTGTCGGATCGCTGCCAGCACCGCTTTCCCATGGAAGTCGGTCCCGCTGTAAATGCCCGGCCCGTTGACCACTGCCTTGTGAATCGGCTGCGATGTGTCTTTCAGCTTAAAGCGCACAAAGTCCCGGCCGTCAGGCGCGATGCGGTTGAGCAGGCTCACCTCGTCGTCATGCATCCGGTACAGCATCAGCTCACCCGTCTGGGTCGGGTTGCTCCACTCATTGAGCATGGGCAGGAAGCGGTCCGAAATCGCAATCGCATACACCAGGATCAAGGGCGCGTTCAGACCGGCATCCGGAATGTGTTTGCCGAAAGCGATGTAGGGCTTGCCGTCGCTACCGATGCGGATGTCGAGCAACACCGCCTTCTCGACGGCCAAAGCCTGTGCCAGCAAGGGCCGGATTTCCCGGTCGGTGTAGGGCGCCGTTCCGGTGGTGATGATCGAATCACCCTGGTGGGTCAGCACCTCGGCACTGCGGTAGCCGTACAGGGCCCGTACCTCTTCCAGCCAGGCGCTCACACGCTGGTCAGAATAGAGCGCCGCAAAGCGATCCTGCCACTGCTGCATGTCTGGGGAGCGCGATGACATCAGCAGTTCCCGGAACACGTCGTTGTGCGCGTTGGATTCCAGATCGGCACTGCGCTCGCTAACCCAGTCTGATAGCTGCACCGCCTTGAACTCAGCCAGTGACTGCAGACGCTGCTCTTCCAGCGCGATGGTGCCGCTGGAAAGGTAGTAAAAACCCGCCGACCCGATACCCCCCACCACGACCGCAAACAACACAAAGGCCAGCAGAAACTGGCGCAGTGTGAGTCGCTCTAGCAGGGCATCAAAGCGGGCTCCCATATTTGTGGGGTGCGGCTACGGCTTTCGCGCAAAGAAGTCCGGGAAATAGCGCCGGATACCCGGGTAGTAGCTATTCACCAGCTTGTCGTAGGTGCCATCGGCCCGGATGCCACGCAGGTATTCGTCAAACGCAGCCCGCAGCTCGGGGGATGAAGGGGGAAAGGCCGCGGCCAATTCCTGGTGCTCGGAAATCGGACCGATCACCTTGATACGACCGGCCCAGCGCTGCAGGTCAATCACCGCATCGGGCACGTCCAGGAGCGTGAAATCGACTTCGCCCTTGAGGAGTTCGGGCACCATTTCATCCAGATTGCTGCTGGCCGAATAGGCCCGCAGATCAACGCCTTTGCCCTTAAGGCCGTAGTTGGCCGGGTCCAGGCAGGTGCGCTCCATCACCAAGAGACTGTGTTTGCCGAGGACCTCGTTGGTCTTGGCAATCTCGGCCGCCAGAGTGGGCTGGGCCGGAACCGGGGAATAGGGCGAATCCTTGCGCGCTACCAGCAGCACCTGCGAAGGAAACGTGGGCTGGGAATACAGCACCACTTTTTGCCGCCAGGGCAAGACGGTGAAGCCGGTGGCAATCATGTCGCCGCGCACCGGGAAATTGCCCTCCAGCGTGACGGTATCGCCATTGCGCACCACGTTCTTGCCCAACATATCGCGAATGACATCGTAGAAGTTGGTGTACACCAGTTCATAGCGCACACCGATGTGCCTGGCAAAGCCCTTGACCAGTTCCACATCAAAGCCCGTGCCGTCGGCTTTTACGAAATTGGCATATTTGATGCCCAGGTGCCGTAACACGCCCTGGGACTTGATTTCTTTCAGGTCGGCTGCCAGCGAGGTTCCGGCAATGCAAAGTGATAACAGGCCAAGGCTCAGGGCACGCAGGCCGCGGGTAAGGGTGCGGGGGAGTGATTTCATGGTGGGTGACAGCGAAGTGTGAGGTCCCGGTACGTTTTGTTCGCTGGGAACACGTCCGATCCTGAAGGGATCGTACGAAGCTTTCTTAAGCAAGACAAATGTGCGGAAAAAGTGAAATTTCCGTTTCAAATTGCCAATGCGGAAGGTCGCATCGCCTCTTAAAATTGGCCCATGAACGCGCTCAAAACCATTGCCACGCACAGCGGCAGCTTCCATGCCGATGACGTCTTCGGCGTCAGTGTGCTGATGGGTGTTTTTCCCTCGCACATCTTGGTGCGCACCCGCAACAACGAACGCATTGCGGCAGCCGACTTTGCGGTGGATGTCGGCGGCGCGTGGGACGCATCAAGCGGGCGCTTTGACCACCACCAGCGTGGCTTTGACGGAGCCCGCCCGGACGGCGTGGGTTATGCCAGCGCCGGCTTGCTCTGGTCGGCTTACGGCGCGCGCTATGTGGAGGCGTTCGCCACGGCCAACGGTTATGCCATTAGCGCCGACGCCGTCCAGGCCATCGTGCGCTCCATCGACGAAGCGCTGGTGCAGTACCTGGACAAGGTGGACACCGGGCAGGACGCAGGGGCTCCCGGCATCTTCGGACTGTCCTCGCTGCTGTCGCAACTCAACACCAACTGGATGGAAGAGAACGGCCTGGATGCTGACGCCAAAGCGCAGTTGCAGGAAGCGCGTTTTCTGGAAGCGGTGACCATTACGCGGCGGTTCCTGGACCGCGCCATCGTCAAGCAAATCTCGCAAGTGCGTTCGCGCGACATCGTGCGGGCAGCAAAGCGCCTGCTGGACGGTCGCGTGCTGTTCCTGCAAGAGGGCGGCATGCCCTGGACGCGCGTGGTGGTCGAGGAAATGCCCGAGGTGCTGCTGGTGATTTACCCCGACTCCGACGGCAACCAATTTCAGTTGAAGACTGTGCCGGTGTCACCGGACTCGTTCACCTCGCGCCTCGATTTGCCCCAAAGCTGGGCCGGTCTGCGCGACCAGGAGTTGGCCGCCGTGACCGGTGTGCCCGACAGCGTGTTTTGCCACATGAACCTGTTCATTGGCGGCGCCAGGAGCCTGGAAGGGGCGGTGCGTCTAGCCGAATTGGCGCTTCAAGCGCCACCGTCCTTGGCGTAAGGCAGCAAGGCCTTGGCGGCCTCAATGCGCAAGTGCAGGGGCACCCCGGGGTGGTTCATCACCTCCAGCAAAAAGGCTCGGGGCTCGCGGGCTTCAATCGCCAGGGGCATTGAGGCTTGTGGTGCCTCACTCGGAGTCGGGGCTGGTTCAACCAAACGCAACATTTCCAGCGCACGCTGAAACGTCGCCGGCTTGATGCTCTGCAGCCCGGTCAGCAAGCTGGCCTGCGCTTCGGCACTGGGCGTCAAATCGAGCCACGGTTCTTCTTCAAAAATGGCGGCCAGATCGGACGCCAGGAAAGCCGACCAACGCTGTGTCGAGTCCTGCAACGCGGGTACCAGCGTGGTGTGGCGCCAGCCCCCGGGTGCTGCCGCGTCAGGGGCAGGCCACAGCCGCACGCGACGCAGTGCCACGTCTGCCAGATAGCGCGTGCGCAGCCCCTCCAGAAAAACGCCGGCCAGGCTCGCTTCCACTGGAGAAACCAGCGAGAACCAGAGTTGATAGCCATCGACGCCATTCACCGCAATCGCCGGTGCCGGCAGTTCCAATTCGCTCTGCACGCCACGCCAGACCGTCGACAACGCAGCCCAGTCGGGTGGCCCGGCCAACTCCAGCACCAACGCCCGCACCTGGCCATCGGGCGTGAAGAGCTGTGCGGGCTCGGCGCAATACAGGCGGTGGTGTTCGGCTTGCAGGATGTTCATGGCGCTGATTCTCGTCTACCGCGCGCCGCTTCCAGGGCCTAAAGCACCTGCACCCCGGCCTCGGCCGCCTGCGCCTGCCAATCCAGACAAAGCTGGTAGTCGGCCCAAGCGGTCTGCACAAAACCGGTGATTAGCAGCGGTGCACGCAGACCCGCTGCAGCGGGCTCGCTGGCCAACGCCTGCAGGGCGCTGCGCAAGGCATCGACCACCTCAGGCGGAGTTTGCAACGAACTAATCAGCGGCAGGCCAGGGTAGCGTTCGGTTTGGCCGAACACCCGCAACTCCGCGCAAGCCTGCGGGTTGCTGCGCTGCCAATGGGCCCAGGTCACCGGGTCGATGGAGGCCATGTCGGCCTGGCCGGTACGCACCGCCTCGATCGAGCGGTAGTGCGCGCCGGTGTCGATGCGGTGGCCAAAAAACGGGCGTTGCGCCGAAGTCTGTGCCGCCAGCGCGCGCAGGGCGTTGTAGCCGGACTGCGAAATGCGGTCGTTATAGGCCAGCGTGGCGCCTGCAAAGTCGGGCAAGGTTTGGCGCGGGTCACCCGTGCGGCAAATCAGTTGGCTGCGGCAATAAATGCCCTCCACCCCCGGTGCGTCGTAGGCCAGCGTGCCGACCAGTTGCACCTTGTCTTTCAACAGGGTCATCAACGGAAAACCGCAGGCCTGGCTCAGCAGCAAGTCGGGCTCCAGCCACTGGGCATGTACATCGTCGGCGGTCTGCAGCGTTTGCGGCAGGGCCAGTCCGGCGCAGCGGGCATCGGAGCGCAGCCGTTCGACCAAGGCCGCCCAGAATGCCTGCACCGCCCCTTGCGGCGGAAAGTACATGGGCAGTGCCGCTTGCATGGGGATGCTTACGTCTGCTTGGTCGGGTGGCGTGGACTGGCAGCGCGCTGCGGCGCCGTGGCCGGTGCCGCAAGCACCGGGTTGTCCACCGGCTTGAATGCGAAGTTGCGAATCAGGTGGAGGTAGCCCGGCAGTACAAAGCCGCCATTGCGCTCCTGGTAGGCGGCGCTGTCGGCGCGGTACAGGGCAGGAATCCGGTACCAGGGCACGCCCGGGTACGCGTGGTGCACTACGTGGTAGTTGTTGTTCAGGTACAGCAGGCGCCAGGGCCAGGCGGCTTCGTTGATCACGGTGCGGTGCGACGGCAGCGCGGCGGGGCGGTGCTCGTACAGGGAGCGCAGCATGGCCAGCCCCAGCGCTGGGTAGGCAATGCCAAAGCAGTAGTGCCACACCGGCATGGCAGTGTGCCGGTCCAGCAGCCACAGCAGCATCACGGCCAGTGGCAGGTGCAGGCTCCAGATCTGCAGTTCGTCCAGATCGCCCTTGCGCACCGCGCGTGCCAACCGCGTCCACAGGCTCACATTGACCAGCGCCGGCCCAATCAGAAAGCGGCCCAGAAATGTGCGCTGGCTCTTGTACAGCCAGAGCGCCAGCGGGCCCAGCGTTGCCGCCAGTTCGGGGGTGATGTAGTTGCTTTCGGGGTCCACGCCCGGCTCGGTGAGGTGGGCATCGTCGTGGTGTTTGAGGTGGTCGATTTTGTAGGTATCAAACGGATACCAGATTCCAAGCGGGGGCAGGCCAATCAGCCGGTTGACGGTGGCATTACGGGTCGGGTGGCCGTGGGTCAGCTCATGCTGAAAGCTCATGTACCAGGCCACCACCACCACCAGCAATGGGGTGGAAATCCAGGTGGGAATGCTGCCGTAGCTACCCACCAACAGCGCCCAACTCACCAGAATCACGGTCCAAAGCAACCAGGTGGGCCATTCAAATTCGGATGGGGTGCTGCGTGGGGTCATGGAATTCTCGCTTTGAGCGGTGAAGGGAGTCCGCCTTAATCGATGTCAGCGGTCTGGCGGTAGTGGGTCCAGCGTTGCAGTGCGGCACCGGCCACGATGCTCGGCACTACCCACAAGGCTTCCGGGTTGGCAAAGCCAAGCGAGGCAATGGCCGGGCCCGGGCAATAACCCGACAGGCCCCAGCCCACACCAAACAGGGCCGAACCCATGATCAGAGGCCGGTCAATAGCTTTCAGCAGGGGCAGGTGAAACATGCTGTCCCACAGGGGCGCCGGTCGCTTGAAAACAAAGTGAAAGGCAATGGTGCTCAGCACCACCGCGCCGCCCAGGACCAACAGCAGGCTGGGGTCCCAGGCACCGGTCATATCCAGAAAATTAAGCACCTTGTCGGGGTTGGTCATCTGGGCCAGCGACAGGCCCAGACCAAAGATGGCGCCGCTGACCAGCGCAGCCAGGTTGCGCAACAAGCCGCGGCTCATGCGGTCACCCCGGCCACATGGCGCAGCACATAGGTGGTGACAATCGCCACCCCCAGAAAGGTGCAGGTTGCTGCAAACGAACGCACCGAAAAACGTGCCATGCCACACACGCCATGGCCACTGGTGCAGCCGTTGGCCTGCGCTGTGCCGTAGCCGGTGAGCAAGCCCGCCACGATGAGCAGCGGCGTCGGGAAACCCTGGCGCAACGGGGTGCTATGACCCAACAGGCCGTAGACCGCCGTTCCCGCCACGATCCCCACCAGAAACAGCAAACGCCAGCCCGGTGCGGTGGAAGGTTTGACCAGCAGGCCGGTAATCATGCCGGTGACGCCGGCAATGCGGCCATTGAGCCAGAGCAGCAGAATGGCCGAAAGGCCGATCAGCAGTCCGCCTGCCAGGGCTTGAACGGGAGTGAAAGAGGTCATGCCTTGCGCGTGCTGGTTTAAAGGGGCAAAACCGCTTCGGGCAGTGCTTTGAGGTAGTCCAGAAAATCCTGGGGCGATTTGAACTGGCCCGCCGGTCCGCCAATGTGGTCGCGCAGCATAAACAGGCGCACATTGCTGTGGGCAATGGCCAGGCCATTTTGTGGCGCGGTGGCCATGACCTGACGCACCTTTTCAATCAGCGGATCAATCTGGCTAAAGGGGGCCAGGATCCAGAAGGACATGCCTTCGCGCGCGATCAGGTCGGAGCCGCGAAATGCGTCCTTGAGGCAATCGGCCACTTCGCTGAGTTTTTGCGCCGCATCGCTGGCACCAAAGGTCAGGTCGCGAATGTCCTTCTCGTCGTACTTGATATAGACCAGCCCCGGCTCCAGGGCGTCGTGGTGGCGCCTTTCCAGCGCCAGAATCCATTCCAGCAAAACCAGAAACCTGTCGTGAGCGGACATATCGTCGAGAACCATGGCATCCCCTTTGTTGCGGAGAAGATTATCCGCGCAGAAAGAGCCGGCCCCAACCCCGGGCTTTTGTCCGACTTCTCAAGCTGCGCTACCCTTTCCAACATGAGTGAAGTGCCTCTCGATTCGATCCACCCCGATTCCGCTACCGCCTGGCGCACCTGGCTGGAACAACACCATGCCGACGGACGTGGGGTCTGGCTGGTATCCGATCGCCAGGCTACGGGCAAACGCAGCATGGCGTACGACGAGGCGGTTGAGATCGCCCTGTGTTTCGGCTGGATCGACAGCAAGCCGCGCGCGCTGGATGACGGGCGTTCGATGCTCTGGTTTTCGCCACGCCGCAAAGGTAGCGCCTGGAGTCGCAAGAACAAGGAACGAGTTGAGCGGCTGGTCGCCGACGGTCGCATGCACGCCGCCGGTTTGGCGCGGGTAGCTGAAGCGCAGGCCGACGGCAGTTGGAGCCACCTTGACGCGGTAGAGCGGCTGGAAGTTCCGCCCGACCTGCAGGCGGCTTTTTTGGCGCAGCCTCCGGCAGCAACTTGCTTTGCGGCGTTTCCGCGCTCCACCAAGCGCGCCATTCTGGAATGGATTGGTAACGCCAAGACTGCCGAGACGCGCGCCAAGCGGGTGCATGAAACAGCGCGGCTGGCGGCGCAAAACATCCGCGCCAATCAATGGGTCAAGAAGGCCTGAATTAAAGGCACCTGCCTTAGCGCATCCAGCCGGTTTGCTCGGGCCGTCCCGGCAGGGACAAATGGCCGATAGCCGGCGCGGTGCGGGCAATCACCTTTCCCGCCTTGAACACTTGCAGCCGCGTGGCCCGCAGGCGGATGGCCTCCACCGGATCGCGCGCCTGCAGCAGCACAAAGTCGGCCTTGCAGCCGGCCTCCAGACCGTAGCCCTGCAATCCCAGCGCACGGGCTGGGTTGACCGTTACGGCGTCAAAGCACTGGCGCATGGCGGCTTGACTGGTCATCTGGCCAACGTGCAGGCCCATGTGGGCGACTTCGAGCATGTCGCCGCTGCCTAGCGAATACCAGGGATCCATGACGCAGTCGTGGCCGAAGGCCACGTTGATGCCGGCCGCCAGCAGCTCGGGCACACGGGTCATGCCGCGGCGCTTCGGGTAGCTGTCGTGGCGGCCCTGCAGCGTGATGTTGATCAGCGGGTTGGCCACCACATGCAGTTGGGCCTCGGCCATCAGCGGGATCAGCTTGCTCACGTAGTAGTTGTCCATGCTGTGCATGGAAGTGAGGTGCGAGCCGGTCACGCGCCCCTGCAGCCCCAATCGCTGGGTCTCGAAGGCCAGTGTCTCCACGTGGCGCGAGTGCGGGTCGTCCGACTCGTCGCAGTGCATGTCCACCCGCAGCCCGCGCTCGGCTGCCAGCTCGCATAGCAGTTTGACGCTCAGGGCCCCATCGGCCATGGTGCGCTCAAAGTGCGGAATGCCGCCGACCACGTCCACTCCCTTGTCGAGCGCGCGCTTCAGGTTGTTCAGGTGCTGCTCGGCACCCTGCGGCCCGCGCAGCACGCCGTCCTGCGGGAAGGCCACCAGTTGCAAATCGATATACGGCGCAACCTGCTTTTTGACCTGCAGCAGCGCGTCCACCGCCAGCAGGCGCGGGTCGCACACATCCACATGGGTGCGAATCGCCAGCAGTCCTTTGGCCGCCGCCCAGTCGCAATAGGCCAGCGCCCGCTCCACCAGCGCGTCCTGCGTGAGCAGGGGCTTGAGTTCGCCCCACAGCGCAATGCCTTCGAGCAGGGTGCCGCTCTGGTTGACGCGCGGCAGGCCATACGACAGGGTTGCGTCCATGTGGAAATGCGCATCCACAAAGGGCGGCGACAGCAGCAGGCCGCCGGCGTCCAGCGTTTCGTGCGCCGGGGCCTGCAGGCCGGCACTGACCTCGGTAATCGTGCCGTTTTGCACGGCCACCGACATGCCGGTTCGGCCGTCTGGCAGGGTGGCGTTGTGAATCAACAAATCGAGCATCTAGCGTTCTCCCTTGCGGTACGGCTTCATCAGAGCCTGCGGGTAGCTGGCCTTGCGCGCCACCAGCACCAAAGCGACGATGGAGAGCACATAGGGCAACATCAAATAGAGTTGGTAGGGCAGCACCGAGCCACCACTTTGCTGCAGGCGCAACTGCAGCGCATCAAAAAACGCAAACAGCAGGGCGCCCAACAACGCTTTGCCGGGACGCCACGACGCAAACACCACCAGCGCCACACAAATCCAGCCCCGGCCATTGACCATATTGAAGAAGAAGGCGTTAAAGGCCGACAGGGTCAAGAAGCTGCCGGCCACACCCATTAGCGCCGACCCGGCCATGATGGCTCCGGTGCGTACCGCCGCCACCGAAACGCCCTGCCCTTCGGCGGCCTGCGGGTTCTCGCCCACCATGCGTACCGCTAGCCCTAGCGGAGTGCGGTACAGGATGTAGCCAACCACCGGCACCGCCAGCAGGGCAAACAGGGTGAGCGCGGTTTGCTGCGACAGCACCGGCAAGCCCAGCCATTGCATTTCGGCAAAGGGAGTGATGGTGGGCGGTGTGTTGACCTTGGGAAAACTGACGCGGTAACCGTAGGAGCTCAGGGCGGTGGCTAGCAGGGTGATGCCCAGCCCCGAGACGTGTTGCGACAGCGCCATGCCCACCGTCAGAAACGCGTGCAGCAAACCCAGCAGAGCGCCGGTCGCTGCTGCCGCCGCCACACCAAGCCACAAGGGGGCCCCGGCATACACGGCGAGCCAACCGGTAAAGGCACCGGCCACCATGATGCCTTCAATGCCCAGATTGAGAACGCCCGCGCGCTCGCACAGCAGCACGCCGAGCGTGCCCAGAATCAGCGGCGTGGCGATGCGCAGCACGGCAACCCAGAACGCGGGGTTGGCCAGGATGTCAAAAAAGTCGGTCATGGCGCGGCGCTCATTTCCAGCGGATGCGGTATTGCGTCAGGCTGGACGCCAGCAGCACCGAAATCAGGGAGGCGGCCACGATCACATCGGCAATGTAGCTGGGCACACCCAGCGCGCGGCTCATGCTGTCCGCCCCCACCAGTACGCCGGCCACAAACACGCTGGCCAGCGTGACCGCCAGAGGATGCAGGGCCGCCAGCATGGCAATCACGATGCCGCTGTATCCGTAGCCCGGTGACATATCGAGCGTGAGGTAACTGGTACGACCGGCCACTTCAATGGCTCCGGCCAGACCGGCCAGGCCACCCGACAGCAGCGCCACCAGCACCACCGTGCGGGTCACCGGCACACCGGCAAAGGCCGCCGCTTTTGCGTTGGCACCCACCGCGCGGATGTCAAAACCCAGCACCGTGTACTTCAGCAACGCCCACAACGCCACGGCCAGGCTCACGGCCCACAACAGGCCGGTGTGCACCCGCGTCTGGGCCACCAGCTTGGATAGTTCCAGATCGGGCAGCAGCACCACACTTTGCGGCCAGCCCATGGCGGTGGGGTCTTTCATGGGGCCGTCCAGCATCAGCGACACCAGCAGCAGCACAATGAAGTTCATCAGCAGCGTGGTGACCACCTCGTCCACGCCCAGCCGGGCCTTGAGCAGGGCCGGGCCGAGCAGCAGCAAAGCGCCGGCCAATGCGGCGGCCAGCATCATCAGTACAAACAGCACCGGCGCGGGCAAGTCGAACCCGGTGCCGCCATGCAAGCCGCCCACCGCCACCGCCGCCAGCGCGCCCACATACAACTGGCCCTCGGCACCAATGTTGAACAGGCGCGCCTTGAAGGCCACGGTTGCGGCCAGCCCGGTGAGCATCAGCGGAATGGCGCGGGTAAAGGTTTCGCTCAATGCAAACACCGAACCAAAGCCGCCCTGCAGCAACAGGGCATAGGTCTGACCCACCGGCGCACCGGCCCACAGCACCAGCAAGGAACTCACCAGCAGGGTAAACAGCACCGCGCCAATAGGCGCCAGCACCAATGCCGCACGTGAAATCTGCAATCGCTTTTCGAGCCTCATGCGCTGGCCTCGCTGGGGTCGGTGACATGGGCGCCGGCCATGGCCAGGCCGATGGATTCGCGCGTCCACTCCAGCGCCGGCAAAGCCGCGCTAAGTTGGCCGCCATGCATGACGGCAACCCGGTCGCCCAGGGTCATTACTTCGTCCAGATCGTCGGAGATCAGCAGCACCGCAGCACCGGCATCGCGTGCCGCAATCAGTTGCTGCTGCACATAGTCCACCGCACCAATGTCCAGCCCCCAGGTCGGTTGGTGGGCAATGATGAGGCGCGGCGTGGCCGCTGCACCCAGGCTGTCGGCCTGCGGGTGCAGGAGCGCGCGGCCCAGAATGAGTTTTTGCATGTTGCCGCCCGACAAGGCACGGGCGCTGGACAAAGCACCGCCACCGCGCACATCAAAGCGCGCAATCACCTGGGCGGCGTAGGCCTGGGCTGCACGCCGGCGCACCCACAAGAGTTTTGAAAACACCCGGCTGCGCAGGCGCTCGGAAACCGCGTTTTCCCAAACCGGCAAGTCGCCCACCACGCCGACCGCATGGCGGTCTTCGGGTATGCGGGCCACGCCCTGCGCCACCAGTTGGGCGGGCTGCGTCGGGTAGGGCTGGCCGGACAAGCTGAGTTGTCCCTGCGTGATGCGGCGCGTACCGCACAACACCTCGGCCAGCGCCACCTGTCCGTTGCCGGAAACACCGGCAATGGCCACGATTTCACCCGCCTTCAGGGTGAGTGAAACCTGCTCCAACCGCTCGCGGGCCGGCGCGGTGCTGACCTGGTGCAGGGTGCACACGGCCTCACCCACCTGGTTTGCCGGACGCCGCTGCGGTGCACTCACCGCATGGCCCACCATCCACTGCGCCAGTTGGGCCTGGGTCGTGCCTTTGGCGTCGGCTTGCGCCACCAGCTTGCCGCTGCGCAACACCGCCACGCGGTGCGACACGCGCAGCACTTCGGCCAGCTTGTGGCTGATAAAAATAATCGACAGTCCCTGCGCCACCATTTGCGCCAGCACGGCAAACAAGGCCTCGCTTTCTTGTGGCGTCAGCACGGCTGTGGGCTCGTCGAGTATGAGGATGCGGGCTCCCCGGTACAACGCCTTGAGTATCTCGACCCGCTGCCGCTCGCCTACTGACAGCCGCCCCACCAGCGCCTTGGGATCGACCGCCAGACCAAAGCGCTGCGCCACCGCCAGCAGCTTGTCGCGCGCGGCGGCCTTGCGTGTGTGGGCTTGCCAGAGCGGCTCGGAGCCCATCATCACGTTGTCCAACACGCTGAGGTTGTCGGCCAGCGTGAAGTGCTGGTGCACCATGCCGATGCCGGCGGCCAGCGCCGCCTTGGGGTCGCCCGCAGGCAATGGCTGCCCGAACACGCGAATGTCACCCGAGTCGGCGGTGTAATGGCCAAACAGAATCGACACCAGGGTCGACTTGCCGGCACCGTTTTCACCCAGCAGCGCCAATACCTCGCCAGCGCCGAGCTCCAGCGAGATGTCGTCATTGGCCACCAGCGCGCCAAAGCGCTTGCTGATGTGGGAGAGGCGCAGAACCGGTTCAGTCATGGCATGGTTTCAAAAAAAGGGCACCCAATGTGGGGTGCCCTTTTGCAGGTCACAGCAAGCGTGCCAGCGGTTTCTTACTTGGCTGTGGACTTGGGCTGACCGTCGTCCACCACCACCGTGAAGCTGCCGTCCACAATGGCTTTTTCCTTGGCCTTGACCTTGGCAATCACGTCGGCTGCGACCTTTTTCTCGAAGGTGCCCAACGGTGCCAGGGACGAACCCTTGTACTTCATCATGGCGTACTGGCCGTAGTCTTCGGCGGCAAACTTGCCGTCTTTGGCCAGCTTGATGGCGCGGTCTGCGGCCGGCTCAAAGTGCCACAGGGCCGAGGCCACCACGGTGTCGGGGTACTGGCCCTGGGTGTTGATCACATTGCCAATGGATAGCTTGCCTTTTTCCTTGGCCGCATCCGACACGCCAAAGCGCTCGGCGTACAGCACGTCAGCGCCCTTGTCGATCATGGCGAAGGCCGCTTCCTTGGCCTTTGGTGGGTCAAACCAGCTATTGATAAAGCTGACGCTGAATTCCACCTTGGGATTGATTTCCTTGGCACCGGCCATAAAGGCGTTCATCAGGCGGTTCACTTCCGGAATCGGGAAGCCGCCGACCAGGCCAATCTTGTTGCTCTTGGTCAGGCTGCCGGCCACCATGCCACTCAGGTAGGCGGGCTCCTGAATGTAGTTGTCAAACACGCTGAAGTTGGGTGCTTGCGGCTTGCCCGAAGAACCCATCAGGAAACTGACCTTGGGGAAGTCCTTGGCCACCTTGCGGGCGGCTGCCTCGACGGCAAAGGCCTCGCCCACAATCATCTGGCTGCCGGCGGTGGCGTACTCGCGCATGACGCGCTCGTAGTCGGCGTTGGACACGTTTTCGCTGGCCTTGTATTCAATTTCACCGCGCGCTTCGGCGGCCTTGAGCGCGGTGTGCAGGCGTCCGGCCCACTGCTGCTCAAAGGGCACGGTGTAAATGCCGGCCACCTTGAGCTTGGCCTGCGCCAGGCTGATGCCCGGCACCAGTGCGGCCAGCGCCGCAGCCATGACGACCGCGTTGCGGCGATTCAAAACCTTCTTCAACATAGGTACTCCCGTTAGTTCACAACACAAAAAAGCACCAAACCGGCCCCTAGCGGACCGGTTGGTATCCGGATGGCAAAAAGTGGAAAGCAGCTTACGTGCCCGCGCGCTCCAGCATGGCATGCAGCAGCACGTTGCAACCCGCGCTGATGTGCTCGGGCTTGGCGTCTTCGATTTCATTGTGGCTGATGCCGTCCTTGCACGGAATGAAGATCATGCCGCTGGGGGCCAGCTTGGCCATGTAGACCGCGTCGTGGCCGGCACCGGAGACGGCAGGCATGTTCGAATAGCCCAGCTTTTTGGCGGCCCGGCCCACGGCGTCCACGCAATCGGAGTGAAAGCCAATGGCCGAGTAGCTGGACACCATTTCGATCTTCACGTCCAGCCCGCTCTCAAGCGCGACCTTGGCGGCAAAGGCTTTGACCTCGTCGGCCATCTGGTCCACCAGCGCATCGGTGGCGTTGCGCAGGTCGATGCTGAACTTCACGCGGCCCGGAATCACGTTGCGGCTGTTGGGGAACACCTGCACCATGCCGACCGTGCCCCGGCCGTGCGGCGGGTGGCGCAGGGCGGCGGCCACCACCTCTTGCATGATGCGGGTGGACACCTGCATGGCGTCGCGGCGCAGCGCCATAGGGGTGGGGCCGGCGTGGGCTTCCATGCCGGTGACAGTGCAGTCAAACCAGCGAATGCCCAGTACGCCGCTGACCACGCCGATGGTGACGTCGTTGTCTTCCAGCACCGGGCCCTGCTCGATGTGGGTTTCAAAGTAAGCCCCAATCGGGTGATCGCCCGGCTCCTGCTCGCCGATGTAGCCAATGCGCTCCAACTCGCCCTTGACCGACTTGCCTTCGGTGTCGGTGGCGGCATAAGCGTGCTCCAGCGTGAAGGCCTTGGCGAACACGCCCGAGCCCATCATCACGGGCACAAAGCGCGAGCCTTCTTCGTTGGTCCAGAAGGCCACTTCAATCGGGGCCTCGGTTTCAATGCCGTGGTCGTTCAGGGTGCGCACTACTTCCAGACCGGCGAGCACGCCGTAGTTGCCGTCGAACTTGCCGCCGGTGGGCTGCGTGTCGATGTGGCTGCCGGTAACGATGGGCGGCAGGCTGTTGTTGCGGCCGGGGCGGCGCATAAAGCCGTTGCCGATCTTGTCGATGGTGACGCTCATGCCGGCCTCACGCGCCCAGCCCAGCACCAGGTCGCGGCCCTGCTTGTCGAGGTCGGTCAGGGTCAGGCGACAAACGCCGCCCTTGGGCGTGGCACCGATTTTGGCCAGTTCCATCAGCGAGGCCCAAAGCCGGTCGCCGTTGATGCGCAGAGAAGAAATGTCGGTAGCGGTTGCGGTCGTCATGGTGTCTCTCTTTTTTGTTATCCGCGTTGCACGGCGGTAGGTTTGAGGGCATCGGCGCGCAATGCGGCCGCTGCAAAGTTGGGGCTGAAGGCCGGGCGCTTGATGTAGCGGCCCTTGCCGCGCACCGCGCGCAGGTCGCCCTGCACAAACACCAGTTCGCCCTGGCTGATGGTGTGGCTCGGAATGCCCTTGACGGTGCGGCCTTCGAAGATATTGAAGTCGCCCTTGCTGTGCTGCGTCTTGGCCGACAGGGTCTTGGTACCGGCCGGGTCCCACACCACCAGGTCGGCATCGGCACCCACCGAAACACTGCCCTTTTGCGGGTAGATGTTGAACAGCTTGGCGGTGTTGGCCGAGGTGATGGCGACGAACTCGGAGGGCGTCAGCCGGCCGGTGTTGACGCCGGCATCCCAGATCACGGCCAGGCGCTCTTCGACACCGCCGGTGCCGTTGGGAATCTGGGCAAAGTTGTTTTTGCCGGCGGCCTTTTGCGCGGCGCAGAAGGTGCAGTGGTCGGTGGCGGTGGTGTGCAGGTTGCCGCTTTGCAGGCCGCGCCACAGCGCCTCCTGATGACCGGCGGGGCGGAAGGGCGGGCTCATGACGTGGGCCGCTGCGGTGGCGAAGTCGGGGTGGCGGTAGACGCTGTCATCCACCACCAGGTGGCCCGCCAGCACCTCGCCATACACGCGCTGGCCGCGGGCGCGGGCGCGGGCAATGGCGTCGGCCGCTTCAATGCAGGACACGTGCACCACATAGATCGGCACGTTCAGCACATCGGCAATCGCAATGGCGCGGTTGGCGGCCTCGCCTTCCACCATGGGCGGGCGCGATAGCGGGTGGCCTTCCGGGCCGGTGATGCCCATCTTGGCAACTTCGGCCTGCAGCAGGTACACCAGCTCGCCGTTTTCGGCGTGCACGGTGGGCATGGCGCCCAGTTCCAGCGCGCGCTTGAAGCTGTTCACCAGCGTTTCGTCGTCACACATGATGGCGTTTTTGTAGGCCATGAAATGCTTGAAGCTGTTGACGCCTTCCTGCTGCACCAAGGTCCCCATGTCGCGCTTGACGGTTTCGTCCCACCAGGTGATGGCAACGTGGAAGCTGTAGTCGCTGGCGGCTTTTTCCGCCCACTCGCGCCAGGTCTTGTAGGCCTCCATCAGCGGCTGCTGCGGGTTCGGAATCACGAAGTCGATGATGGTGGTGTTGCCACCGGCCATACCGGCCGCGGTGCCGGTATAAAAATCGTCCATCGTGGTGGTGCCCATGAAGGGCAGTTGCATGTGGGTGTGCGGGTCAATGCCGCCGGGCATCACGTACTGGCCGCCGGCATCCACCACGGTGGCACCTGCGGGGGCGCTGAGGGACTCACCTACGGCCACGATTTTGCCGTCCTGGGTCAGGACATCGGCCTTAAAGGAGCGGTCGGCGTTGACTACCGTTCCACCGCGAATCAAGAGACTGGTCATGAAAGTTTCCTCAAGAATTTTGCAGGTACAGAATAGGACAGAAACAGGGCTTTGTCATCGGTAAAAAGACGCGCACTCAGGCGGTGCTGCGCATCGGGTTGTTGGGGTGCGTGGTCCAGTCGGCGTGCCCGGCAGACACCACCTTTTTGGTGCGCAAATCGGTCTCGCCGGGGGCCAGGTCGCGCATGCTGATGCAGTCGGGCACCGGGCACACGTTGACGCACAGGTTGCAACCCACGCATTCGTCCTCTTTCACCTCGAAATGGCGCTTGCCGTCTTTCTCAAACGTGATGGCCTGGTGCGAGGTGTCTTCGCAGGCAATGTGGCAGCGGCCGCACTGGATGCAACTGTCCTGGTTGATCACCGCCTTGCTGATGTGGTTGAGGTTCAGGTAGCGCCAGTCGCTGACCGTGGGCACGGCGCGGCCGACGATCTCGGACACACTCTTGAATCCCATTTCGTCCATGTAGTTGGACAGTCCGTCGTTCATTTCCTGCACGATCTTGAAACCGTACACCATGGCGGCGGTACACACCTGCACCGTGCCGGAGCCCAGCGCAATGAAGTCCAGCGCATCGCGCCAGTTGCCAATGCCGCCAATACCGCTGATGGGCATGCCGGCGGTGGCCGGGTCGCGCGCAATTTCGGCCACCATGTTCAGCGCAATCGGCTTGACCGCCGGGCCGCAATAGCCGCCGTGCGAGCCGCGTCCGCCAACGCTGGGGCTCATGGTCAGCGTGTAGGGGTCCACGCCCATGATGGAGTTGATGGTGTTGATGAGCGACACCGCGTCGGCCCCGCCTTTTTTGGCAGCCTGTGCGGGCTTGCGGATGTCGGTGATGTTGGGCGTGAGCTTCACGATGACCGGCAGCTTGGTGTAGAGCTTGCACCAGGCCGTCACCATCTCGATGTACTCGGGCACCTGCCCTACGGCCGCGCCCATGCCGCGCTCGCTCATGCCGTGCGGGCAGCCGAAGTTGAGTTCGATGGCATCGGCACCGGTGGCTTCCACGCGCGGCAATATGGCTTTCCACGACTCTTCCACGCAGGGCACCATGATGGACACGACCATGGCGCGGTCGGGCCAGTTGCGTTTGACCTCGGCGATCTCGCGCAGGTTGATTTCCAGGTCGCGGTCGGTGATCAGTTCGATGTTGTTGAAGCCGTTCAGGCGGCGGTCGTGCGACAGCAGCGCGCCATAGCGTGGGCCGTTGACGTTGACCACCGGCGGACCGGCCTCACCCAGCGTCTTCCAGACGACGCCACCCCAACCGGCCTCAAAGGCGCGGTTGACGTTGTAGGCCTTGTCGGTCGGGGGCGCGGATGCGAGCCAGAAAGGGTTGGGGCTTTTGATGCCGGCGAAAGTAGTTTGCAGATTGGCCATGGTGCTCGTTCCAAAGAGGTTGCGTGGGGTGCGGTCGGCGATCTAGGTCGGCAGTTACGCAGCGGATAACTGCGCGTGAATGGCCTGGGCCGCGCGCTTGCCGTGCTCCACCGCCTCCACCGTCAGGTCGAGTCCGCCGGCACGGCAGTCGCCGCCGGCCCACACGCCGTCGATGTTGGTCTTGCCATCTGCGTCGGTTGCAATGCGGCCGTCCTGCAGCGCAAAGCCTGCCTGGGACAACACCGGGTTGCCCAGCGTCTGACCAATCGCTTTCAGCACCACATCGGCCTCCCAGGTGATGTCGCGCCCGGTGGGCGTGAGTTTGCCGTTCAAGAGTGTCTGCTCGGCAAAACGCACGGCACTGGCGTGGCCGTTGTGGCCGATGATTTCGACCGGGGCCAGCCACTGGTGCAGCACCACACCATTGGTTTGCGCCCACTCCTGCTCGGCCTTGGACGCGCTCATCTGGTCGGGCCCGCGCCGGTACACCATGTGCACCACTTTGGCACCCAGCAGCTTGCTTTGCACGGCGGCATCTACCGCCGTCATGCCACCACCAATCACGATCACACGGCGACCCACGGGCAGCGTGGACAGGTCTTCGGATTGCCGCAGCGCGGCAATGAAGTCCACCGCGTCCTGCACGCCGGGCTGGTCTTCACCGGGTACGCCCAGACGCGCCGTAGCGGACAGGCCCATGCCCAGAAAGACGGCGTCAAAGTCGTGCCGCAAAGTTTCCAGTTGGGCGGCGCTCTCCAACTTCCAGCCATTGCGGATTTCGATGCCGCCAATGCCCAGCAGCCACTGCACCTCGGCCTGCGCAAAGTTGTCCGGGGTTTTGTAGCTGGCCAGGCCGTATTCGTTGAGCCCCCCCGCTTTGGGGCGGGCATCGAAAACCACCACGGTGTGGCCCTGGCGTGCCAGCGTGTAGGCGCAGGCCAAACCGGCCGGTCCGGCACCGACCACCGCTACTTTCTTGCCCGTTTCCGGTGCGCGGGTGAAAACCTGCGGCTGCTTGCTCTGCATCAGGGCGTCGACCGCGTAGCGCTGCAGCCGGCCAATGGCGATGGGCCGGTCCTCCTGCGTATGGCGCACGCACACGGCTTCGCACAGGTTTTCGGTCGGGCAGACCCGGGCGCACATGCCCCCCAACGGGTTGCTGTCCAGAATGGTGCGCGCCGCACCGCGCACATTGCCATCGGCAATGCGCTTGATGAACGAGGGCACGTCAATGCCGGTGGGGCAGGCGGTGGCGCAGGGCGCATCAAAGCAGTACAGGCAACGCTCGGATTCGAGCAGCGCCTGCGAGCCATTCAGAGGGGGCGTGGCATCGGCAAAGCGCCGCGCGTACTCGGAGGCGGGCAGCCTTCCAGCCTGAATATCCGGGCCAATGGGAGGGGGAGAAACAGTGGTCACGCAGCAGGCTCCTTTTTACAGAATGGCATCTAACCCAAAAATCTGACCGTTTGGTCAAGTAGTTGAAATGGATGCTAGCAATGGCTGTGCCAGTCTGTAACTAGGGGTTTGCCCGATGGGTGCGCTCTTCAGACCATCACAATGCAATTTTGCTGAGCCGCCACCACTTGGCAAAGCTCTCGCAATAGGGCTCCACAGGCGCAAACAATCCGGGTTCACCCATGGATGCAAGCGCAGGGTGCGGATGCTCTGCCTGAAGATGTGCCTGCAAAGTATCCAGCACCGCATTGGCATGTCCATTGGACTGCCAAACTACCGAGCGCGCACCCTGCAGGGCCCGCGCAATCTCCTGAACCTTTCCCCACCAAAGTGTGGGCGTCCGCGCTAACAGACCATCGGTAACAAAGCTCCACCGACCTTCGCTCCACGGCATGTGCCGGTGCATTTCAACAAAGCCAACACCCATCACCAATACGTCAGGGTCCTCGGCTACCGAAAAGGCCCCCAGGGACCAAGGATGCAGCAAGCACACATCGCGGCCTGCAACCTGGTGAGGGTCGGGCACGGACCATCGTGCATCGGGTGGTTCCACCATGACGGGCGGCTGCGCCACGCCTTGTCCTGCAAGACGGTGATGGCTGACGGGGGCCACAACCGTGGTGCTGCGCGCAATACGATCCAAGTCTTCGTAACGGGCGTCGATGGCTGAACCGAAGCTATGCCAATTGGCAGGTGCGAATTTGGCAACGTTGTCAGCGTTGAACAGATACGGCTTGCTGCTACCGGTGCCCGCTACCCACTGCCAGCTCAGGTGGTTGCTGGCAACATCACCGTCCAGCAAATGCCCGAGCATCCACTGCGCAGCCGTGTGCCAGTGCACCTTACGCAGGTGCACCAGATAGCTGGCAAGCCACATGCGAGCATGGTTGTGCAAGTAGCCCGTTGCATAAAGTTCGGTGACGGCCAGATCGATCGCAGTAATCCCGGTGCGCGCTTCCATTACATCTGCAGGCAACTCGGTCTGGTAGGCATCGTCGGGCAGCAAGCCGGGGTGCAAGGACCGCTGTATGCCCTCTCCGAGGTGCGCCCAGACATGCCTGTAGTAGGCACGCCAGCCCAACTCGAAAACAAACTTGTGCTTCGCATCCAATGGATGGCGGGCATGCACGCCGGAGTACACATCGCGCAGACTCAGGAGGCCGTGCGTGATGTACGGCGACAACCCGGTGACGGCGCCGTCCAGTGCATTGCGGGTTTGCGCGTAGGCGTCGGGCCGGACAGCGGCCAGTCGGGCCCGCGCTGCCTTCAGGGTGGGTTCAAATTTGTGCATCGCGGTGCGCCGCAGCTTGGGTGGCGATGGCTTCCCGCGCAACGGCGTCGAGCCGCGCAAGGTTCTTGAGCTGCATCGCCATGCGCGGGTTCTTCTTCAGCACGCTCTCGTGCCGCATCAAGAAGTCCCAGTACAGGGTGGTGTAAGGACAGGCTGTTGGCCCCGTCGATTGCGCAGGGTCGTACCTGCACAAGCTGCAGTGGTTGCTCATGCGCTGGATGTATTTGCCGCTGGCCACATAGGGCTTGCTGGCCATCAGTCCGCCGTCGCCAAACTGTCCCATGCCCAGGGTGTTGGGAAGCTCCACCCACTCCACCGCATCCACATACACGCTCAGGTACCAGGCGTGCACCGCTTGCGGCTTGACGCCCAACAATAGCGCATACAGCCCGGTCACCATCAGGCGCTGGATGTGGTGGGCATAACCCAGTTCCAGCGTTTGCGTGATGGCGTCTTTCAGGCAGGCCATATCGGTCTGGCCGGTCCAGTACCAGGCGGGCAAGGCGGCCCTGGCGTCCAGTGCATTGCGCTCCAGGTAGGTTGGCATCTGCGTCCAGTAAATGCCACGCACGTATTCGCGCCACCCCAGAATCTGGCGAATGAAACCCTCCACGGCCGCCAGCGGCGCATGACCGGAACGGTAAGCATCTTCAGCGGCCTGCACCACTTCGCGCGGGTTCAGCAATTTGAGGTTGAGCGCGCAGCTCAGGTGCGAGTGGTAGAGCCAGGCCTCACCCGCCCACATCGCATCTTCATACCGACCAAACAGGGGCAGTCGTTGATCGACAAACTCTTGCAACGCCTGCAAAGCCTGCTGGCGTGTCACTGGCCAGCCGAAGCGTTTCAAGCTACCGGGGTGGCTGGCAAAGCGGACGTTTACCAGCGCCATTACCTCTTGGGTAATAGCGTCGGGCGCAAACCGGGTTGGCTGGGGCACTTGCTGTGGGCCCGCTTTGCCAAAGGCTTCGCGGTTGTCGGCATCAAAGTTCCATTGCCCTCCGGTTGGGGCGTTGCCCTCCATCAGGATGCCGTGCTTGTGGCGCAGTTCGCGGTACCAGTATTCGAGGCGCAGTTGTTTGCGGCCCTCGGCATGTGCGGAAAATTCTCGGACGGTACTGAAAAAATGGGTGTCATCGCGCAGGTCCAGCGCCAAGCCATGCTGTTTGGCGACCGCACGCAGGCTTTGCAGCACCCGCCAGTCGCCGGGGGCGGTCAACACCAGCGCAGCAGGTTTCAGGTGGCTAATTGCTTTGTCCAGTTCCAGTGCCAGCGAGCCCAGATTTCCAGGCTCGTCTAGCCCGACATAGAACAGCGGCAGCCCACGCGTGCGCAAGGTTTCAGCAAAGTGGCGCATGGCGCTGAGAAACACGGCAATGCGCTGCTTGGCCGACCAGACATGGGTGGACTCTTCGGCCACCTCGGCCATCCACACCACGTCTTGGGTCACATCGAAACCGGCTAGCGCGGAGGAATGTGCGTCGAGTTGGTCGCCCAGCACCAGGACCAAGTGGCGCACCGTGGCCGGAAATGCGGTCCGCACGCGGGCAGGCTCAGCCATGCGGGGCCTTGGTAGCGGTTGCGCTTTTCCTGGCGCGGCAGGCGTCCGAACAATACAGCACCGCGTCCCAGTTTTTGGCCCAGGCTTTGCGCCAGGTCATGGTGCGGCCGCACACCGCGCAAAGTTTGCTGGGCAGGGACTGCTTGTTGCCCTTGAAGTCGGTTTTCATACAGATAGCGGTTGCCAATCAAAGAAACAGATCGCCCTGTGGTGAGGGGGAAGATGGTGTTTGGGCGGTGCGCTGGGTCTGCGTCTGTGGCATGGCCTTGCGTCGCTGACCGGAGGGCGGCAAGCCGCTCTTGCGGGAGCCATGGCGGGCTTGCACGTTGCTGGCTTCTTCGCGTGCCTCGGGGGTCTTGCGCAAGCCGTACATGCGGTCTTTGGCGGCCTGCATGGCCTGCTTGTCATTGACGATGGGGCGCGGGTAATCCACGCCCATGGTGCAATCGGCCATGCGCTGCACGCTCTCATCCATCTTCCACGGCTCAGCCAGATAGGGCAGCGGCACGCGGGCCAGTTCTGGCACCCAGCGGCGAATGAACAACCCTTGGGGGTCTTGGTCTTGCGCCTGCTTGGTAGGCGAATACATGCGCAAGGTGTTAATGCCGGTAGTGCCGCTTTGCATTTGCATTTGGCTCCAGTGGATGCCCGGCTCAAAGTCCAGGAACTGGCGCGCCAGAAACAGACCGGTTGGGCGCCAATGCAGCCAGAGGTGGTAGCTGGCAAAACTCACCAGCATGGCCCGCATGCGAAAGTTGAGCCAGCCTGTGCTTACCAGCGAACGCATGCAGGCGTCCACCATCGGGTATCCGGTGCGGCCTTCGCACCAGGCCGCAAAGTGTTCGTGGTTAAAGTCGTTCTCGCGCAAGCCATCGCACGCGCGGGCAAAGTTGTTGAACTCGATGTCCGGTTCGTCCTCGAGCTTTTGCATGAAGTGGCAGTGCCAGCGCAAACGTCCGGCAAAACCGCGCAGCGCGTAGGCCAGCGCGCGCTCGGGTGTGTTGCCAATCGCCACCTCGGTAGCCTGGTGCACGGTGCGCATGGAGAGGGTTCCAAAAGCCAGATGCGGGCTCAGACGACTGCAGCCCTCCTCCGCGCTCAAGGGACTGGAGAGCGCCGTGCGGTAGTCAAAGCCCCGCACTTGCAAAAAGCTCTGAAGGGTACGCCGCGCTTCTTTCTCACCGGCAGACTGCTGGGTCTTGCGCTGTAGCGACAACCCCAAACTACCCAGCGTGGGCAACTCGGGTTGGTCCAACGCTACTGCGGGACAGAATCTTCCTTGCAGCAACTGCAAAGGCGCATCCATACGCGCCTGCCAGCGCGTGGCCCACCCCGAGCGGCTACGCAAACGGCGCACGACACCGGTCTGTGCAAATTCCTGCCATGGAATGCCATGGGACTGACACCACTTAGCCACTTGCTTATCGCGCACATACGACCAGCCCGGCCCGGTTTCCTCGTGACTCAGCAAATGGGTGAACTGCACTTCCTGGTGCAATTGCGTCAACACCGGCACCACCGAACCCACACGTACCAACAAAGGCATTCCCCGCTCCGCCAAGGCGCTGCGCAATTCCGCCAGGCAAGCCAACGCAAAGCTCACATGCCGAGCATCGCATTCCGGGCTTTGCAACCATTCGGGCTCGATAACAAAGAGGCCCAAAGCGTCACTGTGCGCTTGTGCAGCGGCGAGCGCAGCATGGTCGTGGATGCGCAGGTCACGCTTGAACCAGACCAGAGCCCGCTGCATGGCTAAACAGCCTTGCGCTTGGAATCGGTGTACGCCAACTCGTCCGTCACACGGAACACTTCTTGGCCGGCTCGCCCCGAGTCCAATGCTTGCGTAGTGTGGGAATTTCCTGCGGCCGGAAGGCACATGGACATCCCGTCCCACTGCTGGCCGCACCAGCAACGACCCTGTGCATCCACGATGCAAGTGCCTGTGCCACAACAGCGTTCATCCTCTACTTGCATACGCGAATCCGATAGGTGTTGATGAAGTGGCCGAGCGACCCAGACAAGCAAAGTTGTCCGGCGGTACCGGCTCCTGGGAAATTCTCTCTGAATCAGCGTTTCATCGTGCGCTGGAAGGACATTGCACATCCTGCGAGCGCGGGATTTATGCCCATGCGCGGTCACCACGCGAGCAGCCACTCGGCGTTCCATGGATCGCGCGTGACACCGCTCCCAGCGACAGGCAAAAGTGGAACCGGCCGCTCAGCCGAAAGTCCATCCCGCTGTGCGACATGCAGCCCTTGGCGCACCAGCCCGGCACGCTGACGCACTTTGAGGTGGTTGCTTATCTTGGGCGCACCCATGGCGAAGGCCTTGGACCAATCAACCACCGCGGTTTCGCCAAGGGCCAATCTGGCCAGGATCGCTCGCCGCGTAGGATCGGCCGGGGCTGCAAAGGGGTTTCAGTGGGGTATTGGCAAACGGATTGGCGAAGTAGTCCTTGAAATTTTGACGGGAGCGCCTATTCTTGAATCAGGCGCAAGCCACTTACCGGAACCCCGCTTCCGGCCACCCTGTCCGCAGGGCGAAAACCCGACCCCTATGAGGTCGGGTTTTTCATTTGGAAGCCGGGTACCTGCGGCCGGCACCCTAGTCAAAAATCTCGTGCAGCCAAGACTTCTTCCTGCCGTATTGCGGGCGCTTGTATTCGTGGAAGTCGGAGTCACCGAAGTCACGGTGTTGGGGCGCAGGGGCTACCCGCCCGGGTGGCACGGCCGCCGGCGACGCGCCGGAAACCTTGTCCAGCAGCTTGTCGAGTTCACCGCGGTCGAGCCAAATGCCACGGCAAGCGGGGCAGTAGTCAATCTCCACACCCTGGCGCTCGGTCATCACCAGCGTGGTGTCGGTGCAATGGGGGCATTTCATCTCAATCTCCTGATAAAGAACAACCTAACAAGCCCTAACCGTAACCCGCAGGCGGCGGCGCAAAAAGCAGTCAATTTCTTACCGACGCTCTCATAAAACCGAGCATCGGGTCGTCATGCAATGGCCGGCATGCAAGCCCTATGCAGCCACCAAAAAGGGACGCAGCCCTTGCTGCTCAGTTGAAAACCAATACTTCCTTTTTTTGGGAATGAACCTCATACAAACATAGGTTTTTTCGGAATCACTTCCTGGTTACTCTCCAACCCGTCTTTGTTTTTTAGGAGATAGCAATGAAGCGACTTTTATCTGTTTTGGCCATCGTTTTTTCACTGGGCATTGCCACGGCATCCATGGACGCCGAGGCCGCCAAGCGCATGGGTTCAGGCAAATCCATGGGCACACAGCGCCAGGCGGTGCAGGACAAGGCACCTGCCGCGCCTGCAGCCCAAACTGCAGCACCGGCTGCGGGCGCCGGAGCCGCCGCCGCTTCCAAGCCTTCGTGGGCCGGGCCGATCGCGGGTCTGGCTGCTGGTTTAGGTATTGCTGCGCTGGCCTCGCACTTCGGCTTTGGCGACGAGTTGGCTTCCATGGTCATGATGGGCCTGCTGGCGTTTGCGGTGATTGCGGCCATCGGGTTCATCATGCGCAAGCGTGCCCAGACGGGCTCGCTTGCGGGCATGCAGGCCCGAGGAGGTTTGGCTCCAGCCGCCATTGGAGCGGGCACAAGCTCCGCTGACCCTGGCCGCGCAGAGCAACAGACGGCTGCCTACAAAGTGTCCATGCCTGCCGGAAATGGCAGCGGCAGCGGCAGCGGAGTTTCAGGCTCCATGATTGGCTCAGGCATCGCCGCCGCAAGCCCCCAACTTGCGGTGCCCGCAGACTTTGACCGTGCCGGCTTTGAACGCAACGCCAAGGCCCACTTCATTCGCCTGCAGGCCGCCTATGACGCCGGCAATCTGGATGACATCCGTGAATTCAGTTCGCCGGAAATGTATGCCGAGTTGAAGCTGGACTTCGCCGAGCGCGAACCCGGCGTGCAGCACGGCGAAGTCCTGCGCCTGGACGCCAAAGTGCTGGAGGTGGTGGACGAAGGCAATCGCTATCTGGCGAGCGTGCAGTTCACCGGCTTCATCCGATACGGTGCAGGCACCGAAGACGAAACGTTTGATGAAGTCTGGCACCTGACCAAGCCGCGCCAAGGCAGCGGAGGCTGGGTGGTGGCGGGTATCCAGCAAGTCGCCTAAGCCACTGGCAGGGGCCCCTTTCCGGTGTACGCCATGCACCGGATGGGGCGCCCCGGCTCAGTGCCTAGGCGTGTTGAACCGCTGGGGCTCCTTGCAGCACCTTCAGCAGCTCATCCCAATGAATGATTTCGAGGGCGCCGTTCATGTGCTCCACCAACGCGCTGCGGCTCTCCACCCAGTCGCCATCGTTGCAATACAAGGTGCCGTTGATGTGCCGCATCTCTGCGCGATGAATATGCCCACAGACCACGCCGCTGTGTCCGCGGCGCCGGGCCTCGGTTGCTACCGCCACTTCAAAATCGGTCACGTAGTTCAAAGCGGTCTTAACCTTGCCCTTGAGGTATTGCGACAAAGACCAGTACGGCAGGCCCATGCGCGCGCGCAAGCTGTTCAGGCTGCGATTCAGACGCAGCGTCAACTCATACGCGTTGTCACCCAAATAGGCCAACCACTTGGCACATTGGATCACCCCGTCAAAGTGGTCGCCGTGGGTCACCCAAAGGGTTTGTCCTTGCGCGGTGGTGTGCACCGTATCGCGTTGCACCGCGATGTCACCAAACTTGTGTCCAACAAAGCCACGTGCAAACTCGTCGTGGTTGCCCGGCACAAACACCACATGGCAGCCCTTGCGCGCACGGCGCAATAGCTTCTGCACCACATCGTTGTGTGCCTGCGGCCAAAACCAGCGGCGGCGCAGTTGCCAGCCATCCACGATATCGCCGACCAGATACAGGTAGTCGCTGGAGTGGTGCTTCAGAAAGTCCAGTAAGGCATCCGCCTGGCAACCGGCTGTGCCCAGATGGATATCGGAAATAAACACCGCACGATAGTGCTGCTTGGGCGCTTCGTCGTCGTGCGGTTCTCCGCCGGCTCCCATGGCAACGCCCGTCCAGTTGCCCGCTAAAGTGTCAGGCAGTGTCCGCATTTATGCCCCCAGAAAGTGCTTGCGATAGCGCGAAGGCAAATCGGCAATGCGCATCAGCATCGGCAGATCGGCCGTATTGAAGTCCGGGTCCCAGGCTGGCGCACCCAGCACCTTGGCACCCAGGCGCAGGTAGCCCTTGATCAGCGCTGGGGGCTCCACATTCAGAGAAGAGTCCAGCCGCTCCACCGGCAGCGGCAGGCGCGGGCGCACGTGAAAATCAATCGGTGCCAGATGCGTGGCTTGCAGTTGGCGCCAGATGCTGGCCGCCACATCGCCACTGACCACGCCGTT
>ERZ1034363.174-NODE-174-length-45895-cov-23.774128_pt1 | contig 45895 bp, 44 predicted proteins | sample MGYA00520616_ERZ1034363 | MGnify/ENA primary metagenome ERZ1034363 (study PRJEB33736, sample SAMEA104284506) | Azolla filiculoides | biome: Urban; feature: Water surface; material: Ditch water | place: Netherlands | collected 2015-10-28 | depth 0-0.1 m ...
CGCAAACTTTTTAGGCTGGCAAAAGCTAGGGAATAAGGCGCGAAGGATTTAAACAGCAGGTTTAAAAAGGGCAGGGTGTGGCTGCCGCATGCTTGCATGGTCGGGTGCAAGTCTGGTTGGGCCGTAAGCAGCAGCGTGCCACGGTGCATGCTAAAACCAGCGTAAGCGCCAACCTTGCCAAGCACGCCTATGGTGCCAGCCAACATGCGACTGGCGCAATAATCGCCAGCATTGCCTTCTATCAATATGAGCCCACGGCGCATTTGATCGCCCACGCGGTCGCCGGCATGGCCTTTTACCACTACCGTGCCGCCTAACATGCCTTTGCGTAAGCCGGCCGCTGCGCCACCTAAAAAATCACCGGTGTTGCCATGAATGACCATCAGCCCGTTTTGCATATTGCAGGCCGCCAAGTCTTGCGTGTTGCCTAGGCAGTGTATCTCGCCGCCTTTCATGGCAAAGCCTAAATAGGCTCCCGTGTTGCCGGATATGTCGATGCGCCCGGTGCGCATGTTGGCGCCTAGGTAATCGAGTTGCTCCGTTGCGTTTAAAAAATGCAGCGATGCGCTATCGTGGCCGCTGATGTCAAACAGTTCGTCCACGCGCACGGCTTGTTTGCCGTGATGCAGTATGAGCGCGGCAATCTCATTTAATGTGCGATTGGCTAGCCCATCGGGCGTGAGTGCGGCGCAGTTGATGGCAAACTGCAAAGGCTTTTTCAAGCTAAAGGTCAGCGCGCTCATGGCTGTTTATTGCCCATGATCGTATGCAACTTAAAGTGGTGCGGACCCAGTTTGCCGCCGTAATTACCGGCCGAGATGCGTTTAACGCCGCTGGCACTGCCCAATGCGCAGATGGCGGCAATGCCGGTATGCATGGCCAGGGCGATGTCGTCAAAACTTAGGCCGTCTATGACAATTTCCATGACGCTTTCTATGTCACTTGATAGTTCGGTTTGCGTCACGCCTTTTAGCGTCGGGCAAAAGGCGTCGTTGGTGGAGGCGAACATGGCGGCGTAACGGCTACCCACTTTTGAACCAGATCGCACCACGCCACCAGGGAAAGGCATGATGACGTTAGGCAGGCGCTGCATGGCTGCAATCGCCACCTCGGCGGCGGCCAAAGCCGCGCTTTGTGAGGTGGCGAGAATTAAGAAATTTCCCCCGCCTATGGCGCGCACCATGCCCGTGCTTTCCTCGCATAAAAATTCGCCGTCCATCACCGGTACACGCCAATAGCGTTTGCCGCCTATTAGTTTGCTGGTTTGAAAACCGTCGCCAAAAAAGCGTAAATTTTTACCCAGATTGATGGGCTCGTCGCTGGCGATGCCGGCAAAGGCGGCGGCGGTAGGGCAAGTGAGTACGCATTGGCCCATGCGGGTTTCCAGTTGTTGCATGAGCACTTTGCTGCCCATGGCAAACATTAAAATGGACACACCGGGCCTGCCGTCTGGGCTGAGTTCGCTGCTGATTTCGGCTTCTATGCCGGCTTCCACCCCGCAACCTATCACTGACGTAGCAAAGCCTGTCATGGCATGGGCGGCGTGGTAAGCCCATTTAAGATTCTGCGCGGTGATGATGACGCGGGTGCCGCGCATGTTGAAGGCTTCCGCGAAGGTGTCGTCTATCTGTATGCCGTTAATGATCATTTAAATATGACTCATGCAAAAATTAAGCGGTTTCAACTAAGGTGCTTGCCGCTGTGTACGACGATGCTACCACGGCCATCATCGGCTATTTCGTCGGGATTAATCTTAAAGTTGGCCAATTGCATGGTTTGGTATTTGTTAAAGTAATCGCTCAAGTCTTTTTCCACGCTGACATCAAATGCCGGTTTGCTGGTGTGGGTGGCACCCCAAACGACTTTAACTACTTTGCCGTCTTTGACCACCAACTCACCATTTTTAAAGACGAAATCGGGTTTGCTAAACATGGCTTCGCGGTCGGCTTGGTCGGTGTAAACCGTGATGTCTGCCGCCGCGCCTATACCCAAATGACCTCTGTCGTTTAAGCCTATCAGGCCAGCTGCGCCGGCGCGGGTCATGATGGCGATCTCATAAAGGCTGTATTCGCGGTCCAAGCTCAATAAATTGCTCATGGCTTGTGCGTCTAAATTAAGCTTGGCAAAGGCCTCGTTTCTAAAGCTTTTGTCCATTAATAGTCGAATTAGATGCGGGTAACTGGTAAACGGGGCGCCATTCGGGTGGTCGGTGGTTAAGAAGATGCGCCACGGGTCTTCCACGGATAAGAAGAGTTCCAGGCCTATGGCCCATTGCAAGGCATTCACGTAGTTTTGGTCGCGGTACTTGAATGGCAGCACGCCGCAACCGGCATCGCACTCGATGTCCATTAACACGGCTTTTTTTGGGTTAGCATGACGCGCGTTTAAGTGCTGCATCATGCTATCACCGGATGCGGTGACGGTTTGGCCAAACAGAATTTGCCCGACGTCGGCGGTGATGTGTTTGTTTTTATTCAGCGCCTCGGCAATTTCTGCTGCGGCTGAAGAAAATTGTTTGTCGCCTTCTTTGCCGTAGCTGTGAAACTGGATGTGCGTCAAATGCATGGGCAAGCCATCGGATGCGCGCATGGTGTCCAGTGTGGTTTGGAAGTTACCGGCCGCACCTAAGTTATTGCAATGCACGTGCAGTGGTTTGGATACGCCCAGTTCGTGCACGGCGCGACTTAGGCTTTGTAAAATTTGCCGCGGCGATACTTGGTAATGGCGGTTGTTCTCATCCAAATCCAATCTGCGTTGATTGAATTTAAAGGCATTAATGCCGCCTGGGTTCACCACCTTAATGCCTATGGATTGGGTGCTGTGCAATATCCAGGCCACGTAATCGTTAATGGCTTTTTGGTCTTGTTGGCTGGCCAGCATGCGCAAAAAGTAATCGTCGTTGCCCAGCATGGCGTAAGCGCCTTTGTCTATCATGGGCGTGTCGGCCATCTCCAGGTGCGCTTGCCTAGCGTTAACCGGCATCAAGGCCGGTTCAAACGCCGCTGTGTAGCCCATTTCTATGTAGCGAAAGCCGGTCTCGGTGCTGGTGGGCGTAGCAAAATGGCTGCAGCCCGGCGTGCAAATGTGCGCCTCCGGTTCGCTGTAGTGTTTGCTGGCTTGAAATTCGGGTAAAAGCATGCGGGCAATGTTGGTTTTGCCGCCGCCTATGTGGCTGTGCATGTCGATGGCGCCGGCCATCACCACCTTGCCGCTTAAGTCTAAGCTGGTGCTTATCTTGCTGGCATCGGCTGGCTTGGCCACGATGCGCCCCTGGCTGATGTAGATGTCCTCCACCACGCCGTTTTTTTTGTGGGCCGGGTCAAAGACCCGGGCATGTTTAAGTTGGGTAATCATGGCATTAAGTCCGCCAGTTGATTGATCACCTCGACTAAGCGCGGGAGACTAGAGGCTTGCAGTTTTTTAAGCGGCAGGGCAATCGAGCCATCCATTCTAAATAGCGTGCCGCTGTCATGCATTGCCGGCACGCCGACTGGAATAAACACCGCCGGTGGGCGCTCAAACAGCGTGTTCGGATGACCGATGACGATGCTAGGGCCGGCGAAGTCGGGCGGTGGCTTGGGGTTAAACGTGCTGACCCATAACAAGGCATCGCAGCTTTTAAGTTGTAATGCGGTGCTGAAGTGCTGCGTGTCGTAACTCACCTGGTCGTGCTGAAAGCGATTGCGACTGGGAAAGCCGCTAAGCCAGGTGCTGGTTTGGTTGACGCTGATGTCGCCATCGCCGCTATTTAGGCTCAATCCCGCGACGCGAGTCTGCTCGTTGAGTTTAGCGATCAGTTGGGTAATGCTCTGCACGGTCAATTCCGCATGCGGGTAAGCCAATTCGCTGGCTGACCAGACCACGACGGCGTAATTGGCTGCTTGTATTTTTTCCAATAAAGCCTTTAGGGCGGCCATGCTTAGGCCGGCCACCGATGCGGCTTTATTGGATTTGGCATAAGCTGGGTTGCACAGCGCATTAAGCGTATTGAGTATGGCGGGCAAGGCTTTTTTATCCGCCGCGAGTACGGTGGGGCTTGTGCCATCGGGGGCCACGCCGGCTTGGGTGTCGGCCTCGTCCACCGCCAAATACACTACATGGGGCGTGCCCTTGTTAAATAAGCTGTCTTTATTCCAGACCAGTTTTTCAAAAAAGCGCGGGTGACTGCTAACAATGTCGGTGCCTATGGCCAGAATTAGATCAGCACGGTTTTTTACTTCACTCAAGGTGGTGGTTTGCCAACCGCTATTTTGCATGGCCAAGGTGTTGCGCAAGCTCGACTCGCTGTGCATGTGGTCCAGGGTGGCCTGGCATTTTTCTGCTAATGGCAAGATGGCACGCATGCCTTGCACGTCCGTGCCGAGGCCGGCAATCAAGGTTTGCTGGCTGTTTTGTAGAATCTTAGCGGCCGCTGCTAGGGCGGTATTAAGATCGCAGGCCTGTCCGTCTACGCTGGCTAGTTGGTTCTGTGCAGTTGCCGCCTGGCTAAAATAGCGCTGACTTTTTGCGCAGGAAAAGCTCGCGCTAATGCTGCCATGGCCGTCTAAAGGCAAGTCATCACACAGCAAACCGCAGGCTGGGCAAGTGTGGTGTGAAGTTGGAATGGGTGAGTTAGCGGCTGTCATTTAGCGTAATTTTGCCACATTGTGCTTATTCGCGCTTAAAACAAGCGCTGAACATGCAATTTAGGTTTATTTTAAGCGTCAAAAATGGTATTTTATCGTTCTTTCAATGTATCTATTAAATGGAGTAATTATGGCTGTTCAACGCACGCTTTCTATCATCAAACCTGATGCCGTGGCAAAAAATGTAATTGGTAAAATCTACACCCGTTTTGAAAACGCCGGTTTAAAAGTGGTGGCAGCAAAAATGGCACAATTAACTAAAGCCGAAGCCGAAGGTTTCTACGCCGTGCACGCAGCGCGTCCATTCTTCAATGATTTGGTTAAATTCATGATTTCAGGCCCAGTGATGATACAAGCCTTAGAGGGCGAAAATGCCGTGCAAGTGAACCGCGATTTAATGGGTGCCACCAATCCAAAAGAAGCGGCTGCCGGTACCATACGCGCTGACTTTGCCGAAAGCATTGATGCCAATGCGGTACACGGTTCCGATTCAGCCGAGAACGCGGCCATCGAAATCAAATATTTCTTTGGTTAATGCACTGCATTTAATTAAGCCTGGTATTTAAGTAAAGCCGGTGTTTAATTAAATGCCTTAAGACTAAGCCCTAGATTAAGCACCAGTAAACAAGATACGCTAGAGACGCCTTGTTTATTTGTGCTTAATTTATTTGAGACCCGACTTTGATCAATCTACTTAATTTTAATCAGCCGCAATTGGCTACGTGGTTCGCCGAACAAGGTGAGAAGCCTTTTCGCGCCAAGCAATTGATGCGCTGGATGCACCGTTTTGGCGTGCACGATTTTGAGCAGATGACGGACATCGCCAAGGTGTTACGGGAAAAATTAGCCAGTGAGACGGAAATTACCTTGCCTAATGTGCAGTTGGAGCAAGTGTCCAATGACGGCACGCGCAAATGGTTGATTGGTACCGATACCGCCAACAGCATAGAGACCGTGTTCATACCGGAAGACGACAGGGGCACTTTGTGTATTTCCTCACAAGTCGGCTGTGCGTTGGAGTGCACGTTTTGCAGCACCGGTCGCCAAGGCTTTAATCGCAATTTAAGTGTGTCGGAAATCATAGGCCAACTGGCCATCGCCAACCGCTCCTTGCGCCAAGAGCCGGGCTACGATATGTTGCCGGCCGATGAGCGGATTATCAGCAATGTGGTGATGATGGGCATGGGTGAGCCTTTGGCTAACTACGATAATGTCGTCACCGCCATGCAAATCATGTTGGACGATAACGCTTACGGTTTAAGCCGTAGGCGGGTCACCTTGTCCACCAGTGGCTTAGTACCGGCCATGGACAGACTCAAAGAGGACTGCCCGGTGGCCTTGGCCGTCAGCTTGCACGCACCCAATGATGCGCTGCGCGACGTGATTGTGCCCATCAATAAGAAATACCCGTTAAAAGACTTGATGGCGGCATGCAATCGTTATTTAGAAAAAGCCCCGCGTGACTTTGTCACCTTCGAATACGTGATGTTGGATGGCATCAATGACACGCTTGAGCATGCTCAGCAATTGATCCAGTTGGTCAAACACGTGCCGTGCAAATTCAATCTAATCCCATTTAATCCATTTCCTAACAGTGGCTACGGCACCTCCCAACCCAATCACGTGCGGGTTTTTAGAGACGTGCTGATGCAAGCCGGTTTTGTCGTAACGGTGCGTAAAACCCGTGGCGAAGACATCGATGCCGCATGCGGGCAGTTGGCTGGCAAAGTCTTGGATAAAACCAAACGCAGTGCCAAGCACATTGTGATTGAGGCGGTTTGATGATGCGTTTGTTTAGCCTTAATGCTTTCCTCATGCTTGTCCTGGCTTTAATCCTGCCAGCGTGCACCACGCAACCTGAGAACTTTAATGACAAGCCTAAGGAACGGGCGCAGGCGCATGCTGATTTGGGTGCGGTGTATTTGCAGCAGGGCCGCTTGGATGTGGCCTTAGAGGAATTTAGCCTGGCCAGTAAAATTGAACCCAGTTATGCGGCGGCTTACAACGGCTTAGGCCTGGTGCAGGCTGCGCTGGGTCAAGATGCGGTAGCGGAACTTAATTTCAAAAAAGCCGTGCAATTGGAGCCGCTTAATTCAGAAGCGCACAACAATTACGGTAGTTTCTTGTGCGCGCGCAATCGCTTGGACGAATCAATTAAAGAATTTATGGCGGCACTAAAAAACCCCTTGTACGCGACTCCGGCCATGGCATACACCAATGCCGCCGTCTGTTCCTTGCGCAAAAACGACAGCGTTCAGGCGGAAGGGTATTTGCTGCGTGCCTTGCAGCTAGACCCGTTGGCCAGTGTGGCGGCCTACCAATTGGCAGCCATCCAATTTAAGCGCAAGGATGCGTTGGCGGCTAAGAAAACCTTGCAAGCGGCCTTGTCGTCAAAAGCCAGTGCCGACATGCTGTGGTTGGCCATTCAAATTGAACGCGCGCTGGGTGATGCAAATCTTGAAGCCAGTTATGCGTTAGAATTAAGAAAGAATTATCCAGAATCAGAGCAAACTCAGTTATTACAGGGTGTGAGACCATGACAGACGAGAACAGCCAGGCCGGAGATTGGCCGCCATTGGGTGCGGCCTTAGCCGCCGCTAGAAACGCTAAAAACCTGAGTGTGCAAGCCGTTTCCGATACCTTGCGCTTAAGCATAAAGCAAATCAGCGCATTGGAAAGCGATGATTTTTCGGCCTTGCCTCAGCCTATGGCCACGCGTGGGTTTATCCGTAATTACGCGCGTTTATTAGAATTGGATGCCGAGCCTTTGCTTGATAGCTACCGTCAGCGCGTACCGGATAACACGCCTACCAGCCTCAATGTGCAGACCTCGGTGCCGCACGTGCAATTAGTGAAGAAGAGTAGGCCTTGGTTTAAGTACGCGGCGATTGTTCTATCGCTGGTTTTAGTGGTCTGGTATTTCCAGGTAGAGCAGTCTGCGACCATTACGACGGATTTGACTAGCAATAGTGACGTGGTGTCGCCCGTCAGCTTGCCTGAATTAGCCGCAGCGCCACCCACCTTAGCCGAGCCCGCTAGCCCTCCTGCAGCGGAGGTTGGCGCAGCCAATTCCGTTGGCACCAATTCGGTCGCTACCAATTTAGCCGAATCATTGCCTAGCCCAGCCCCTAGCGAATTGGCACCTGCGAAGGCTAAACCAAGTCCGGCAACCGTGGCTAGCAACGATGGCTTGCAGCTAAGGCCTAGTTCGGACATGAGCTTGCCGGCTGAGGCGAAAGCCAATGCCGTTGGCAACCGTGCATGGCTGACCGTATCCGTGACCGATAAGGCCTGGGTGCAAGTCAAAGATAAATCCGGCGCCGTGCTCTTTGAAAAAATGCTCACGGCCAACAGCAGCGATAAGATTGAGGCGCAGCCACCCTTGTTTGTATGGCTAGGCAATGCTAAAGCCACCTCCCTAGATTACATGGGGAAGTCGGTCGACGTGGCCAGCAAAACATTTAACAACACGGCCCGCCTGACCCTTGAATAAGAGAACACGATTACCATGAATCTATCCCAGTTGCATGCCTCACGCCCAACCCTGCAGGTGATGATAGCGCACGTGCCGGTTGGCGGTGGCTTGAATGGCACGCTAGCCAGTCCAGTGGTGGTGCAAAGCATGACCAACACCGATACCGCGGATGCCAAGGCGACCATAGCCCAAGTGTTTGAACTGTGGCAAGCGGGCAGTGAAGTGGTGCGCATTACGGTTAATTCGCCAGAAGCGGCGGCGCAAGTTGCCACCATACGCCAGGGCTTGGATGCCCTTGGTTGTAACGTGCCCTTGGTCGGCGACTTTCATTACAACGGGCACAAATTGTTGGCGCAGTACCCAGACTGCGCCCAGGCCTTAGCTAAATACCGTATTAACCCAGGCAACGTGGGCAAAGGCTCCAAACGCGATGAACAGTTTGCGGCCATGATAGAAGCGGCAGTGACTTACAAAAAAGCCGTGCGCATAGGCGTTAATTGGGGCAGTTTAGACCAAGTGAAAATGGCGCAAATGATGGACGATAACGCCAAGTTAAGCACACCACTAAGTGCCGATGCGCTGATGCGTGAAGCCTTGATCCAATCTGCCATAGAAAGCGCCGAACAAGCCGTGGCATTGGGTCTGCCGCCCAATCAAATCATCATTTCTTGTAAAGTCAGCAACGTGCAAGATTTGGTCACCGTCTACACCGATTTGGCTGGCCGTTGCGATTACCCCTTGCACTTAGGCTTAACGGAAGCTGGCATGGGCTCGAAAGGCATAGTGGCCTCCACAGCCGCCTTGGCTTTGCTTTTGCAACGCGGCATAGGCAACACCATACGCGTGTCCTTGACGCCGGAGCCGAATGAATCGCGCAGCAAAGAAGTCATTGTCGCGCAAGAAATTTTACAAACCATGGGCATACGCTCATTCACGCCATTGGTCACCGCATGCCCAGGCTGCGGTCGCACTACCTCGACTTATTTCCAGGAATTGGCCATGCAAATCCAAGCCTATTTAAGGCAGCAAATGCCGCATTGGCGAGGCCGTTATGCCGGCGTAGAAAACTTAAACGTGGCGGTCATGGGTTGCGTGGTCAATGGTCCGGGTGAATCCAAGCTAGCCAACATTGGTATTAGCTTGCCAGGCACAGGCGAAACACCGGTGGCGCCTGTGTTTGTCGATGGGGAAAAAACCGTGACCCTAAAAGGCGATCGCATCGCCGAGGAATTCCAAGCCATAGTAGAGGATTACGTGCAAACCCATTACGCACTTGGCGGAAAATTGCATCAGCCTACTGCCAGTCCAGTCAGCCAAAAAACCATAGCCATTAAAGCCATTTAAGCATGCCGGATAACACAAGCAAAACCAAACCCAGTAAATTTCAAAGTATCAAAGGCTTTTACGATATTTTGCCCGAGCACACGCCGCTCTGGTTTAAGTTAGAAGACACGGCCCGCCGCGTGCTGGCGCAATATGGCTACAAGAACATACGCATGCCTTTGGTGGAAAGCACCGATCTGTTTGTGCGCTCGGTAGGTGAACACACCGATATCGTCGAAAAGGAAATGTACGCTTGGCAAGACGCCCTCAATGGTGACAAGTTGACCTTGCGCCCAGAGGGCACAGCCGGCTGCGTGCGCGCCGTCATAGAGAGCAACCTGACTTACAATGGGCCGGTGCGCTTGTGGTATAGCGGTGCCATGTTTAGGCATGAGAACGTGCAAAAAGGCCGTCAACGGCAATTTCATCAAATAGGCGTGGAAGCCTTTGGCTTTGATAGCCCGCAGGTGGACGCCGAGCAAATTGTGTTGTTGGCACGCTTGTGGCGTGAGTTAGGCATCAGTGATGTCGAGTTGCAAATAAACAGCATAGGCGATGCGCATGAGCGTGCCGCTTACCGTGAAGTTTTGATAGCCTATTTTGAGCAGCACCTTGACAGCTTGGACGAGGATGCCAAACGCCGCCTCCACAGCAACCCCTTACGCATTTTGGACAGCAAAAACCCACGCATGCAAGCCTTGTGTGAAGCGGCCCCAAAATTAATTGATTGCTTGGGCGATGCAACCCGCGCGCATTTTGATGGTCTGTGTGCATTGTTAAGGGAAGCCGGCGTGGCCTTCACCATTAATGCACGTTTGGTTCGCGGGCTGGATTATTACAATCGCACCGTGTTTGAATGGGTGACCACTAAGCTAGGCGCACAAGGCACCATAGCCGGTGGCGGCCGTTACGACAGTTTGGTTGAACGATTGGGCGGTGAGCCGACCCCGGCATGCGGTTTTGGTATAGGTTTGGAGCGGGTGTTTTTGTTGATGCAAGAATACGGTGTGGTGGCGGACGATGCCCCAGACGTGTATTTGGTTAACGTCGGTGAGTTGGCGGAAAAAGCAGCGTTTGCATTGGCGGAAAAGCTACGTCAAGCAGGTTTGCAAGTTGTCTTGCACGCAGGCGGCGGCAGCTTTAAATCGCAAATGAAGAAAGCCGACAGAAGCCAAGCGCGCTACGCCATTATTTTAGGTGACGATGAAGTGAACACACAACAAGTCAGTTTGAAGCCCATGCGCGCTGACGCGCCGGATCAGCAGCAGCAATTAAGCCTGGATGCGGCCATTGCTTACCTGCAGATTCAGTCATAGCTCGCTTAATGCTTATTCATGCTAAATTTTACTGGCTAATATGAACTCCCTTGTCCCCTTATTGCAGTTACAAAACATCAGCGTTGCGCCTAAAAACGCCGCCGATCGCTTATTGGTCAAGCAGGTCAGTTTTAGCATATTGCCAGGCAAAACCACCTGCGTGGTCGGCGAATCCGGTAGTGGCAAAAGCTTGACGGCCTTGTCCATTATGGGCTTGCTGTCTAAACAATTGCGTTTGACCAGCGGTCAGGTTCTGTTTAACGACGGTGAGTCTGGCGTGCAAGACCTAACGCAGTTGGATGACGCCGGCATGCGCAAAATTCGCGGGGCAAAAATTGCCATGATCTTTCAAGAGCCCATGACTTCGCTGAATCCGGTGCTGACCGTGGGCTACCAAATAGGCGAAAGCCTGACTACGCATTTAGGCTTAAAAGGCCCAGCCTTGCAAAGCAAGATTGCCAGTTTATTAAGCATGGTCGGTATTCCGGAAAACCGCGCCAACAGCTACCCAGACGAATTGTCCGGTGGCCAGCGTCAGCGGGTGATGATCGCCATGAGCATAGCCTGCGAACCGTGTTTGTTGATTGCGGACGAGCCAACCACGGCCTTGGATGTGACGGTGCAGGCGCAAATACTGACGCTGTTGGACGAACTTAAAACCCGCATGAACATGGGCATGCTGTTCATTACGCACGATTTTGGCGTGGTAGCCGACATTGCCGATCAAGTGGTGGTGATGTTCCGTGGTGAAATTGTCGAAGCCGGCAGCAGGCAACAGGTCCTAAACAATCCGCAACACCCTTACACCAAAGCTTTGCTGGCCTGTGTGCCGGATGCCGAGGGCAAGAAGCCATTGCAACCAATAGATTATGCTTGGCTTGCCGAAAGCAAGAGCCAAACTCAGATGCAAAATCAGGAGCAGGCATGACGGACATTTTATTGCAAGCCAAGCACTTGGTTAAAACCTATAGCCAACGCAGCGGCAAATTTGGCTTTGCTACTACCCAGGTTAGGGCTTTGGATGACGTGAGCATAGAATTAAAGGCCGGTAAAACCTTGGCTGTCGTCGGGGAATCCGGTAGTGGCAAATCCACCTTGGCACGTTGTCTGTTACAATTGCAAGCCTTGGACAGTGGCGAGGTATTGTTTGCCGGTCAAGATTTAGCTAAGTTAGACGGCGCTGCCTTAAGGCAAGTGCGTAAAAATTTGCAAATGGTTTTTCAGGATCCGTTTGCCTCTCTTAACCCGCGCATGCGGGTGGGCGAGATAGTCGCTGAAGGCTTGCTTATTCATGGCTTGGGCAACGCGGCTGAACAGCAAGCCAAAGTCATTGCGATGTTAAAACGCGTCGGCTTGAGCGAGTCCGACATGCAAAAATACCCGCACGAATTTTCCGGTGGGCAACGTCAGCGCATAGGCATAGCCCGTGCTTTGGTGCTGTCGCCAAAAGTGGTGGTGTGCGATGAGCCGGTCTCGGCCTTAGACGTGTCCATACAAGCGCAGATACTGTTGCTGTTGAAAGAGTTGCAAGCGGAAATGGCGTTAAGTTATTTGTTCATTAGCCACGATTTGCGCGTGGTGCGTCACATAGCCGATGACATCGTGGTTATGCACCAGGGTAAGGTGGTGGAGCAGGGGCAGATTGAGGCGGTTTATCAGCGTCCGCAACACCCTTACACGCAGAACTTGTTGGCAGCCATCCCTGGTAAAAGAGCGCTTAGCGCATGATGGCAGTTGAACGGATTGATTAAACGTAGTTTTAATAAAACATAGCTTTAGATATACCTGTATTAGATAAACCTGGATTAAATTAGCTTAGGAAAAAGTATGGCATACGATTTAGAAGAGCAAGAACAATTAGACGAATTCAAAGCTTGGTGGAAGCAGCATGGCACCTTAATCAGCCGTGTTTTTATTGCCTTATTAGTCAGTTACGTCGCTTATCAGGCGTGGCATTACTATCAAAATAAACAGTCCGTGGCCGGTTCAAGCTTATACCAAGAGTTGGTGGTGACGGATCCTAGAGACCTAAAAACCCTATTGGCAAAATCAGCCAGTTTAATGGACGATTACAGCGGCACACCTTACGCTGGTCGTGCGGCCTTGATGGCGGCTAAAGCTAATTACCAAGCCAAGCAAGTGGCCAGTGCTAAAGCCCAATTGGAATGGGCAGCCAAACATGCCAGCGAAGCCAGTGTGGAGGCCTTAGCTAATTTGCAATTGGCCAGTATATTGTTCGAAGAAAAAGACCTAAACGGCGCCTTGGCATTGTTAAATAAATCCCACGATGCCGGTTTTGATGGCTTGTTTGCCGATTTAAAAGGCGATGTCTTAGCCGCTTTAGGCAAAAATGCCGAGGCCAAAGCCGCTTACCAAGAGGCCTTGGATAAATTGGATCCGGCTGGAAAAGTGCGCGCATTGACGCAAAAGAAACTCGAATCGTTAGCTTAAGTTGAAGCTTAAGTCTTATTAAATAAAAGCTGGGGTACTGCCTTGTTCTCACTATTTCCCAAAAAAATCACCTGTCTCTTGGCGCTCAGCATGCTATTGCTCAGCGCTTGCAGTGTGATAGGTGACGTTAAAGACAATTTGACGGACACCTTGTTTGGTCGAGTGCCTGCCGATGCACCGGATCCCTTGGTGGAGTTTAAGTCAGTTAACGTTAGTAAAGTCTTGTGGCAAGCTAAGCTCAGTGAGTCCGAGGACTTTGATTTTGTCCCAGTGGTCGAGGCAGGGTATGTCTATGCTGCTAGCAGCAAGGGTGAAATAGCCAAGTTTGATGCCGTCAGCGGTAAGCAAGAATGGCGCATTAATAGCCCTGAAGTGTTGTCCGGTGGCGTCGGTGTCGGCGGCAGTTTGGTCATGGTAGGCACACAAAAAGGCTGGGTTTATGCCTACGATATAGCCGGTAAATTTTTATGGAAGGCCAAGTTAAGTAGCGAGGTCTTAAGTGCACCCAAGTATTTCGATGGTTTAGTCATTGCTCGCAGTGGCGATAACCATATCTACGGCCTGAATGCCAACGACGGCACACGTAAATGGGTATACGACCGCACTGGTCCAGCGTTGACATTACGCAGTTCAGTTGGCGTGATTGTAGACGGTGGTGCCGTTTATGCCGGTTTCGGTGGCGGCAAGCTGGTCGCGCTGCGTGCCGACAACGGCAAGATGCTCTGGGAAGCCTCGGTTGCACAGCCTAAAGGCGTTACCGAAATAGAGCGCATTGCTGACATCACCAGCTTGCCTGTGGTTGAAGGGCCATTGGTTTATGCGGTCGCCTACCAAGGCAAAATAGCCGCGGTGGATCGCATGAGCGGTCGCATTGTGTGGAATAGAGACATATCCAGCTTGACCGGATTAAGCATGGAAGACGGGCGCATTTACCTGGCTCATGCCGCGGGTGCGGTCTATGCCTTGGATTACACCACGGGCAAATCCTTTTGGCGCCAAGCGGTATTAAAAAACCGCAAATTAACCCTACCCCTAGCCATGGGTGGCTTGGTTGCAGTTGGGGATTTGGAAGGCTACGTGCATTTCTTAAACCGTGATGACGGTGCGCTCGCCTCTAGACTGCAAGTAGGCAGCAGCGCGGTCATGCCTAAAATGGCCTTGTTAAGCAGCAACAGCCTCATCGCACAAACCCGAGATGGCGGGCTTTATGCCATCCAAGTTAAATAATAATGGCCGTTTAATATCGGCCAGTTTGTCGTCACAGTATCCACATAGAAGAGTTGCATGTTACCTACCTTAGTATTGGTTGGCCGACCTAATGTCGGCAAATCCACCTTATTTAATCGCTTAACCAAAAGCCGTGATGCCTTGGTCGCGGACCTGCCAGGTTTAACTCGGGATAGGCACTATGGCCGTGGCGTGGGCGCCAGTCAGCCGTATTTAGTGGTGGACACCGGCGGCTTTGAACCCAATACCGACAGTGGCATCCTGAAAGCCATGGCCGTGCAAACCCTGCTGGCCATAGACGAAGCCGATGTGATTCTATTTATCGTGGACGGTAGGCAAGGTGCCACCCCGCAAGACATGGAAATTGCCAACCGTTTACGCCGCTGCAAATGCCCGGTGTTATTAGCGGTGAATAAAACCGAAGGCATGAACAAGGCCGTGGTCAGCGCCGAATTCCATGAGCTGGGTCTAGGCGACCCGCTGTCGATTTCCTCGGCGCACGGTGAAGGCGTTAAAGACATCATCGATTTAGCCTTGGAAAGCTTTCAGTTGGAAGAAGACGAGCCTGAGCTGGATCAAAATGAAGACAGAATCCCTAAAGTGGCCATCGTCGGCCGACCTAATGTGGGTAAATCCACGCTGGTCAATGCCTTGTTGGGTGAAGATAGGGTTATCGCGTTTGATGAGCCCGGTACCACGCGCGATTCGATTTCCATAGACTTGGAAAAAAATGGCAAGCACTACACCTTAATCGATACCGCGGGTGTGCGTAAACGCGGTCGCGTGTTAGAGGCCATAGAAAAATTCTCGGTGATTAAAACCATACAGTCGATAGAAGAAGCCAACGTGGTGATTTTGGTGGTCGATGCGCAAGAGGGCATCACGGAACAAGACGCCCACGTTGCCGCTTACATATTGGATGCCGGTCGTGCCTTGGTGGTGGCAATCAACAAATGGGATGGTTTAAAAGAAGAAGAGCGCGATTGGGTGAAGCGGGAAATCGATAGAAAATTAATGTTCTTGGATTTCGCCGAGTTTCACTACATATCTGCCTTGCGTAAAAAAGGCCTGCCGGAGTTATTTAAATCGGTGGACATTGCCTTTAAAGCCGCCTTTGCTAAATTGGCCACCCCGCAATTAACCCGCGTGCTGATCGACGCCTTGCAGCAACACCAACCGCCTATCAGCAAAGGCATACGCCCTAAATTGCGCTATGCCCACCAAGGCGGCAGCAATCCGCCTATCGTGGTAATACACGGCAACCACGTGGATGGGGTCAAGGATGCTTACACGCGCTTCTTAGAAAAAACCTTCCGCCGTACCTTTCAATTGTCCGGCACGCCACTGCGCGTGCAATACAAACAAGGCAGCAATCCGTTCGCCGAGGACGAAGACAAGCGCAAACCGGGTGAGGGCATAGTCAGCATGCGTAGACGCAAAACCGCGCACCGTGCTGAGTTGAAAGCTAAAAAAGCCGTGGAAGATAAAGACCGCAGCGCCAAAAAACGCTGAGGCTAGGCCCTGCTTTGCCTATGCATGGCGGGGACTTAGCGACGCGGCTCTAATTTATCGTTTTCTTCTGGTAGTTCGTATGGGTCAGCCACGTAAGCCGGCCCTTTCATGATCATCACCACGACGCAGCCTATGGCCACTGTGCCTATGAAAAACCAAGCCGTGAAGAGCAGGCCTAAGCATAAATAAATCACTTGTTCTTGATCACGGTTGATGCTGGCATTGCTGAGATAAAGAGCCAGCATGACGGCGCAGGGTAGGGCGGTGCAGATTAGAAAAATGCGCGGTATTTTTTTCAATACTAGCCATTCGTAGCCCGACGGTGTCTGGATGTGGCCTGGCAGTTTATTGAAAAAATTCATGATCCTAGGCGCTGCTATTAATAGAGGCTTTCCCAGAATTTCCACCACACCCGTTCGTCTTGGGTGAAGTTCTTGCCAAACATTTCACTGTTGGGGTAATTGGTTTTTAAGATGCGCAAGGTGTCGTTCTTCAGGTCATCTAGGCTCAATAAATCGTAAGCGCTAATCATGATCACCAAGGCTTGCTCCACGCCGGGCGATTGTGGGAAGTATTCCAATACGTATTTGCAGCGGTTCACTGCAGCCAAATAGGCATGCCGTTTCATGTAATAACGGGCCACGTGCAATTCGTGATCGGACAAGCTGTTGGCCAAGTAGACCATGCGCTGCGTGGCGTCTTTAGCGTATTTGCTGTTAGGGTAGCGTGTCACCAATTCTTTAAAACTGGTAAACGAATCGCGTAAACCGCGTGGGTCGCGATCGCTAATTTGCTGCTCGGTGGTTTTTTCAATAAAGCCGCGTTCGTTAAAGACCGCCAAGCCTTTCAAGTAATAAGCGTAATCGACGTTAGGGTGGTTAGGGTGCAATTTGATAAAGCGGTCTGCCGCGGCCACGCACAATATCGGGTCTTGTTTTTTAAAATGGGCGTAGGCCGTTTCCAGTTGCGCTTGGGTCGCATAGCGGCCATTGGGGTAACGCGATTCCAGTTTGCCAAAGTAGACGATGGCTTTCTCGTAATCCTTATCAAACATTTTGGCTTGGCCTTCAGCGTAGATGCGCTCTGCTGTCCAGCCTTTGGTGTCATCGAGTTCAGTGGGGTCGCCGAAGATAGCGCAAGCATTGAGTAACAAAGCAAACATAAAAACTAAGATATACTTCATGCTGAAACGACCTTTAAGAATGATGCACAATTATACCCGATGACAGACACCACTCAAGCTACTCTTCGTAATACCGACTCCCTAAATCAAGCCTTAACGCTGACTATCCCTAACGACTTAGGGGGCTTGCGCTTGGATGTGGCATTGCAACGATTGCTGCCCGAGCATTCCCGATCAAGGCTGCAAGCTTGGATTAAAGACGGCTTGGTCACGGTGGCAGGGCTAGCCAGCACGTCTAAGACCAAGGTATGGGGTGGCGAGGCGGTGGTGGTGCAGGTGCAAATCAAGCCTGAGCAGCAGGCGTTTCAAGCAGAAAATATTCCGCTTAATATCGTCTTTGAAGACCAGCATATCTTGGTGATCAATAAGCCGGCTGGCATGGTGGTCCATCCTGCCGCCGGCAATTGGACTGGCACCTTGCTAAATGCCTTGCTCTTCCATGCCCCTGAATTAAAAGACTTACCGCGCGCTGGTATCGTGCACAGGCTAGACAAAGACACCAGCGGCCTGTTGGTGGTGGCCAAGACCTTGGCCGCACAAACTAACTTAGTGCGGCAATTGCAAGCGCGCACGGTTAAACGCGAATACCGAGCCATCGTCTGGGGGCAGATTTGGCGCAATGGCATGATAGATCAACCCATAGGTCGTGACCCAAGGTCACGCACCAAGATGGCGATTAACCGGGCCGGTAAGCCAGCCATTACTCGCTACGAAATGTTGGAGCGTTTTTCTGTGCAAACCTATATGCGCTGCAATTTGGAAACTGGCCGTACCCATCAAATCCGCGTGCACATGCAGTATTTAAAAGCGCCCATCGTCGGCGATCCGGTTTACGGTTTTCGTGGCATCGTGCCGATACGGGCCATGACGCAGACCTTGCGCGATGCCGTCAGTCAGTTTAAGCGGCAAGCGCTGCATGCCATCAAGCTAGGTCTATTGCACCCGGCAAGCAATGAATTTGTCGAGTGGCAAATCGAGTTGCCCGATGACATGAAAGCCCTGTTGGAAGCCATGCGTCATGAAGACCCGCGCGATGAAGATGACGAGGCGTTTGATTTCGGCGGCTTGCAAACCGAGCCTTACCTTGCCGATGAGGATTACGAAGACGATGAATTTGATGATGATGACGACGACGATGATCTAGCATTGGATGATGAGGACTAAGCCTTGTTGGCCTTAAATGCGATTCAACCCAATTGGCCAGCCCCGGCCAATGTGCAGGCCCTGCAAACCACTAGGCAAGGTGGATTCAGTTTGGCGCCGTATGCCAGCCTCAATTTGGCCATGCACGTCAAAGACGACGAGGCCTGCGTTAGGCAAAACCGCCAAGTATTGCGGACTGTGTTACCCAGTGAGCCGGTTTGGCTAAATCAAGTGCACGGGGTGACCGTGCTGGATGCGGCTTTGGTGCAGGGTGTGCCGGATGCCGATGCCTCGTATACCCGGCAAGCCAAGCAGGTGTGCGTCACCATGACGGCAGATTGTTTGCCGGTCTTGCTGTGTGATCGTGCCGGCACGGTGGTATCCGCTGTGCATGCAGGCTGGCGCGGACTGTGTGATGGGGTGATAGAGGCGGCAGTGGCTAAAATGGCCGTTGCCCCCAGTGACATATTGGCTTGGCTGGGCCCGGCTATTGGACCCAATGCTTTTGAGGTGGGTCATGAAGTGCGTGCGCAATTCATGCAGCACGATGGCCAAGCCGCACTGGCGTTTAAGCCGCATGCCGACAAATGGCTGGCTAATTTGTATGTGCTTGCCCAGCAACGTTTAAACGCGCTGGGCGTGAGCCAAATTTACGGTGGCGGCATTGATCAAGCATTTTGCACCTACAGCGATGCGCAGCGCTTTTTTTCATACCGGCGCGAAGCCGTGACTGGCCGCATGGCCAGTTTGATTTGGTTGAATGCTTGATTGCTCCTTGCAATTTGCGCAGTGAAGCCGGCATTTCTAAACTATAATGCGACCATGCTAGCGCCGTTTGTGCCTAGTTTTTAATACTGGTTATTAGCCCATGCATTTTTCTGATTACACTAGCTTGAGTTACATCGTCGGCTTCACTTTTTTAGGTGGCCTGCTTAGCGTGGCGCTGGCGGCTTTGTTCGCTCTTAGTTTGCGCCCAACTTGGGTGCCGATGTTGGTCAGTTATGCCATAGGTGCCATGCTGGGTGCGGTTTTTTTAGAAATCTTACCGCATGCCTTTAGTCTGGCTGGCAACGTGGAAACGGTATCGGCCACCTTGCTGCTGGGTTTGTTGCTGTTTTTTGTGTTGGAAAAATTGGTGATATGGCGGCATTGTCACGGCGATCACTGCGAAGTGCACGCCCTGCACAGTGAGCAGGATTGCCCGTCTGGCCATGGGCTTAATGCCACGCAAACCAGCACCGCACAACCAAACACGCCAAGCGCGGGTGCCAAATACAAGGCGGTTGCGCCGCAAGCACCGGCCTCTGCCTTGCTCAGTCATGGCCATCTGCACAGCCACGACAGCGGCCGCAGTGGCTTGATGATCATGATAGGCGACACCTTTCATAATTTCATAGACGGCATTTTGATTGCAGCGGCCTTTACCGCCGACATTAAATTGGGGGTGGTGACGGCTTTGGCGATTATTGCCCATGAAATTCCACAGGAAGTAGGGGATTTTTTAATCTTGCTGCATTCCGGCTACAGTAAAAAACAAGCCTTAATTTTTAATTTGGTGTCCAGTGTGGCGACCTTGGTCGGTGGTTTGATGGCCTATTATGCCTTGCAATACGTGCAAAGTTGGGTGCCCATCATATTGGCATTGGCGGCATCCAGCTTGCTTTATGTGGCGGTGGCCGATTTGATTCCAGGTTTGCACAAGCGCACCGAACTGAAAGCCACGTTGGCGCAAATTTTACTCATTTCGATTGGTGTCGCTACCATCTGGGTCGCTCACGTCGTCTTGGAGTAAGGCCTTTTTGGCTTGCATGTGCCGTCGGTGTTTGACGCCGAGTAACCACAACAGCAAGGCGCAAGGCATGAGGCCGTAAAAGAAAAAGGTCAGCAAGCCGGCCGTGATGCTGGCTTCGGTGGCGGCCATTAAGGTAACAAGGTATAGCCAAGCGATGGCGATGATGTACATAAATAAAATTTAAATTAACGATAGGTAAGTGTTCATGAGTTTATCCAATCCTAAGGTCGGCTTCGTTTCACTCGGTTGCCCGAAAGCCGGCTCCGATGCAGAGCGTATTCTCACCCAATTACGTGCAGAAGGCTATGCTATTTCCTCCAGCTACGAAGAGGCCGATTTGGTGGTGGTCAACACCTGCGGTTTTATTGATAGCGCGGTGGAAGAGTCGCTGGATGCCATTGGTGAAGCCATAGCGAAGAACGGCAAGGTCATCGTGACCGGTTGTTTGGGCGCTAAAAAAGGCGTGGTGGAAGCGGCTCACCCCAGTGTTTTAGCCGTAACCGGCCCGCATGCGCTAGAGGAAGTGATGACGGCGGTGCACGCCAACTTGCCTAAATTGCATGAGCCCTTTGTTGATTTGGTGCCGCCACAAGGCATACGCTTAACACCTAGCCATTATGCTTATTTAAAGATATCCGAAGGCTGTAACCACCGCTGCAGTTTTTGCATCATCCCCAGTATGCGTGGCGATTTAGTAAGCAGGCCGATAGGCGAGGTCTTGAACGAAGCGGAAAACTTAGTCAATGCCGGCGTCTCGGAAATTTTAGTGATATCGCAAGACACCTCGGCTTACGGTGTCGACGTCAAATACCGCCCCGGTTTTTGGAACGGCAGGCCGGTTAAAACGCGCATGACCGAACTGTGTCAGAGTTTAAGCGATTTAGGCGTGTGGACCCGTTTGCACTACGTTTACCCTTACCCGCACGTGGACGAAGTGATCCCCTTGATGGCGGATGGCTTAATTCTGCCTTATTTGGATGTGCCGTTTCAGCATGCCAGCCCACGTATTCTAAAAGCCATGAAACGTCCGGCGCATGCCGAGAATAATTTGGCGCGCATCAAAGCTTGGCGTGAAATCTGCCCAGACATTACCGTGCGCAGTACCTTTATTGCCGGCTTTCCTGGCGAGACCGAAGACGACTTTAAAATGCTATTGGATTTCTTAGAGGAAGCTCAGCTAGACCGCGTCGGTTGCTTTGCTTATTCTGCGGTGGACGGGGCGGCAGCCAACGCGCTGCCGGATCAAGTGCCAGAGGCGTTAAAGCAAGAGCGCTTGAGCCGTTTTATGGAAGTGCAGGAACGCATTAGTGCTGCCAAATTGCAAAGCAAAGTGGGCAGCATGCAAACGGTATTGGTTGATGAGTTGGTCACGGATGAGGCGGGCAACATAGCAGCCATAGGCCGCACTAAAGCCGACGCGCCTGAAATAGACGGCGTGGTCTATCTAGAGGATGCCGAAGGCTTGACTCCTGGTGATTTTGTTGAGGTGGAAATATACAGCGCCGATGGCCACGATCTTCGTGGTGGCCCGCCGCGAGCTAGTTAAACAAATCCGGCATGATGGCTGCCGGGCGTTGGCTGTCTGCGCGCTCTTCTAAAAAATCAAAAGTCAGCGGGCAGCGCGTCGGTTTTTTGGCGGCTTTGCGCTTCTTGGCTGTGCTGGCCTGTAAGTCTATATAGGGTGTTTGGCTGATGCGAACGTAACCTGAGCTGGCTAATTTTTCGGCGGTGGTTTCAAATAGACTTAAGGGGTTGTCTATGTTTTGCAGGGTGACGATGGCTTTGCTCACTTTTAGCACGTTATACATGGTAAATTTTGCCGCAGTTTGTTTACCGTAAATCTCGCCTGTGTGAATTTCCACTATGCCTCCCAGCACGAATGTTTACTAATGGTAGCGCCACCATCGCCATTTAACAAGCTTTTTGCCGTGCGTCTAGGCGGATTTTATGTGAGAATGAAGCTTGATACTTTTTAATTTAACAATGCAGCGTATCAGGCTGCATGGAGTCTAGCATGACCATAAATCAACAGGCTACAGTGATGCTGTCGTCGTTCCTACGCAGCCAAATAAAGCCTTTATCCGTTTGCCTAATACTAAGTTTGAGTTTAGCTGCTTGTGGCAAACAAGAGCCAGCGGCCAATGGCATGGCCATGCCGGCTATGCCGGTAGGCGTGATTACGCTGCAAGCCACCAATGTGCCGATTGCGGCCGAGACGGTGGCGCAAACCGAGGGTGCCAAAGAAGTGGAGATACGCCCGCGTGTAGGCGGTATCGTGCTGAAAAAACTGTTTGAAGAAGGCGCGCCTATCAAGCAAGGGCAGGCTTTATTTTTAATCGACCCGGTGCCGTTTCAAATTGCCTTGAGCAATGCAAAAGCCCAGTTAGCGCAACAGCAGGCTAAGGTTGAGCAAACCGAACGAGAAGCGCTGCGCTTAAAAAATTTGTTAGCCACCGAGTCGGTCAGCCAACGTGAGGCCGACAATGCCTGGTCCGACAACAGCATGGCCAAAGCGGCGCTGGCGCAATACCAGGCCAATCTGCGTGAAGCACAGTTAAATTTATCCTACACCACCGTGACCTCGCCGCTAGCCGGCATGGCGGGACGCTTTGAGCTGTCAGAAGGCGCATTGGTGAATGCCAACACCAGCCTCTTGACCCGTGTTTACCAAATCAACCCAATATGGGTGCGCTTTAGTTTGTCCGATAGCGAATTGGCATTGTTGGGCGGCTATTTGTCGCCAGCCCGAGTCAAACAATTGCATCTCATTTTAGCTAACGGCCAAGATTACCCTCAAACAGGCCGGTTAAATTTTGCGGCCAGCAGCATAGACCCGCAATTGGGCACCCAACAATTGCGTGCCAGCTTTGCCAATGCCGACAAGGCCTTGTTGCCTGGCCAGTTTGTTCGCGTGCGCGTCACCACCGGCAGCCGTAAAGGCGTATTTTTATTGCCGCAAACGGCGGTGTTGACTGGCGATCAAGGTAAGTTTGTTTTTGTCGCAGAAAAAAATGCCCAAGGCAAAGTAATGGCCAACGTGCGGCCTGTAGTAGAGGGCGGTTGGCAAGGTCAATCATGGGTGATTCTGAGCGGCTTAAAAGCTGGCGAGCAAGTCATTGCCGATAATTTAATCAAAATGCGCCCGGGTGCCGAGGTGTTGCCCCATCCATACCAAGAAGCAACGCCACCACCAGCTAAAGCGAAATAGGACAAGGCCATGACCAAGTTTTTTATCACCAGGCCGATTTTCGCCTCCGTGCTGTCCATTATTATTGTGCTGGCTGGCTTGGCCGCCGCCTTTAAATTACCCATCGCGCAGTACCCGCAAATTGCCCCACCTACGGTTACCATCACTGCCAGCTACCCAGGCGCGAGTGCCGACACCTTAGCAAAAACCGTGGCCGGCCCAATCGAAGAGCAATTGAGCGGGGTAGACAACCTCTTGTATTTCAATTCCAGCGCCGACTCCAGTGGCACCTTGGTGATCACGGCCACCTTTGAGGTGGGCACCAATGTCGATCAGGCGACCTTTAATGTCAGCAATCGCGTCAACATTGCCACCCCAAGGTTGCCCGATGACGTGAGGCGCAACGGTTTGATTGTGCAGAAAAAATCCAATGACATCTTGCTGGTGGTGATGCTTACTTCTAAAGATGCCAAGCACGACAGGTTGTACCTGAGCAATTACGCCACTTTGAATGTTTTGGATGAATTAAAACGGGTGAAAGGCGTGGGCGACGCCTTGATATTTGGCGGGCAAGATTACGCCATGCGTATTTGGTTGCGCCCCGACCGCATGGCCCAACTGGGCGTCAGTTCCAGCGATGTGGCGGCAGCCATTGCGGCACAAAACAACCAATACGCGGCCGGCAAAATAGGCCAAGAGCCTGCGCCCAGTTCCCAGCAATTGGTTTACACAGTCAGCGCTAAAGGCCGTTTGCTCGATCCTGCTGAGTTTGGCAACATTATTATTCGGGCCGATGGCCCACGTGGCCTGCTGTATTTAAAAGACGTGGCCCGTGTTGAGTTGGGTGCACAAAGTTACAACGTCACCTCTGCGCTAGACGGTCAAGCCGGTGTGGCCATTCCTATCTTTTTACAAACGGGTGCCAATGCCTTGGATACGGCGCAAGGCATCAAAGCCAAAATGGCGGAGTTAACCGGCCGTTTCCCGGCTGGCATGGTTTACACCATCCCTTATGACACCAGTGATTTCGTTAAAGCCACCATAGAAGAGGTGTTTAAAACCTTTGCTGAAGCCTTGGTCTTGGTGGTCTTGGTGGTTTTCTTGTTCCTGCAAAGTTGGCGCGCCACCCTGATTCCCATCATTGCGGTGCCGATTTCCTTAATTGGTACTTTTGCTGGTTTATACCTATTTGGCTTTTCCATTAATTTACTCACCTTGTTTGCCATGATACTGGCCATAGGCATAGTGGTGGACGACGCGATTGTGGTACTGGAAAATACCGAACGCCTCATGCGCGAAGAAAATTTAGCGCCCTTGCCGGCCGCCATTAAATCCATACAGCAGGTTTCGGCCGCTGTTGTGGCCATCGTTTTGGTGCTGTGTGCGGTGTTCGTGCCCGTGGCTTTTCAAGGCGGCATTGCCGGCGAGCTGTATCGGCAGTTCGCCGTGACCGTGGCGATTGCCGTGGTGATATCGGGGGTGGTGGCGTTAACCCTTACCCCGGCATTGTGCGCCATGATATTGCAAAAAAATCACGCTGAAAATCGCTTCTTTCAAGCGTTTAACCGTGGTTTTAGTCGCTTTTCGAATTTTTACACCCATACCGTCGCGCTCACCCTCAAGCATAAAATCATAGGCGGCTTGGCCTTTGCCGGCATAGTGCTGGCCTGCGTGGTGTTATTCATGAAAGTGCCCGGTAGTTTTGTGCCGGCAGAAGACCAAGGCTACGTGGTGACCATAGTGGTGATGCCAGATGGCGCGACATTGAGCCGCACCACTAAAACCACGGAAGCCATCCGTTCGGCGATTGCCCAGGATCCAGCCGTGGCCCATGAATTTGCCGTGAACGGCTTGGAATTGCTCACTGGCGCCAATAAAACCAACGCCGCCACCATGTTTGTGCGACTCAAGGATTGGAGCTTACGTGAAACCAGCGCCGATCAAATTGTCGGCAAATTGTTTGGCATAGGCATGAGTCAGCCCGATGGCTTGGCCTTTGCTGTTAACCCGCCGGCCATTAGGGGTTTAGGCACCGCGGCTGGCTTTGAAGTGTACGTGCAAAGTCAGCGCGATACCGACCCCATTAAGTTGGCCGCAGTGATGAATAATTTAATGGAAGCCATGGGCAAAGACCCCAGTTTGACCCCACCGAAAACTTTTTTCCGACCTACCGTGCCGCAATTGCTCATAGAAGTGGACGAGGCCAAAGCCATCTCACAAGGGGTGCGCATTGCCGATATCTACACCACCTTGCAAAGCACCATGGGCTCGTATTATGTCAACGATTTCAATAAAAATGGCCGTACCTACCGCGTGCAGTTGCAGGCCGAGGCGCAATTTAGAATGCAGGCGGAAGACTTAGGTAAGGTCTACGTGCGCAGTCAGCCTAGCGCTAGCGCGCCAAATGGCAACATGATTCCCTTGTCGGCCTTAAGCAAGGTGAGCAACCGGGTTGGGGCGGAACAGTTGGAGCGTTACAACGGCTTGTTGTCGGCTAAGGTGTTTGGCGCCGGCGCGCCGGGTGTGAGCTCAGGCGATGCCATTAAGGCGGTGGAGCGGATTGCAGCAAGCAACCTACCTGACGGCTACCAAATTGCTTGGACCGCGCAGGCTTACCAAGAAAAACGCACCGGTTCGGCGGCTGTATTCGCCTTTGGCTTTGCCATCATCATGGTGTTCTTGATATTGGCGGCGCAGTTTGAAACATGGGCGCTGCCCTTGGCCGTTATCATGGCCGTGCCGTTTGCCTTGGCGGGCGCCTTCTTGGCCGTCTTGCTGCGTGGCATGCCTAATGACATCTACTTTCAAATTGGGCTGATCACCTTGATAGGCTTGGCGGCGAAAAATGCCATTTTGATAGTCGAGTTTGCCAGTCAAAAAATGGAGCAGGGTATGCCTGTTGCCGAGGCCGCCTTGGAAGCGGCTCGCTTGCGATTTAGGCCGATTGTCATGACCTCCATGGCCTTCGTTTTAGGCATCGTGCCTTTGGTGGTGGCATCCGGCGCCGGTGCCGCGGCAAGGCGTTCCATGGGCACTGGCGTATTTGGTGGCATGCTATTGGCGACCTTTGTTGCGACTATTTTTATTCCGCTGTTCTTCACTTGGTTAAGTGGCAAGCACGTACGGCACCATGGCCAGTTGGAATCGCAAGTCAGTGCTAAGGAAACCCCATGATGGCCATTCAAGTTAGTAGGGCAGCTCAGATTTTTGTTGCACCATTGCTGTTGCTGATCAGTGCCTGTGCACCATTGGGCTTGGACTACCAACGCCCAAATGTGGCTTTGCCTAGTGCCTACTACCAGTCCGATGCCGTCGCTGCCAGCACGGTCGTCAGTGCTTCATGGTGGACCTTGTACCAGGATGCCACGCTTAATGATTTAATCCGCCAAGCTCTGCAAAATAATGCCGATATCAAACAAGCTGTTGCGCGCATAGAGGAAGTCGAGGCGGCGGCCCGCGAAATTGGCGCGGAGACTTTTCCTAGCCTTAATTTGGATGGCCGGGCGACCAGGACGCGCGTGACCGAATCCGGTCCTTTTCCGGTGTTTGGTGAAAACCCGCGCAATAATTTCAATGCGCAAATTGGCACGTCTTTTGAATTGGACTTTTGGGGAAAATTGCGTCGCGCAAAAGAGTCGGCGCGTGCTCAAGCTTTAGCCAGCCATTACGCTAAAGCCACCGTGGATTTGTCGCTAACCGGCATGATCGCCCAGCAGTATTGGTTCTTGCGCAGCTTGGATGCACAAACGGCGATTGCGCTTGCCAGCTTAAAAACCCGTGAAGCCAGCTTGACCCTAACCCGCCGTCGCCTTGAAGGTGGCGTGGCTTCTGGCTTGGATTTGCATCAAGCCGAAGCCGCCAGTGCCAGCCTAAAAGCCCAATTGGCGGAACTGGGGAAATTGAGAGCGCAAACCTTGCATCAATTGGCCAGCTTAAGCGGCAATCTGGAATTAAGTATTCCAGCATTGGCAAATACCGGCTTGTCGCTGCCGCCCACGCCACCTGTTGGTTTGCCGTCAAGCTTGCTTGAGGCTAGGCCCGATGTGCGCTTAGCCGAGCAACAATTGATTTCAGCTAACGCCAACATAGGGGTGGCCAAAGCCGCTTTGTACCCGAGCATATCCTTAACCGCAGCCTTAGGTGGCGAGAGCCTGGCATTAAGTGATGTGCTAAAAGCCTCGTCGCGTATTTGGACTGGGGGGCTAAATTTAAATCTGCCTATTTTTGATTCGGGCAAGCGCGGCGCGCAAGTGGATCAAGCCAGTGCGCAGCAAAAGCAAGTGTTAGCCAATTACCAGCGCGTCATACAAACCGCATTCACCGAGGTGAACGACGCCTTGGTGGCCGTGCGGCAAAATGCCGAGCGGGAATCGGCCTTGAGCGACAGCCAAGTGGCAGCCAAGAAAGCCTTAGACATTGCCATGCATCGCTATCAGTCTGGTTATTCGGCCTACCTGGATGTGCTTGATGCGCAACGGGTATATCACGCAGCTGAACTGAGTTTTGTGCAAGCGCGTGAGGCTAGGTTGCAAGCCACGGTAGCCCTATTTAAAGCCTTGGGTGGTGGTTGGCAGGCCGCCAACTAAGTTGCGCATAAGTCGCCAGTGACGGGCTAGCCCATGGTAAAATGCCGCATTATTTTTAATGCCTGATTGACTATGACCGTTCGTACACGATTTGCTCCCAGCCCAACCGGTTTCTTACACATAGGCGGTGCGCGTACCGCCTTATTTTCTTGGGCCTATGCCAAGAAGCACGGCGGTGAGTTTATCTTGCGTATTGAAGACACCGATGTGGCCCGTAGCACGCCTGAAGCCGTGCAAGCTATTTTGGATGGCATGCAATGGCTGGGTTTGGATTACGACCAAGGCCCGTTTTATCAAATGCAGCGTATGGACCGCTACAAAGCTGTTATACAAAGCATGTTGGCGGCAGGCAGTGCCTACTATTGCTACAGCAGCAAGGAGGAATTGGAAGCCTTGCGTGAACAGCAGATGGCGCAAAAATTGAAGCCGCGCTACGACGGTAAATGGCGTCCGGAGCCGGGCAAAGTATTGCCTCATCCGCCTGCTGACATCACCCCGGTTATCCGTTTTAAGAATCCGCAAGACGGCGTGGTGGCATGGGATGACTTGGTTAAAGGTCGCATAGAGATTGCCAATAGCGAATTGGATGATTTAATCATCGCTCGTGCTGATGGCACCCCCACCTACAATTTTTGCGTGGTGGTGGACGACAGCGACATGGGTATTAGCCAAGTCATACGCGGCGACGATCACGTCAATAATACCCCACGGCAAATCAATATGTTGCGTGCCTTGTCCGAGATAGACAGCAGCATACAGGTGCCGCAATACGCCCACTTATCCATGATATTAGGCAGCGATGGGCAAAAGCTATCCAAGCGGCATGGGGCGGTCAGCGTCATGCAGTACCATGAAGACGGCTATTTGCCAGAGGCGGTCATCAATTACTTGGCTAGGCTAGGCTGGAGTCATGGCGACGAAGAGGTGTTCAGCAAGCAGCAATTTGCTGCTTGGTTTGATTTGGATCACATTACGCCATCGGCCGCACAATTTAATACTGAAAAACTCAACTGGCTCAATGCCCATTACATTAAGCAAGCCGAGCCTGCGGCCTTGCTGGCAGACCAATTGCAGCGTTTGGCAGTAAGAGGGGTGCTGGCGCCGGATGCGGCTAAGTTGTCAGCGGGCATCGCTTTGTATAAAGAAAGGGTGAATACCCTGAACGAATTGGCTGATGGCTTAGTCTATTTCTTTGCAAACCCCAGTTTGGATGCCGCCGCCGTTGAGAAACACTTAACGCCAGATATCATGCCGGTGCTGGCTGATTTAAGCGCGGCATTAAATGCGTGCGATTGGCAGGCTGAAGCCATACACCAAGTCATTAATGACGCGGTTACTAAAAATGGCTTGAAGTTTCCAAAATTGGCCATGCCGCTGCGTGTTGCTATCACTGGTATCGCGCAGTCACCCAGCATAGATCAGGTTATGGCTATATTGGGTAAAGAAGCAGTCTTAGCCAGATTGCAGGCCGTACTAAAATAGCGTGTGGCTTTTGTTTAACGAGCTTGGCCAGCCATGGCTCTAATTTGTAAGCAGCGTATTATCAACAGCAGTTTTTATTTAACTCCAAACAATAGGAGACACCATGAATCACAAAGGGCAAATGTTACAAGACCCGTTTCTTAACGCCTTACGTAAAGAACACGTCGCTGTATCTATCTATCTCGTCAACGGCATTAAATTACAAGGTCAGGTTGATTCATTCGATCAATACGTGATTTTGCTTAAAAATACCGTCACCCAAATGGTTTACAAGCATGCCATTTCAACCATCGTGCCAGCACGCATGGTGGCATTTAGTTCTACTGAAGATGCCGAATAACAACCGTTCAATCCGCGTGGTTCTGTAAACCTTGAAAGATTTGTTTGAGCGACCTGGCGGCTTTGATGCTGCCATTATGGTGAGCGTGGACTTTGGTGATCACGACTACCAAGAAAGTTTGCACGAACTCAGGCAGTTAAGTTTAACGGCCGGTTTGGCCATACGCGGCACCGTTGAAGCCAAGCGCGCTGCGCCTGATGCTAAGTACTTTATAGGCAGCGGCAAAGCCGATGAGCTGGCGCAAATGATGCAAGCCAGTGAAGCCAATATCGCGGTGTTTAATCATGACCTGTCGCCATCCCAACAGCGAAATTTAGAGCGGCTATTGCAAGCGCGGGTGGTGGATAGAACCGGCTTAATTTTAGACATATTCAGTCAGCGCGCACAAAGCCACGAAGGTAAATTGCAAGTGGAGTTGGCTCAGTTGGAGCATTTGTCTACCCGCTTGGTGCGCGGTTGGACCCATTTGGAACGGCAAAAAGGCGGCATAGGCGTGCGCGGCGGGCCTGGTGAAACGCAGTTGGAATTGGATAGGCGCATGTTGCGCGTGCGGGTTAAACAATTGCGTGAGAAGTTACTAAAGCTCAAAGCCCAGCGAGGCATGCAAAGACGGGCGCGCAAACGCTCCAATGTGATGACGGTATCCTTGGTTGGCTACACCAATGCCGGTAAATCCACCGTGTTTAATCGCTTAACCAAGGCCGACATTTACGTGGCCGATCAGTTGTTTGCCACCTTGGATACCACCACGCATAAAATTTACATAGCCGATTGCGGTTCGGTGGTGTTGTCCGATACCGTGGGCTTTATTAAGCATTTGCCGCATGCCTTGGTGGAAGCCTTCGGCGCAACCCTAGAAGAGGCGGTGCAGGCTGATCTGCTCTTGCACATAGTCGATACCGCCAGCACCAACCGCGATGAACAAATTGCCCAAGTGAATAAGGTCTTGGCTGAGATAGGAGCGGCCAATGTGCCGCAAATTCTAGTGCACAATCAGATAGATCGAGTGGGCTTGATGCCTGCAATTAGCCGGGATGAATATGGTAGAATTAGCAGCCTACACGTTTCCGCTAAAACCGGCGAAGGAATGGATTTGTTAAGAATGGCCATAGCTGAACATGGTCAATATTTGCAAAAGTTAAGTACGGAAGAAAGTGCGTATGCTTAAGTCAAAGTTAGCTCATGATGGATTTTGGAGTGTTAAATGATTAAATTTCCTGGCTGGTTACAGGGTAATAACGATGGTCCACCCGATTTGGATCAAGTAATGCGCGATTTAAGCCGAAAAATTAATAATTTATTTGGTAAGGGCGGTGGCAATCAGCCTAACCGTCAGCCTAACAAGCCAAGCAATGGGGACGATGCGATGCCGGCCTTGCCGGTGTTGCCTATCGTGGCCGTCGTGGTGCTGGTCTGGTTAGGCACCGGTTTTTATATCGTAGATCAAGGTTCATTGGGCGTGGTAAAGCGCTTTGGTAATTTTGTGGAAACCGCTGAGCCGGGCCCGCGCTGGCATTTACCGTATCCGTTTGAATCGGCTGACGTGGTCAACATGGAGCAGGTGCGTCGATTGGAAGTTGGCTACCGCAGCGCAGGCGAAGGCAGTGGCAGCAAAGTCAAGCAACCTAAAGAGGCCTTAATGCTAACCGAGGATGAAAACATCATCGATTTGCAATTCGCCGTGCAATACAACTTAAAGAATGCCAAAGATTATTTGTTTAACAACCGTTCAACCGATGAAGCGGTGATGTCAGCCGCTGAAACCGCCATTCGTGAAGTGGTGGGTAAAAGTAAATTGGATGACTTGTTGCAAAAAGGCTTAGCGGATACCTCTGAGCGCATGCAAATCATATTGGATAGCTACAAAACCGGTGTAAACATCACCAGCGTGTCCTTGCAAAGTGCGCAACCGCCTGAGCAAGTGCAAGAAGCCTTTGAAGACGTTAACCGGGCTAACCAAGACAACCAAAGGCAGATTAATGAAGGTCAGGCCTACGCCAATGACATCATTCCTAAGGCGCGCGGTACCGCATCCAGGTTATTGGCTGAAGCGGCCGGTTACAAATTGAAGATAGAAAGCGAGGCCAAGGGTAATGCCAGTCGCTTTGAGCAAATTCTAGTGCAGTATAAAAAAGCACCGGAAGTCACGCGGCAACGTTTGTTTTTAGAGGCGCAAGAACAAATCTTGTCTAGCGTGAGCAAAGTGGTGGTCGACCAAAAAGGCGGCAACAGCATGCTGTATTTGCCATTGGATAAATTGATCAATGCAACTGAAGAAGCGGCCGTGCAAAAATCGCAATCCTTGCAATCGCTTAATCCACAAGCGGCGGCGGCAGCAGAGCCGGCGCTAACGACCGATCGTACACGCGACGCTTTTCGCAGTCGTGACAGAGAAAGCAGGTAGGAGCCGGCCATGAAAAATTCAACTAATGTACTAGTAGGCCTAGTGGCCGCCTTGTTTTTGTTCTCCAGTTCGGCATTTACCGTCGATCAAACTCAGTTTGTTATCGTGCAACGCTTGGGGGAAATTGTCTCGGTTAAAAAGCAACCCGGTATGCATTTCAAATTGCCTATCGTGGACAATCTAAAATACTTCGACAACCGTATTTTGACGCTGGATTGGGAGCAACCGGCTAAATTCATCACCAGTGAAAACAAATACATGATGGTCGATTCGTTTGTTAAGTGGCGCATCATAGACCCAGCTAAATACTACGTGTCCATCAAAGACGGTGGCGAAGCGGCAGCCGAAGACCGCTTGTCTAAAGTAGTTAACGCCGGATTACGTGCTGAATTTGGTAAGCGCACCGTGCACGATGTGATTGCCGGTGAACGCGGCACCATCATGGATAATTTGCGTAAACGCGCCGATATGGAAGCGCGGCAAATTGGTATACAAGTGGTGGACGTGCGTTTGAAACGTGTTGATTACGCGGAAGAGATTAGCAAGTCGGTGTTTGACCGCATGATCGCCGAGCGTAAACGTTTGGCCAATCAGTTGCGTTCAGAAGGCTCGGCGGCTTCAGAGAAGATACGTGCGGATGCCGACAAGCAACGCGAAGTGATCATCGCCGAGGCTTACCGCGATGCGCAAAAAACCAAGGGTGAGGGCGACGCTACGGCTGCAGCCATTTATAATCAAGCCTATGGTAAGAATCCGGAGTTTTACGCTTTCTACCGCAGTACCGAAGCGTATAAAAACACCTTTAAAAGCAAGAGCGATGTCATGGTCTTAGACCCTAGCTCAGACTTTTTTAAATACATGCGCAGTCCGAATAAAAAGTAATTCGGCAAACTAATTAGAGAGCATAAAAAGTGCAGGCCAGTCTTTTTACCGCCGTGGGCTTGATGTTGGTTTTAGAAGGCTTGATGCCCTTGCTGTTACCGCAATCATGGCGCGAGGCTTTTCAACGTTTGATGGCATTTAAAGATGGCCAACTGCGTTTTGTTGGCTTGTTGTCGGTGCTAGCCGGCCTGCTATTGATTTGGGTAACTAACCGTTAAAGATGAGAAAAAATGCGTAATTGGCTGCTTCCAGAATACATAGAAGACGTGCTGCCGGCTGAGGCGGCGCGTATTGAAACCATGCGTCGCTGCTTGCTCGATTTGTTTCGTGTGCACGGTTACCAATACGTTATTCCGCCTATGCTGGAATACATGGAATCATTGATCACCGGTGCCGGTCACGATTTGGACCTGGCTACCTTTAAAGTGGTGGATCAATTAAGTGGCCGTTTGATGGGGGTGCGGGCGGATATGACGCCACAAGCCGCCCGTATCGATGCGCACTTGCTTAATCAGCAAGGCATTACGCGACTTTGTTATGCCGGCAGCGTGGTACGCACCAAGCCCGATGGCTTAGCGCAAACGCGTGAGCCCTTGCAATTAGGTGCCGAGCTATACGGCCACGCAGGCGTGGCCAGCGACATTGAAATTCAGCGCCTGTTAATACTAGCCTTGCAGGCCATGGGCGTGAATCAGGTGCACATGGATTTCAGTCATGTGGATATTTTTGGCAGTTTGATTGCGGCCAGCAGCGTGGATCCGCAGTTAGAACAAGAATTGTATGCCGCCTTGCAGAGCAAAGATCAGTCTGGCGTAGCCAGCCTAACGCAAAGCTTGGATAAGCCTACTCGTGAAGCCTTGTTGCAGTTAACCGAACTCAATGGCGATCAAGCGATATTGCAAAAAGCGGCCAAGGTGCTGCCTGCCATGCCGGCGATCAAAGCGGCTTTAGCGAGCTTAACCGCCGTCAGCCAAGCCCTGGCAGATTTGGATGTCAGCTTGAGTTTTGATTTAAGTGAATTACGCGGTTACCACTACCACAGTGGCATGGTCTTCGCCGCCTATGCCCAAGGTTACAAGGGGCCATTGGCATTAGGCGGTCGCTATGATGAAGTGGGTTCGGCATTTGGTCGAGCACGTCCGGCAACCGGCTTTAGCTTGGATTTGCGCGGCGTGGTGACGGCCTTGGCGCCAGCATCCTTGCCAACAGCCATCTTTGCGCCTGCGCAAGGCGATGCTGGCTTGCAGGAAAAAATCGCTGCATTAAGGGCAGAAGGTCATATCGTTATTCAAGCTTTGCCTGACACAGGCCACGATGTAAAAGAATTAAATTGCGACAGGAAGTTAGCCCATTACAACTCCGGTTGGCATGTCATGCCCATCGATAGCGATAAGAATTAAGCAAACTAGCAGGCGCAGCACTCAGCACACTCTCAAATTAAAATTATAAAGTTAAAGTTATGGCAAATAAGGCAGCAAAAAACGTCGTCGTTATCGGTACGCAGTGGGGCGATGAAGGCAAGGGAAAAATAGTCGATTGGCTAACCGATCACGCCCAAGGCGTGGTGCGCTTTCAAGGCGGGCATAATGCTGGCCACACCTTGGTGGTGGGGCAAGGGGATGCGCAGCGTGTCTACAAGCTTAACTTAGTGCCGTCTGGCATCGTCCGTTCCGGCATTAACTGCTACATCGGTAATGGCGTGGTATTGGATGCGGGACACTTATTAGGTGAAATTGCCGCCTTGGAAAAAGACGGCTTGGAAGTCAAAAGCCGTTTAAAAGTCAGCTCAGGTTGCCCACTTATTTTAAGCCACCACGTGGCGGTAGACGTGGCCCGTGAGGCCAAACGCAGTGCCGATAAAAAGATAGGCACGACCGGCAAAGGCATAGGCCCTACCTACGAGGATAAAGTGGCGCGACGTGCGCTACGGGTTTACGATTTATTTTACCCCGAACGTTTTGCAGATAAATTACGCGAAGTCATGGACTACCATAACTTTGTATTAAGCCATTACTTGGATGCTAAAACCGTCGATTTTAATCAGCAATACGATGCCAGCATGGCCCATGCTGTGGCTTTGAAGCCTATGATCAGCGATATCTCAGCCGAGCTTTATGCAGCCAATGGCCGAGGCGACAACTTATTGTTTGAAGGCGCACAAGGCACTTTGTTAGACATCGATCACGGTACTTACCCCTACGTGACTTCTAGCAATTGCATAGCCGGTCAAGCTTCTGCCGGTACCGGTGTGGGCGCCAATATGCTGCATTATGTTTTAGGCATTACCAAAGCCTACACCACCCGTGTCGGCGGCGGCCCATTCCCTAGCGAGTTAGACATTGAAACAGCCGGTGTGCCAGGCTACCAAATGTCGACTAAAGGGCAGGAGATAGGCACGGTCACCAAACGCAAGCGTCGTTGTGGTTGGTTTGATGCGGCGGCTTTGCGTCGCTCTGCCATGATTAACGGTTTAACCGGCTTGTGCATCACCAAATTGGACGTCTTAGATGGCATCGCCGAATTGAAGATATGCATAGGCTACGAGTTGGATGGCAAGAAGATAGACCTATTGCCTATAGGTGCGGATGACGTGGCAGGCTGTCAGCCCATCTACGAAACCGTGCCGGGCTGGACGGAAAACACCTTTGGCGTTAAAACATGGGCAGGGCTACCTAAGAATGCGCAACATTACCTGAAACGCTTGGAAGCCTTGTGTGGTGTGCCAGTGGCCATCGTTTCAACTGGCCCTGAGCGCGATGAAACCATCGTCATCGAACACCCATTTTCTTAATTTCTCATGCAAAAGCAGCGCTTAGCTTGGGCCATCTCCGGCTCTGGGCATTACCTAAGGGAGGCGCTGGATTTGCTGGCCACTTTGCCAGACGTGGATGTGTTTTTAAGTAAAGCCGCTGCTGAAATTATTCAACAATACGGTTTTCAAGCTAAGTTAGAAGCCAGCCAACATCGGGTGTATTACGATAAAACCGCCAGCAGTGTGCCGGTCGGATTGCTCTACAGTGGCCACTATCACACTTTGGTAATCGCCCCGGCCACCTCCAACACCATAGCAAAAATGGCTTACGGCTTTTCCGACTCCTTGGTAACCAACCTCTACGCGCAAGCCGGCAAAACCCGAGTGCCCAGCTTGGTGTTTGCCTGTGACACGGTGCCAGAAGAAAGTGCTGGCGCCATCGAATCGGAAGCGCCGCGGCAAAAAATCGTGCAGGTTTACCCTAGGCAAATTGATTTAGCCAACGTTGCTAAGTTGGCTGAATTTGAAGCCACCTCAGTATTTTCTGACATTCCCGCATTGGCCACCGCGATTAAACAGCGTTTGCACGCATTGGGCGCTTAGTGCATCAGCATGGTAGCGAAAAATTTACTTTTCTTAACGGGTAAATTGGCTGAAAAAAGCTTGGCTAAGGTGTTGGCGCAAGTGCAAGCCAAACAAGACCCGAATACTCCCCAATTCAAATACCGCATCGTGGAAATAGGCGTGTCAGTGGCCGCACTCATGACGCCGCAGTTAATTGCCAGGCGACTTAAAGACAGCGGTGATGCCGACAAGGTGATCGTGCCTGGTCTTTGTTTGGGCGATATCGCGCCCTTGGCTGATCAATATGGTGTGCCGGTTGAACGTGGTCCAGCGGATTTAAAAGATTTGCCGCAGTATTTTGGTCAAGTGGGCTTAGCCCCAGATTTGAGCGATTACCGCGTGAAGATTTTTGCCGAAATCGTCGATGCCCCCATGTTAAGCGTGGCCGGCATCGTCGCCAAAGCGCAAGCGTATCAAGCGCAAGGGGCGAACATAATCGATTTGGGTTGCTTGCCTGGCGTGCCTTTCCCGCATTTAAAAGACGCCGTGCAGGCCCTTAAAGCCTTGGGTTTTGCTGTCAGCGTTGATTCACTTAGCGTGGACGATTTGCTGACCGCCGGGCATGCAGGTGCTGACTACTTGTTGAGTTTGACTGAAAAAACCCTGTGGGTAGCGCACGAAGTAGCGGCCACGCCGGTGTTGATTCCCGCTAAACCAAACAGCCTGCCGTCTTTATACCGGGCCATTGAAGCTTGCCAAAAAGCCGGCAAGCCGTTTATCGCCGATGCCATATTGGACCCCATCCATTTTGGATTGACGCAATCCATCGTACGCTATCAAGCCCTGCGTAAAAAATACCCGGACATCGCCATCATGATGGGCATAGGTAACCTGACCGAATTGACCGATGCCGACACCACCGGCATTAACACTTTGCTGTTTGGCATCATCAGCGAATTGAACATCAACGCCGTGCTGGCTACCTCGGTCAGCCCGCATGCGGTCAATGCCATCGCCGAAGCCGATTTGGCTAGGCGTGTTATGCACGCTGCTAAGGCCGATGATAGGCTGCCGCGAGGCTACAGCAATGGCTTGCTGGGCTTACATGACAGGCGGCCTTTCACCTATAGCGTGGATGAAATTAAAGAGATTGCCAGCATGATCAAAGACCCTAACTTTCGTATCCAGGTCAGCGAGCAGGGTGTGCATGTTTACAATAGGGATGGGCTGCACCAAGCGACCGATCCGTTTGCGCTATACCCATTGTTAGGCGTGCATGACGATGCCTCGCATGCTTTTTATTTAGGTGTGGAGTTAGCCCGGGCGCAAATTGCCTGGCAACTAAAAAAACGTTACGTGCAAGATCAAGCCTTGGACTGGGGTGTAAGCGCAGCACCAAGTCAGCCGGAGGCAAAAATTGCCCATCGTGAGGCTGCCATGAGTGCACGTAAATTAGCCGCGAAAAAATCAAATCATGATATTTGAAACCATTGTCACCAGCATGAATCAGCAAGGCGAGGTACACGTGGCGCCATTTGGCATACAAAGGCTGGGCGAGACGGTCATTATTTCTCCGTATAAGCCGTCTTTGACTCTAGGCAATATCATCGCCAGTCAACGCGCCGTGCTTAGCCTCTGCGATGACGTGCGGGTGTTTGCTGGGGCGCTGACCAATAGGCAAGCTTGGTCGCTGTTGCCAGCCGAGCAGCTCTTGGGCTTCCGCTTGGCGGATTGCTTGGCGCATGAGGAATTGACCTTGTTGCGCGTTGAGGACGATGCCGAGCGTCCGCGCTTGCATATGCAGGTGCAGCATCGCGTGCAGCATCAAGCATTTGCCGGCTTTAACCGTGCCCAAGCCGCGGTGATTGAACTGGCGGTGTTGGTCAGCCGTTTAACTAGGTTACCCAAAGAAAAAGTGCAATCAGAAAGGCAGTATTTGCAAATTGCCATAGACAAAACTGCGGGTGAGCGTGAGCTGCAGGCATGGGCTTGGTTGACCGATAAAATAGACAACCACTATGCTGCACAAGACGGGAGCAATCTCGCATGAATGCCGCTCTGCTGGGCAGGCAAGCTAGCCCGCAATTGTTGATCAGCGTTTGCACGCTGGATGAGGCGAAGATGGCGTTAGCGCTAGGCGCCGATATCCTAGACCTGAAAAATCCGCATAGCGGTGCCCTGGGGGCATTGCCGCTAGAGGACATCCGCGGCATCGTCGCCTACCTAAACCAGCAGCCCATGGCCCATAAAAGTTTAACCAGCGCGACCTTGGGCGACTTGCCCATGCACGCTGAGCAGTTGCTAGCGCAACTGGATCAAGTCATTGCCACCGGTGTGGCCATCATTAAAATTGGCTTTTTTGCCAGCGAGGATTATCAAGGCTGCCTGCAAGCGCTGCTGCCTTATACGCAGGCTGGCCATCAACTGATTGCTGTGCTGTTTGCGGAAACCGCTTACCCTGATAGTTTGCTTGCCGACATCAAGCAAGCCGGTTTTCTGGGCGTGATGCTGGACACGCAAATTAAAAACGGCCTGAGTTTGTTTGAGCACTACAGTGCCGAGCAAGCCAGCGAATTTGCCAAGCGGGTTGCAGTTCAAGGTTTGCTATTGGGTTTAGCTGGTTCATTAAGGGATAAGCACCTGACGGCGGCGAAAAAGCTGCAGCCACACTACATTGGTTTTAGAGGCGGGGTGTGTGTCGCTAATCAGCGCGTGTCCACTTTGGATGCCGAGAAAATCAAAGTAATTCGTAAGATGCTGTGAAATTTTGTTAAGATGGCGCTATATTAATAGTAGCTTGATAGCTAAGGTGGATTTAAGGCCTTTGCTTCTCAGTTCAAGGAGTAAATCATGAAAAATAATCGTCAGTTTATAGCAGCAATGCTTTCAGTATTCGGCTTGTTGGCAGGCAATGCCAGCGCAGAAGAAGCTTACAACGGCGCATGGTATGCCGTACCGGGCGTGAGTTTAATGAATACCGATAAAGACTTGGCTGCCAAAAATGGCGGCGGCGCCTCCATACGCTTGGGTAAGGAACTCAGTCCGCATTGGGACATACAGTCTGGTCTCAGCTACGCGCGTGCGAACGACGAGCTGGCTTCTGGTAGTGGCCGTTACAAACAAACCAGCCTAGGCATGGATGCGCTTTATATGTTGGGTCGTGATAGTTTCCGTCCCTTCTTGCTAACCGGTTTGGGTGTGGCGAATAACAAGCTGGATTATTCCACGACCCCAGCTGTGCAAGATAAAAGCAAAACCTCATGGTTAGCCAACATAGGCTTGGGTGCGCAGTATTTATTCAACGACAGCTTCGGTGTGCAAGCCGATGTGCGTCAGCAATGGACGCGTTCAACGGCTAAATCAACGGGTGTGTTTGATTCAAGCGGCACCGTGGGCAACACCTTGCTTAATTTAGGTGGGGTGTTCCGCTTTCCTGCCCCAACCGCCATGCCGGTAGCGGAGTCGGCACCAGCCGCCGCGCCAGTGCAGGCCGCTGCTACACCAGATGCGCCTGTCGCTGCAGCATTGCCAGCTTGCAAGCCCAGCTTTGAAACCGTGACCATATTGGCTGAAAAATTGTTTGCCTTTGATCAAGATAAATTGCAAGACAGTTCCAAGCCTACTTTGGACGAAGTGGCTAACAAAATCAAAGCCAATGCTGATGTCGAGTTGGTGTTGGTAACCGGTCATACCGATAAGTTGGGCAGCGAAAGCTACAATCAAAAATTGTCTGAGCGCCGTGCCAATCAAGTGAAAGCCTACCTAATGACGCAAGGCGTGTCGGCTAAACGTTTGCAGGCTTCTGGCAAGGGTGAGTCTGAGCCGGTGGTGGCATGCAAGGGCGACAAATCAAGCAAGAAACTCATAGAGTGCTTGCAGCCTAACCGCCGCGTGGTCATTTCCGCTGAAAAACAACGCGAAATGCCTTGCCGCTAAGCTTAATTTGCACTGTTTAAGTATAAGCCCCGTCATGACGGGGCTTTTTTATTGGTAGAATAAGTGCTATGGCTAATAGCAAACACTTAACCCCTGCAGTCGCTGACGTTGATCTCATTATAGAAGCCCGCTGGATTGCGACCATGGCAGCCGATTTTGCCGTGCTGGAAGATCACGCAGTGGTGGTGCATGACGGGCTGATTGTGGCCCTGCTGCCAAGCGAAGCGGCCAAACAGGCTTTCCGCGCTAGCGAACTGATTAGTTTGGGCGAGCAAGTGTTGTTACCCGGTTTGATCAATGCGCACACGCATGCCGCCATGAGCTTGATGCGCGGCATGGCCGACGACTTGCCTTTAATGACATGGCTAGAGCAACACATCTGGCCGGCCGAGCAGGCCTTGGTCTCACCGCAATTTGTGCAAGACGGCAGTTTGTTGGCCTGTGCCGAAATGCTTAGCGGCGGCATCACTTGTTTTAACGACATGTATTTCTTTCCGCAAGCGACCGCGGCGGCGGCCAGTCAAGCCGGTATGCGAGCCAATCTGGGATTGTTGGTGTTGGATTTTCCATCGGCCTACGCCAGCGATGCCGACGATTATTTGCAAAAAGGCTTTGATGCCCACGACTCTTGGCGCAATCACCCATTGATCAGTTCGTCGATTGCACCGCATGCTCCTTATACGGTGTCCGATCGCAGCTTAGAAAAAGTCATCACCTATGCCGAGCAATTGGCGCTAGGCTTGCACACTCACCTGCATGAAACCTTGGATGAGATTAGCCGTAGTGAAAGCCAATACGGCATGCGTCCCTTAGCCAGGTTGGCTAAATTGGGCTTGCTCGGACCGGATTTGTTGGCCGCGCACGGCGTGCATTTATTGGATTACGAGATGGATATGTTGGCTGCATACGGTTGCCATATTGCGCATTGCCCCAGCTCAAATTTAAAATTGGCCAGCGGCATGGCGCCGGTGGCGGATTTGTTGGCCAAAGGCGTGAACGTGGCCTTGGGCACAGACGGCGCCGCCAGCAATAACCGTTTGGACATATTCAGCGAAATACGTTTGGCTGCCTTATTAGCCAAAGGCGTGAGCGCCGATGCCAGCGCCTTGCCGGCTATGCAAGCCTTGGCCATGGCCACCATTAACGGGGCAAAAGCCATAGGCTTAGACGAAAAGATAGGTTCGATAGAAGTTGGCAAGTACGCCGATTTAACGGCCGTGCGCTTGGATGAAGTATTGCTGGCACCTTATTACGACCCCATCTCGCATTTGGTTTATTGCTGCGGTAGGGAACAAGTTAGCCACACCTGGGTGGCCGGCGAATTGCGTTATTGCAATGGCGTGTATGCCAATATTGAGCCTCAGGAATTAAAGGACATAGTGAACACATGGCAAGTAAAGATACAGCAAGTCAAACAGCCGAAGTAAGCTTGAATGCCGATCAGGCCGAGTTGCAAAAGTTTGCTGAACTCGCGCACAAATGGTGGGATGTAAACAGCGAATTTAAACCTTTGCACGAAATCAATCCACTGCGTTTGAATTGGATCAACGATTTGGTCGACTTGAAAGGCAAGCGGGTGCTGGATGTCGGTTGCGGCGGCGGCATCTTATCCGAATCCATGCATTTTAAAGGGGCGAAAGTCACCGGCATTGATCTGGGTGAAAAAGCGCTGAACGTGGCTAAATTGCATCAGTTAGAAAGCGGCGCGGATGTGGATTATCAGTGCATCTCAGCCGAGCAATTGGCCGCGCTGGAGCCGGCCAGTTTTGATGTGGTGACTTGCATGGAAATGCTGGAGCACGTGCCAGACCCGGCGGCCATCGTGGCGGCCTGCGCTAAATTGGTTAAACCCAATGGCTCGGTGTTTTTTTCCACCATCAACCGCAATCCAAAAGCTTACTTGTTGGCCGTGGTTGGCGCGGAATACCTGCTTAATTTGTTGGCCAAAGGCACGCACGATTACGCCAAATTCATTAAGCCGTCTGAGTTATCAAGCTGGGCGCGTCATGCCAAACTCGATGTCATGAGCTTGCGTGGCATGAGCTATCACCCATTTAAACAAACTTACCGCTTAAGTGACGATGTGGCGGTCAATTACTTGATGCATACGGTGTTGCCTGCATGAGTGTGGTCTTATTCGATTTAGATGGCACCTTGGTCGATACCGCGCACGATTTAGGCTTGGCGCTCAATATGCAGTTAACTCGGCATGGCAAATCGCCCTTGCCACACGAGCGGATATGGCCGGTGGCCTCGCACGGCACACGTGGTTTATTGGAATTGGGTTTTGCTATCTATCCCGACGACAGCCAATTTGAAGCCATGCGTTTGGAATACCTGGATTTGTATGAATCGGTGTATACCCAACATCCGCTATTTTTACCGGGCATTGCTGCCTTATTGGCAGCCTTAGACAGCAAGGGCATTAAATGGGGCATCGTGACCAATAAGCCCAGGCGATTCTCGGTGAATTTAACCAAGGCAGTGAAGCTAGGTGACAGCAACTTGTTCGAACGGGCAGCCTGTTTGCTCTGTGGTGACGATGCGCCGCAACCTAAGCCGGCGCCCGACACCTTGCTCATGGCATGCGCGCAAATGCAATGCCAAGCGGAACAATGCATATATGTCGGTGATGCAGAGCGTGATGTGCAAGCGGGCAGAGCGGCGGGCATGAAAACGGTGGTGGCCTTGTTTGGCTATTTGGCCGAGACCGACAGGCCGCGTGAATGGGGTGCCGATGCGTTAATTGAAACCCCGGCCGCCTTGCTAGAAAATCTAAGCTGTTGCGATTGACCGCAACTTAAGCGATGCTGCGCCTTTCCATCATGGCTTGGGCGAGGGTGCCGCTGTCCACGTATTCAATTTCCCCGCCCATGGGCATGCCACGCGCGATGCGGCTGGTTTTAATGCCGCGCGCTTTGAGCAGTTCACTGATGTAATGCGCGGTGGCGTCGCCCTCTACCGTGTAGTTGGTGGCCAATATCACTTCTTGCACCAAGCCGTCTTGTGCCCGTTTTAGCAATTTGTCTAAATGGATTTCTTTAGGGCCTACGCCGTCTAGCGGCGACAAGCGGCCCATCAAAACAAAATACATGCCAGTGTAGGCGCGGGTGTTTTCCAACATGAGCAAGTCAGTTGGCATTTCCACCACGCAGAGTAAATGGCTATCCCGTTGCTCGGATGCGCACAGAGGGCAAATGGCTTGTTCGCTAAAAGTATTGCAGAGTTGGCAATGGTCGACCACTTGCAAGGCTTGATCCAAGGCCGTGGCTAAGCCGCTGGCGCCTTTTCTATCGCGTTGCAATAAGTAGTAAGCCATGCGCTGCGCGGACTTAGGCCCGACACCGGGTAGGCAGCGCAGGCTATCGATTAATTGTTCTAAGGCCGGTGGGTTTTTCATTAAGCGCTGTAAGGCTTAATCTTAGAAAGGCAGTTTCATGCCAGCAGGCATGTAGTTAGCCATGCGCGCGGAGGAGGTGGCTTCGGCTTTAGCGGTGGCATCTTTTAATGCGATGACTAACAAGTCTTCCAAGGTTTCCTTGTCGTCCATCACGCTGTCGTCTATGGCGACGCGTTTGACCACGTTGTTGCAAGCCATGGTGACTTTGACTAAGCCGTTACTGGCGATGCCTTCCACGTCTACATTGGCCAATTCCGCTTGGGCTTTTTGCATGTTTGCTTGCATTTGCTGGGCCTGTTTCATCATATTGGCCATGCCGCCTTTCATCATAGTGCTGCTCCTGAAATTAAAGGTTTAATTAAATTGGTTTAATGCTGTTGGGGATAATTTGTGCGCCAAAATCGTTAATCAAGGCTTGCACAAAACCGTCTTGTTCTATGGCGGTTTCAGCCGTGCTTTGCGCCTGCGCTTTCTCTTGGCTAATTTGCTGGGCGGGCGTGTTGCCAGTGCCGCCCACACTAAAGTGCAGTTTGATTTTCTTATCAAAATACTGGTTAATCGCCGTGCTGAGTTTTTCTTGGTAATTAGGCAGCAATAAGTGTTTTTGCATTTCCGGTACGCTTAAGCTGATGCTGTTTTCATCGTAGCTGATGAGTTCGCAGTGCTGCGATAAGGCGCGCGCTAAACCCAGTTTTAGATTGTCCACCAAGTTGCGCCAATCGCCATTAAATTGCCGGTTCAAGCCAGCGTCGCTAGGCATGGTCTCATTGTGGCTGTATTCGGCCTCTGCGTTAGCCGCTTCTGCCATAGGAATGGGCTCGCTAGGCATGGCCTCATCAAAAGGCATTTCATCCATGCTAGGCGCTGGCATGCTTTCCTCATAAAGCGCTTGGGGCTTGCTGGTCTCATTTGCCGCAATGCTTGCTGCCGTCGCTGTATCGGACGCTACGCTTGCAACTGAGGCTGCGACCGGCACGGGACTGGTCGTTTGCGGTTTAAGCGCTGGAGGACTGACGATGTTTAGCGCTTGGTCTTTAGGACTGAACGCCAGCATGCGCAGCAAGCTCATGCTGAAGCCAGCCAATTCGTCAGGCGCTAAGCCTATGTCACGTCTGCCCAGTAGGGCAATTTGGTAATACAGCTGTAAGCTGGCTGCTGGTATTCTTTGCGCAAAATCCAGCAAGACAGCACGTTCGGGTAAGTCCTGGGCGACGCTGTCTGGCACAGTTTGTGCCACGGCTATTTGGTGGAGCAATTGCGCCAAATCGTTTAAAGCGCTTTCAAACGATAGGCTGCGCTGTTCCATGGCTTTTGCTTGAGCTATTAAAGCCGGGCCGTCTTCAGCCAATAAAGCGTTAATCAGTTGGTATAAATAGCTTTGATCAATCGCACCCAGCATGTCGCGCACTTCGGCTTCATTGACGCTTTGGCCGCCGTAAGCAATCGCTTGGTCGGTTAAAGATAGGGCGTCACGCATGCTGCCATCGGCTGCCCGGGCAATTAAGTGCAAGGCGCTGGCCTGATAAGGAATGGCCTCTTGGGTCAATATGTTTTGCAGGTGATCAATAATCGAGGTGCCGGCCATTTGCCGTAGATTGAATTGCAGGCAACGCGACAAGACCGTGACCGGTACTTTTTGTGGGTCGGTGGTGGCTAGGATGAATTTAACGTGCGCGGGTGGTTCTTCTAGCGTCTTCAGCATGGCATTGAAGGCGCTTTTCGACAGCATGTGCACTTCATCGATGATGTAGACTTTAAAACGCCCGGCACTGGGTGCGTATTGGGCATTGTCCAGCAAGTCGCGCATGGCGTCGACTTGCGTGTTGCTGGCGGCATCCACCTCGATTAAATCAACAAAGCGTCCGCGGTCAATTTCCGTGCAGGCACTGCATACGCCGCATGGCTTAGCGCTGATGCCGGTTTCGCAATTTAGTGATTTGGCTAAGATGCGGGCTAGGGTGGTTTTCCCTACGCCGCGGGTGCCAGTAAACAGGTAGGCATGATGCAGACGCTGTTGGTCCAAGGCGTTGCTTAAAGCCCGCACCACATGGTCTTGTCCAACCAGGGTTTCGAATGATTTAGGGCGCCATTTACGGGCCAGTACTTGGTAGCTCATGAGATTAATGCGTCTGCTTTCATTGGCTAATTTAATCGAATTGTTTACCCGCGCTAGCACCTTAATCTAACTGCTAGGCAAGCCTTGCTTGCCATAATAAGGAGAGGCGAGCCTTGCCCCCGGCACTTGCTCAATAGTTGTGGCTGCTTGCTTCCGCACCTGACCAGATTGGCTACTTCACAATGCGGGGAGGCCCGCC
>ERZ1034363.175-NODE-175-length-45779-cov-3.378692_pt1 | contig 45779 bp, 61 predicted proteins | sample MGYA00520616_ERZ1034363 | MGnify/ENA primary metagenome ERZ1034363 (study PRJEB33736, sample SAMEA104284506) | Azolla filiculoides | biome: Urban; feature: Water surface; material: Ditch water | place: Netherlands | collected 2015-10-28 | depth 0-0.1 m ...
GGAGGCATAACCATTAATGCATGTAGTAGAGACTCTCTAAAAGTTTTACTGTAAGGCATGTGAGGCTGGGTCATCGCACGCTTCTTAGAGAAAGCTTCACCGTCACCTTTAAGGCGTTCAATAAATCCAAGAACATCTTCATTGTGAGTGAACTCTGTTTTGGACTTCATGCGCCACATCTCACCCAAATCAAAAGCCATATCACCATCAGCATGCTCACCAAATGCACTGCGTAGAGAATCACGAATGTCAAGAGCGTAAATGTTTAACTGTGGAAGCATTTCATAAGGGTTGTCTAACCCTACCCAGTTGCGCTTAGCAGTCTGCTCATCAATGTAGTCCCAAGTTTCAATTTCTTCAGGGGCAAAAAAGTTGCTTGAAAGGTACTTGAAAGGAGTACCTGAAAGATACAAAGTGAAAGCACGGTTCAGTTTAGCATGAACCATGTCAGCAAGTTCAGTACTGTTACCCTCATGAGCTTCATCAATGATAACTAAATCCCAGTCGGTAGCAAAAATACCATCATTAGTTTTCTTAAACCCGTCACCATCTTGCCCTTTAAGGTCTTGAAGGCTAACAAAACGGATGTATGGGCGTGACTTGTCAATATCCGCCCATTGAGTGTCTTTCTTATCACGGCTTGAAAACTGCCAACCAAAATGCTTCAAAACAGTTTCATAATCTTCACGCCAAGAATCAAGAACATCAGGACGGTTAGTAGCGATAATAACATTATGCATACGACGTCCTTTAACTTTAGTTAAAGAAGCAAGACGAATAAACTCTAAAGCAGTTACGGTTTTACCAAAACGCATTTTAGCATCCCAAAGGCGTTTTAGTGCTCCTTCTTTCCAAGCGATTAAAACGTTGTATGCGAAACGGTTCTGTTCTTCACGGAAAATAATTTTACGAACAGCATTAGCGTTTGACATGTTAACAAAGCCTCTATTGTAAGTGTCTAAAGCTTCACGAACTTCAGCTTCAGTAGTTACAAACCATTCACGGGCGTTACTGTGTGCAAAGCTTACTCTTTCAACACCGTTATGTTCAAGAATACGGTGAATTTTATGGTCACGGAAATTACCGTGAGGGTCATGCCAAACAATTTCTGCAATAACAAGTTCATATTCTGAACCTGTTGCACCCATCTGCTGACGGATTCGCTTGTGAGCTGCACGTGTCGCAAGTTCAATATGGTCTTCAGTGCTGAAGCATTGTTTAATTTCGTTCTGAGAAACAGTAGTATCGCCAAGTTTCAACATGCCATCATGGCGTCCATCATGCATAGCATAACCGTAAAAAACTTTGTAACCGTATGAACAGGTTTTTATTCTATCATCATTAAGACTAGAAATAGGCAGAGAGCTTTCAAGCGGAGCTAATGTGCTTGAATTTACACGCTTTTGCAAAACTTTTCCAATCTTATAAACTTAACCAATTCTAACACTAAACTGGCATAATGTCAAATTAGGCATGCGCAGACGCAAAACTTATAAACTTAATATCGGACAAATATAGCAGCTTGACCCTATTTTTGCTACTACTTAAAATAAGTTACAGGTATTGGTCCAATAAAATATGCATGCCCTTCTTCCTCAATGAAAGCTAACACGTCAACATATTTAGGCTGGCTAAACCATTCATTAAGCTGATACACATACCTAACCTTTATCCCTGTGCCTGCTAACAACTTTGTAAACTGTCTATGTTTAAAAGTAGCAGTCTGAAGTTTCTCATCAGCAGAACCATGAGTCTGTTGAAACTTTTTCTCAACAATAGTTAAAGTTAAAGACTTTGGACAGAATACCGCTTCATCAGGAAGTAGTTTAGAAGACAAGCGAGTTTTATAGTCAATGCCATGCTCTGCTTCTAACCATGTATAGAAGTTGCCTTTAGAGTAGAATTCTACAGTATGTTTACCTTTTGAAGCTTTGTTTTCTTTAAATTTATATTTTGCATCTTTAAAAGATTTTCTTAGGTCAGTTGAAGCTTCAAATTTTGCACCAGTAGTGGTATCTCTAATCATACTCACATTATACCACAATTTGTAATCTTAGTTTGACAAAAAATACATCAAACTTTTGCTATTACTTGATATATCCAGTAATTACTAACTCTAACCGCAGCACTGCACCCCAGTAAGCCCCTCGGTAAAGCCTTCAGTGCATCCCTGACAGGTTTTAACGCTGGTTCTGTTTAGTCATATGCCATATGGTTCTACCAGCCGTGTTAGGGCAATGGTAAACCCACAAGCTTAACAACGGTTGATGGATGCTAGATTGATTATCAGAGAATTTTAGGCTTAGTTTTGTCTTTCATCCTTATGCCTAAAACGATTCGCATACGTACAGAATCTCCATCAGTATAAACATAACCATAATCATGTCGTTTTCTGCTTGGTGAGTCAAAATATAGTTAATCCCAAATGTCAGGCATGCCAGTTAAAGTGAAACTACCGTCTTTATGTACAGCTCCAAACATTGTTGGTTTGTCATCAGACCCGCCTTGCAACATTAGGTTTATGAAACTTTGACGACCATCATCGGGTTCTCCTGAAGCTAAAGGTAGAAGCTGTGAGAAGTTTGCTTGTTTTTCTGTCTTCCATTTTAAAACCATGTTTGGCAGGTGAGGAAAACTTTCAACTTTCTTAGCAAAGTCTTCATTACTATAGCCAGCGAATTTAGCTTCAGCTAAAACTTCTTTAGGCAATGATGAAATTGCAGAGCCTACATGTTTAGCATAACTTGCAGGAAGTTCGTATTCTAAACCTGACCAATGCTGATTAGCGTTCAATACGCTAGGGTTACTACCTAGGAAAGATTTTACACTTACACCTATTTTGCCTGGAGACATAATGTATACATCAGATTTCTCTGTGCTTTTAGCTTTTACAGGAATATGGTTAGCGTCATAAAAATCATATACAGGCTGTAGAGTTTTGCTTTCAAAAACATTTCGGCTTTTCTTTATCTCTGCAGTTGCTTCAGATATTAAGTCAACTATTGATGCTAGCTTTAAGGTTGGTCTGGTTGAAGAGTCAGGAGTCTGTATAGTAATATGAGGTTCACTATATGAAACTGTTTTGGCACCGAAAGAAATAATGTGACCTTCTTGTAAAAGCCATAGGCTGTACAGCATTTCACTGTGTTCGCCTTTGTTCATTAGGTAGCTCATAAAACTATTATAGCATAGTTACATGGAACATGCTATCTAGCGTTAATGTATGAAAACGTTTAAATAAGTTTAAGACTCTTCGTCTTCAGCGTATTCTTTGTCTTCTTCTGACCATTTGTCAAAAGGTAAACATTCTTTATGGTATGTATCGCCATATTCTTCATCTTTAACTTCATCGTCTTCATAAACTTTACCGTCACATTTAGCACATTCCATGTATTGACATTCGTCACACATCCAACCGTCAACAGTGTCATAGTCTGTCATATTAATGCCTTTAAGTTTGCTCATACTGTCTGGTTTTACTGTACCGTCTAGAAGGTCTGCACTGAAATCTGTGATGCTTCGTGTTGCACCGATACGGTTTACGAAGCTACCGTTACCAAACTCTGTGTCAGTCCCACAATATACGCACATGCCGTCAACATTTAACTCTTTGCCTGTATAATTTTGCTGGTAGTCTGCAAGTGTTACTGTTTCAACGTTGGAAATGTTTGACTTTAAATTGTTAAGCTCTGCGTCACTTATTGTTGAAGTCACAGGTGTAGAACCTTCATGCCAGTTGTGACGTGGGCATACTCCAGGCTTATCCCATTTGCATTCTTCTTTAACGCCGTTGCGTGTGATACCTATAACTGTTTTAGACATATAAACTCCTATAAGTTTTATCTAACGTGAAAGGTTTTAGTTTTCACCATGAATCTGTTTAGCTAAAGCTTCAGACTGGGCGAAGGAAAACCTTGTTAGGCTATCCTGCAGAAGTTTCATTTGCAATCATATAATTTTTAGCAAAGTTAGTTTCATCCATATGTGTAATATCGGTGAAGGTTTATTGCAATAAAAGTAACATTCTAGTTATTTTCTAAAATAGTTTGCAACTGTTGTAAGCTCATATAGTTGTTGTGCTCTTCAACATCAAACAAAGTGTTAATGATGTGTTTGTGTCCTTTAGGGTGGAATATTTTTATTAAAGCGTAACCGTTAGCTGCAGAAACTTCAATCCTGTCAGCTTCACCGTGACCTAAATCATTTAAAGTTTCTTCATCATCAATAACAAAACCTGACTCGTTAAGTTCAAGATTTTCATCGTATGCTTCATCAAAAATTGCCATAGGGTTGTGCTGCTCTGCTGGTTCAACAAAGTCAGGATGGTGAAAGTTTACTCTTAAAACTGGTTGCCCTTTATGGATTGCATGTCTTGGGCATGCTCTAGGTTTATCCCATTTGCATTCTTCTTCTATACCGTTAACTGTGACACCTATGATTGCTTTAGACATGTGAACTCCTATAGGTTTTATCTAACAGAAACTATAAGCTATTGTCATCTTTATTGTCTTCATCAAGAAGTTTTTTAACTTCAGCAATGTCTATGCTGTCTGTCTCACTGTCATGGTCTAAAGTTATAAAACTTGCACTGTCTTCAATGATATGGTCAAGAGCTTCATTCTCAATAATAGGATGCTGTTTGATGAAGAATAAGCCAATTATACCTACGATAAACAATGGTATCATCATGGCAAAAACTGGAGTTAACGCTTGGTTGTAGCCTGCAATAATAATTCCATGTACAGGTTCAGGTAGTGTTGCAATTATTGCTGGAGTCAAACTGTTTGTGTCGCTGGCACTTCCTGCTTGCTGTGGAAGGTTATCTTCAAGGTATGTTACCAAGTTGTGGGAGAACAATCCACCAACGAATGCTCCACCTATACTTGCCCCGATTTCACGGAAGAAGTTGTTAGTGGAAGTAGCTACGCCTACCATGCTGTGTGGCACACTGTTTTGAATGATGAGGACAAGGATTTGCATTACTGAACCTAAACCGAGTCCCATGATAACCATGTAAATGCTTGTTTCCCAAAGTTGTGTATCTACCGTCATTGTTGAGAACAAATATAATGCTGAGCCTGTAATTGCGAAACCTACAATTGGTAGCCATTTATAATTTCCTGTACGGCTGACTATCTGTCCTGAAACGATTGAAGCAAAAATAAGTCCAGCCATCATAGGTAGCAACAGTAGTCCACTGTTTGTAGCTCCAGTGTTGTTAACTATTTGTAGGTAGGTTGGAAGGTATGCTAATGCTCCGAACATTCCAATACCGACTAGCAAACCAGCAACGGCAGCGATTGTAAAGTTGGAGTCTTTGAAAACTTTCAACGGAATTAAAGGGTCTTTAGCTTTCAACTCTGCAAGAATAAACAGACCTATAAAGACTACGCAGGTTGCAATTAAACCTAAAATGGTTGGTGAGTCCCAATCATATTCCGTTCCTCCCCATGAAGTGAATAACACTAAACTGCTTACAGCTATAGCCATTGTTAATGTTCCCCAGATGTCAAAGTTTACTTTGTTTTTCTTGGAAGGAATTTTAAGAATGAAAGTAACAACAAGCAGAGCGATAACTCCTACAGGAAGGTTGAACCAGAATGCCCAACGCCAACCTGGACCGTCAGTGAACCAACCGCCAAGAAGTGGACCTAGAACTGAAGCTAAACCGAACACTGCACCGATGAGACCCATGTATTTGCCTCGTTTGGCGATAGGTACAACGTCAGCGATTACTGCTTGTGAAAGAATCATTAAACCGCCTCCACCTAAACCTTGGATTGCTCGTCCAGCGATAAGGACGCCCATATTGTCTGCTAAACCGCCTACAATTGACCCTAGAATGAATATAATGATACCTATGAGCAGTAAGGCTTTACGTCCTATAAGGTCGCTTAGCTTGCCGTATACAGGCATTGAGACGGTAGCTGCTAGAATGTATGCTGTGGTTACCCAAAGCATGTGGTTTACCCCGTCAAGTTCACCAACAATTGTAGGTAAAGCAGTGGAGAAAATCATTTGGTCTAAAGCTGACAGTAGCATGGCTACCATTAGTGAACCGATTATGGCGTAAAGTTTTCCACGATGGTTGTAGAAAATATCGTATGTCTGGTTTGGGTTTTCTTCGCTGGATATTACGCCATGCATGATTTAAAAGTTTCCTTGTTAGGTATAACGAGCAGCTTTAAGCTCAACATTGCAACCTACGCTCATTAGCGGACTACACTATTATATCGGCATTAGCCTGAAAATAAGCTGTGTATTTAGTGTTATGTATTCAGTCCATAATGGTTTGATTGTTGCACCGAAAATCATGGCAAGTAATTTCATATATAAGTGTTGACAGTATTGTAATTACATTTTATATAAGTCAGAGCATGTTTTATGGTAAACTAAACCTTATAGTAAAGCCATGCTAGTTTTAAACAGCATGAGACAAGTTTGGGGAAAGAACTAATGTTGAAAAGTTTTAAAACAGAAGCAAAAAAAGCGACAATAAAAACTGTTGCAATTTTAGGCCTGCTAACAGGGATGCTGTCTTTCGCACCTCCTGCTTTCGCTGAACCTGTGACAACTCCCCCAGAGCTAGCAACTGTTGGAGCTAACGAATCTGTAGCTGAAGGCGACACTGTATATACTGAAAGCGACGGGGTTGTCCGTTTAACTTTTAATAACACTCCTCCAAACTTTCAAGGTTTCGTGTTAACAAGTTGGGATAAGCTTGACGGCAGATGGTCTACCCCTCAAGAGATGACTGCAGCTTATGACAGCTACATTACTTGTTTGTCTAAATCCATAGGAGGGAAACAAATAGCTGACGCTACAGCAGCTATTGATGTCTGTTTAAATCAGAATGGCTTCCCTTCATATGAGAACTTGTCTTCTACAGCGTTAGGTCAAACAGGTGGTATAGAATTCAAGCCAGCTAAATCAGGTGTTGAAAACTTTTTCGCCGTTTCCATGTGGCGTGTAGATAACCAAAGCAACGGGTTAGGCTATTCATTCTCTCCAAGCGAGCCTTTATTTTTCACGTTAGATGTGGTTATGGGTGCAAAACCATTCAGTAGCAGTACGGTTACGCCTGAACCTAGAATAACCAATGATGTTACAACTGAACCTGTCATACCAACACAAAATAATGTTGAAGAAACAGCTGGGTTCTTCTCTAAAACCGTTTTCAGTGCTTTACGTACTCTCGGTGCACCTGCAGCTGAAATAGGCTTAGCGGCTGTGACAGCAGGTTTAGTGGTTGTTTTAAGTCTACTTGTAGGCTTCCCGACACAAATGTTGAACTCTACAATAGATGCTAACCGTGACCGTTTCAAAACACCTAGATGGCTGGCTAACATCGCTGTTGCAGGTAATGGTTTCCTTGCGAAAGCAAGTAACACTAAATCTGGGTCTAAAAAATTCCAAACAATAAAAGCATACCTAGTTATTGTTGTCAGTAGCATTATTGCTGGGTTTGTACAGCCCGACTTCGGGTTTAATTTAATGAGTTTACGTCTAGTATTAACTGTTTTAGCAGCATTCCTTATAATCAACATTGGAAGTAGCTACGTAATGTGGCTTGTCGGTAAACATTATGGTGAAACTGAAAAGCCTAACTTGAAAGCACGACCTGCATATATTATTTTTGTGTTAGTTACCGTATTATTCTCACGCACTATCGAGGCGGAACCTGCAATAGTTTTCGGAGCTTTGCTTGCAGTAGAGCTGACTACACGTGTAGCTGAACAAAAGCAACTTCGAACAGAAATGTTTGCTTTAGGCTACGTTGTCGCTGTAGGCTTGTTAGGCTGGGCATTATTTATGGCTACATTCCGTGACGGTTCAAACATGGCGACACTTGTGAGTGAATTCTGTAGTGTGGTCACGGTAGAAGCTCTATCTACGCTTCCTATTCTTCTACTTCCAATGAAATTCATGTTCGGTGAAGCAATCTGGAAAACATACGGATGGAAAAAATGGCTTATCATTTACGCTGGAGGGTTGTTCTTATTCTCATTCGTGCTAATGCCTATGCCTTTCAGTTGGGATATTATTGATGTTCCTTTTGTAAGCTGGATTATTGTACTGTTAGCATATGCAGGGTTTGCTTTGATAGTTTGGAAGTATTTCCAAGTTAAAGCTAAGCAAGAAGAACATCCTGCCAAGTAAATATATTTGTACAGTTAGATACTTTATATGACTCATATTCTTTATTCCCATTCAGACATCACCCCTGTTATTTGTGAACGTGATAACTGGCATTCATGCCCTGAGCATAAACATTTAAGTGAAACTAAACCTAATCTTCCTAAAGAAGAGATAGGTTTACCTGAAACAGACTTTACAGATGACCCTGATGACGGTATTGTCAGTGTTAACGAATATGAAAATAAGTCTGTTAGACCTGTATACAATGAAACGATTTCTTCAGCAGATGACGCTGAAGCTAAAATGCGTTTACAGATAATGAATGTTGCAGGAAGTGCAATAGCAGGTGTAGGTGTAGGTGTTGCTTCAGGCATGATGCTGTGGGCTTTACCTGTAGTAATTGTAGGAAGCATTGTAGGAACTGCAATAAGCTGGGCTGTAAGGAAAAGAAACCTTAAGCGTAAAAATGTTACAGTAAGATAGCCTCGTTTAAAGAAAACGAGGTTTAAACTTTTGAATCAACTGTTTAGTGAGCTCAATATCTTCAGCAGTGTCATCATAAGTGAAGAAGCCATCGTCAATGAAATCTTGCAAATGGTCTAAACTCCAAACTTCATGGTTTGATTTTCCAGTCATAGTAGGATTAACATGAGTTAAAGGGTCGTTCTTATAATCATATAAATCTTCAGGTGAACTAAACTTTCCACGAGCGTCATACGATGCTCCAGTTGCGGGGTCTATGCAAAAAACATGGTTATATGTTGTCCCGTCGCCTGCTTCGAAAGTTTCTACAGCAACATCATATTCAGGGTTTAATTCTTTGAAAGCCAAAGCATACACTGCACAGCCTCCATTCATGTAAACACTTTCCAAATCATAATCTAAAATATTTTCTTGATTACCATGAGCTTTAATATATTCTGGAATATTAACTCCTGCAGATTCTACAAGCCAATTGTTTAAACGAAGGTATGGAGCATCAACGTCTTTCTGTAAAACTTCTAACCTGTTAACGCCTAAACTGTCGGTTTCAATACTGTATTCAACTTCATCAATTATAAGCAAGTTTGAGTCTATAAGCTGGTTGAATTCTTCTTCAGTGAAGTCTTCAATGTTGTTTACCATACGGAAATTATCTAAGCTGCTACCGTTATTGTTAAAGCGGTAAAAAACATTATTGACTTCAACAAAACGGTAACGTTTTAAAAACATTAATTCATCTTCACTGAGTTCATCTTTGCTTGTCAGTAATGTTTTAGTGTGGTTGTATTCTTCTAGGCTAACAGTATCTATGTTGTCATCTTCATTCAGGCCAACAATTCTGAACGTTTTTAAGCTATCTTTGTTTCCACTGTGGATTCTGTGCCTTGGGCAAGGAGTGCTTTTAGTCCAACGGCAAGTTTCCTGTATGCCGTTAGAAGTTACGCCTATCAATTGTTTTCCCATAAGTTGTATCTAACTGAACTATATATTATAGAATTTAGTTAGGTATTGGAAACGCTTTACCTATAACTATAAATTTTAAATGAATTGTTACTTCATTGTAAGCTGAGCAGAAGCACCAACAGTACCGTTGTTGATTGGAGCGACACTGTACGTCCTGTCAGTGCTAGAATTAATGTTATATTCAGTCCAAGTTGTGCCTAGAGTTGTCGCTACAATAACACCATCTCGTTTAATAACATAGCCTTGAGCATTATCTAGAACATCCCAACTTAAAGCATTAATTGTCGGGTCAGTATTTGTGTCTTTCAAATTGGCAACTTGACCTAAAGCAGACCCATAATGTGCACCTTGAGGAGCGGTAGCCCATCCTTTAGACTGACTGTAAGCATTTTGGAAAGCATTAGCACTGTCGCTACCTGCAGGAATCTGCCAAGCATCATTACCTACAGCATCAAATAGCACCATCATCTGTAGTCTGCCGAAAGTACTGTTGTTAAAAATATCTGCATACCAGTCTGCACGAGGTTGGTTATTCCAGTTGGCGACTGTAGTTTCTGTAGGGTCGCATGTACCTAGTTCAGTAATCCATACAGGCTTGTCAGTGTTTAAAGCTGTTAGACGGTCATATACGGGTTGTAGAAGGTCATGGAAGCTGAGCCAACCGTCAGAGTGACAGTTGTACAAGCTTGTACCCATAACGTCAACATAATCGTTACCTGGGTAGTAGGACTCTAAAGTTCCACTGAAGTCTTTCTGAGCTGGAGCCCAAATCCATTTAACATTAGTCGCACCGTCTGCACGGAAAATATCTACAACATGTTTCCAGCCAGCTATATAGTCAGATTGGGGGCTGCTTCCAGCACTCCAAGGGTACCAGTTTCCGTTCATTTCATGAGCAAAACGGATATATACTGGCTGACCGAAAGTAGCCATGCCTTGAGCCCAAGAATGAATATAGTCGTCATATTGACCTGAAGCAATGTTAGCCATGCTGAAAGAGCCTACACTTGTTGTGCTGTCTCCTTTAGCCCATGGCTCCCAAGTTACCATTGGTGTGCGACCGTGTGCTGTAGCTTGTTGTTATTGTAGCTGTGCTGTAGTGTGGTCGTTGCTTGTAGTGATCTGGTCATACTGGTCTGCCCATTTAACGAACCAGTTTACTGTGTCCATTCTTGCACCGAGTTCATCTTCTAAAGCGTCCACGCTGCTCATACCGTCATTCTTGTTTGGAGACGGAGGCACGAAAGCTCCGACTTTTACTCCGCTTTCTAGTAGAGAAACAGGGTATGCTTGTATGGGCGTGGGAGACGGTGTTGGAGTAGGCGTAGGACTTTGAGTTGGTTTATGCGTTGAAGGCTTCCCATTTGTTGGAGTGGGGGACGAATTTGTTTTAGGTATGAAAGCAAAAGCTACTACTGTTAATGCTACAATTACAATGCCAGCTATTACAGATAGTATTACCCATTTGCGTTTGTCCATTTTAGCCTTCCCTAAAAAATAATCAAAATTTGGGGGTTTACCCCAACTCTATAAAATATCGGCTAAAATATATTCTAAGTATACTATATTTTACGTTCAAACAAATTATAGTATACACGCCTGTGTATTTGATTGTGCAACCAGAAAATGTTTAAATAAAAACTTATAGTACGCAGACGCCAGCAGAAATGTTGTATTCGGCAAGCATGTTGTGTGTTTCACAGTCTGCAGTGTCTCTAGCCACAACTGCTTTGTCGCTTATAGTTGTCGTGACTCCAGACAATACTGTAACAGAAACTGCACCTAAAGCAACAGCTACTGCGGCGGCTACTGCAAGCTCAACAAGTGAGAAGCCTTCTTCGTTTGTTTTTTTAATCATTGTTTTCTTCCTTAAGGTGGAAGGACTCCTAAATGTTCAATAATAATATCGGTATATTTGCACAAAAAAGAGACCTCCAAATAAATGAAGGTCTCTTTAAAGTTATTTAACTAATTATGCAACAGTTAAAGTGAAGGTTGTAACCGCATTAGTAACAGTGTTTGTTAGCGTAATTGTGGTCTGACCTGCGGCTAGAGCTGTCAAGCCAGGGTTAGTTACTGCTGAGCCCTGAACTCCACCAGGAGTGAACACTGCAACTGCAGGGTCTGAGCTTGTAGCGGTGTAGTTTGCAACGTCAGCCTCTGGGACGTTAATGTTTACACCCTGACCTACAACAGCTGTAAGCTGTGCGTCTTTAAGCTCATCTAGACTCTTTGTTAGAGGAGAAAGAACCTGAGGTGTCTCCACTGGTGTAGAAGTAGCAACTTCTGATGTCTCAACTTTTGAGCTTTCTTTTGACTCTTCAGAAGAAGTAGTGCATGCTGATAGACCGAATACGGCTACGCCAGCTAGAGCTACGATTGAAGTGATTTTTGCGATTTTGTTATTCATGATTTCCTTTGTATAATTAACATGTTAAAAGCACCTTTGTGGGGTGCTATACCAATATTATCGGTATATTTTGTTTCTACTAAACAGCTATCTTGTGTTTCTATGCATTAATTTTAGCAAATCCACGCATGATAGTATCGATTAGTAAAAATATTTGAGGTTCAGGTACAATCCATGAACCAATCATTTCGTTCCCACTGATGTATAAACGAACCATTAATGTTGGAGTAGGATTATCGTCAACATTGACAGGTAGTGGCTGGTGGCCTGCAAGGCTGTCCCAAGAAATCATGTGGATAGCTGAACCTAAAGTTAATGCTAAACCGCCTTCACAGAAAGCAACATATGAAGGTTGAACACTGTCGGACTCTAACTGAACCTCATTCGGAGTGAAAAGAATAGGATTAATCTCTTGACGGTATAATGCATATACTGGAGAGATTCCCGCCTGGTTAATGTAAGGCTGAATTCCAGTTAAAACTTCTTGGTTTTCCGTGTTAAGAAGTGTGGTGTCAAAAATTGCAAACAGTGGAGAATATTCTGCACCTTGCAAATGTGATAGTTGTTTCATTAAATACCTGTCATTATATTGTTAATATTATTGTAGCATAAGTTGAACTAAAACCGATACTTTTGCTACAGTTGTAAACTAAAGTTTACTTATAACGGTAAGTAATGCGACCTTTACTCAAATCGTAAGGGCTAAGCTCTACAATTACTCGGTCTTCAGGTATAATACGGATATTGTTCTGGCGAATCTTGCCAGAAATGTGTGCAATTATTACGTGCTTGTTGGAAAGCTGGACACGAAACATAGCGTTAGGCAGGCATTCTTCAACGATGCCTTCAAGTTCAATAAAATCTTTTTTACTCATGATAAAAACACTATCGGAAGATTCACATAAAAAATACCGATATTAAAAAATAATACTCTTATGGAAGGTTAAAAATATCATGTTTCACTCTTACGCTAACAATTATGACAGTTCACAATTTGTTTTAGGTATGTTAGGTTTTCTTATCATAAGCGGATTGTTCATATTTTTTGCTCTAATAGGCTATGTAGTTTCATCAATATTTTTAAGCTTCCTTTTTGCAAAAGCAGAGCAACCTAAATGGAAAGCATGGGTTCCTGTATATAACATTTGGGTATTATATGAAATTGCAGGATATAAAGGCTGGGTTTCACTGTTAGTCATATTCGGTGCAGGCTTACTTGCAAATATACCTTTCATAGGATTTGTTGTAGCTTTAGCAGCAATAGCAATCACAATAATGGTAGCGTTAAACATCCAGAAATCTTTAAACAAAGAACCAGTATGGATTGTATTGTACATTTTCCTACCAATAGTTTGGCTAGCTATATTAGCTTTCGATAAAAGCACATACCATGCTGAAAAGATTGGTTCTGTCTACCCTAAAGAACTATCTAAATAGCAGTTAGTTTTCCTTCTCCCAAAACCTGTCAGGCTGGCTAGTCAAATGGAAGCCTTTACATTGACGGCATTTATAAACACGACTTTCAGATTTTTCTGCATGCTGTGAACGACGTTTCTCTTGAACAACTTTAAGAGCATGTTTAGCATCTTTACGAGTTCTATAACGAACTTTCCTTACAACATCGCCGTGAAAATGATTCTCTGGGTTTTCAACATACAAATCTCCATCACGAATGAACTCGCAAGTTTGTAACGCCTCACGGCGGCGGAAAAAACTTTTCCGTGCTTGTTTTTTAAAACCTTCTGCTTTTTTACGCAAAACAAATCAACCCCTCAAATATTATATCGGTTCCCCCCAAAAAAATAAATGAGGCTACCCTCCCTCAAAGGTAGCCTCATTCAAACTTTACAAATCAGTTAAACTGTTTCAATAGGAAAAACTTTCCACATGTCAAACTCTTCAGTCGCATCCCAATCAATATCACCTTCACTATCAAAAATAGCTCCAGCTTCAATATAATGAGAATTTGTAAGCGAAGAATGGCTTTCGTTAAGCTCTTCAGAATTAACATAAACTTCACCTATGAAGCCCATGCCTTCTTCAAAATACTGTTGAGTGATTTGCAAAGTAGGGTAAAGTTCAGAAACTTTTAACCAAAAACCTACAGCAGGAGACCATGCTGTTTCATAATGCATTTCAAACACAAGGCAACCTTCCACTCCCCCAGGTTCAGGGGTGGAAACTTTCACCCCGTATGTGCTTTGCAATAAATCCCATTTAGTTCCCCAATTATCCACATGCCATCCAAGAAAACTATTAACGTTATCTGTCTTAGGAGTAGGGTACACGTTCTCAAAACTAAAAATATTCTGAACCCCGTCATCGTCAGTGCCTTTACTAGCTAAATCTAGAAGTGCTGTGACTTCATCAATACTACCTTCAATGATAACATGATTATTGCACCAGTTTGGCATTATTTTCCTAACTTTGTAACCCTACTTATTACTTTAATTATACAGTAAAATTATCTAAAAGTCAAGCAATATAAGGGCTAACAGGCGTCTTCATGGAACCAAAAACCATCACTTTCGTTAAGCTCTTTGTTAGTTTCATTAGGTTTTGCAAAAGCTACATAAGATGCGTAACCGTTAGTAGATTCGTCCTGCCCTAACCATGCAGTGACATTTTCATCTATAGAAAGCTTACGCAGAAACTTTGCAATCTGAACAGTGTCATTGAAATATTTTTCATTCTCATAATTCTTATCGCAAGTGCTAATTAAAATTTTGAAACAATCAGGTCTTTCGACTAAACTAAAGCTATAACCTACGTTAGCATGGTGAACATTATTCACAAAATCTTTATCCATAAAATTTTCTCCTTGCTAAATACTATCGGGGGTTTTCGTCTTTACGTTTTACAGCTCTCAAACTTGCTTCGCTAGCTGTTTTTTCTTTATGATGAACTTTGCATAAAGTTTGTAAATTATCTTGATGATGCATGCAGGAAGGAATGTTATAATTCATTCCATTTATAGGCTCTCGGTGGTCAACGTCTATAGGGGTAACGTTTTTATGGACTCCACATACAGTACAAGAATATTTGTCTCTCCTTCGAGCAGCTGTTCTAGCTCGACGCCAAACATGATTTGCTTCAAACCATTTGCTACATTTAGCTGAACAGTAGACTTTACGGCGACCATCAATAATAACACTGTTGCAAACTTGGCAAACATTAGGCTCACCATTCCATAAAGTGAGTTTACATTGTTCCCGTAAAACTGTAACATTCATACGTATTGTATCGGAGTTAGTTGAATATGCGTATTAGTGATATATTGTTAAGCTCAGTTTCAAAAATTTTTTCAGGCAAGCCAGGTAGACTGTTAACAATAGCTATCTCGTCGCTAGTTAATGTTGGGTTGAACCTTTCATTGGTAAGTATGCTATTAAGGTTTAGGGTTAAACGCACAGCATGCTTTTTATATTTAGTCCCACCACGACGGGTGTCTTTACTGAAGTTGTATATAGTGCGAAGGTAAACATCGGTAAGACCAGCTCCTCCAGCCTTATATGCCTCTCTGAAGGCTTTAAACTCGTCTATGGTAGCCTTACTGCTAAACATGGCTTCTAACGCTTGAGGCACACCTTTGAAGCACATTTCCATAAAAGCACCATAGCCTATAATAGTAGTATCTACCCCGTCAACTATCTTTTGGGTGGCTTTAGTTATTTTGTTTTCTGAATCTTCAACAACTACATAATAATCTAAATCGCTAGAGTCATGGTTCAACCCATAAAGGTGCGACCCATGAACTGTATGAAGCAATATCTTAGACATGTATTTATTATAGCATATAAACTTTATATAAAACAAATACCCGCCAGCCTCTGGTTGAGACACTGGCGGGCTATCCGTTCACTAGAATCGCTGTGTAAGCGAACAGAGAATAACAGATTGTTTATTTGTATGAAGTTACTATCGGCATTTTATCCAATCATTGAACGAACAACATCAGAAATAGTTTTACCGTCAGCACTTGCACCAAAATGTTCTTTAACTGCTTTAATAATTGAACCCATGTCACGTTGGGTGGGAGCATCGTATTCAGACATTACGCTAGATGCTACGGTGACAACTTCATCATAAGTTGCAGCTTCAGGAAGGTAATTTTGAATGATTGCGGATTCTGCACTTTCGGTTTCTGCACGCTCATGGTAACCTAACTTGTGAAACTCTTCACTCGTGTCTAAACGCTTTTTAGATTCTTTAGAAAGTAGCTCTAGAATCTGATTATCGTCAAACTCTACAGCTGTTTTACCAGACTTTTCCTGAGTTTGGATAGCACCAATTACTGAACGTAAAGTTGTTACTTTTAGACTGTCTTTTGCTTTTAAAGCTTCAGTCAAATCTGCTTGAAGTTGTTGTTTAATACTCATATTTTCATTATATCATAAAATATATGTTAAAACAATTAAACAATAGGAAGACCAATCCCGTAGTTGTAAGATTTGAGTTCAACATTGCGTAGATGATTCAAAAAAATGTATGGCAAATCTTCAGGTCGCTGATACCATTCGTCAGAACGAGATGACTCTTCATCGAAGTCTTGCAAAGCTGACATTATAGCGTTATCAAAAAGTAACTCTAAACTGACGAGCATTTTAGGGTCTGCCGTTTCTATGGCTCCTTTAAAGTATGCATCATATGTTTGAAAAACCTGCTCGTCATCAAGTAGGAACTCTTCAAAAAAGTCAACTGAAGGGTGCATCATGATTGCTGAAACTTGGAGATAATATACATATGCTGAAATCATGTTATTGTTAACATTTCCTGTTTGTGAATCTACTGCTCCTTGGAGGTATGATTCAGACCATGATGATTGATATTGTATACGCACAATACTATTATAGCATAGTTTTAAATTTTTTTGGAAGGAGCGTTATACTGTTCTAAATATTTACGGTTTGCTTCTTCTTGTGCCAGCATCATGTTCTTCTGATTTTGTGCATGGTCTTCATCTGTGATTTCTAGGCTTACTTTATTTTTGAAAATTTTACGCTCTTCTTTAGAGAGTTTAGTTCCTGTTTCTTCCTCATACATGTCAGCAATACGGTTTGCTTTGTTATTTTTGGTTGCTCTGCGGTTAGTCATGTAGGCGGCCATACCTCCGAACGCTCCGCCCATAACACCAAACATGGTTCCTAATCCAAAAGCAAGTTCGAAAGGTATAGGACCTCCAGCAAAAGCATCAGCTATATATATTGCTCCACCACCACTAGCTAAAGCAACTGTAAGCATGCTAAAAATTGTTGCAGCAGTTACAGCATTCTCGTTGCGGTTTTTCTCACCTAAGGTCGGAGGGTGTGCTTTAATGAAAATGTCGACTTCTTGCTCTACTTCAAGTTTGATTACAGCGTTAAAAGCTTCAGGGGTAGATTTTACAGTCTTTTGCAAATGAACATGGCGAGGGCAGGTTGGGTCTCCGCTACAATTCTCCCAATCTTGAGAATTGTTTGGATTTCCACCTTTACGTAATACTTTTTCTGATTTAGACATTATTTGCTCCTATGTTTAATATCTAACATTTTTAAAATTAATGAACAGTATACTGAATGTATTGGCAGTAGCTTGCATCTATAGCACAAGCTCGTGTTAGAAGGTCTCCTGCAAAAAAGTAAAACATTAGAAGTATTAATACTCCTACAGTATCTAGACTTATTGCAATCCAGCTTAAAGCTCTACCCCAGCTAATCATTCTTAACCCAGTTAGTTTTCCCGCTGACTGTTCAATCTGGTGTCTAGATGAAGGAATCATTATTAAGGCTACAGCTGCAGGGATTATCGGAATCCAGAAAGCTATAAGACTTAGAAGAAGGATAACTCTTGATTTTAGGGAACCTTTTTTGTCTATATGTATAGAGCTGATATTGGTATGAATGTTAAATCCTGAACCAAGGTTTGTGGAATCTTTTTCTTGCTCTTCATCTGCCATGGTTTAATTATTCCTTCTATATATCTTCTGGATTTTTTAAATTCAAGACAAATAGTTTGTGTTGAAGTACGCTTTCGCTTATAATAACTTTAGCGTTAGCATAGACAGCTATACCTTTGTTACTTGCTTCTAATAGAGTAGAATGGTATCTGGCGGCTTCAGGTCTTGGAAGATATGCGTAAGGTTTTTTATTTATACATACAGCCACAGCTAAAGAATCCCGAGTGTTGTTAGGTTCAGCGATAAGCTCTACCTGTACAGCTTGCCCTTCTTCTAAAGATTGCCATATGAAAGGATAGCGTTCACTTCCTACAGTTTCGATTTCATATTTTCCATCTATGTTTAAAGGCTCTGATGTGTTGTTGGAATCTTCAATTATGTAATCTTCTTCTACGCTTGAAACACGGTAGCGAATGTTCAGTTCTATTTTACTATTGTGTGCATTAAGGTGACCTTCAAATATCAATTCTCCAGTTAACAATTCTATTTTTTCTTTTTCAACTTTGCTAGGGGTTACATTAGGCATAGCTTTTTGGCATACCAGACGAACAACTTGCTCAATCGTTAAAGGTCTAATTATTAGAACCTCTTTAATCATCTTTTTTATGTGAGCGTTCTGTAAGTCTAGTATGCGTGTCATTTTAATCCTTAAAGGTTTACTTCTCTAGCTCGACCACGAACTGCTTTAACGACAGCTAAAGCAATAACGTTTGCAATAGCATATGCTACAGCCCAAATTGTATCTACAGGGAAGTCATGAAATATTGATAAGAATATTGCTAACGGTGCAAACCATAAAGTCACACTTATTATTCTTGCAATCGTTTTTGGAAAAAGAACAATTCCTAAAATAATCATGAGTAGCATCCCACCGCCAGTTCCAGCCCAGTATGCTGTATTATCGCTCCAAGCTGCACCTAAATAGTTGAAGCCTGTAATAATGCCAATTATTATGCCTATCATATATTTTCCTTACATTAAGATTAGTTATACTATCGGCTATACAATATTAGAGGAGTAGTGTTTTATAAAATGTAAAGCAAATGCAAAACATTCAAATAAACAAAAATGATATCCATAAATAAGATAGACCATGCTAAAATTAATGAAAACAGGTTTAAAGGTTTTAGTCTGTCTTTAGCCGCTGTTTCTAGAAGATAAAATTTAGAATAAGCAATGCTAATTATTGCTAGACATAATACAGTTAAGCCAACAATAAAGTTTATTATCATAGCTATCAAAATGTTGCTGTCATGAGTTTCGTCATGAAAAATCCCTACAACTTCTTTAACCCAGAACGTCTCAAATATGATATGCACAATGAACAACAAATAAGCTAACGCTGATGACCAGGCGGCTTTAATCAGGTAGCGCTTGTCTGGAGTGTCAAGAAAGGTTTTACGCACAAAAGTATTATAGCATAGCTTTATGCAAAAAGCATTAGTTGCGAGGTCGTAATGTTGCAATCATTGGACATACGAAAGGGTCTGCATTGTTGGAAAGTCCGACTTTATTTAAATATTTAATAATAATGCCGTATGACTCAAAAAGTCCTGTTTCCATAAAAGGTACGCCTTTGTCCTTGCAATATTGTGTAACTATCTCATGTGCTCTGTTAAGGAAAGGTCTAGCCATTGACGGGAAAAGGTGGTGTTCTACTTGAAAGTTTAATCCACCCATAAGGTTATCTGTCAACCATGTGCTTCGAATGTTCCTTGAAGTTAAAACTTGACGTTGAAAAAAATCAATGCGAGCATCCTTAGGCACTAGAGGCATTCCTTTATGGTTAGGTGCGAAAGCCCCACCCATGAAAAGACCGAAAGCCATAAACATTGCTAGCCATAAACCCGCTGCCCAGATTGGAGGAAAAATAAGGAACAGAATTACTATTGGAGCGGCTTGTCGGACAAGCATCATTGCAAACTCTGCCGTTTTGTGTGTTAGACGCTTGTCTTTGTCTTTGCGACCTAGAGCAATGAAAGAGTCTAGCAGTAAATGGAAACCTGTAAAGCAAAGGAGCAATGGGAAGAGCCACCCCTGATTTTTTGAAAGGAGATGTTCAAGCCCTTTCTTTTTCTCTAGGCTTTCTGTGGTGAAAGATATTACACTAATATTAATATCAGGGTCATAATCAATTTGATTAGGCTTATTATGGTGACGATTGTGTTTATTCATCCAAAAGCCATAAGACAATCCTGCGAAAAGGTTAGCTAGTATCCTACCCATATTGTCGTTAACATGATTGTCTTTAAAGACTTGGCGGTGGGCGGTCTCGTGAGCAATGAATCCATATTGTGCCGCCATAATTCCTTGTAATATCATTACTGGTACTGCTAAAGCATACAGCCAAACATTGTTGGATGTTGCAATGAAATATAAAGCAGTCCAAAGACTTATAGCAATTGCTGAAATAATGACAAGTCTTTTTACGTAAAATGCAGGAACTTTACGTAAAAGATTTTCAGCTTTTATCAACTGTAATATTTCGTTATAGCTTGTTTTAATGTGGCCATTTCCTGCTTTGCCAGTTTTATGGTAAACAGATTCATCATCTTGAGTTCCATGTTGTAAAATTGTAAAAGGTCGGGACTCAAGTGTTGCCATTATATTTCCTATGTTAAGAGTTATAATTATATTATAACATTTTTATCTTGTTGATGTTAACTATTTGCTTTACATCAGTAATGTGTATACTTATTTTTTCGCTGGATTCTAAACTTTTTCCAAGTTGTATATCCATTGTCTTCTTCATTCTTTTGTACGTTATAGCTAATTATAGTAAAAATAAAAATCAATATTGAAACAACTGCTAGAACAATTATGTCAATAATCTGTATGTAAATTTTTAAAGAAGCTGGAATGAGCATAGAGAAAAGCATAACAAATACAGCAGGAAGCATAAACCAGTATAACTTATGTATACGCTTCTGCCATACGCCAGCTATACTTTTATGTTCAATAGTATCCCATTGTGAAGGTGGAATATATGTTATGGGATTAGCTGGCGTCATGATAAAAGTATTATCGGTATTTAAGTTGACAAAAACAAAGGTTCAGGTCTTAGCACAACTTCAACAGGTTTACCTTCAACTTTTAAAGGTAAAGTCAAAGTAATATGACCTCCAGCTAATAAAGTAGCTATAGAGTCGTTATCTATGACATAGTTATAGTTTTGTTTTTCTGACATTTTATGTTTTCCTCTAAAATTAATCCTGGTCTAAAAGACGGGTAACCATTTCAGCAACACGGCTACGTTCACTGCGGGTAAGCATAATGTGAGCAAAAAGGTCTTCGCCTTTAAGTTTCTCAACAACGCTAGCGATGCCGTCATGTCTTCCTACTCGTAAGTTATCACGCTGGGCTACATCGCTGCTAATGAAAACACGAGTGTTACTTCCCGTGCGGCTTAAAGCGGTAAGGAGAACATTCCTTTCAAGGTTTTGTGCTTCATCGATAATCATAATAGTGTCAGTGAATGTACGACCACGTATGTGAGTTAGTGGGAGTACTTCAACGATGTTTCTTTCAATAATTTCTTCTATAACGTTCTTGGAAGCGAAAGCACTTAAAGCATCAAAAACAGCGGCCGCCCATGGCCCCATTTTTTCTTCAGCCGAACCAGGCAGATAGCCCAACTCTTGACCACCCACAGCAAACAAAGGTCGGAATACAACAATCTTCTGGTGTGTTCTCTTTTCTAAGACTGCTTCTAAGCCTGCAGCAAGAGCAAGCATAGATTTTCCTGTACCTCCTGGACCACCCAAGCTAACAATACCAATTTCAGGGTCAAGCAAATGAGCCAAAGCAATACGCTGTTCAGCGCTTCGACCGTGTACACCGAAAGCTTCAAGGTCGCTGTTTATAAGTTCAACTTCACCTCTAGCTTTTAGTCTAGCTAAAGCAGACTGTCGCCCAGCTTTTAACACAAGACCAGTGTACATAGGCAAATCTTTAATATCTTCAGAAAGCGAGTTTGCACGCATTGAATGAGATTTATAAAGCTCATCAAGCTGTTCACTTGCGACTTGAACTTCCACCATGCCTGTATAGCCACTGTCTGGAAGGTGGTCACCGCTATAATCTTCAGCTGTTAATCCTGTAACTGTTGAAGCTAAAAGACGCATAGGTAGGTCTTTGCTCACAACTGTTACTTCGTTGCCTTCATGGCTGAGAGAAGCCGCTACTGCAAGAATTCTTGTATCATGGCTAGGGTCGCTACGCAGTACGTCAGGCAGGCTTGAGGTTGAGACATGGTTGATTTCAATTCTTAAAGTCCCACCTTCTTTGTTAACAACAACTCCTTCACGTAAGTCTGCACCGTCAACACGTAATTCTTCTAAACTACGTAGAACAGTTCGAGCGGCATATCCTAGTTCAGGGTCATTACGTTTGTTCTCAAGTTCTTTGATTACTACTAGCGGTAAAACTACAGCGTCTTTGCCGTAGGTGAATAATGCTTTCGGGCTAGATAGTAGAACTGATGTGTCTAGGATATATGTGTGAGCCATGAGGCTACCTCTTTCGGTTGTTATTGTAAGTTTATCAAATAAATATTAAATTGTATAGTTGGACACGGTTTTTTTACATCACAATAAAACCTCTTTTCCTAGAGGTAAGAAAGCTCACAGCAGAAACGTTTTTGTGAAAACCACTGAAGGTTAAACAGTTTTTTACAATGTTGCTATGAAGAATTTTCATTAATAACTATATCGGCAAACAGTCTATTGGTTGCAGTCAATTGTTTCACCATTGTAGAGCCAACGACCAGAGCCTTGTTCTGCACATACGTCGTAAGGTGCTGTAGCTAATAAATATATAATAAAGAAAGGAGCTAATATAACTATTGTAACTGTAATGGCATTTATTAGTATAGCTAATACCCCCAGAGTGCCTTTGTACCCTTCAAATCGTGACTGGTGGAAACTTTTAACAGCAAGCCATAAACCAAAAAAGTTAACTATAGGGAATAATGCAAACATTATAGCAAAAATGCTGTTCCTGAAACCAGTGTCTTTAGGATGTGTGTAGCTTTCGTAAACTAAATCTCCTTCTAAATCGGAAAATAGTTCATCAAATGTTGGTTTGTGTTCTTGGGCTTGTTTCATTGTTTCTATCTCATTCCTAGTAAAGGCTCTGAATAAATTTTTGGCAACTGGACTGTCTGTAAAATATATTCACATTCTTCTGCTGTGTTAAAAATTATCTTATTTCTAATAACAGTAGAGCCTAGCATAAAAATCATGTCTTCAGTAAAGCTATCGTCTGAACTGTATAGGTAGGCTAACTCTAAGGATATATAATTTGTTGCCATAAGTATAGACACAAGGCGACTAAGTTGCTCTAAATTGTTATTGTTTAAAACTAAACACTTGTCTAAGAACAGGTCTACCATATTGAAAAAATCTTCATTATAAATGTTATCTGAATCAACATATTCAGGCATTAATCCAGCTTTCACCATGTATTCAAAATTGTTGATAGACCATACTTGCTCATATGAACCTCCGTAGGCATCTTCTGGAAAACTTTTAACCGTGTTAGCAAAAACAGCTATTGTAGGGTTTATCCTCTTTATATCCAAACTAGAGGAAGTTCCATCTAACTCTCTACGCTCTGGAAGAAGCTTATGATTGATAGAAGTAGCAACATGGTCTTTCGCATAAACACTACTGCCAAAAAACAAACCGCTTTCGTAACGGTTATTATCAATCAGGTTCATAATATAATTATACTATGTTTCTTTTGTGTAACTCATGATTTAGTTTATATATAAACTCATCAACATGTTTTATGAGGAAGTTTATTCTTTCTTCATCCCGATACACCCACATGTAATCTATATCTAGAGGTTTAAAGCTCTCATGCTGTTCTACTATGAATAAGCATTTTTCCATTTGCATTACATTTAACTGCCATTGCATCTGGTTCATGTAATACCCTAATATAGATTTTAGAGGCTTTAAAGAGGTTTTTATTTCTCCAGCAAAATCTGTCCCAATCCCATCAGGCGTAGCCAGATGCTGACTGTTTAAACCATAGAAAAGGAAATTGTTAGGCTGCATATCAAAATTACCCAAAGCCCACTCAGCTATTATAGGTTCACGCTCATTACCATGAACCATGTAACTGTTAAGCTGAGGCTCTTCAATCTCTTCTTTAATTTCAAGTTTACCTTTAAGTAGTTTTTCGCTTTGACTACTTATCTTTAAAGTAGGAGAAACTATTTTGTTTATATCAGTTGCTGTGACGCCTGTCATTCTAGCTTTAAGCCAGTCTTGTTTATTGTCAGAAGATACAGGCAAGCCATCTGCACCTAAAAGTACATTAGAAGGGATAGCAAAATCAGTCAACAGTATCTTCACTTTCATCGCCAGCAAAAACATCAAGATATGATGAATCTTCTTTTGAATTAAATAGTAAATTTGTAGACTTTAAAGGCAGGAACTCAAACTCATAATCATCAGGGTTTTCATATTGCAAAATCTTTGCAGGCTCGATGAAAGGTAAAACGAAAAACAAGTTTTTACCTGTAAGAGTTGAAATTACTTTCAGCTCTACGGAATCTAGCGTTATTGTTTCTCCGTTGTCGAGGGTGAATTCGTTCTTACCAATGTATACTGATTTAGCTATCTTGCCTAAACCTTCAACAACGTCACCTTTGCGTACATCTGCAACAGTTTTAGTTATATACCCAACTGGTATAAGGTTAAGTTTTTTAGCCATTATGTTCTAATTAAATTTCGTCATTCTCATAGTTGTGAGTTTTCTTAATCTCATTAAGTTTCTCTTTAGTCTCATGGCGTTCATTTCGGTTCTCAATCTTGTTTTCTTCATGACCTGTGCACATGTGGCATCCACAAATATTACTACCCTTGTAAGTCCAAGAATAATGACACGGACGTTTTGTATTATCAGCGATAAAAGTCACGCCAGCTTCTTCGATTGATTTAGCATCAGCATGTTCAGGAAGGTCACACTCACGACCGTTAACATGGTTGTGAGCTTCAATGAAGCCTACACCGTTATCGTTAGGGTCTGCCATGCGTACATGTAGTGGTCGGGTTTTACGAGTTCTGCTCATGAGAACCACCTTTCGATAGATTGTTGTAAAAAGTATTATCGGTCGTCAGAAGAATTACTAACAGCTAAAGCATCATAGGAAATATCTTCAGGAGTTATTTCAAACCCGTCATTTTTCAACTGTTCAGCATATTTACGTATATGATGTCCACAAAAATGAAGGACATAATTATCTTTAGAGGCTTCATAAAATGCAGGAACAGTGCCTCCACAGCCGTCACATATTTGCTTTTGTTTATTCTCTGGAATTATAACGATTGGTTCATCAATTTCAGCTGTTTGCATTTCAACCACCTTAAGGTATTGTGATAACTATTATATCGGATAGAAGACTGAAAATCTACTGAACATCCCAACCTTGATTGCGTAAAACTTCTGCAATGTCAGGAGCTGTAAAATTCTCACCTTTCAACACTTTACCATCTTCACGGTAAATAGGCAAGCCAGTCTCATGGTGAAGTTTACTCATGTTACTGCGCTGGACTTCAAGAAGCACATCATCTAAATCGATGCCATGTTCTATGGCCGCTCCGTAAGCCACATAAACTAAATCTGCAAGAGCGTCAGCCATTTCAATAAAATCACTGTTAGCTTCGGCCTCACGTAGCTCTTCTGCTTCTTCTAGGACTAAAGCTAAACGCATAGCACGTGTAGGTATATCAATAGTTGGTTCTGTACGAATGCCCATTCCATAAGTAGTATGGAACTCGTGAACTAAATAGTAAGGAGATTTCTTCAAAGCTTTAATCTGCTTTTTTAGTTTCTTTATTTTATCTTTTTTACTCATCTTTTAACTGTACCTTTTCTGTTTCTAATAAAGCTTGTGCTATCTTGTAAGGGTTTGTAGTGCCAGTGTGTAAAATCATGTCACCTAGAGATTCTACAGCCTTAGGGAGAGGTTCAGAGGCTTTAGCGACCCATTTGCCATGACCTTTAACAGCATCAGCTTCTTTAAAGTATGTTTCCCGCTCACCGTCATAATACCCACCATAAACTGCTGTTTCAAAAATCTTCGGCTCGTCATCAGTACCAACATTAAAACCTAAAAATACAGTGGCTATAGTCACATCTCCATTTATTACGTTTTCGCATAAAGGCTTAAGAAGACTAGACTCAGGAATTTCGCTCCAAGTTTCAACTTCTTCGCCATCATGTTTGTAATATCTACCCATGATAGTTGGTTATCTCCTAAAGCTGATTACTGACTGATGATGCAGGAGCAAGTATAGTCTCTGGAAGGGGGTCTCTTGCAAGATTTGCACCTACAATTGCTAAAACGACTAAAACGAAACTTGTTATAATTATTATACTAATTATAAGGTTACGAGTTTTTTCTGGCAGTTCACTTATAGCACTCATTAGTCGTCGCCCCACATGTCATCAAAGTCTTCATCAGTTAAAGCTTCAGCTGTAACCAAGCTATAGCTGGACCCCGAACCTGAGAAGAAGTCATGAGTTTCAGAGTTTAAACTCAGCTGGTTTATAACTACAGGGTTAACTTCTGGGTTTGGAAAAAGAGGCTCAAACCCAAGGTTCATTAGAGCTTTGTTGGCGTTATACTTTAGGAAAGCTTTAACGTCTTCTGTCAAACCATGCTCGTCATATAAATCTTGAGTATAAAGAATTTCATTCTCGTAAAGCTCCATTAGCAAGTCATAAGCCCACTCCATAAGTTCTTCCTGTTCACCTGCTGGTAGAGTCTTATATTCTTCCTGAAACTTAGCCCCAATGTAGTATCCGTGAATGCTTTCATCACGAATGATTAGGCGGATAATATCTGCAGTGTTAGGAAGTTTAGCTTGACCGTTTAAATATAGAGGAAGGTAGAAGCCTGAATAGAAAAGGAAAGATTCTAGAAAAGTTGAAGCTACTTTTTTGCGGAGGTGAGCGTGTTTATGCCCATCTATTTCTTTATAGTAGCTCATTACAGTGTTAATCTTTTTTAGCAGGTAAGGGTTTTCTGCACTCCAACGGAAACTGTCATTAATATCTTTAGTGTTAGATAGTGTGCTGAAAATGCTAGAGTAAGATTTTGCATGTACTTGCTCCATGAAAGCAATGTTAGTGTAGATTGCTTCTTCGAAAAGGCTTTTAGCGTCACGCATAAGAGATAGAGAACCGAAACGTCCTTGAACTGTGTCTAGCTGTGTGAGTCCCGTAAAGACGTGTAAGACTAGCTTCTTTTCGGCATCTGTTAGAGTGCCCCATGAAGGAATATCGTTAGAAACGGCAATTTTCTCTGGAAGCCAGAACTGACTTGTAAGTTTGTCCCAAATTTGCTTATCAAAATCGTTAACTTGGTTCCAGTTGACAGCTTCCCATGCAGGGTGGAGTTCTTCTCTAAGCTCATTATCTTCAGACATTAATCTAATCATTCCTTTTTTGGTTTTTAACTCAATAATGATTATACCACTATTGAGTTTTTTAATACACTTTTTATATAAAATTAACCAGCATTAATTGCGTTATATTTAGTTAAGAAAGGAATAGGGTCTACATATGAACCATTTACTTTAATACCTAAATGCAAGTGAGAAGCTGTCGACATGCCAGTGTTTCCTACTAGCCCAACTAAATCTCCACGTGTAACAGTGTCGCCAATTTTTAAAGGTGTAGATTTATATTGTAAATGAGCGTAAAGACTAACTACATCTTGACCGTCAATATGGTGCCTAATCATTACATATGAGCCACCGTTATGGTCTTGGTCTCCTGTACCCATAGTGTTTGCTTCAAAGTTTTCAACGTAAACAACTTGACCGTCAGCGATAGCTTGAATTTGTGCACCGTCGCCAGCTCCAAAGTCTTGACCCCCATGATTTGTTGTTGATGAGCAACCTGAAGCACAAACTTCTTCACGAGAGCCAAAACCGTCAGATAAAGGAACTCCTAATAAGAAAGGCCATTGTACAATACCGCTAGCATTATTAGTAAAAGCGTTAGGGTCTAGATTTTTGTACGTGCTAGTATCTACTTTAGCTACTGGAGGGGGTGGAATGAGAGATTTAACTGCATCTTTAATGATATCAGGAAGAATAACTTCAGTAGGAAGTTCGACATCATGTATAAACATTGAATCAGAAGAAGCTGTTTTAGGGTTTGTTGGAGCGTCAGCTGCTATTGCTACCAAAGAAGAACCCGCAAAGATGCCTAAGAATATTAATACAGCTGTAGCAACTTCAAAACGTTTACGGGTTTTCTTGTCATTAATTGTTGTAGATACATTCTGATTAATTTTAGCTATAGCTGGTTTTAATTTAAGCGCAACAGCTATCTTATAAAAAGTTTTAGCAATAAAGTTAAAAATAGTGGCAAAAAAACGGTACAAAAAATTAGCGCCATCTTTAACGGCATACTTTGCACTGTCGGCTTTCGTATGTTTAAACAACGGACTTGAACTGGAAGGCTTCTGCTCTCTATTCTTAAAACTCATAACCGCTTTCAAATAATCCTATTTCAACATGCAACAAATAATGCTACATTTTCATCCTTATTTATAATATCGGCCAAAAAGAAGTAAAAAATAGATTTTTAGAAACCCGCACCGTCAAGCATATTGTCGATGATTCCGTTAACAAACTTTACTTCTTCAGCATTGTCTTGTACAATACGAGCAGGGATAAGCTCATTCCATAAAATTTCTGCTTGAGCGTTCAATGTTATTTCGTCAGGGCATTCCCATACTAAAGCTACGACCTGTTCATTTACACCTGCTGCCGCTATCTCGTTAACTTCTTTAAGAAGCATTAACCTTGCATGCATAGTGTCATGTTCTGTAACGTTAACTACAATATGATTTAAATCCAAAACAAACTCCAAAAGGTATATTTAAAAATATTATACCACATATAATATAGGCATAAAGAAAACCTCCCGTATACACAGGAGGCTCACTTTATATATTGTTTAACCTACAAGGCACAGCTTACACATTCAGTGTTTGCTAAACCGTCAAGCACCTGAGCTTGCAAACGGATATAGTAAAGAGTTTTAATCTCACCTTGAGGGAACAACTTAATAACGTCTGCACGCTCATTCTTAGGAAGACGCTTGCCTTTAGTGAAAGCATAAATCTGAGCTTTATTAATATCTTTAGTGGTTGCACTATCCTTGAAAAATAGCGTCAGACTACAGCCTTGGTCAACATATTTACTAGCTATAGAATATACATCCATAAGCTTCTCATATCCAATTTCGTATGCATCCTGGAAGTACTCAATATTGTCATTACGCAACTCTGGAGCTGGGAAATAAACAGTTCCTAAGCGTCCTTCCTTACGGGCTTCAATAACTGAAGTGATAGGGTGGATACTTGAAGTTGAGCCGTTAATATAGCTGATTGAACCTGTAGGTGGAACAGCTTGTAGGTTCTGGTTGTATATTCCGTGCTTCTTGACTGATGTAGCTAAAGCTTCCCAATCGTCAACAGTAGGAACTTCAATGTCTTTGAAAATCTTGCGGACTTTACCTGTAACTGCAGTTTGAGGGTTCTGAATAAACCATTCAAAGTACTCGCCAGACGCATATTTACTGTTCTCAAAACCATCAAATGTTTCTTTTCGTTCTTTAGCGATTTTGTTTGAAGCTAAAATTGCATAATAAGTTACAGTGTAGAAATAAATGTTTGTCAAATCCATTGATTCTTTATCACCGTAAAACATTTTGTGGTGACCGAAAGCTCCATGAAGGTTCATCGCTCCCAATCCAACAGCATGACTGCGCTTGTTACCTTCACGGATTGTAGGCACAGAATCAATAGTACTCATGTCGCTAACCTGAGTTAGAGCACGTATAGCTGTTTCGATAGTAGCACCAAAGTCAGGAGACTCTAGAACACGACGTACGTTCAGTGAACCAAGGTTGCAGGATATGTCTTTACCCATGGTAGAGTAAGTCTGGTCATCTTCAACAACTGAAGGCTCTTGCGGTTGAAGAATTTCTGAGCATAGATTAGACATAACAATTGTTCCACCTACAGGGTTTGTACGATTTACAGCGTCACCAAACATGATGTATGGATAGCCTGACTCTGTCTGAATTTCTGCAAGAGTTTGGAAGAATTCACGAGGGTTAATCTTCTTTTTGCGGATTTCAGAGTTTTCCACCATGTCACGATAATTTTCTGTAATGTTCACATATGCGAAAGGCTTGCCGTAGATACGCTCAACATCATATGGGGAGAACAAATACATAGGCTCATTGTTACGCATAAGTTCCATAGTAATGTCTGGGATTACAACCCCCATAGATAATGTCTTTATGCGAATTTTCTCGTCAGCATTTTCACGCTTAGTGTCAAGAAATTCCATAATGTCTGGATGGTGAGCATTAAGATACACTGCACCTGCACCTTGACGTGCACCAAGCTGGTTTGCATACGAGAATGAATCTTCAAGAATTTTCATTACGGGAACTACACCTGAAGACTGGTTTTCAATCTTCTTGATAGGGTCACCTTTAGAGCGCAGGTTGGAAAGGTTTAACGCTACTCCCCCGCCACGTTTAGAAAGCTGAAGAGCTGAGTTTACTGCACGACCAATAGAGTTCAAGTCGTCCTGTACATCAATCAGAAAACAGGACACAAGGTCGCCACGTTGTGCTTTACCTGAGTTTAAAAATGTTGGAGTAGCAGGCTGGAAGCGTCCAGATATTATCTCATCAACAAGATTTTCAGCTAGCTTCTTGTCGCCATTAGCGAGATATAAAGCCACAACTGTAACACGGTCTTCAAAACGCTCAAGATAACGCTTACCATCAAAAGTCTTCAAAGTGTAAGACGTATAGTATTTGTAAGCTCCTACGAAACTTACAAAACGAAAATTGTAAGTATATGCACGCTTGAATAATGCTTTGACAAAATCAAAGTCATACTTAGCTAGGAACTCTTTCTCATAGTAGTCATTTTCAGTAAGATAGTGTAGCTTCTCTTCAAGGTTAGTAAACCACTGGGTGTTTGGGTTAACATGGTTTAAAAAGTAAGCTTTAGTTGCTTCTTTGTCTTTGTCAAGCTGGATTGTTTTCTTGCCCTCTAAATCGAAACCCCAAAGGTTAACCTGTGCGTTAAGGGTAAGGTAGTCTCCTTGCTTGCTTGTGAAAGCAACGTCTTCTGTGCGGTCTATTCTTATGTCACTCATTACTAATTTTCTCCTATATTTTTGTTTAATTCTTCTAAAATCTTATTTACTTTTTCTACGTCTTCAGGAAGTCCAGCTATTTCGAACTTGTGCATCAATGGCACTTTAAATTTGTAGGAAATTAAATCTCCCGCTAAACCAAACTCTTTACCAAAATTTTTGTTTCCTGTAGACACAACACCCACCAGTCCACTGTTTGTTTTTTTTAGAAACTTTTTCAATTGATGTGGAACCATTCCTTTTCCGTCACCATCTCCGTATGTGGGGGTGACGATTATAAATCTGTGGTTAGGGTTGATATCAAAATCTCCCTTGATGGGTATTTGATATTTTACTCCTGAAATAGTTAACTTCTCAACGAAACGGGCTGTATTGCCAGTAACACTTGAGAAGAAAACAACATCAATCATAAATTTTATTATACCCTAAAACTTATTTTTAGGTTGGGTTTTATGCGTTGATTAAAGCTTCTAGTTTCTCAGGCTGAAAACCAGACCATGAATCAACTACATTACCGTCAGAATCTTTAACGACTAAAACTGGAGCTGCTTTATAACCAAGGGTAGCCGTAACAAACTCGTAAGCCTTTTCATCTTCAGTAACGTCAGCAACAGTATAGTTTACTCCTAGTTTATCTAGAGTTTTCTTTGATTGGTTGCACTGTACGCACATTGGCTTTGAGTATAATTCTACGGTCATGGTTGGTTATCCTTTTGTCTTTTTTGCTACCCCTATGGTAACATATTTTCTTTAGTTATGTGTTATATCTATCGGCTTAGAAAAAATAAAAAGTAACCACAATATGTAGTGTTGCTAGAAAAAATAATCCCTTATTTACGGTATATATTGTTTTAATAAAGAATAATAAGCACTACATGTTGTGGTGTAAGTTGTTTTTTGGTAAAAATTTTTATCATAAAAATATGTAAATATTTCAATTTTATTTAACGCCGATATGTCAACTATGACTATTTTTAAAAGAAACTCTGGCGTGCATAATGTAGAAGAAATAATAATGACAAACGGTTCGCTTCAAGTTACTGTTGTACCTGAAGCGAACATGGTTATATCTAGTTTCAAAAAAGACGGCAAAGAAATTCTGGGTCAGCGTTTTGGTTTAGAAGGATATATTGAAAAAGGAAAAGCATTCGGTATCCCTTTCCTATCCCCATGGGCTAACAGGGTGACAGAAACAACTTACAATGTTGAAAATTACACTGTAACCTTTAACACGGAAGGTATGAAAACAGACGAAAATGGCTATGCAAACCATGGATTAATGACAGCAATAAAAGGCTGGAGAATCTCTAGTTTCGAAATAGGTGACGAAACAATATTGGAAGGCTATTATAAATTTGACTCACAAACTCCAAATTTTAAATCATACCCGTTTAAACATGATATTACAATAACTTACATTTTAACAAAAAATAGTTTAGAAGTTATTACAAAAATAAATAACTCTGGAGATAAGACCCTGCCTATAGCTTTCGGATGGCATCCGCACTTTAATACTACAGTAGAACAGATAAAAACAAATGGAGTGTCATACAACATTCCTCTAAGTTCCAAATGTTTACCTTTAGAAGAGTTTGATTCTGAAGATACTGACCCGACTGCATTGATGTTTAAAATGAATAAATCATGGAGCACAGAAATGATTACAGAGTCAGGTTTGCTAAAAATGACAACTAATAATTATCCGTATATGCTTCAATGGAATCCACCTGAGTATGATTTTGTAGCGGTAGAGCCAATGACTGCAAATATTGACCCCTTCAAAAACAGTCCTACTCTCCTTAAAGAAAATGAAGAGTATATTGCAACTTTTAAATTAATTTTTTAATTAATGCGTTGAAACGGCAGGTAGTCCATTAGTTAAAACTTGAGGCGTATTGCTATTATTAGTAGCGTTAACAACAACAGATTTAGGCTGTGTAATGCTTTCTTCCACATTAGACTTTTTATTTATGATGCTATCTAACTGGGCATTAGGTATGGATGCTCCATCAATAATAAGTTTGGCATCAGGGCTAGCAGGAGTGGGGCTTCCTAGGACGGCACCATCAGACAGTCTCAAAAAAGCAGGAGTATTGTTGCTCACCATTCCTAGATTCTCCGCTTGAGCTGCTAAGTTCTGAGGAGAGGAGAGAGCTGTAACAATTTGGTATGTCTTGTCATATGTTTGTGTAAGCTGTTTTAAATTTTCTTTATTTGAAGCAATCTCGTAGGCTCCGCTAGATGTTGCAACGCTTAATAAAATCTGTGAAATAATTATAGAAAACAATATTGCAATAACAATCATAGCGTTTCTAGCATTGCTGTATATGGCACGTTTGTTTGCTTTCATGTGTGGTCTTACCCGCATTTTTACCTTTTCGTATTAGTTTAAAGTCTAAGTTTAAACTTTAAACTTTAATTGAAAGATTATATAACACATTTACGGCGTGTCATGGTTTTTAGCTAATAATAAAAAGTTTTTAAAAAACTAGACTTAAAGTAGAAAACCATGCTATAATAAATTTAAGAAAAGATTTTAACCGCTCTTTTCGTTTTTAATCCTTATTGGTTATGACCCCCAGTCCTGAACAGCTGGGGGTCTTTTATTTATATAACTTGACAAACTAGTATAGTTATGTGGTAGAATATAAATAACGATTGTGAAAGGCAACAAAATAAATGGCTGAAGAAACCCCAGCACCCAAAGTCCCACAAACTCATTTTGATAAGCTTCTAGAGAACCGTATCATATGGATTGGTACAGATGTTAATGATGCGATGGCTGGAGATATCTGTGCTAAACTTATTCTCCTCTCAGCACAAGATTCTGAGAAAGATATTTATCTCTATATTAACTCTCCAGGCGGTAGCGTAACTGCAGGCATGAGCATCTATGATATCATGAACCTTATCCCAAACGATATCGTTACTATCTCTTGTGGTATGAGTGCAAGCATGGGGCAGTTCCTACTTACCGCTGGGACAAAAGGCAAGCGCTATATTACGCCTAACTCTCGTGTTTTGCTGCACCAGCCATTGGGTGGCTTTGGTGGAAGTTCAACTGACATTCAAATTCAGGCTCAACTTATTAATGATATGAAGCGTCGCCTTGCAGGAATCACTGCCAAGAACACTGGAAAGACACTTGAGCAAGTTATTGATGACGGTGACCGTGATAACTGGTTCACGGCTGAGGAAGCTTTAGAATATGGTTTTGTTGACCACATTGTAGAGAACGTCCATGATATTCACACAATTGTTGTTGACAAGAAAGAGAGCAAGTAAAAATGAATAACCTACCTATGGCTAACGGGCGATACATTATGCCTCAGTTTACTGAGCGTACATCTTACGGCATGAAAACCCAAGATGCATATTCTAAACTGTTTGAAGACCGCATTGTTTTTCTTGGCACCCAAGTTGATGATGCCAGTGCCGACGATATCATGGCTCAGCTTCTTGTGCTTGAAGCTGCAGACCCAGAGCGTGATATAGTTATGTATATTAACTCTCCAGGCGGTTCTTTCACAGCTCTTACTGCTATCTATGACACTATGATGTATATCAAACCTCAGATTCAAACCGTTTGTCTAGGTCAAGCATCCAGTGCTGCTGCTATTATTCTAGCCGCAGGACAGCATGGCAAGCGATTAGCACTGCCTAACGCTCGTGTGATGATTCACCAGCCTTCAACAAATGGCGAACGTGGACAGGCTAGCGATATTGAAATTCAAGCTGCTGAGGCTTTACGCATCCGTGGGTGGCTGGAAAACACAATCTCTTTCCACAGTGGCAAGTCTATCGATGAAGTAAGCAAGGACATCGAGCGGGACAAGTTTCTTACCGCTCAGGAAGCACTAGAATATGGTTTAATCGACCAGGTTTTAGAATCACGTAAACTAGTAACACCCGTAAAGCTAGCCTCTTAAAACGCTGTACAATGACTTACGCCCCCTCTAGAGAACCAGAGGGGGCGTAAGTTTTATAGAATACTATCTGTTAAAAATAGATAACAACCTAAGAATCTCTACATAGAGCCAGATAATAGTTACAGTCAAACCATAGGCTCCACGCCATTCGTTTTCTGCAGGTAAACCTATTTCGATTCCTTTGTTAATCATTTGAAAATCCGCTGCTAAACTCATAGCTGCCAAACCACATCCAATTAAAGCCACAACCCATCCCAATCCAGTGTTATAAACACTCGAACCAGTGAACATTGCAATGCCAAAATTTATTAAACCAAAAATTAAATAACCCACCAAAGCAAACATCATGAACTTCATATAACGGTCTGTTACTTTAATCCATCCAAACTTCCATGCAGAAAAAATAACACCAACTGTAGCGAAAGTAGCTACAACAGCTTGGATAACAACGCCTGGGTACATTGTATTTAGCAAGCCACTAAAAATACCAATAAATACACCCTCAAGAGCCGCATAGCCAATCATTGCACCTTTATGTACAGCTTTAGATACAGAAGCCCATATACCTAAACCTAAAGCCCCAAGCATTGAAATAAACATTGCAGGGTAAAATAATCCAGAACTTGCAAGAGTTTCAATATTTAGCCATACAACAGTCGCACTTGCGATAACAACTGCAAACATTATAAAAACTTTATTGATGACGCCTTCAAGAGTCATTTTAGGTTCAGCAACAGTATTATCTGAGCGGTACTGCTCATTAGCTACTGCTGTTTTAAAACTACGTGTTAAAGCTGGATTAGCCATTTAAACTCCAATTTGTTAAAATATAAAAACGTATACATATAATATCGGTTTTAAAGCCTTAAATATTCCTGAGAATATTAAGAAAGCGACAGGGAAGCCGCTATAACTATAAGTTCAGCTTGATGCTCTTCAATAGAGTCATCAGCTAGCAAATGTCCACATTTACATGAAGGCACTGTGGAATCATCATGCAAATCATTAGAATAGTCAAGAAGTTTATGGTCTTCCAATAACTGTTGAATCGACTCTTTAAGAGAATTTAAAGACATAAAGTACTCCTTAGTTGCATACTATAGTATTTATCGGAGTGGATACCCCGTTAAGCTGGACTGTAACTGTTTTAACTGAAGGAGAGGAGCAATTTGCAGGCCAGCCTGGTATGTTAGAAATGTTGGTAACCGTGCCTGTCGGCCCTGTTGGTCCAGCAGGGCCAGTGTCTCCTGTCAAACCTTGACTTCCTTCAGGGCCTACCTCTCCTTGAATCCCCTGCGCCCCTTGAGGGCCTTCAGACCCAACAGGACCTTGGATTCCTTCAATATGTTGAAGGACAGGTTTAGCTAAAGCAATACCGCCAGCCATTCCAGCGGCAGCTCCAAGAAAAGCTAGCAATAAAGCAAAGAAGAAAAGTTTACGAGGGTCAATAAGCGTAGACTTAACAACAGTTATGTATTCTCCCCTGAAAGCATCAGTAGGAACAATTACAGGAACACCGTAAAGAATATCTTCTTCTTCAACTGCAGAGTACCCTAAAGAAGGCTCATACGTTGGTATGGCATTGTTTTCTTCCTTTTTGGGCATAACAAAAAATCCTAAATATAGTTAACTTAAATTATGATACCATATTTATCGGTAAAGCAAGTATTTCTACTCTAAATAAAGCTTACCGTCATCGCCAACGATAAGACTCCAAGAAGGCTTACCTGCTTTAACTACAGCTTCGTCTAAAATCTTGCCTAGATTGTTTTCGCTAAGCTCTGTTCTGTCGCTAAAGCCTACACCTGACCCGCTACGGGAAAGCCAATAGTCTCGACCTATGTCTTCAGGGCCATAGCTACGGTGGCTTGCTTCAGCTATAAGCTCTAAATTGCTAGCAATAAACTCTTTAATGTCTTCATCCATGGCAACTTCAGCCTGCCAACTTAAATCTTGTGAAGTTTTGTCCTTTCCTTCTTCACTGTCTGAAAGGTCTGTAAAAAAAGCCGCACTTAAATAACCGTCGCTTACAGACTGATATTGAGGTTCAGTTAAGACTGTAGAAGTTAGGAAAGCATTTCCATACTGTGGGTGAATATTTTTGTAAACTGTTTCAATCTCTTCAGGAGTCATCTGATTCACTACTATAGCACGAGCAGTGTCATCACAGCTGATATAATTGCCATAAAAATCGTTAGCAATTTCTGTAGGAGTAATAGTTCCATCATCGGTTGCTACAAAATCTTTTAACGCTTGAAGGTTGTCTTGCAAGGTTAAAGTAAACTCATCTACATAAGCTTCAGAATCGTCAATATCTTCAATAATTTTTCTATTTGCTTTGACTTTATTTCTAAAAAAGTTTATATCAGGAGCAAACCGCCCACCAAGACCAGACTTGTCACCTTTAGCTACACGTGTTTTACCTGAAGCATCACGTTCAATTTTCATTATGCATTCTCCTGAAATAAGTTACATAATGTATCTAACAAGGCTAGCCAAACCTCAGGTTAAACTAGTTTGAAGCTTTAATTATCTGTTCAGCTATACGTTTTATTACAGGTACACAAACAGCATTTCCTGCCTGCTTATAGAGCTGAGCGTCACTCATTCCTTCAGGAAACTTATAGTTTTTAGGAAAGCCTTGCAGGTTAAAACATTCACGTGGTGTCAATTTACGAATACCATGAGTGGTTTTAATTAGAGGAACATTATGCCCACCTGTTCCCATGTTTGCAGTCAAAGTAGGGCATACTCCAGATTTGTTAGCACGCACATATTTACGTCGCCATTGATAGATAACGCCTTCAGTATCTATAGAATCCATTATGGGAAACATGTAAGGATATTTCTCTTTAGTGTAATAATATTTTTCATCAAGTTTAGTTTTAAAATCAACTAGGTCTGTCAGCTTAGTGGAAAGTTTAACAGGTTTAGGAAAATCAAACTTTTCTGCGGCTGAAGCATCTTTAAATCCTACAATATAGATACGCTCACGCCCTTGAGGGATATTGCCATAATCTTTAGCATTCAAAATTTTATATTTAGTTGAATAGCCTAGACTGTTAAGAGTCTCCAAAATTACTTTGAAAGTTTTACCTTCATCATGCGTTGTTAAATTTTTAACATTTTCAAGAAAAACTATCGAAGGCTGTTTCTCTTCAATAATCTCAGCCAAACGGAAAAATAGATTGCCCCTACCTTTTTCATCCTGAAAGCCTTTACGATACCCAGCTATACTAAAAGCCTGACATGGGAAGCCACCTGTAAGAATATCGAACTTAGGCATCGACGGGATATCTAGCTCGTTAATATCTCCAAGGACAAAGCCTTCATCGCCATGGTTAGCAGCATAAGTCTTGCCAGCGAACTTGTCCCACTCGTTGGCATAAACAGTTTCAACTCCAGCCTTGCTAAACCCTAACTCTACTCCCCCAGTACCAGTGAAAAAACCAGCCAACGTTTTAGACATAAAACTCCAATCAGTTACAGTTATCGGAAAGACAAAAAATTAATACCAGCCAACATCTTCGCTATGGGCCCATGCTCCGCAAGGCGTTCCGTAGCGACCGTTAACATAACCTAAACCCCATTTGATTTGAGTTTCATAATTCGTCTGCCAGTCATCTCCCACAGACGCCATTTTAGAGCCAGGTAAAGCCTGAGGTATACCATATGCCCCACTGCCTTGGTTGTTCGCTTCTACACGCCACCCAGACTCTCTAGCCCACAACTGGTAAAGGCAAGCCCACTCGTTCTCATCAGCAACCAAGCTATGAGCATACGCCTGAGCGTCCGTAGGGGTACCTACGGGTCCACTAGGGACAATAATATTAGGATTGGCAGGAGTTGGTGCAGCAACAGCAGTAATAACATCCCTAGAAACGACCTGAGGAGAAACATCCCCAACAGTCAGACTCTGAGCGTTCTCAACCGACTGTCTATAAGTAGTGTCCTGATTTATAAGAGAATCAGACTCAGATTCAATCACCGTAGCGTTAGCCTGAAAAGGAAAACTAAACACAAGCCAAGACACAGTGAAAAAAGTCACTAAAATAACCCTCCTACTGTATTTATAATACTTAGGGTTATAACGCAAAGCATGCTCAATATGTCCTACTAAAGCAGCTTCCTCTAACCAAACTTTAAACTTTTCTAAAAATAATTTCATCATGATAATATACAAGCCGCTTTAAGGCTTAAATATTAATATCGGTAAAATAGAAAAACTACAAAACAATATTCCCGCTAAGCGGAAACAGGAAGAACCTTCACAAGCCAATCAGACTCAATCTCTTTACACTGACACTCATCAGGCAAATCATGCACAGAAAACAACTCTACAACAGTAGGGCAGTCCAAAAAATGCCCATTTGAAGCAACTTCTAACTCAGGGATAACACCATCAGCACACTCAGGATGGACGCTAGCACCATACTCGCTATATTTACCATCAGCATAATCTAAAGCTTCCTTAACAGTATAGAAGCGCCTGTCAGAGCTTTCAATATGAGGCACATAACCGTCCTCATCGCTGCTAGCAAACCCCATTACAGGAACGAAAAAGCCGTAAGCATCCTTGCGAACAACGTAATAGTTATCTGCAGACACTTACGGACCTTCCTGTATCATTGGAGCGAATAGGGAGATTCGAACTCCCGTCATCAGTTTGGAAGACTGAGGTACTAGGCCCCTGTACGATATTCGCATGTGATATTAATAGTATAGCATATTTTTTATAGTAGGTAAATATATTTAATATGTATTAGTACTTTTAGCTTGAATATAGCTTTTCTGAGTTTGCACCTTACGGGATTCTTCTTTTAAGTCATGACCTATAATTTTAGCTGCGAAACTTATTTCTTCAACCAAAGATTCTTCCTTAGTTCCCCACTGTAAAGCATTCAAAGTTTTTTCTAAAATTGGCAACATGTAAGGAATTGTATTTTCAACCCATGCACGGTATAGCGTACGGTCATGTATGCCGTGTTGTTTTTTTATCAAACGTTTCTGCAACTTTAACTCTTTGATAGCTGCTTCTACAATTTCTATACTGTTCATACTACCTATCTTCCGCTCCCCCACAAGGATTCGAACCTCGAATAAATGGACCAAAACCATTCGTGTTGCCAGTTACACCATAGGGGAAAGTGTTTCTAAGCTAAATTATACCATAGTTATTTAAGTTTGTATACTACAATATGCCGATATTAGAAGCATAAGGATTAAATTTTAAGGATTTTATATGTTCAGAAAAGCGTTTATCAGTTTGATAACAGTATTTGCTGTTGCCACTGGTATATTTAGTGTTTCACTGCCAGCTAACGCTGCAACAATACCTCCAACTCCCGCAACTAGCCTACCAACTAGTATATCAGTTATCGCTACTAATTCTGCTTCTGGGAAAGTTTCTTGGGTAAAACCTGTTAACACAACTAACCTGACTGGATATAGTGTACAATTTAGCGTTAGTAGCACTTTTGCTACTAACGCTATAACGCATAATGTTTCTGGTGCAAACAATGTAACATGGACTGCAGATAACAGGTTAGACCCTGCAACTACTTATTATGTCCGTGTTAGAGCTAACTATACTGGCAAAGCTACCAATTATAGCACAGGGGTTACCTTCAATAATAAGATTGTGCTCAGCTATGACATTTCTAGCAACAAAAAAGTAATTCTTCCTATTTCTCATGACTATAAAATGTGGATTAACTGGGGTGACGGTTCTGAACCTGAAACTGTAACTTATGACGCTAACCTTTCCATCATTGATAATCTTGTTTCTCACAATTATGCTTCTGGGAGTAATGCTCTTATCACTATTGTAGGCTCTGTTAAAGCTTTCTCTAATTATACTTTATACAATGCCAGTCCTTTGCTTTCAAATCCTAATGTTAATCTTAAAGCAGTATCAGTAATGGGTGAAGGAACTGGTTTAGTTTCCACCGATTTTGCTTTTGCCCCTTTGCTTACTTCGGTTGTTCAACCACCTTTAACAGTAACAAATTATTATGCTATGTTTAAAGGTGATACATTTTTCAACCAAAATATTGGTTCTTGGAATACAAGCAAGGTTGTTAATATGAATAACATGTTCAATGCTGCAAGAGCTTTCAATCAGCCTATCGGTTCTTGGAATACAATCAATGTTACTGACATGAATAACATGTTTAATGGTGCGGCAGCTTTTAATCAACCTATTGGAGCTTGGAACACAATAAATGTTACTAACATGAACAACCTGTTTAATGGGGCAACTGCTTTTAACCAGCCTATCGATGCTTGGAATACAGGCAATGTTACTGACATGAATAACATGTTTAAAAATGCTTCTACATTCGACCAATTTATTGGAGCTTGGAACACTGGTAAAGTCAAATATATGAATAACATGTTCGAAGGAGCAGTACTGTTCAATGAGGGGCTATCTGGATGGAGTGTGAGCAATGTTGTTAATGCTTCTAATATGTTTAAAAATGCCACCTCCTTTAATGGCGATATGGACGGATGGGATTTTACAAAAACTGGAACCACAAGGGTAAATGCAAGTAACATGTTCAATGGAGCGGCATCATTCGACCAGCCTATTGGCTCTTGGAATATGACAAGCGTAAATAATCTGAACAACATGTTTAACGGAGCGGTATCATTTAACCAAGACATAAGTACTTGGGACACTACAAACGTCGGTGATATGAGCTATATGTTTAACGTAGCGGTATTATTTAACCAGCCTATCAGTACTTGGAATACAGGAAAAGTTACTAAAATGAATTATATGTTCAACGGGGCTTCCGCTTTTGACCAAGACTTAAGCACCTGGAACACTGTAAGCGTCGGAGATATGAGCTACATGTTTGCTAGTTCTAACTTTAACCAGGATATAAGTGCTTGGAATACAGTAAAAGTCGGTAAATTTGCAGGCATGTTCGCAAGTAACCATTCCTTTAACCAGCCTATTGACACTTGGTTTACAACCAAGAGTACTGATATGAGCTACATGTTTTATGATTCTATAAGCTTTGACCAGCCTCTTACATCTTGGGATACCACAAATGTTACCGATATGAAGTACATGTTTAGTGGCGCTAGGGTCTTTAACCAAGACTTAAGCTTGTGGAATACTACTCACGCTGGTAAATGTTTCTTAAATGGTGCTTTAAAATCTAATGGAAGCTTAGCGCATATGTTCGAAGGTGCCATCGCATTCAACGGAGACATAAGCACTTGGCAATTAAACAATGAAGCTAATGGAAACGGATGTAGGGTAGAGGATACAAGTTATATGCTTGCTGACGCTACAAGCTTCAATCAAGATTTAAGTACATGGGATACGTCAACTGTCACAAACATGAATTGGATGTTATACAATACTCAGGCTTTCGACCAGGACATAAGCCTATGGAACGTAGATAATGTTTCCATGTGGGAGAACTTCCACCTGGAAAGCGGTTTAACCGAACCATTTACCCCAGCAAAGCTATGGCAAATATAAGTTAAAGTAGTTCTTGGTGGCAGATGAGGGATTCGAACCCCCGAAGTCGAAGACAGGTGATTTACAGTCACATCCATTTGGCCGCTCTGGAAATCTGCCAAGATTTTTATTTAATTATATTTGCGCCCCTGACGGATTACGATACCGCAGCCTCTTGCTCGACAGGCAAGTGCTCTTCCTTTGAGCTACAGGAGCTTATATAAATATTATATCACGTTTCTTGATAATAAGCAAATAGATTAGCTTTTAATTGTTAGCATTATTAACAATGTTTTGCCATGTTTTGTTTTCCTGTGGAGTTAAACAAACTTTTTCTTTTACAGGAACTGGCTGGAATTTATTGTCTACTTGTATTATTTGGTAACCATTGTTGTCTATATATGGCTTTTCTTTCTGGCTACGGCTTTGAAACCATTTTACCGTTTTGAATCCTACAATTAATGAGGTTGCAAATATTAAGCCAAAAGCTAGCAAAGGTATTAATATTATAGTCACAAACAATATTATAAACAGCCATCCCATTTTAGTCTTGTATTCTTAGGTAATAGAAGTCTTCGTCTGTTTGGTATAGGGTTGCAAATTTTGGTGTGTGTGCACTTGGGCTTGAAAGAATTATCAGTGTGCCTTCAGTTACATTTTTGGCGATTAGTTCTTTAGCTAGTTTCAATTTGCCATTTTTTTCAATTGTGTTAAAGTCTATCTGAATTGTTATCATTTGTTTTCCTTTAGAATGTTTTGTTGGTTTTCATATTCAGTTATAGTTTTGTTTTCGTCAGGGTAGTCCTGCAAAATGTTTGGGATGACATCTTCTGGCACGCAGTGACGCATCGCTAAGTGCTTTTTTAGATGTGCAATCATTTCTCCGCTAGTGTTCGCCTGGTAGGCTGTGTATTCATGCGTGTGAGTTATTCCTAGCTTGTCTGTGTATGGATGTTCTAGCTCTATTCCACGGTCTAGCAGGCAGCCACAGCATTCTATTGCATACTGGTTGGTTCCTTTGATGGTTGTGAATAGGTAGACGTCGCTTCCATCCCAACCCCATCTTGCGTAGCTCATTTGGTTTCCTTAAATATTGTTGTTTTGTACCCCTGACAGGACTCGAACCTGCATCATCCATTATGCGCATAAAGTGTAGAAAACTCCGCCAATACAGGGGCAAATTTATTTGTTCAGTTGTTATTTAATTATAATTTGGTCTGCATCTGCAGGTTCTACATCATCAAAGAGGTATTCTGTTGCTTTGATGAAAGGGTCTGTAAGGTTATCGGACATTTCGTTTTCTCCTTGTATGTTTTAGGTGAATGGCTGTGCTGTGCCTTTGACTGGACTTGAACCAGTGACCGCAGGGATATGAATCCTGTGCTCTACCAGCTGAGCTACAAAGACGTGTTTAGTTGTGTGTTTTTATTATACCATGAGTTGAACTGTTTTGGCAAACTATTGTTATTTTGTGCTCACAACTGGATTCGCACCAGTGACCTACGGTTCTTCAGACAGTCGCTCTACTTACTGAGCTATATGAGCTTGTTTTACATGTCGGGATGACAGGATTTGAACCTGCGACCCCTCGCTCCCAAAGCGAGTGCTCTACCAACCTGAGCTACATCCCGTAGGGAGAAACAAACATACTGTTTCTCCTAGTACCCCTGATTAGAATTGAACTAACGACCTCTTCATTATCAGTGAAGCGCTCTAACCAACTGAGCTACAGGAGTGTATGGAGGCTTCGTGTTAAGTCGCTGGTGTAGCTAATTGTAAGCCTCTTACAGTGCCCCCACTCGGACTTGAACCGAGGACTCCTCGCTTAAGAGGCGAGTGCTCTAACCAGCTGAGCTATAGAGGCATGCATGTTTTCTATGTGTAGTTTTAAGCAACTGTTTTAGTACATGTTATGTACCGCATGGGTGGAGGGATTCGAACCCCCGAATGACGGTTTTGGAGACCGTTGCCTTACCGCTTGGCGACACCCATATGTTTTATATGGTGTAAGATTTTAAGGTTTAGTGCCAGATAAAGTTTGAGGGTTGCTTGATAATGGGCTGTGTTTTTTCTTTGGTAGCCATAGTTTCCCTCCTGAATATTGTTTCTTTAACAATTATAACACATAGTATCGGCAAAATCAATTTTATATTATGTGTTATATTAATACAAAGCCGATATATGATTTAGCGATAAGGAGTTTTTAGGTTGGCAATTGGTAAGCTTTTAAAAGGCGTAAACGTCCCTTCTAAAGATTTCATTAGCTCTAATATAGACATTATGAGAGGGTTAGCTATTCTTCTTGTTATTGCTGTACATACTTCTAATATGACATCATTAATGGGTTTGAATCCTAACGCTGTGAACCATCCTATAGTTTTTAAAAAAATTACAGATATACTTAACTTTGGAGCATCTGGAGTTGGATTATTTTTCTTTATATCTGGTTTTCTGATTTATATGTTATATTGGAAAAATATTAATTATAAGTCATATGCAGTTAGAAGAGCGTCCAGGATTATGCCACTTTGGGCTTTCTGGTTAGCATTTTCAACAGTTATTGCAACTCTAGGCATTCGTTGGTGGTTTCATTATGAAGAGCATGGAAGAACTGTTACTAATTTTCTTTACGGTGAAGGGTATAATTTATTAGATGCACAAAATATTATTCCGATACTTGCATATTTTGTATTTCTAGGCTTTTTGAATCCAACGAATTACAACTGGGTAGTTCCTGGCGGTTGGAGTATTCAAACTGAAATTTATCATTATACTCTTTTTCCTTTTATGAGGAAGGCGGGTATGACATTTTCTTTATGTGTATTATTTATTATTCAGATATTATTTATCTTGTTCACTTTTGGTAAGCAGCCCAGTCCAGAGTTAGCCATATTATCAGCATATGTGGTTGGTCCAATATTTTTTGTGCTTGGGATGCTAACTTCACAGGCTTTCAAATTTATACAAACTAAAGAAGAATTATTTAAAGTAAAAATAATTGACTGGATACTTATGGTTTCAATTTTAGTAGTTTCTTGTTTTATAAAAATAAATCCTAACTCTTCAATCAATACTCCTAAAACGATTACTGTAATAGTTGTATCAATTATTGCAAGTTTATTTAAAGAATCAGTAACCGAAGGAAAACTTTCAGATACTTGGAAAAAAAATAATAAAAAAGGATATATTCTTAAAGTAGGAAATATAGAACTTAAATCAGCAGGACCTT
>ERZ1034363.177-NODE-177-length-45380-cov-4.622299_pt1 | contig 45380 bp, 33 predicted proteins | sample MGYA00520616_ERZ1034363 | MGnify/ENA primary metagenome ERZ1034363 (study PRJEB33736, sample SAMEA104284506) | Azolla filiculoides | biome: Urban; feature: Water surface; material: Ditch water | place: Netherlands | collected 2015-10-28 | depth 0-0.1 m ...
CACGGTGAAGTATTCTCCATTGGTGATTCGGTACTTGATGTTGATTTTAAAGCAGAGTTCGCACCTAGACCACAATCCGTTATTGAATTTTACGTACCAAAAGAATTACGTGGACAAGGCATCGGAACAAAACTATTACAAATGGCAGTTGCTAAGTATCCAATGCTAGGTGGCCAAGTTAGTTCAATGGCTTCGTTAAAGATATTCTACAACGCAGGTTTTAGAAATCCACGTATACCAACCGGTTCAGTACAAGATCATGTTGATATTATGAATGAATATAGTTCAGTGTACATGGCACACACCGATGAAAAAGGCGTACCGTATTCTAAACAAAAAGTAGAGGGAAAAGTGATCATCAGAGATATCCTAGACAAACTAGACTTAATCGAATCTGAAATGTTAGCCGAAAAGTCTTTAAGTAAAGCACAGCAACGATTGTTCGGTGCAGTAAGACATGCACAAGAAACTGGTAAAGCATCTAGTCCTAAAATAAAACAAATGGCTAAGTCTATCAGCAAATCCGATGTGTCTGATTTTGCTAGCACTAAGCATAAAGGTCTACCCGAGAAAAAGAAGAAATAGTATGGAAATCCGTTATCTTTTAGACAAATTGGCGTTATTGGAAGCAGAGCAGTTATTAGCACCTAACGGAAAACCAAGTAACTTAAATTCAGTTCAATACCAGCAGGTAAGAACACCTGAATTTAAGGCATGGTTTGGTGACTGGGAAACTGGTAAGAATTGTAGTAAAGTTCTTGATGAAAATGGCGAACCAATGATAATGTATCATGGGGCAAATGCTGACATCGAAGAATTTTCACATAAATTCATTGGTGCTGGGTTAGATCAATATGGATCTGGTTTTTATTTTACCAGTGCAAGACACACTGCATCTGGTTATGCCGATTCCGCAGGTGCTGTATATCCTACATTTTTAAATGTTAGAAAGCCACTACTTGAAAACAAAACTGGTAGATTATCTTCATTGCAAATCCAAAACTTTATTATGCTATCACCTGAATTAGACGAAGCCCTTTCAAATTTCGGTGATGTTGAATACGAAGGAAAAAATAAAGTAATTCGCGAAGCAGTTCTTACCTTTTTTGAACACCAATCAGATACTATTCTTAAAACATTACACCTTATAGCCAATGACTTCTATAGAAGCAGTGCCGGTGCATTTTTACAAGCAGTTAAGAAAATCCTAAAATATGATGGCGTTATGGTTAAGTTCGATGCCGAAATATTCGTCGTCGCATTTGAAGGAACCCAAGTCAAATCTTCTATTGGAAACGTTGGTAAATTCAATAAGAAATCAGGCAAGATGCACGAGGAACTATAATGGAAATCCGTTATCTTTTAGACAAGTTAGCGTTATTAGAAACAGAGCAATTGCTAGCACCCAATGGAAAACCAAGTAACTTAAATCCGGTTCAATACCAACAAGTAAGAACTCCTGAATTTAAATCATGGTTTGGTGATAGTAAGGCAGTAGACGAGAATGGTGAACCCTTAGTTGTTTACCATGCAACTAATGCCGATTTTACCGAATTTAATACTGATTTAGGTAGTGGTGTTGCTGGTAAAGGAACATATGTAACCTCGCAAAAACCATCAAATGATAACTACGGTACCTATGTAATGCCATTGTTTGTTAGAATAACAAATCCTATTGATTTTTCAAGTGGGGATAAGGCAATTAACGATAAAGCTGAGGATTTAGGATTAGAAGGTTTATTTGAACTTACTAGCCTAGCACATATTGATAAGTGGAGTGCTGAATTAAAACAGAAACTTCAACAAGAAGGACACGATGGTGCTGAATTGAAAGGGGAAGGCGGTGCTAGATACTTTGTAGCCTATAACCCAAACCAACTAAAATCTGCAGTTGGTAATACCGGATCTTTTAGCCAACAATCAAACAAAGTACACGAGGGATACTAATGGAAATCCGTTATCTTTTAGACAAACTTAAGTTGCTTGAAGCAGAGCAGTTATTAGCACCTAATGGAAAACCAAGTAACTTAAACTCGGTTCAATACCAACAAGTAAGAACTCCTGTATTTAAATCATGGTTTGGTGATAGTAAGGTAGTAGACGAGAATGGCGAACCTTTGGTTGTTTATAATGGTTCTCCTAGTGATTTTGATGAATATGACCGTGATAAAGTTTCACCTGGATTCTATACATTCGATGGTGGATTTTACTTTTCATCGGATACACAAGTTGCAAGAGATTACGCCAATAGAGAAAATGGCAATGTAAAACCAATGTTTCTTTCACTTAAAAATCCAGTGATAGTAGATGACCCAAAAGAATTTTTACGAGACCTTATCAAAAAACACGGTACAGCTGGTGCAAGATATGCACGTCTCGAGGTGGAACAAGCCGGACATGATGGACTATACTATCCAACTATTGGAACATACGTTGCATTTATACCAAATCAAGCAAAATCCGCTATTGGAAATACCGGATCTTTTAGCCAACAATCAAACAAAGTACACGAGAATAGGTAAATGGACGAACTCGAAAGAATTAAATTATTGGCAGGGATTAAGCCATTTGCTGGATTGCATACCTATCAGCCATCTGAACAGCATGCAACTGCACCTATGAAACGTGATTTTGAAAAAGCAAATAATATCCAACCTGGCACACCAGAATGGTTTAGACTTTGGTTTGCACAACCTCACTTAACTAATGAATCACCGTTTGGAGATAAGAAATGAGACTACACGAATTATTTGAAGAAGCAAGTGCTGGTGCAACTAGTGCAGGTGATATCGCAGCAGTGTACAATCCACAACTTGCTATTGGTAAACGAACAAAAAGTTACGCAGGTAGCCCCGGTAAACCCGGAACTAAAGCACCCAAGCCACCCAAAGTAGTTCAACCTAAAAACTCAGATGGCACTGCTAAAAACGCGATAAATATGAAAGACAACTTGTTTGGTGGAACCCCCATCAAACGCTAACCTTAAGGACCCCCAAAATGAAAGACATTTTAGATAAACTCGATGCAATCGAAACACCAGTCGCTGGTGTAGCGGCACCCACATTACCATCACCAATTCAATTGGATGAAAGTGCACAATTACGTGTATTAGCTGGTCAATCTTCTCTTTTAACTGAAGCAAAAAAGGTTAAAGAACCTAAAGCTAAGAAAGAAGAAAAAGTTGAAGAGCAACAAGTTGAATCTTTAGATGATGAAGAAGATGATTTAGAAGAATCTGCTGCTCAAATCGCGGCACGTACTAAATTCGAAAACTTAGTTACTAAAGTTACTCCGACATCTAAATCTGGTACAGCTACTGATGCATTAAAAGCACACTCTGGTAAAGATAAAAAACCAGATGGTAAAAACGGTGCTGCATTCAAAAAAGAAATGGATAAACACATGAAAGAAGATTCAAAACCAAGTGCTGGTTTAACTAAAAAAGAGAAATCTGCAGTAGTTAAGAAAGCAGTTGCCGGTAAAGATATCGGTAAAAAAGGCAAAGGTTTTGAAAAAGTCGAAAAGGCTGCGAAGAAAGGTGGAGCTTCTGACCCTAAAGCAGTTGCAGCAGCCGCTATGTGGAAAGGCCAAGCTAAAAAGAAAGCAGTTAAGGAATCAATCGAACCTAAACTTACTTTCAAACAAATGGTTTCTTTAGTTCAAGAAAGCGGTGGTCAACAACAAATTGACGCAGTGGATACTGAATTATTCGCATGGGCACAACGTGTTGCTAGTGCAAAATACGAAGGTATCAAACAAGAACTCTATGCTGGTATGGTATATGAAAACATGGGCGGTGAATTCCGTATGTATGACGTGTTATCAGAAGCCGCATTAACTCGCCCACAAATGGCAAGACAGATGGATTTGGCAAACCAAGGCGAACAAGATCAACCAGTTCCTGATGATGTTATTGCCGACTTTGATGACAATTTCTATGACGCAGCGTGGCATAACTTTGATGAATCAGAACAATTTTTCGATGCAATCAAAGCAGTTGGTAGAGCGCATGTAACTAACCAAAATGATGCTAACGCAGTAGCCCAATTGGTTCACATCGTTCAAGACCTTTATGGCAATGCTATTGACCAGTACATGCAACAAAACAAAGGTCATTATCAAAAACAAGCAGCAGATGATATGATTGGTGATTCATTCGGTGAATCATTTGACGAAGAATTCGAAGAAGCATTTGGTAAACATCAAGCCAAACAAAACTGGTTTGAAACCCTCAACGCAGCACTTGAATCAGAAGGTTTAGTAGACCAATGGCCAACAGGTCGTAACATTTCTTACGGTCAAACTGTTCGTGTTACATCAAACGACGGCGAACGTCTTATCTCAGTAACCCGTGAAACAGACGGTCGTTATGAACGCCCAGTTCACTACAAATTGCGTTAATCGCTAAAAGATAATTCTTTTAAGCCAGCCTCAGTGCTGGCTTTTTAATTTGGAGCTAATATGCGAATACATGAAATACTAGAAAATACCACTAAACAATTTCCAATCCCGTTGGAAACGCCTGACTTAGATATGTCAAAGTCTGCTAGATTACAACGTGCAAAACAGATGGGTTTTGATACAGCAAGTGTCTACTATCACGGAACCGAACAGTCGTTCAAATCATTTGACCCATACAAATCGAATTCCGCGACTAATACAGGAACGCCAACTGGATCTTTGGTACTTTCATCAAATCCATCAGTATCTGCCACCTACGCGGGTGCCGAGCCAAATCTATCAGGTGAAATCACTAGTTTTAAGCAAGGTGGTAATGTAATGCCTCTTTACATCAAACCCGGGAAATCCATGGTTATCGATGCAAAAGGTGCTAACTGGAATGACATCTACAACAAAGCATATCCTGATTTGGAAACAACCAATGACTTTGCAGCGTTTGCACAATCCAAAGGTAAGGATACATTATTCATAAAAAATGTACTTGACAACAAAACATGGCAAAAAGATAAAACTCCCAGTACCGTTATCTTTGTTTTTCACCCATCTTATGTTAGATCAGTAAATGCCAAATTTGATCTAGCAAATAGTGAAGATGAAGATTTAATGGCATAGCTTTTCTTATTATACTGTGGTATACTGCATTCTTAGTTGGAAGAATCAAGAATCAAAATAACTCTTGACAAGATCCAACTACTAACCTACAATATCAATTTTTAACCACAACGAGAGAATCCCATGTCAAAAATCTACGGACCAGAAGAAAAAGCAAAATTAGAACGCCTTATCAATGAAGGCTCTAACGTACTACGTGAAGTTGAAGACCTTTCAATGGGTCTAAAAGATACTGTAAAAGCAGTAGCTGAAGAACTTCAAATTAAACCATCTATTATCAATAAAGCTATCAAGATCGCCCACAAAGGCAATTGGTCTACCTTTAATGAAGATTGGGAAGAAGTTGAAGCTATTCTTGACATCACCAAACGTTTAGACTAATACTAACATGAGCAGCCTTCGGGCTGCTCTTTTTCTAAGGAGATATCATGAGTTTCACCGCACATGTCTACAAGATCGCAGAAGATGGCGACGTAATCGCAAACTTTCTCGAAAGTGACTTAGACGATCCAAATTTAAAAGAACTACTAGATACCTACCGTGAATGGTTTACGGTTACCCAAGAAACAGTATACGATACTTGGTCAGTAAGAGAACAACTGGAAAAACAATATACTATCGAAATGGCTGGTTCCCATGTACACGAAAATGGCTGGTCAGTTTGGGTCAAAGAACAAAGCGAACCACTTGTTATCCCATTATCCGATATCCCATCGTCAGTTGAAAATAATCATGTGTTACGTGGCGAATGTATCATGTGTATCGATAACGAACCAGCCAAATATAATAGTTGGGTTCGTAAAAATGATTTAGGATATATCATTAACGATTCCGATTGGGTTACTGCACTATCCTACTTCCCGAAAAAACACCGTATCAGAACTTTGGATACGACAGGCTTGGTTATTAGTAATAGTTATTGATTCTAAATATTGATTTATGCTCGCGAGCCGCGTTGCGGCGAGCCTAACCATTAGGATTCAAAATGGCTAAAATCATTGAACAAAACGATAAACTAGGTAGACCAGTTGTAGCAGGTAACTTTGTTGCATTCGCACATCATAATGACTTGAGGGTTGGTGTAGTAACTAAAGTCTGCCCAAAACTAATCATGATTACAGAAATTGACAGAGAACGTAGCAGGCATTATCGTAAGTATCAATTTGACTTAATCGTAATGGAAGAAAGTCCATTGGTAACGATGTATTGCTTAAAACACGGTAAATAGATATAATTGAAAACGGTTTACGACAGCCATAATTGTCGGATTTTAACGGTAAGATTGGCCATAAACAATCAGGAGTTTAAATGAGTTATGTAGATGCGTTTTATGAAAAAGATCGCGATTTGATCAGAGTTGTCGAACGTGATACCGATGGAATTCGTCATTATCGAGAATTTCCAGCAAATTACGTTTTTTATTACGAAGACCCTAATGGTTCTTTCAAATCAATGAAAGGTAAACCACTATCACGGGTTAAAAGTAAAACCCACAAAGAACACCACAAGAATATCGCAATCTTTCACCAAACCAAGAAACTCTATGAAAGTGATATTAATGTTACTTTCCGTTGCCTTGAAGATCATTATCTTAATGCCGATGCTCCCAAGTTAAACGTCGCGTATTTCGATATCGAGACCAGTATGTGTCCTGATCGTGGTTACGCGTCACCAGACGATCCTTTCATGCCAATTGTTTCTATTGCTGTATATCTACAGTGGTCAGAAACTATGATTTGTTTGGCAATTCCACCAAAAGCAATGAGTATCAAAGAAGCCGAAGAACAAGTGGCTGAATTTGAAAATACTTTTATTTTCAAAACCGAAAAGGAATTGTTGGATACGTTTTTAACAATTATCGAAGATGCTGATGTCTTAAGTGGTTGGAATTCTGAATCGTATGATATTCCGTATACGGTGAATAGGGTTGCTAGGGTATTAACGAAACATGATACCCGTCGATTCTGTTTATGGGATCAAATGCCAAAGAAACGTGAGTTTGAAAAATTTGGTAAGACTGCCGTTACATTCGATTTAATTGGTAGAGTTCATATGGATTACTTGGACATTTACCGCAAGTATACGCATGAAGAAAAACCATCTTATCGATTAGATGCTATTGCAGAATACGAATTGGGTGATCATAAAACTGTTTATGATGGTACCCTGGAACAGTTATACAATAACGACTTCAAAAAATTCATCGAATACAACCGTCAAGACGTTTATCTTTTAGATAGAATGGACAAGAAGTTAAAGTTCATGGATTTGGCTAATGCTACTGCCCATAGATGTACTGTTACGTTACCTACGACATTGGGTTCAGTTGCTGCTACTGAGCAAGCAATTATCAATGAGGCGCACAGTAAAGGTGAGATTGCACCAAACCGAAGACCTAGAAATGATAACGAAAACACGCAAGCCGCCGGTGCTTATGTTGCATATCCAAAAAAAGGTTTACATGAATGGATTGCATCGTTAGATATTAACTCGCTTTATCCTAGTACTATTCGTGCTCTTAATATGAGTCCAGAGACCGTTATCGGCCAATTAAGACCAACCGCAACTGATAAATTTATTGCCGACCAAATGGCAACGGGTAAGAAATTTGCTTCATGTTGGGAAGGGGTATTCGCAACATTAGAATATGATGATGTTATGTCTAAAGATTCCAATAGGATGCTCACCGTTGATTGGGAAGAAGGTAGTAGTGATGAACTGAGTTCAGCGCAGATTTACGATCTTATTTTCAAATCAAATCAGCAATGGATGTTAAGTGCCAATGGTACTATTTTCACATTTGAAAAAGAGGGCATTGTTCCTGGTCTATTGAAGAAATGGTATGCTGAACGGCAGGAGTTGCAGAAGAAATTAAAGATTGCGCGAGATGCTGGTAACAAGATTGAAGAAGAATACTGGGACATCATGCAAAATACAGTCAAACTTATGCTAAACAGTTTATACGGATGTTTGCTAAATAGCGGCTGTAGGTTCTTCGATAAGCGTATTGGTCAAAGTACAACACTTACTGGTCGCTGTATTACCAAACATATGACATCACAAGTTAATGAATTAATATGCGGTGAATATAATTATCTAGGAAAATCAATTATCTACGGAGATTCTGACTCAGCATACTTCTCGGCGTATGAAACTCTTAAACCTGATATTGACGCTGGTATTATTCAATGGGATAAAGAATCTATCATTCAGTTTTATGATAGTATTGCGGATGAAGTAAACGAAACCTTTCCAAAATTCATGTCTACTGCGTTTCATTGCCCAAAGGCACGTGGTATAGTTATCAAAGCAGGTCGTGAAATTGTTGGGTCAAGAGCCTTGTTTATTACTAAAAAACGATATGCTGTTCTTTATATCGACAAGGAGGGTAAACGTACCGACATAGATGGTAAAACTGGTAAAATCAAAGCTATGGGTTTGGACTTGAGACGTTCAGATACGCCACCACCTATTCAAGATTTTCTAAGTAATGTATTAGAAATGGTTTTAAACGATAAACCAAAAGATGACATAATCCAGTATATTTTCGACTTTAGGCAAGAGTTCAAAAAATGGAATGGATGGGAAAAGGGTTCACCAAAACGGGCTAATAACATCACCAAGTATGGTACATTGTTAGATGCAAAAGGAAAAGCAACTATGCCAGGCCAAGTACGTGCAAGTTTAAACTGGAATATCTTAAAACGCATGAATAGTGACAAGTATACCATGTCTATTATCGATGGTGCTAAGGTGGTAGTCTGCACACTAAAAGATAACCCGATGGGATTCAAGAGCGTAGCGTATCCAGTTGATGAACAACGACTACCTCAATGGTTCAAAGAACTGCCATTTGATGATGCTATCATGGAAGAGAAGTTAATCGATGATAAGTTAGATAACTTGATTGGTGTGCTTAAATGGGATTTAAGTGAAACCAGACAGGACAACTTCTTTAATGCGTTGTTTTCTTTTTAAGTAAAGCTCGCACCTAGCGGTGCTCGCGAGATATTCCGCTAGGTGCATTTTTAACTTGACAACCAACCAACAACAGATTAAACTACTAAAAGCAGTACCGAATTCCACTTATAAAGTGGATTATTTTAACTTCAAACCTCGAGATTTCTATTATGATTAAAGATACCCTACAAGACATCGTTGCTCACACACATTCATTAGGTATTTTACCAACAGTAAAAGTAACTGGAACCGCAACTTCAACTTCCATTGAATCTATTGCCGAAGATAAATCGGTTATTTTACACGCAACGGTTCATAAACCAGTTGCTGAATTTGATGGTGTTTTTGGGTTACCTAACTTGGATAAGTTAAACATCCATTTAAAATGCCCAGAATATCGCGAAGATGGTAAAATTGAAGTTGTTCGTGAGGTTCGCGATGAGGTTGAAATTCCTACATCACTTCATTTTGAAAATGCAGCAGGTGACTTTTCGAATGATTATCGTTTTATGAGTACTGCGGTTATCAATGAAAAGATCAAAAATGTTAGTTTTAATGGAGCTCAGTGGAAGATTTCGTTTGAACCATCTATTGCAAGTATTACACGTTTAAAATACCAAAGTACTGCGCATTCGCAAGAACCAGTATTAGAAGTTAGCACAAAGAATGATAACTTGATTTTTAGTTTCGGTGATGCATCGACGCATGCTGGTAGTTTCGTATTCCATACAGTAACCGTAACCGAAGCATTGAAATATACTTGGACATGGCCTGTACATCAAATCATTCAGATTCTTGGTTTGGCTGGTACAAAAACCATGAATATTTCAGACGTTGGTGCAATGCAGATTATCGTTGATAGTGGTATTGCAGTGTATAAGTACATTTTACCTGCATTGTCTAGTAAATAATCTTTTAGGGTGGTTAATAGCCACCCTTTTTTCGGAGGTTTTAATGAAAAGAATTAACATTTTAACGCGTGAACAGGTTGATAAGATTACCGAAATCGCGGCTCAATTCCCAGATGTTCCGCAGTTTGATATTTGGGAAAAGAACGAGAATGGTATCGGACCTGCCATGTATGTGAAATTTGACCATGGGATATTGCCAATTAGTATCGATATCACGGACGTGAGTAATTGGTAGGTTGTTATGTAAATGGACTAAATACAATTGCTTAATCTAAGCAATTTTAACCCTTTTTCAATAACAAACTAGGAACCAAACAATGGCTACTATTGAACCATCAGTTTTCTATCATGGACGACGTACAGTTGACCAAATCTTCGACGATTTAGATTCATATCTTGACTTTTGCCGTTTTGAGTTAAGAGAGTACAACCCTGCGGAGTTATATCGTAGAGATTCAGCCAATTACACTGCATATCTTGCTAGCAAACGTCCGCGAAAACCGTATCTAGGTAATAATCCTAGAAACAAAAAGTACCAAAATTCGTAAACCACAGAGCAGATTTTCGAATCTGCTCTTCTTTTTTGGAGGTTGTATGACACCAGAAGACTTATTTGATGCAGTTGAAAATGGAACTGCCGCTTATGTGTTAAAATTCAGACCACAATACTGGTATCCAGTATACCAATTACAATCTAAACGAGATCGTTCTTGGGAAAACTATAATTTTGAAAAATACTACAGTTGGGATAGACCAATGCCGATTAATCGCAAAACCTTGTTGAAAATTCATGGTCAATTACATTACTTGGCACATCACGCACCGCTACCAGTTCAGAAAAAGTGGGAATCTGCTGAAAGAAGATTTGCCGCGAAGCATATGCCTGATTGTTATTACTGGAAATGGGCTGCAAAGTACACACCAAATGGTTGGATTTAATGGTTGACAATAGGTTGGTATTAGATTAAACTAGGCTTTTAAATTAACAGGAGTACATAATGCAATACTATCCTATTAAGCAGAGTGACTTGAATGGTTTTCTTGCTGATATCTGCCGTGACATAGCAAGAAGTGACTGGAAACCTGATTATGTTGTTGGTATTGGTCGAGGTGGTGCAATTCCAGCCGTGATGATTAGTCAATATTTTGATGTTCCTTGTCATTCAGTTGCCGTAAATTTGCATAATCATTCTAATACTGAACATAACTGTTGGATACCATGCGATGCGTTTGGTGAAGAATCAACACGTAAGAATATTCTAGTAGTAGATGACTTGAATGAAACAGGTGAAACCTTAAACTGGGTAGTTGAAGATTGGCAAAGTTCTTGCCTACCAGATTCACCAGAATGGGATACTATCTGGAACAACAACGTTAAGTTTGCAGTAGTTGCTGATAATACTACTAGTAAATTTAGCAAAAACATCGACTTTTGTGGGTTTGAAATAAACTTACCAAAAGATGATTATCTTATAACTTTTCCGTATACTAGATGGTGGCAAATGTGAAACAATGGCAAACAGCAGTGCAATATGACGATACAACCGATACACATTATATCGTGTTATCCGATGATATTTTAAATGAAGTTGACTTGGGTGTGGGTGATGAGGTAGATTGGGTTGACAATAAAGATGGTTCTTGGACTATCAAACGAGTTGATTATGTACCAAATGCTCCAATTCAATTAGATTTAAGTTCATTTGTTGATGACGAGATTATTGATTGGCCGTTAGATTTGACACCAGTAGATCCAGTGGTGTATGCTGAAACAATGAAAGGTTTAACTAAATTAACACCAGTAAAAGCTGGTTGGTCTGCACAATTCATATTAAATACGTAATACATGTGGGTGGTTAGTTCCACCCACGGTTTTCCACCTATATGGGATTCAAACATGATTAAAGATTCATTGAAAGACACACTTAAAAAACTAACTGGTATTACTGCAATTGAAGAATCTGCAGCTTCTACCATCAAACAGATCGAAGAAGCAGAAGCACGTCTTCAAAAAAAGATTAAGACTGCTGAAAAAGCAACCAAACTTGCTGAAATTGCAAAAGCAGAAGCTGAAGAAGCAATCATCAAAGCAGAACAACAGCAAGCCAATTACGCATCACCAAAAGATAAGGCAACCGCTAATGGAGAACCATGGGTTGGTGTACTTGAAACCCACGTAAATGCTGATAATATCCGTAATGGGTTCTTTGAATTGGATTGGAATGACTTATTCATTACTCAACTAAGACAAAACGGTTATGGTGCTAGTGGTGATTCCGATGAAAGTATCATTGACCGTTGGTTTAAAGAATTATGTGCTAATGTTGTAATGGAAGATGAATACCCAAGTGATATTTCTACTGGTATGCTTGATATAGCATCTGTTATGAAGGCAAACGCATGAGCCACATACTAGTTGATTTATCAAATACGTTTTATAGAGCAAGATTTGCCATTAACGGTGATGTTGATCTTAAACTTGGTATGGCATTTCATATAACGTTACATTCTATCAAGAAAGCATGGGAAGACTTTGATGGAAGTCACGTAGTTGTTTTTCTTGAAGGTCGTAGTTGGCGTAAAGATTATTACCCACCGTATAAACGCAATCGTTCTGATACCAGAGCAGCACATACTGAAAAGGAAGCACTTGAAGAAAAGGTTTTCTGGGAAGCATATGATAAGTTTAAAGATTTCTTGATTGAAAAGACTAACTGTACGGTATTGCAACATCCTCGTTTAGAGGCAGATGACTTGATTGCTGGTTGGATTCAAAACCATCCAAATGACAATCATGTTATTATCAGTACAGATAGCGATTTTTATCAACTTATCGCAACAAATGTACGCCAATACAACGGAGTTAGTGAAACTTTGGTGTGTGAAAGTGGATTCTTTGATGCTAAAGGTAAGTTAGTTATTGACAAGAAAACCAACTTACCAAAACCACCACCTGACCCAGAATGGTTGTTATTTGAAAAATGTATTAGGGGTGATACTTCTGATAATGTGTTTTCTGCTTATCCTGGTGTTCGTACCAAAGGCAGTAAAAATAAAGTCGGATTACTTGAAGCATTTGAAGATAAGAAACACAAAGGTTTTAGTTGGAATAACCTAATGCTGCAAAAATGGACTGATCACAACGGTGTTGACCATCGTGTTTTAGATGATTATAATCGTAACTGTACGTTAATTGATTTGACTAAACAACCAGCTGATGTGCGTGAGATTATTGATGGTATAGTTCGTAATATAGAACCTAAATCCATTAATCAGGTTGGCTCGCGGTTAATCAAGTTTTGCGGATTATACGATTTAAAGAAGATTTCTGATCAATCCATTAAGTACGCATCGCCATTGGGTGCTTCTTACATCACTAAAGGAGTAAAGCATGAGCAACATGACCTTGCCGACAATTGAAAGATTATTTCAACGAGTTGCGGCTGCTGAGAAATCTCAACAGAAAGATATTCGACTTTCTATTCAAGAAGCTCGTGAATTAGCCACTGAATTGGCTGGTATGACAATGAATCTAGGTAAAACAGTTACTGAAATTCATGCTATGTTAGCTGAAATCAAAGAATCTGCAACGTCAATAGACGTTAAGTTTGATGGTGGTGGGTTCTAGTGGACCTAAAAACCAAGTATACTAGGATTTTCCTAGAAGTGGCTGGATTACCAGTGACAGTAAGTTCCGTAAAAGAACATAGAAGTCGCTGGTGGTCAAACATACGAGCTACCAATCGTGGTTTAAGATTAACTGAAAAAGGCTTGCAATTTATACTTTATCGTGCTAATATAACATCATATGAAGTGAAATTGAAAATAGAAGGCGATGTAACTGCTCAACTATTGCTTCAATTGGATGAATTTATTACTTGCCCTTGGTTCGCAAAGCATGGTATAATCATTGTTTTCAGTGAACAAATGGCTTTTGAGTTAATGTTATTTGATGGTGATCTAAAGAAGATGGGTAATAACAAGGCATCTGCTAAGAAATTCCAGCAAGAAATCGGAGACTAAATATGTTTACTCCACTAGACGTTTTAAAGAAACGAGAATTAAAAACCTTACCACCGCATTTTCACAAAATGTCAATTTCGGATGGTAAAGAAACTGAAGTACGAGAATGGATTCGAAATAGACTTTCAGGAAGATTTTGTATAGTAAGATATCCTTGTAACAAGGATTCTGGAAAAACCGCCACCTATGTGGCATTCGAAAATTCGCATGAACTCACGTATTTCGCGTTAGCATGTACATTCTTTAGAGGAAATTAAAATGACTGAAGCTGTATTAGAAGCAACAACCGCAACTGTAGAATCTACTGAAACCGTTGATACTACAACTACTACAACCGCTGCAGAAGCATCGACACAAGCTGCTGACGCAGCCGCTGCACCTGAATTAACCTTAAATGACTTGGCTGTATTGCGTCAAATCATTGAAGTTGCATCACAACGTGGTACATTCAAAGCAGCTGAGATGGAATCTGTTGGTAAAGCATTCAATAAATTATCAACCTTCTTAGACGCTGCTGCATCACAAGGCTAATCAATCATGAGAACTCTCAAACACATTGGTAAAATTGCAAAAACCAAGGAAAATGTTCTAGTTGTATTCAGAACATTACCGGGTGATTCAGGCAGCGCTTTAGTATTACCAACTGCTGGTTTGTCAGATTTGTATCATGATTCAGTGAATCAGTTGGTCGAAACAATTCAAGCACAAGAATCATTCGAGTTTGGTGAAATCCTATTCACCCGTATGTTCCCAGATGGTCGTCCAATGCTACGTGCATTACGTGCTGATGGGTTGTTACACAAAGTACCAACTGATTCTGTTATCATGATGCCTACGTTGAATGATGAAATCTTGTTGTCGGATTTGAATGTTTTAATTGCAGAACAACGCAATTGTGCAGTAGATGACTTGTGCCAGTTTGTTTCTGGTGCAAAAGCAAATGCCGCTGCAAATGAAAACTCTGATCCAGTACAAGATTTAGGTCGTGATGTTGGTGAACCAGTTAGAGCACAACCACAAGTTGCTCCGCTACAAGCAAATCCGAATGAAGTACTTTCTGATTCTGATATTGCAAAAAGCTATCGTAGTCAAGCTGCTTCTCTCTTCAAAGAAGCTGCTGAACTTCGTAAACAAGCTGATGATTTAGATCCACCGAAGAAAGCAGAAGCGAAACCAGTGGCAAAGGCTCCTTCTAAACCTGGTACAAAGACTGTAAAGTCTCCAGCTGCCAAGAATACTACCAAATCAACCGTAGTATAATTCCAATACATTTACTGTATTAAAAAGGCCTAGTGCTTTATCACTAGGCCTTTCTGTGTTGAAATCAATTACGCATCATTACGTGATAGTTACACTGGAACTAATCTAATAGCTCGCCTGGTGACGCCACTGATGCCACCATAGTACCCACCGTCATCAAAACATATTTGCAATGAACCATTCGCGATTATACCGGGATCATATACAACATCGTACCATGGTATGCTACCACCAGAAGGTTTCTTATCTAATGCTTGACTTCCACCTGCTCTAAAATTAGGTGCAGCTGTTTGTGCCGGAACAGACGCAGTGAGTAAAGTATTTGGTGCATACGGTAGAACGGAATATGGATTAGCGTTGGCTTTATATGGTGTGCGAACACCGCCAGTTAGACGATTAGCGGTGTTTGTTGGTTTTAAGAAATAATATACTATCATCATCTGATAATATGTTGGCATTTTCCAATCACTGTATCCAGTTTCAATACCTGGGATTGTACCTTCTGTTGACTTCGGTGCTATGATAATTTTATGGGTCGCAACACCATCTTTAGTTTCACTCCAGAATCCGGCAAAGTATCCACCTTCCATAGCCGCACCCCCCGCCGCCCCCGGCCCCCCCCCCGCCCCCCGCCCCCCCCCCCGCCCCCCCCCCCGCCCGCGCCGCTCTCGATAATCCCCAAAACCTTCCCCAAAAAAAAAGAACCCACCTGATTGGCTCATTAGCCATGGATAATCACCACTATTATAGGTAGACGTCTGGTAATACGGTTTAGTAAACCCTTGACCAGTAGGTAAAACCCCTCTATTCTCAAATGCAAAATCAAGTTCATCTTTTGCGGGTAGATACCACTGATGCCCACCACGTGTTAAATTGTAACAATATAATGCACCTGAACCAGCAGTAACTTTCTGTTTGATTGTATTCGCTAGACCATCAGTGGTACTAGTTGTTGACACTGAACTTAGCAATTTTACAGAAACTGTGCTTTGCGGCGAAATGTAAATTTTAAATCCATTAAAATCACCAACGTAGTATCCATCGGCTTCGGGTGTAGATGGTGTCACAACCAATGCCGTAACGATAGCGGTTTCGCTTGAAGTCACTGATTCATTATTACCAGCAACATCCGTATAACTCGCAATTGCTGTTATTTTAGAACCAATTTCGGTAGGAGTTAACGTGTAGGTATTACCTGTTGCACCAACGATATCAACACCATCGGATTTCCATTGATACGCAATGGTTCCCATACCGTCTGCATCCGCTAACGTATTTGTCGCAGTTAATAATTGCCCTTCTTCGGCCGTACCAGTGATAGTAACACTACCAGTTGGTGGGCTATTCGGTGCTACAACCGGTGCATTGACTGTATTCAATGCCGATGTTGTGGTAACTAACGGATAGTAATACGCAGAACCGGCATCCGATACTGGTGTCCCTAAAACAATAGGATCGTTGTATGGGGAACCAACAACAACTCCGTCACCAATCGCATTCAACGATACCGCTGTTCCAAATTTATCACCAATACCAGCATCACCTGCAATCAATTTTATAGTTTCGGTCCACACGGTTCCACTTCTATCGAATATATACACAGCACCTGTATCATTTTTCCCTGGTAAATTACTATTCAATGAACCAATCGCAATTCTATCTCCGGTATCATTAATAGTAACACTACAACCAAAATTATCACCGGCTTCCTTATCACCAGCGACTAACTGTTGTTCCAATGCCCACACGGTACCAGTTCTTTTATAGACATACGCAGCACCGGCATTAACAACACCTGCCGGACTTTCTCCCATTGCACCGATTGCTACTCTATCACCAGTACCATCCATTGCAACACTCCATCCAAACTGACCGCCAGTGTTTGGATATGGTGGTTGTAACCAGATATCTTTAACCCATGCCGATGATAGGCTAGTTCTATGATGGATTGTAACTACTCCGCAATTAGTTTTTCCTTGATTATTATCTCCAGGTGCACCTTCAATACTACGAGTCCCGTCAGCATTGCATGCAACTGACCAGCCATGATATGCATTGCCTTCAGACGCAGTAGTTGGCAATACATCGTCATCTACACTCCAATCTAAACCAGACCAAGAAGAACCATTTCTAACGTAGGTGTGCACAAAGCCAACACTTGAGCTGTTACTGTCATCATCACCGTATGCACTAATAAAGATTGCAGTACCGTCGTCGTTTATTGCTACGGAGTTACCAAAATAATCATTTGAACCACCGTCGCCGCCGGATAAGTATAATTCTTCAGTCCATGTTGTCCCAGTACGTTGGAATATATAAGCAGCACCTGAATTATCTTTGTTAAACGGTAATGCATTGGCGTGTTGTGCACCAACAACAATCCTATCACCGGTTTTGGTTATATCAACTGCACACCCAAACCAATCACCAGCAACGGCATTTGATGCAACTAATTTCGCTTGTTCTACCCACTTCCCTTTGTCATTATAATACACATAAACAGCACCATCGTCGGTTGAACCAGCCAACGATGAACCAATTGCTATATAATTATTATCACCACTGATAGCGACCGTAGAACCAAATAGTGCACCTGACTGTATTGAAGTATCAGATGCAATTATTTTTTGATATGCAGCTTTTGCCGATGCACCATACGAAACTAATACTGATAAAAATCCACTCATTGTTATTCCTAAATTTGGAAGGTGTATGCTGCACCGGATGCAGTTGAATTTGGTGCACCAATAACTGCTAAATCACCAGCAGTATTCATTGATACTGAAGTACCAAATGAATCACCGGCTGCTTTATCATACGGTGTTATAACTAGAGTCTGGTTCCAAGTCGTTCCAGTTTTTACAAATTGGTAAACTATACCAGAACCAGCCCTATTACCGGCAGAAGCATTGATTGCACCAACAAGTATTGTATCACCCGCGTCATTAATAGACACCGAAGTTCCAAAGTTTGCGTTTGTGCTTGTGTCGGATGCAACCAACATCGCTTGTATGTTCCAAGTTGTACCGGAACCAGCGAAAATATGTACCACGCCAGCTTTCACTAAACCAAAGGCAGATTCTCCTGGGGCGCCAACGACCAATATAGTACCATCCGCATTTAATGCAACACTAGCTCCAAATCGGCCATCGGCGATTGGGGTTGGAGAATATATATATGTTTTCAATGGTGACCATGTCTTAGCCGAAGTGCTGGTTCTTTTGAACAAACAAACAGTACCAGCATTACCAAGATTAGTTGCAGATGTAGTAAACCAACCTTTATTATTATCACCGGGCGCTCCTTCTGCGCATGCTAACGAATTATTAGATAGTGCCAACGAATAACCGTGCAATGCCTGTGCTTCTTTAGCACTGGTTGGTAAATAATTACTACCAGTTGTGCCTGACACACCAGCCCATGAATTTGTGGTTGAATTAATATAATAATGCCAAATATAACCAATGCTATAGGTGGAACCAGTGTCATCACCATACGCGCCGATAAACACCATGGTTCCATCACCACTAATTTTAACAGATGATCCGAAGTAATCATTTGGTTTATCGATTGGTGATAGATCATTGTCTGAATTCCCACTTTCTAGTAAGACTTCCTGCGTCCAACTGTTGGTACCAGTAGCCCTTTTAAATATAAACGCCGCCCCTGTTTTTGGGTATGCGACATTATTTACGGTAAATGCTTTGTTTGGTGAGCCCACTATTATTCGACTACCGTCATCGGTAATATCAACCGAATATCCAAATCGATCACCAGATACACCATTGGCATCGGCTAATGGTGCAGTGGTTTCTAAGTCCCAATTATTATTAAATTTCCGATAAACATACACTGCACCTTTACCGTCTGCATCTGGCGAACCAACTACCATCCGAGTGCCATCACCGGACATTGCAACCGAGGTTCCGAATTTAGATCCTGTTTTCGTTGCATCTGTTACCTTGGAAGTTTGTACCGGAATCTTGGCTATCAATCCATGACCAAATTGGTTATCGGCAGTAATTTCAAATGATACACGCGTTCCGGTAGTAAATGTGAATGTACCATCGTCAACCGGTAATTGCGTATTAGTTAATTCACTACTGCCATTGAGAGGCGTATTTGATGAGGTTATTGTATAACCAAGGACCTGAGCAGAACCGTCTTTTATTGGTGCATCGGCGGTAACATAGTATATGTCGGAACTACCTGACTGTAGAGCGGCCACTGGATATTGTGGTGCCATTGGTTGGACATATATAATCACTTCTCCGTCTACACCAGTAGTTCCATCTTGGTTTGAAAGGTTAAGGGCTCCAATACCACCGGCTGAATACTTATATAATAGTACAGGTAAACCAACTTTTGTACCATCATGGTATGATAATGAACCAGCAGTACCACCGGTTGCATCCGTATTTCCATAAACACTATCCTGGCCGTAATTACCACCTAAACCTCCATTACCGCCACCACCACCACCGCCGGAGACACCACTGCCTGCATTAGTAGCACCTGCGCCGCCTGCAGTTTTTGGCATTGTAGTTGTTAATCCTGCGGTTGAAGCACCATCGCCACCAGGTGACTGGTTGGAACCACCTCCACCTCCACCAGCACCACCAGCAATCAATAACGTGGTTGTTGAAACCGTCACGGTTGAAGCACCGCCTCCACCTCCACCAGCACCACTTCCAGCAGTACCACCTCCACCAGCACCACCAGCACCACCCGAATACCCACCTGCACCACCATCACCGCTGATAGCAGCACCAGCAGTTGACAAACGAGATTTTCCGCCTTTACCAGCTAATCCACGTGTCACTACCAACTCGGGTGTTAATATATCGTGAGTACTTACTATAGTTGCAGCCGAGCCACCAGATCCACCTTTACCGTTGGCTACTGTGCCAGAATTACTGCCATTAGTAAATGAATTAGCACCAGCCCCGCCACCACCACCGCCACTGGCTTCAATCGTGGTTCGCGTTGCCGCAGTCGGTAAATAAACGTGAACTGGTGTTGTACTCGTTGTATAATATGGGAATGCATCGATGATTCTAATGTCATCAGTTGATACCGTTAACAATGCGTTTGATTTCAAAGAAAACTTAACCTTGAACGTTGACCCTCTAGTCGAATTAAGTGCTGATGCTAACGTAATTGTACCATTGCCAATTCCGCCGTTGCCAGATGTTACTATTTCACCGCTTTGTGCTGTCGAATTGGTAGAATCGCCGATACCAGTTGGAGATGAAAGCAATTCCCACTCTATCGTCGTGGGTGAATAACATTTTGTCAATTCAATATTAATTTTTAATGTTTTTCCATACGTAATATCTAATATATCTAACGGATTTGCCACCGATAACACTTGTACATCATTGCTGAATGTGGTAGTGTGCGAAATCTCTTCATTCGTATCACTAAATGTAACCTTTGTTACCAAGTCCCCGGGCGATGATAAACCATCAAACGGAATCGCCACTGTACTGCCGTTTGAATCCAATTGGAGTGAAGCCGAAACCACGCTATCACGGGTAAACGTGTATGTACCATCAGGCTTACCACCGGTAATTGTATAGGTCGGATTTGTGTAAGTAAACGCAGTGGCTCCAGTCGAATCTTTTGGTGAACTATAAGCAACAGTTGGTTTAGATGTATCGGTTATAGTGAAACTTACTGTATTTGAATCTACGCCACCAACAGTGACTTTAACATTAACAGTTTGATCACCTGTGGTTTTGTAATTTGGATCTACGGTAACACTAAAGGTAGCAGTAGAACCACCAATGGTGAAGTTATCAGTAGTTTTTGTTAAATTGGACGCACCAGCACCAGTCGCAGTCCAGGTAGCAGCTGCCGACAATGGTAACGAAGAACCTGTAACGGTAAATAATGCTGTTTTATTCGATGACTCGTCTAGTGTAGGTGATACCGGGGTTGTCAACACAAGTGACAAACTAAATGCACTATCGGATAGTATAATAGAATTACTTGTTGTTAGTAGAATGGCACCTGGAATTGATGGGTCAGAATTATACAATTCAACTGTTACATTACACGAATCCGATATCAAATCATGCGCAACTGTTTTCGTAAATGTAGTATCGCCACTTGGATTTATCGATTTGCTCTCGATTATAATTCCGTCATTGAAATCAGCTGACTGGATTCCAGTACCATCACCTACTACTTTATACCAAACCGTGCTCAACCCTTGATACGCGGTTATTTTGATAGTTAAATCCGAACCTTCTGCGAGAGTAGCTGGTGTTAACAAAACAGCATAGCCAGCAGTTAATCCAGTAGACGCGGAAAGTTCAGTTGTAGTTGTTAATGTTGGTTGTGGTAAACTTACTTTAGTCCCAGTGGCACCTCTACTTTTCACTGTACTTGTTATTGTACCATTAACCACCAAATCAGGAGATCCAGCAATAACAGCAGCATCGGTAAGAACTAATTTTAGATATACATGTTGACCTTGCTTGTATGCGTATAACGAATAAGTATTATTTTCGTATGGCGTTGCACACTGTTTTGTAAATACCAGCGTATATGCACTGGTTAAGTTATAATAGCCAACGTTGTAAATTGTTGGTGAAACACCAGACCCTACTGTGGTAAAACCATGATTCATTGTGATAGTACCAATCGAATTTAACAAAGTAGCCCACGTGGTACTCTTGGTACCAGTTCCACCGGTCATTGCGATAGATACGATTAATTCACCACCTGCATTAAAAAAGTGTTTAGCCGATGTTTCTGAAGAAAATGCACTACGGGCTTCGTGGTATATTTCACTATTCCAATCGGTATTTCGTACTGAAACTACACCAGTCGATGTTGTTGATTGGGATGAATCACTTGACAATTTCCATTTATTTGTTTCTATTTGGGTAAGAGCCGATTCATATTTTGTAAACAATCCATTGTTAGGTACATTAACTTCGCTTGGTGTTGTACCAGGTGTGGAAACAATTGCTGCTGGGACAAGTAATGTATTATAAGTAGAACCTTCTTGGTGGTAGAGTACTTTTAATAAATCAGCGCGTAAATCGTTTATTTCGGTTGCACGGATTGTTAGTAGACCGCTCCCTGGTTTTACTAACGGAATACTCTTAACAATTTGCCCATATCCAGCATCACCAGTTCCGAGAATTGCTGCAATTCTCGCTTGCATTGTGTTATATCTATCGATTGTAACTTGTGTTGACATTATCTGTATCCTATAGTACCAAAACTTCAATCAATTTAACAGTTATGTCAGAACTGCTTTCTAATGCAATACCAAAACAATGATTAGCAGTGCTGTTATTTGCCACGGCATTACCATCAGCGGAAGCAATTAATCTATCACCTTTATTAACAGCACCGATTACTTTAGTTGGTACTCTGCCCTTCAGTGCGATATACGTACCATTTTTTAATCCGCTATTCATCATATATGCTGGATTTTCACTAACAACACCAATTGCAAACCCACCAACTGAACATGCGGTAACTTCATCTGAACCGCCTACCATTACAACAGTACCAGTTTCATAATCAGCATCCGCTACGTATTTTTCTGCCAAATCTGCGTAGTACGCAGACGTTGCAACGCCGTTAACTATAGTTGCGAAAATGTCACCGTTAGGATTTCTTGCGACGATAGTATTGCCATTAGTTGCAACTACGGCAGGTTTATATGCTGTCAACCAATCACCTGCATTGTATGTGGTCGTTATTTTCAACGAATCCGCACCACCCGAGTTACCAGTGATAGAACCCGCATTTATTTTACCATCGGAATCTCTGACAACAGTGGTGTATGGTAATGGGGCAGTTGCTGGTGGATAATTAGTTGAATCACCGGCACCCGAATTGAGCAACGGACCAATCAATTTACTAGCTGATGACGCATCACCTGTTAATGAACCGGTAAACGTTTTCGTTGTATAGTTGTACGCTGAGGTATTATCACTAGCCGTGATATTACCGTTAAACGTTTTCGCTGTGTTATCTAATATAACAGAACCAGTTGAATCATGGATATTACCTTTAAACGTTTTCGCTGTGTTATCTAATATAACAGAACCAGTTGAATCTTTGATATTACCAGTTAACACACCAGTGACTGAGTCAGCTGTGACATTACCGGATGCATAAATGTCTTTCCATTTGGTAACAGATGCACCCAAGTCAATGGTCCCAGTTACCCCAGGTGATACTGCAGTGGTTGATACTATCAAGTTTGTAAACGTATCGACTTTAAATTTGATTGAATTTGTACCAGTCTTAGCAATTAGGGTATTACCACTATCATTTTGAATAGTTAACTGATTTGGCGATGTGCCAAATGTCACATTATTTGCGAATGATACTGGACCAGTGAAGTCCGCACCGCTTAATCGTGCGTAGTCACCAGCAAGTGCACCACCTAGCATACGAGAATCTGATGCAGTACCCCACAACTGCCACTCAGCGGTATTTTGTTTGAAACTTTCACCAAGAATATCTGTATGACGTAGAGTAATACCTCTTTTGATCGAAATGAATGCATCTGGGTCGTTGAAATCAATAGGATGGGTATCTACCTGAAGATCAAACGCATCGTCACTGTTGAATATCGCAACAACTACATCGTTTGCGATAAGCACAACCACATCGTGTGTTGCATCCGATGTATCAAGAACTGTCATAGTGTTAATTAATACATTACCAGCATCGTCTGCGGGACCAATCAACGCAAACCCGTTTCGTGCACCTGACCCCGAAAAGGTGTATAATTTCTTAAAAACAGAATCCCACCACAAATCACCAAATGCAGGGTTGGTTGGCATTGCTGAACCGAATTCAACGGCAGCTGGTTTGAAACGATAACCATCGTAGAATTTTAAAACTCGGTTTGATTTATCATACCAAATTTGGCCTTCGACTGGTCTGGTTGGTTGTTTGTCTTCTGTATTTGCGAAATTTTCCAATAAGTGTAGGAAATTTTCATTTTGCACTTCACCATAACCGGCGTAGTTTTTACCGATAAAGGTTAAATCAGTTGAATTGTCAGTAGTACCGTCTTGTACGGTTGCTAGAGCAACTCCATTGTATTTGTTTACTATGTATGCCATTACTTGGACTCCGTGGGAATATATTTATTAGTATTTAGGGTCTAAACTCGACCAACAACGATATTAATCACGCCATATTCACCATGAAAATCCTCTAATGCTTTACCGATAACAGTACCAATTTTAGGATGATCTGAAGCCATTGCGTAACCACGACCGGCACTTACCATCATATCGCCTTTCTTAACATACCCAGCAACTTTACACGGAACTTTTCCCTGTAGTGCAACTGCAACCACATAATCACCTTCTTGACATGAGTTCATTAGATGTGCTGGATGGGTTGATACTACACCGGCTACTCTTGGTGTTTTGTTTTCTGCGATGGTTACTTCATACTCACCACCAAATTGAACTACCATACCTGCTTCGTATTCGCCATCTGCAACATAGTTTTCTGCCAAATCAGCGTAATATGCTGAGGTTGCAACCCCGTAAAAGGTTGTTGCATATACTGCATTAAATTTATTAGCATCTGAACCTAAATTGGTATTTGCGGATGGTATAATTGATTGTGTAGTAGCACCGGTTGAATTGGTTTTATTAAAAAACGTTAATGCCGATTCGTCCGTACCACCAGATGCTATTTTTAAGTTGCCATATGCGGTTACTGTTGGTGTTGGTGTTTGTCCAGACAGTCCAACTAAAACGTTATTTCCATCAACACCAACCTTTAAAGTTTGTAATATACCAACTGTTCTTAAACTAGAATCTACTACATTGGTTGCTAGTTGAGTTCCAGTTAGTGTATTGGCAGCAGCCGCTACTGTTATATTACCACTCGCAGTACCTACTTCACCGGTAAATGAAACACCATTTATAGTTCCACCAGGATTCAACTTACTAGCAGACGCCGCAATGCCTTGGATAACACTACTACCGATTATGTTTTTAACTTCAATTGTGTCAAACTTACTAACTCCATTGGGTGCATTCACTTGACCTTTAAGCGTTGCAGTTATTTCATTAGCAGAAAAGTTACCAAAAGAATCTCTAGCAACAACCGTACTTGGTGTGTTTTCGACTACTGCATTAACGTTTAATGTAACGTCTGTCGAACCATTGAAATCCGTTCCTAAAAGATAATTGCCTACCTTTAATGATTTTGTGGTATTGGCAGTTATTGTTATATCACCAGAACCATCAAAATTATTTCCATTAATCTTAACAGACCGTGCTAACCGAGTTGCATAATCGGCAGTACCATTCAATGCTCCAGTTAATTCAAACCCAGCTGACATCGTAATACCAGTTACAATATTATCGAATCCGGTAATTGGGTTAGATGGTTTGATTTTAAATGAATCTGCCGAAACAATGGCGACAACGATGTTATTAACCGTTAATAGTATAACTGGTCTATTATTATCTTGGGCGTCAATCAATGTGGTTGATTGTGCTTTTGTTGCACCGAATCCAGTTATTGACTCTGAACCAACCACAACCCAGGTAGAACCCGCATAAACTTTTAATTGATTATTAATCGAATCGAACCAGAATTGACCGTCAATTGCTGGAATGGGTGCTGTTTGAGAGATAGTTGACCAGCCAACAATATTCCAAGTTTTTGCATCACCATCGTAAACATTGAGTGTTTTTTTGGTAGTATTAAACCACAGTTGGCCGGTGATAGCCTTTGCTGGTGGACCGCTACTTGCAAAACTTTCGAGTAAATGTAAGAAATTCTCATTTTGAATTTCGCCATAACCCACATAATTTCGTCCGACTAAACCGACACTAGTATCTGAATTAAGTTGACCATCGTCTAGCGTGACAAAAAGATCACCGTTTGATTTGTTAATTGGATAAGACATTTAAGTATTAGCTCCTACACTGTTACATTTTCTAATGGTTTCGCTTCCCACACTTGCGAACTACTAACACGATAAACTTTTATTAGCTTTTGAGCGGCTAAGTTCTGAAACGAACACAAAACCTTAGCTGTTGTATTGAGTGGATATTCACTCGCAGGTGCCATTTTCTCTACGATGTTAATGATTTGTGCATCAGATGTACTTGAATCAATAACAATACAAATCATTACGGTGTTGGCTTTTACTCTATTATCAACATATGCTTTGTTAGTTACACTGGTTGAAACCGTCGGTGTTTGGTGAAGATTCATTTGGTATGGTGCACCTGGAGTTCCAATATCTACCGTTCTATTGGATCCAGTTATTGAAATGGCATTTTCCGAATTGTAATTATATTTCACTCGGAGACTCAATCCTTGTTCATTCATTGAATTTTCTAAGACAATAGTGTTATCGGATTCCACTCTAAGATTGGCAACTTTTACAGACAACCCATCATTGCTATCTATTGTTATTTTGCTATCTGTTATATTCTCGCGTCCAGTTCGGAAGTAATCAATTGCTGCATGCCCATCCAATTTTGCAGAATCCAACGCAGTTATATTAAATTTAAAACCTGCAATTGAGGTTCCTTGATTAAAACCGATTCTAACAACACCATCCAATGGGAATCCAGCAATAGCCAATGGCTGTGCCAATGTAAATGCTTCATTTGCAAAAAAACCAATAAGTGACGCATCATTGTACAAACAGGTAATCACTTGATCTCGATTAAGATTGTCTTTTACCGTGTATATTTGGATTCCACTTTTTCCTTGTGCTGCGGTATACGATGGGCCAAGCAAAATAACAGAACTACCATCCCAGAAACTAAGCTGTTTGGTCGTGGTATTATACCACATATCACCAACGCCCATGTTCATTGGTTGGTTAGTTGATACCGAAGTCGAACTAACTGGAACAAAAGCAGAACCACTATATACTTTCAATTTTGATATGGTAGTATCATACCAAAGCTGGCCTTTGATTGGATTCGTTGGTGCCAAAATTGATGATGAGAAGTTCCCCAACAACTTAACGAAATTCTCATTTAGTGACTGACCAAAACCAGAATAGTTTTTACCAATCAAGGTTAAATCGGTTGAGGTATCAATGGCGCCATCTTGTACCATGACTGTGTTACCGTCTACGTTAAGTTTATATGCCATGTGATGCCTCCTGTTGAATATACATACTTATGTTGGATTCAGTGTTATGATTAAAAACTTTCATATCAACCCTCGATTGGAACTATTGTTAGTTCCACTGTAAACGTAGCAGCCGTTGCGTTTGTATTAGTTACTGATACATAAATATCGGTGGATGGTGGTTCGTCATTATTAAATCCGATAATACCAGGGGTAATCATAAACGGTACATTAGTTGTGGTGGTAACATCCGCGATAACATTTGTATTCGAAGTCCTAGATGCATCGTCAGGGTATATTCGTACTTGTGCACCGCCTGCGGTTGAAGTAGTTTTGACTTTGTACAGTACATAACCTGGATAACCGGATATTTTCAACAGAGCGGAGTCATTTGCTGCAATTGACGATGTCGTTCCAGATTTCACTATTCTCGCAGTTGGTGTTCTGCGAATAACTCCGTTTGTAATGTCAATAGTATACCCATCGACCTTAACTCCACCAAGCTGTGTTTTGCTTGCCGTTGCTAATCCAATGGTACCAGCAGCATCATTAGTTATTCCACTTGTTTCAACTGCCGGTATTACCACACCACCCAATTTATTTGGAGTTGATGCTGGTAATAGATAACCACTATTGCTACTAATTACTCCGTTATTGTTGATAGTGATAGTAGAGCCATCGACTTTAACACCACCTAATTTGGTAACTGTTGCTGGTGGTAATGTATAGATATCCAGTGCTTGAATACTAGCCAATAAGGTAGAAACTTTCGTTTTTCTTAAATAGTCATCTGGGTTGTTTGTGCTGGTTTTGCTACTGTCGCTGTACACTGCAACAAAATCGGTGGCCGGGTCAATCGTGGATACCTCATCATGGTTTAAAATCGCACCATTTGTTATTTTCCCACGTATGTCTGAGACACCATTTACTTCAAGTGCAAATCCAAGATTATCACCATCCAGTCTGAGTTTCCCTTGTATAATAGAGTCACCCGCGACATCCAAGGTAGCCTCTGGTACTTTCGATGTATTAATACCAACTCTACTACCAGATACTTTCAATATTGTTTTTGGTGAACCACTCACTTGCGTTTGCAGTTCAATACTACCAGCACTGCTATTGTATAATCTAGCAACATTCAAATTTTCACTATATGAAATGATTAAATTTCTATCAGTACCAATCGCAACACCGTCATTGTGTTTGACGTTTAATGCATATTCGGTATTATTCAGTGTATCACTTCGCAAGAATTTTGACGATTCCACTGCATCACTGCCAACATACAACTTAGTAGCAGCAGTTGCAGTTCCGGTAAATGTAGGTAATCCAGAAGAAAACGCAATTTTATCATTACTCAGGTTCACGCCTGCGTTGATAGTATCACGTCCAATAATAGGAGATTTTGGTTTGAATGTATACTTACTAATAACAACAACCGGAACATCCGAAATATAAACAATAACAACAGAACGAAGTGCATCGCTCTGGTCCATGATGTCTTCAACCATTACACCATTTCTAAGTCCGTCCCGCGAACTAACAGCAGGACCAACTACCATCCAACTGGTACCAGTATAAATGTTAAGTTGCCTATTTGCAGTGTCTACCCATAATTGTCCCGGCGCATCTGCTGGACCTGGGTCAGTTGCACTGTATTCAATACCACTTGCCGCTTTCCATGAACGGGATTCATTTTGCACCTTCAAAAATCCACTGACGGTGTCGTACCAAAGCTGACCAACGATTGCGCCACTAGGCTCGCTGTCGCTCGCGAAATTTTCAAGTAAATGTAAGAAGTTTTCGGCTACTGTTTTACCGTAGTCTGCCGAGTATTTTCCTGGAAACGCTAAACTAGTATCGGTATTTGTGGTATGATCGTATACCGTGTAAGCTGGGATGGTTGGATCGGTGTGATATACATTATATGTCATTACGCTGCTACCTCATTAAACCCAGTTAAACTTTGAATCCGAATCGTGTAATCAATCTGTAGCAATCGATTTAACGATTTCTGCACTGGGTGAAAAACCACGTGTGTTAATAACTTTACGCTACCGTCTGAATTGACGGTTTGCAAACCCAATTCATCGAATACAAAGTTACCATTCATGTCTGCGCTGTTATCAAATGCTTCTTGTCCAGATGGTTCGCCGTAATCTAGTAAGCAGGTAACTAGAATATCGCTATACGTCGCACCGCTTATATGACGAACTTCCATTTTATTACGAACTGGATCAATGTTATCATGGCTATTCGGGTCGATGCTTTTTGCATAAGTTTGATTGTATAAACTACAATTAACGCCAACGGTATTTGGTGTTAAGTATGATATTAATCCGGTTGGGTCAACTAACGTACCACCGGTACCGAATACCATGGTGTTTATACCAAGTCCAGTGTTAGTTAAGCTATTTGCCATCGCAACACTCATATTTTCGTAATGAATGGCATTGTCTTTGTCTTCAAAGACTTCCTGAGATAATGGGTCATATATTTTGATATGCCCAGTAATTTTGTATTGTAATTGCATTAGATATGATACCAGTTGTTAGTGTTAGGCCCGTGTCGAAACATATACTTCTTCCGATTCTGGATCGAAGATTTTGATGTGGCTTTCGTAGTGAAAGCCACTTGTTTCATCTGGTTGTTTTTCTACCGGTGATTCACCGGTAGGTTGTTCAGTTTCTGACATGAGATACCCATAAATTAGTTATATACTATATTTAGTCGGGTATGAGTGATGATTTTTGTGAGATGAACTGCGCGACTGGAGTTTCATTTTCTAGCAATGATATACCTTTACTCGCCGTATTATCACCTTGTTCATACCAAATCTTACCAGTTTTACGGAATACGGTAATACGAGTTCCGGCTGGTGCTAACTCAGTCAATCTAATTGAATTGCTAGTTCCGTCAACTGAAAACTCCGCTTCCAATAGAACATCGCCAAGTGGACTATAAGAACCAATCTCTGGGTTGAACGCCATGATTGGATTTTTACGAAGTCTACGACCAGCAACGAATACCTCAATTTGGTCACATGGACCGTGTGTCAATGGGATGGTTGGTTCTTCACCTCGTTCCCAGTTAGTTCTTGTCGATTTCACTGGAACAAAATCAATTTCGATGTCGTTTGTTAATCCATCAGTCACCACGCTATATCGGTGTTCAGTATCAATGTATGGCAATTTCTCTGATACACTAACATCAATAACACGGCTATCAATTTCATGTAAAACAGCAATGGAAGTTCCTAATACACCGCGTCTCAACTGCGACAATGTATTTCCGTTGATTTCAAAATATTGAATTCTCTCGCCATTGATATAAACTACCCCAGGTGAATTGTGACGTTTAACCGGTTTGTGTAACTTTCTGGCATCCGTTAACACGATTGTTTTATCGTAATAATTCAAATCCTGAGCCAACTTAACGTCGTCGATTGAGAATCGAGAAAAACCACTTACGTTGAACATATCTTTGGTTAACTCGAATGCACTTGCTTCGCGACGTAGATTTGCACCAAATGCGATAATTTTGATAATATCGGTATCGACGGTATCAGTGGCAAACGTCAGGTATGAATCAACCGTCGTGTAATCTTTACCAGCCACCATTTGGATGTTATTTTTATAGACCCAAAGATAACTGGCTGAGATTGGTTTGAACGGTATATTAAATCGAACTTTACCACCAACTGTTTCATCGATTACAATTTGCATAATCTCATAATTGGTAAACCACGTTACATCGAGTACATCATCATTAACCAGTGTTATTTTACTAGCATCAAATGTTATTTGATTACCGGAAACTATGTATTGTGCATTTATATCATTCGTAATACGAATTCTGTCACCACCAACTAGTGGTTTATTGATAATAACCGAATCCAAATTGTTACTAAATGAATAATCATTAACATACGAAATCAGCATATCATTAACATAAACTTTAATGTTATCACTGCTTATCGGTGTTTGTTTTCTTTCAATCACAAATTCAGATACAAACCCATCGTATATTCCATACGAGGTATCAACACCAACCAACACCGTGTTATTAGTTCTAATCAACACCGGTATTGGTGCATCAACCGTTGGTAACGTATCAAACATCGGAACCGTGATAGTTTGGTTACCAGTGTATGTTACCGATTGTTCTTTTACGTGCAGGATTGACGAATTAAACGTACTATTGGTCCCATTAAAGCACACAACATCAACTATCGAATTTTTCGCTGGTTTGTTCGTAAGTAAAACAAATGTTTTTCCACTTGATTTATTCGAGCCAGTGCCACTAAATGAAAAATCGACTGGTGTACCATCAACCGTCACGTAAACCGAATCGGTTTGTTTAATCAACGCGGTCGTGGTATATTTTGAAGTTTTCCCATCAGCAACAAACCGGTTATATGATTGAATATTCACACCACCAACACCAATCGATAATATAACTATTTGTTTGTTTGCGTCAGGTGCAGTCACGAACGTAATAGTATTAGCTGCGATATCAACGGTGTAATCAGTACCTAAAACTTTCTTGGTATTGCCCACCGTCACCAACACTGAGATTACATCAATAACATTAAGACCAATTGAAAACGTTTTTGTAACACCATCACCCATAGTATATTTACTGTGTAATGGTGCCGAATCGTTAAATGATTCATCAAATACTTTGATACTTAAACTTTCTAAGACTTGACCAGGCACATTTTCTTCTGTTGCTGGTACATGAGCTTTGCTAATAAACACCCCACCATCGACTGCTATTTCGTCAACCGATAAACCAGTGGCTGTTTGATAAGCACCATTTGCAAATGCCAGCGAACCACCACGCACATTGGTATCAATAATACTTGGGTCATCTATCGAAATCGAACCATCACTGTCAGCTAATCGTAATACAATAATATCACCAACAAACGTCTCGATGTGTGAACCAATATCAATGGTATTGGTTACACCGTCACCGATGAATGTTGGCATAACAGCATATGGATTAACAGTACTAGCCGAATCCCATTGGGGAGTATACGCAACATCATCGATTCTAATCACTTTTGGTGGTTTAGAATACGGTGAACTCTTCAAGCCATAAGGCATCAATTTATTGAATCTTTCAGCATCGGCTGGTTCGATATAGACGTTTACTTGTTGTCCAATAGCCGGTGTGTACGGTAACGTTATTGTCAGTGTGGTATCCGGTATTTCTGGATGCAGTGCATCTTTTGGTTTGCAATAATGATAATGAGTGTTGTCTGATGTAATACTATCCCAAGTATCTGTACTCCACGGCATTGCATCCCATCCACCAGTCACGTCAAAGGTAGAACCTTGAATTTGAACACCGCCGAAATCAATACCGGTTACGAGTTGTGATAAGAATTTACCACGCATACCAGACGTCGGATTGTAGTATTTTTCAATTCTATCAACGGCATCTAACACTGAATCATGTTTTTCGTAGGTAATTGTGATATTATCATGTAATGCTGGTAATTTTGCAAATACCAAATCACTAACTAAAAGATGATGTCCACTACGAATCACTGTTGTTTCGATGTCGTATGCATCAGCTAAAACAATATGCCCATTTTTCATAATGGTGATTTTAGCTTTATCTGCACTTGCTGGGTATGTCAGTCTAAAAGATGATTGCTCACCGCTCACATCGTTATAGTTATCGGTGTAGGTAAAATCTTGAGTTAATCCGGTTTTTGAAATTCGATCAAATTTCATAGTAAGGTCAAATAACCTCGCTTTGCTATCACCAATAATAGCGACTGCAGCTGCGGTAATTGAACCTGCTGGATTTCCTCCTGAAATTTCAACAGTCGGTGCTGTAAGATAGCCACTCCCAGGAGTCAACACCTCAATGCGTGTGACAATACCATTCGATATATATGCGCGTGCGGTTGCGCCAACACCATCACCGGATATTTTAACAGCCGGAGGTCTATCATAACCAGAACCGGGGTTACTAATAGCAATACCGGTTACCGAATACGAATGATTATCGGTCCACCACTTCCATGGGTATGCAGTCAACTCATTCGAATTACCATCAATTGGTGTTATTTTACCTTCTTCGTAGTTGTAAACTGCCGGTAAATCAAAGTCTGTCATACCAGTAGCAGCAACGTCTATTGAGTCATATCGACTGATATATTCACGCACTGTTGTTCTGTATGGTTTAACTTCATTGATGTAACTTTCAAAACTACTAATATTATCATTATTGTAGTTTAACGTTTGCTTGAATGGACCAACATTATGAGTTGCAGTTATGAAACTGGTTTTAAACGCCCAGTCAATATACATTTGTTCAGCAAACGCGGCTCTCACGCTAGAGAAGAATAAGTTATTCCACTCCACTATATACTGACCTTTGAATATATCGTCTTTAACTGCTGTTAGAATATGGCGTAATTCACGTGTGAAATCTCTATCATACGATATACCATCAAACGGTGATACGCCATCGTATCCAAATTTTGTAGTATACAAAATATCGCTCAGTTGAATTGTGCCATTTTCACGGCCAACCATCGAATAGTAATCAGAAAAAACAGCAAGGTCGTAATTAACAACACCTGTTATATCTGAGTCGGCTGTTATTCTTTCGAATACTGCCCAACCACCATTCTCGTACTCTTTTATTCTAATCAAATCACCAACGGTAGTTTCTATTTCAGGAATAGATGCTATTGTTGAAATTTCTTTGATTATTCGTGATGACAATCCATACCCATATTTCCACCAATCGGTATATGACCAATATCGAGTAGTGTCGTATTGTTGAGTAGAAGTTCTATCAAAATCATTATTGCCGGAATTCCAGGCATATATACTCCAGAAATTATCAACAGTTTCATCCATTCTAACCAATACCGATAATGGACGAACAGTGGCAATTGCGGTGCTGTATTTTTTACCACGTTGCTTAATTTCAGCCATGATAACACGACCATAATTATCAATAATAAGTTCAATCACTGCACCAGTTCCATCGCCACCGATAGTTACTAATGGTCCTTTATAACCAGTCCCTTTGAAATTGTACTGCTGTATTTCTAAGTCATGATATACCGGTATTGTCGGTTTATATCCATAACCTTGATTGGTTATTGACACAAAGGTGACTTTACCATTGGTTACAACTAAAGATAATTCAGCCTGTTTTGCTCTACCAGTATTAACGTATTGTAAATCTATAAAATTATCAACTACGGTATCATACCGATTACTCGCGCTAGTTGGAGTTTCATCTATCGAATTAAGAATAGTAAAATCGATGGTATCTGCAAATGGATCTTTCATTAGTACGCCGTTAATGTGTTCGATTGCAGATTTCAATACAGTTACTCTGTCAATGAACATACTTTGTCTAGGTCTAAAAGATAATCCATAACGTTGTTTTACTGGCAATGTATCATCTGGTACTCGTTTACCAGCCATATCAGCACCAATCAAACTATCCAACCATTTAAGTTCTAGTTGAGGTGTTGGCATACTAGACTCAACCCCTTCTGTTAATAGTTGATATTCATTATGCACTGGTATTATTGGTTTATCGTCGATATAGTAAACAATATTAAGTAATGCAGTATCCGATGACAAATTAGAACCAACGTTATAGGTTAATATTTCATTTGCACCAGTGAATGCAACAAATGAAACACCCGTACCAATTGGGTTTGCAATAGCGGCGGCGATGTCTGCTGCGGACACTGTTCTAGTTGAACCACTTGGGATTATTACTTTGTTTTTAACCCAGTAATAATAGTAAGTTTCTGTTGTTACGCCGGTTACTGTATTGTACAGTGGTTTTACCGTGAGGACAGTATCATCTGGATACAACGGAGAACCTGAAATACCTTCAGCAATACCTTCGTTTGTATCAGCCAAGGAAGCCCATTCAGATGGTAGTAACTTTGTTTTAACCCATTCGTATACATCAACGCTTGAACCAACAGCCAATTGATTCCAATGACCTGTTCTATATGCAAAATCTCCTTGTTCTGCATACACCCATTTTACGGTTGAAACATCCCACCATAATTTACCAACATATGCATCAGACCACGACTGACTTGGTTCGATAATTTGAATAGAATCATCAACACCATCGGTATAAACTGCTGGGTCGTATAAAGTTTTAAATGTTATCGCTTGATCGACATAATTCAACACTTTAAGTTTTGCATGATCTACATAATCCAAATCTTGGATCTTTTTGTTATTGACATTATCATACAACTCGACACTTTTGATTTTAGTCAAATCAACCACGTCTTTTTGCTGCGCGATTGTATTCCAAGAATTAACTTCTCGTTTTTGTTCAAATAAACGTACCATACCAATATGTTGGCTGTTAGTTTCAACTGAATACGATGGCGAACCAACCACAATCACATCATCAGTACATGACACTGCAAAACCATATGATTCGTAGGGAACCATAGCAGAATTGCTTGGTACTGGTTTAGCGGTTAAGAAATAATTAGATCCTTTCTTTTCGTATACGTAAATACCACCTGAACTACCAATCGACGTTACAATTTTAGTTCTATCATCATCAAACGTAGTTGTTCCATAATCAAAACTTTTATACTGTGTATATGGTGTGTTTTTCGCACCAATCACCAAGGTATTGCCAGATAAACTCATTGATACCGATGTGCCAAATTGCTCATTAGATATATTATCAAAACTTTGCAATTGTTGCACTTCTTTGAATGTATTACCATCTCTAATCAATACATAAACCGACCCTTGATCAGAAACCGCAATATCTGAATTTGGACTTGTGACAATAGCTACTGTTCCATCGTGGTTCAATGCTACGCGATATCCTAAAAGATCACTGACACGATTACCACTTAACTCGGAAATTTCATCAATTATTGGACTATATTGGTTGTTCGAATCCAACGCATACGCAATAACCTTACCAGATTGACCATCATTTGGAACTCCAACCAAAATAACGGAAGAATCGGCACTAACTGCAACCGAAGTTTCAAACGGTATCGTGCTTAAATTACCAAAATTTAGTATTGGGTTATACTGACCTGGAATCGTGGCGTGTTTGTAGTGTGTCCAATAAGAACCATCGTATTCATATAGATACACTCTACCAGTACCATCACCAGTAGAAATAGCTAGGGTGTATACCCCGTTTGATGCTGCCGAAATCGAAATATCGGTACCAAACAGTTCATAATTCCTTGGTTGTGGGCTTACAAACGATCTTACTAATTGCCAAGCATCATTGATGTATTCGTACACTGCAACTGCACCTTGCTTGATATAGTCATCATATATACCAGCTAAATTGGTTGATACTAGTGTAGCTGGACTCCAATCAGCGGTTCCCAATGCACCGGGTGCGATTTTGTTTGCTTTCCATAGCAATCCGTCGCTACTGAGTACGATATCCCCGTAATGATAAGAGTTGCTACTAACATAGGGACCAGCGTAATTACTACGAACATAACTTGCCAATGGTGCGCTAACAATTAGGAACTTTTCATCGGGTGATAATGCTAGTTTCATACCAAATGATGAATTCAGTGTAGTTCCAAAACTTGCAGGCGATCTTATTATCTGTTTATGATCTGCCAGTGCATTGCTAGCATACACTGCAATATACCCAGAACCCGGAACACCAAAAATAGTCTGCCCACGTGATTCAGCATATAAAACAGACGACCCTGCTTTTTCCGTTGGTTTTGACCATCCATAATTCTCTTCTTGTAGATAGTGGTCGATGTAGGTATTTTGCTTTTCAACAACTTCCCATTTACCAGTCGAATCGTTATCAATCCACAATTTTGCACCACGGGTTAACGTCGCAGCAGATTCTTCGTTAATTACATCATATGAGTCAAACCTAGCACTCGTTAACACACTAATATGCAACGGTACAGTTGCTGGTAATGTTGGAAATGCTTGCAATAAACTACCATCGATAGTAATTGAATTCCATTCAACAGCAACCACTTTGAAGAATCCAACTAAATTAGTAACTACGTTGATAGGTTTAACACCGATAATGTCATCAATTTTCAAATTGTGTCTATCAGACAATGTAAGTGTCAAATCTGCAGAAATGTTAGTGATTCTTAAATTGGTTTGGTTAAATCTAACAACGTCCCATGAATAGTCATCAAATGTAACCCAAATGTGATCATTCTCAACCAACTGAGTGATATCAAGTGATAGAATATCTGTTTTTGTTTTCACTGTCACATCAACATGATCAGTTTTTACATAGCCTGCCGTTCTAACTGGCTCGTTAGCAGAAAGCGGGTGGATGTTTGTTGAAAAGTTGGTGGGTGAAATCGTAAAGCTATCTCTAGTAACTTGGTACTTTTGTTCAATTTCAGGTTTTGAAATAGTACTAGCCACCTCTATTGCTTGAGGATTTAATTTAAATTTGTTTTTTTCGAGCTGAATCTCAACTTCAGAGAGTTGATCTAATCCACCAAAACGGCCAACTCGGAATGCCCATTCCTCATTCATTGTAATACTAGAATCGCCAGACCGACTTAGTTTATCAAATACTTTATTAATTGCATTTGCAGTACCTTTTTCTCTAATAAATCCTTGGTATAACTGGAATTGAGTTACTGGGTCTGGTGCTAAGTCTTGTAAGTAAGTTCTCGTTTGATACCCAATTGCATGCCTTGCTAGCATGCGTTGGTTATCACCTATACCTTCAGATGTGACGTCGTAATAATCTTCAAATTGATTTACCTTATAATCATAATTCGCAATCAATTGTTTTGTTGGAGTTGAATCGAGTTTAGTCCATTTTGCATCATCGAAGTTTGCAACACCCAATTGATTGGATACGCTGGTCCAGTTATTTGAACGATAGGACACAATGTCACCCATTTTATAATCGGTGTACGCAGCCCATGGTGCAATAGAAACATTATCGAATAAGAATCCTGGGCTAGTGTAATCACCATCCCAATCAACGGTTCTATACCCTTGTGATTTAATTCTACCCTGTCTATATCCAGTCGATTTATCGTAAATAACGTCATTGAACACAGTTCTATCGTCAAATACCGCCACATGCTCTTTTAAGACACTATATAGATTCAAATAATAGATACCATCAGCACTCGATGTCGGTGTAACCGTTATCTTTTGGAATGAACGTGTAATATCGAGTTCATTCAGCTTAAGTGCTTGTCCATTAGCTCTTAATATCTCATAATCATAAAAACCATCAACTACGCTTTCAGCAACCCCACCACCCATCGAGATTTCAATTTTATTTGCAATTGGGCTTAATGCAATTAACGAACCTTCCGCCCAGTTGTGCTTTGTCCAGAACATAAGTTCTTTACAACTCGTTGTCCAATTGATTGGGCTTTGCGTGGTGTTGTCATATCCATCAAACACAAAACCAACACTTTTCAAATATTCTTCATACCCAAGTAAAAAATCAACAACCTCTTGAATAGAACCAAGTTTCGTACCGTAATTTAATACTTTAACACTAAACTTGTTAAATGACGAACGTTTCACCGCAGTAACTTCACCAGTCGTTGGTAAGTTTTTCATTAGTTGCCAATCATGATACGTATTATCAAATGTTACACTTTTATTTGTCCGAAGCGCCTTAAAGAAGTTATCTTGGTACTTAACAATCTCACCATTTTTATAGGTAACATTAGTTTGCCACACGGTGAATGGTTGGCTTACACCACCGACAGACATCATGATTGAATTATCAACCGGTGTTAATGAAATTTGTGGATCGCTATTTGCCGCATTAATACCATAATAGTTGAAGTATTGATTGTTGTTGTCATATCCTGATATATACCAGCCACCATTTGTTTTTTCAACTATCACCCCACTATAATTAATGGTTTTTATAGGTGAACTGATATTGAAAATAATATCGACATTTTCGGGTGGTACAAAAACACTACCAACGGTAGACTGTTGTTTGCTATCTAAAAGATAACGTTGCTGGTCTGTTACAACAAACCCAGATAAACGAGTTGCCAATCTAACATCTAGGTTTTTAATTTTCTTTTCGATAATACCGGTATCAATACCTTTCGCTTTGATATTATCAACGATATAAGTTCCCAACCCAACTGAAAATTCGTTATTAGATGGTATAACAATATCATCTAGTGTCACGAATAAAGACGTATCTTTATGGACCGTTTGTCCTAATTTGTTAAGTTTAGTTCTCGAAATATCAAATCTATCAGTGATATATTCGAAAGGCTTTAACAAACAAAGAGCGATACTGACAACAAAAGGCCAATCTGAACTTGAACGCCATGAATATTCAACCGGTGCAACATCACCTACTGTAAAATTATCTTGGCTTGTAAATGAATTGAAATCATGAGCCAACCCTGATACAATTGGATCAATAAGTTTACCATTTGCGTCAACTGGGATGTGATCTAGTAAATCTGGACGTGCATATCTTAGATGAGTTCCTTTACGTTCGCCTTGCCTGATAATACCATCACGCAAATCATCCCATAGGATAAAGTTTTCGCTGGTATAAGGTGCAACACCATACTCGGATTCCCACCACGTTGGTTCTTCTGAAAAACCTAACATTTCCCATGGGCAACGGTGTGGTCGGTCAGTATCATAGAACCAGTTATAGATTCCACGCCAATAACCTGGCAATCTTTGTGTTCTGGTTGGGTCTAATGCTTGATTATAAGTATAGGTAAACGCATTTAATTCCTCATACCAAGTATTGTGAACGTGGTCAACATTAGATGGCGATATCCATTTGTAGAATTCTGATTGAATTAAACTATCTAATTGTTGTTTGCTATACATACCACTTTTATAATAACCACCAAGAATAGCATCAATATCAAAAATAGTAGGGTCATAATGTTGTTTGATGTTGTTATAGATACGCAATTCCAATTCTAACAACAAATCATCGCGGTAATCGCCGTATGCCGCAGTGATACTACCGTCATGGCCTTGAATAACCAATCTTGGTGACGTGTAAGTATCATCCATGAAAATCATTGGTGTGTACGCTTTATGTAAACCAATGGATGATGGCGTTGTTGGGATGTAGCTAATCGCAGTAGAGACATATTCTCTTATTTCAACAATATCACCAACCTGTAGTGCATATGAAATAGAAACGTATCCATAAACATCATTAAACTGATAATCCTTGGTGTTTAATAGATGAGTTTTTGTATAAGAACCTTTTACATCCAATCGATTAACATACACATAAACTGCATTATTGCTTAAATCAGTTAAATTGAATTTACTAGACAACGCAAAGGTCGTAGCATCGGTATTTTCAACAGTATAAGTTAATTTGGTATAAGCACCACTACCAATCATATCTGAATATGCAAATGGGCTATTAACTGTTTTGGTTTTGGTTAATGACGCAATAATATCGTCAACTGCATCTGCTACAGGTGACAATGGCATCATTGCTGCTCGGTCTAAGAAGTTATTCTTAAACTCGGTGTACATTTTCTTTGCATATCGCAATGACTTGATAATATTTTCTTCTTTATCGCAAAGTGTACTAATAGCAAGCGGTGCAATCCCAGAGTGTTTCAAGAATCTGGTTGCGAATTGTTGATAATTATCAATATCTCTTAAATTAGAGATACCTGGAATGGTTCCACTGAATCTATCATGAAAATCAACTGCTGAACGAACATGATCGTCTGCTTGACCAAGAGTAAATGTGACTAACTCAGCATTTAATGGGTTCTTTTCTAACCCAACCGGTATTTCATAGTATCCGGTATCAGGCTCATTGTTTGAAATAACCTTAACGGAAACAACATCACCAATCGCAAATGTTTTGTTGAACGTAAACACATTTTGGTCACGGGTGTAACTAGCGGTTAATGGCTCGCCGTTCAAATAAAACTTAACAACCCACTTATCTTCAACCGCTTGATAGAAATTGATTGGTGTAAATGTTATTTCGTTTGTTGCTTCTTTAACAACATAGCTATCAATAACCGGTTGAATGTATGCACTATCTGTTTGTATCCAACCATTTGCGTATTCTGTGCCAACAAAGTTATTTCTGAAATACCCAGTTGCTACTTTTCTCGTGATTTTGTTGTTATTTTCGGCGAAAATGTAGGTATCTGTACCGAAATCCCAGTTAAATTGAATATCACCGATGTTATTAATATTCAAATAGCTTAAACTAAATCCCAAATGAGTGTCGGTTCTACCATTACCGACTTTGTAACTTAAAATTTTAGAACCTTTGAAATTACTTGCTGGGTAGGTATCAACATTAGCAAAACTAACTTCATTCTCATCGAATACATCGAATAAAGGTGCTTGATTGATACTTGACTTTGCTTGACTTAGATTCCAGCTAGTACCATCAAAGTGGAACATGGCTCCACCAAATTCAGTACCAGTTTTTACTAATACACATTCACCAATAATAGGATCCGCATCGTCAGTTGCTACCAAATGAATTTTTGTGGTACTGGGAGCTCCCTCGGTAACAAACGTCACTTTATATATTTTGTTACTAGCCAATCCATCTTTATCAGCTGTTACTAAGATTCTAGCACCGGCTGACAACTGGAATCCATCGATATTATAAGATCTAGCACCTTCAATGGTTGAAAATACATCAGTCGTGACTGTATCAACTGCATCTACTGCTTGTTTAGCATGTGTGCCATGGTTAAACAACTGAAGATTTGCAGTAAATTCGATGATTGGTCTTTTTGCACGCATTTCTTCTGGTGCCGCATACTCAACACCACGCATTTTGCATGAATATTCCAAAACTGAACGATGGAACCAACGGTTGTATCTACTCCACGGGTTTGAATCAACACTGGCATGCGAAATCGTAATGTAATCCTGATCACCGGGATATGCTGCTGCGTTATCATAGGGTTCAGTATCAAATCCACCGTTATCAAACATCACAGTTGGTACATTTTTGGAAATTGATGGTGTGGTCAAATCAGAAAATCTAACCAACGAGATTGCGCTACCAACACCACTCACCAACCAAGTATCTGATGAGTATTTTTTAGGTGAAACAGCACCACGGAATTCAACCACCATACCGTTCGTGAATACAACACCATTGCTACTGGTGTAACTTTTCAAACCAATTACTTCTTTTTCAACATCGATTGCCGTGTTAGCAGAAATATCATCAATGATAAATCTACCAAACTTATTTGGGTCGATTGGACTTTGATAAAACAGTTCATCCGGTGAATCATAAGGTACAACAAAGGTGATAGTACCAGATGAGGTGCCATTATTCGTAATACCTTTTGTATAATCAAGGGTTGGTGTATTAACTACAACCCCAAAGCTACGCCATTTATCAGTGGTAACAGATGTTGTCGTATTAGCTGGAATATTTTCAGTAGCTTGCCATAAGAAATCATCATATACTACAAATTCACCTAATGTGTATTCAGTAGATGGGTTGTAATAACTGATTTCTGATTGATAAATGAACTGAACCACTTCCCAATCAATGGTTGTATCCGGTACGGTTGGTACAGAATGTGATGGGATTGTATGTCTTGCCTTTAATAGCTGGTTATCATACACCGCTAACTGACCATCAATATACGAATATTGGTAATTGTACATCAACGAACCAGTATCGTACTTATTACGTATGATGAAACCTTCTTTTGGTGCATTTACATTAAATTTGTAAGTTTGACCACGGAATAAGTTAAGTGTTGGGTTGTTTACTGGATTCGCCGAGTTAGCATTGAATACAAAAGTATTACTATCTATAGAAACATCGTACTCGCTAACGATATTCGCATTAGCACCATTAACCGGTACTGCCAATGGACCATTGGGTTCCCAATAATACTCTCTATAGTTGATGAATTTATCCCAAACTATAGGTGGATTCCAAGAATAATGCTCTTGTGATGTAATTAAATCATCACGCTCGACTGTATTCCCAAAGAATTTTAATTGATTTTTGAAATCAATGTAATCATAGAAGTTATCAATTGTTCCATTGTTGTTAAAAACAACGCCAGGCTCTAACTGATATCTGCTACGCAATGAGTTATCAGAATCCAAGTAAATGTCAGAACCGATATAGGTTTTTCCATATCGACGACCAACATATCCCACCGTCTTTTCTAAAAGACCAGGCTGCACCAGTGGGTCAACCACGGCTGACATGAATTTTTTATTTGCATCTGTTTGAAAAACCCCTGGCAATAACTCTTCAGTTTTTCTAATTGGCAGTTGGCTTTTAGGGTATAATTGATCTGTCATAGTCTTAATTCGTTGTTGTGGTAATAGCAGCCGATGCTGCTCTAACTTCGGTTGCTGAGATAGCAGTTACGATATCAATGTTGTCAACGGTTGCTCCGCTGATTAAGATTTCATCATGTTTACTTTGAATCTCAAATAAACTACCGAATACTTGGTCTGTTTGTCTTGGTACAAGAACAATGTTACTAATATCTGGTGATACAGTGTTCAATACATAAGTAGTTAGCTCTGTTAAGAAGAAGCGATCTCCAAAATCCCAATAAGAAACATTAAAGAATGTATTAATAGCAGTGATAATACGAACCTTAAGATCATTATCGTTAATTGTTTTGTTTGGGTTCTTAACTACCTTGAACTGTCCTTGCAATTTTGGATCAGCTGTTGATCCAAATAATATTTTGTACTTAACTGGGTGATAGATAATCTCGTCACTGATCGATTTAATAGCATTTAACTTAGAACCAAAGTTAATTCTAAGCATATCACTACTTGGTGGTGTTGGTTCGATAGTAGAACCACCAGCCAAATAAGTTCTAAAGGCTTCATCGTATGAACGTGTCATGATAGAAATATCCATGATGTTACTAACACTTGGATCAATTCTTCTATTAGAACTTGCATTGTGCAAATATTGGAATTTCAAACCTGATCTACCGATGTTAGCCTTGTAGGTGCTTTCCATTTTTAATGTATACGTGGTATTATCAACCCGTTTTATGTAATCTTCTGCTGGTGTGTAGAAATACACAAGTTGCCCATCTGAATACAAGTTTTTAACAACGCCGTCAGTTGTTTCAGTGAATTTGAAATTACTTTCAGTTTCAAATACAATAATAGGTTCTGCTTGCACATCTACTAATTCAAACACTATACTACCAGCACCGTCTTGTACTTCTTTGAAGAATAGATAGTTACTAGATTGGGTTGCTTTATACGACGGTTCTAATACCAATGTTCTAACCTTAGTTAGTGTATCTTCGCTTACACTTTTGAAATTGTTTTCATCCGGTGAGTAAAAATAAATAACCTGCTTAGGAGCATATTTCGACAAGTCGATACCAACGTAAGTCGGTAATACAACGATAGGTGATAGTATAGTATTAACTGCTTCATACACATCAACGCCATCGGCATTTTTAACTTTCCGTGCAAACGTATATATAGTATCGCCACCAACAATCATTTCAAAAGCATCTGGGTTATCAATCACGCCATCGCTATCACTGTCACTAAATGCAAGTTTTACTTCAACATTACTTTCATAACCGTCATCATATTGAACAACATCATTAATTTCAAATGGTATGTCCATCTTCAATTGGGTCGTTAAATCACTAGCAGTGTTAATTCCAAGAATTTTGATTGTATCTTTAACAACTTTACCAACTTGGTCGTTATAACGCTTTTCATGTGAATCAAAATAGAATCTGTTTTGTGCAACACTTCCAAATACATAATCTAATGCTCTTATTCTCACCGAGTAACTATCCGCATCTTTGACAAATGCGATTACCCATGAAGCATCAACGTTAGTATTTGAAATATTCCCAGCGTTCGCCTGGCTGAAGTTATTAGTCAAATCAATATTAGATGCCGATACAATATGCCATGCCGCATCATCAACCGAGTATCGCAATCCAAAATTTAAATTTTGAAATGCCAGATTAACCATTTCGGTTTCTAATGCAGTTGGTAGATCATTTACAAATTTAGGAACTACCTGCGTTAAAATAGC